>Ga0207695_10003659_pt1 | contig 21455 bp, 21 predicted proteins | sample KBSC54metaG_FD_184354 | JGI IMG/M metagenome (GOLD analysis project Ga0207695, IMG submission 184354) | Corn rhizosphere microbial communities from Kellogg Biological Station, Michigan, USA - KBS C5-4 metaG (SPAdes) (version 2) | ecosystem: Host-associated > Plants > Roots > Rhizosphere > Soil...
CCGTGGCGCCGCCGGGTGGCCTGAACACATCCGGGTGGCGGTCAACGCCTCCTCCGTCCAATTCCATCGCGGCGGATTTCACGAGACGGTGGTGCAGGCGCTCGGCGGCTCGGGTCTGGACCCGTCACGGCTGGAGATCGAAATCACCGAATCCATCTTCCTCGAAGGAAGCGAGGCGACCCTGAAGCTCCTCCACGGCCTGCGCGGCCTGGGTGTCCGCGTGGCGCTGGATGACTTCGGCACCGGCTATTCGTCGCTCAGCTATCTGCAGAGCTTCCCGTTCGACAAATTGAAGATCGACCGAAGCTTCATCCAGAACATCCTCACCCGCCCGGGCGCCAGCGCCATTGTCCGGGCGATCACCGACCTCGCACGGGCATTGGGGATCGAGACCACCGCCGAGGGCGTCGAGGAGACCGCCCAGCTCAACGAGCTGCGAGCGCACGGCTGCACGTCGGTTCAGGGCTTCCTGTTCGCTCAGCCGATGCCGGAACGCGAGGTGGCCAAGCTCCTGGCGAGCGACGCCACGCGGCACGTCGCCTGATCAAGAGCGGTCGAGAGTTTCCGGGCCGATCTCCGATATTGTCGTGCAGCCCGTCAGGGCCATCGCCACCTTCATCTCGGCCTCAATAAGCTTGAGGACATGCGCGACTCCAGGGCCGCCTCGTGCGCCGAGCGCATAGACCCAGGCTCTGCCCAGCAGAACGAAATCCGCGCCGAGCGCCAGCATCCGGACCACATCCAGCCCCGAGCGAACGCCGCCATCGGCGAGGAGCTGGATTTGGCCTCCCACAACATCCGCGATGCGCGGTAAAGCGCGCGCAGTGGACGCAACTCCGTCGAGCTGACGGCCACCGTGATTGGACACCACAATCGCTTCGGCGCCGCTCGATGCCGCCTGCCGAGCATCCTCGGGATCGAGGATGCCCTTGATAACCAGCGGGCCCTTCCAGCGCTCGCGCACCCATTCCACCTGTTTCCAGCTGACGCTCGGCTCGAAATTTGCGTGGATCCACGCCTGGAAGTGGGCGAGCGGAGCACGTTTGCCGACCACGGATTCCAGATTGCCGAGGCTGATCGGCCGGCCGTTAATGCCGACGTCCCATAGCCACTGCGGCCGAGTGACAAGGTCGGCCCAGCGGCGGGGACCGCCTCCAGCCGCACGGGCGTCGCGATAGCGCGCTCCGGGGACGGGAAGGTCGACCGTCAGCACCAGGGCTCCGCACCCCACCGCCTTGGCGCGATCGATCATGTCGGCGGCAAAGCCCTTGTCCTTGACGAAATAGAGCTGGAACCACGGAACGTGGCCGCACGCGGCCACTTCCTCCAGCGAGCAGGCGCTGACGGTCGAGAGCGCGAACGGAACGCCCGCGGCCGCTGCGGCTTTTGCCGCCTGCACCTCGCCGCGGCGAGCATAGAGGCCTGACAGGCCGACGGGCCCCAGGCCCAGCGGCATCGACCAGCCCTTACCGAACAGCTCGGTCGAAAGGTCGATTGAGGAGACGTCGCGAAGGACGCGCTGTCGGAGGGCGATCGCCTTCAGATCCTCGAGGTTCCGCCCGAGCGTCACCTCGTCGTAGGATCCACCGTCGATATATTCGAACAGGAAGCGCGGCAGCCGGGCCTTGGCGAACGCTCGATAATCGCTGACGCTCGCCGGGAGCCTCATGCCGGGACTTGCTGCTTGTCCGGATGAGCGGCGGCGAAGGCAGGCAGAGCGACGGCATTCGCTTCCGTCCGAAGCAGTGTCGGATAGGCGTCCAGCGGGACGTTGAACCTGCGCGCGTTAAACATCTGCGGCACCAGGCAAACGTCCGCCATCGTCGGCCCATCGCCGAACAGGAAAGTTCCGGCGCGGTCCTTCGCCAACACCTCGAGCGCGCCGAACCCCTCCTCGATCCAGTGCCGGTACCAGGTATCGCGCGCCTCCTCGTCCTCACCGAGTTCGTCGCGCAGATAGTGAAGGACTCGCAGATTGTTCAGCGGATGGATGTCGCAGGCAATCGTCAGCGACAGTGCAAGCACATGCGCGCGCGCCGCGACCGAGGCGGGCAGCAGCGGCTGGTTTGAGAAACGGAAGTCGAGATAGGTGATGATCGCCAGGCTCTGAGTCAGCCGATGCCCGTCGATCTCCAGCATCGGCACGAACCCTTGCGGGTTGAGCGCGTGGTAATCCGCGCTCTTCTGATCGCCTCCGGCCAGGTTGACCTGACGGCTCTCATACTCGACGCCCTTGAGGTTCAGCGCGATCCGCACCCGGTATGCGGCGGAAGAGCGGTAATAATCGTAGAGGATCGGGCGGGTCATCGCGGCCGAAAGTTCACAAAGTTCATGGACATACGCGTGCGCGTACGCGCGAACGAGCGCGCGCGAGAGAGATCGAGCATCCAAGATCGGTCATGCTGGGTCTTCAACACGCGCGAGGGGATGCCACCGCGGACCCGCATAGGACAGCAAAAAATCCGCCCTTGCGACCGGCGGCATTATTGTACCTGCGTCAGCACGAAGGCGAATGCCTCGGCCAGCTCGTGCAGGCTCTCCCAACGGCCGGACTTGCCGCCATGGCCCGCGCCCATGTTGATCTTCAGGAGCAGCAGGTTGTCGTCGGTTTTGGTGGCGCGGAGCTTCGCCGCCCATTTGGCCGGCTCCCAATAGGTGACTCGCGGATCGTTGAGGCCGCCGGTGATCAGCATTGGCGGGTAATCCTGCGCCTTCACGTTATCGTACGGGCTGTAGCTCCGGATCAACTCGAACGCGGCCTTGTCCTTCAAAGGATTGCCCCATTCGGGCCACTCGCCCGGGGTCAGCGGCAGGCTGTCGTCCAGCATGGTGTTAAGCACGTCCACGAACGGAACGTCGGCGACCACCGCGCCCCACAGTTCCGGATTCGTGTTAGCGACGACTCCCATCAACTCGCCGCCCGCCGAGCCGCCATTGATCGCGATCCGCCCCGCGCGCGTGAACTTCGCCTCGATCAGCCCTTTCGCTGAGTCGACAAAGTCGGTGAACGTGTTGGTGCGCTTGTCGAGCTTGCCTTCGAGGTACCAGTTGTAGCCGAGATCGTCGCCGCCGCGGATGTGGGCGATGGCGTATGCCCAGCCGCGGTCGAGGAGGCTCATGCGAGCGGTGGAGAAGCCCGGCGGGATGGCGTGGCCGTAGGCGCCATAGGCGTAGAGGAACAGCTTGCCTTCGCCGTTCTTCTCAAAGCCCTTGCGATAGACGACCGAGACCGGCACCTGCTTGCCGTCGCTGGCCGGCACCATGAGCCGCTCGGTCGCATATTGCGAGTCATCGTATCCCGACGGGATTTCCTGAACCTTCAGGACCTCGAGCTCGCCGCTGGCCGGGTGGTAATCGTAGACGGTAGCGGGCGTCACCATCGACGAATAGCCGATCCGGTAAGCTTCGGGCGCGAACTCCGGATTGCCCGCGAAGCCTGCGCTGTAGCTCGCCTCCGCAAACGGGATCCGAGTTTCCTGGCCGTCGTAGGTGCGAAGGATCAGCTGATCGAGCCCGTCGATCCGTTGGTGCATCGCGATGTGATCGCGATAGGAGGCCGCGCCCATCAGATAGACGCGGTCGGAGCCGGGGATCACCGTCGTCCACTCGGCCGGTTTGGCAGGATCGGCTTCGGCGAGGCGGAAGTTCACATGCTCGTCGTTCGTGACGATCCACAGCTTTCCGTGCGCCGCATCGGGGGAATATTCGCGGCCCTGCCTGCGCGGCGAAACCAGCACCGGCTCGGCAAGCGGATCATTCGACGGAACGAAGCGGACTTCGGTCGTGGTGTTGTCGCCAGTGGCGATGAAGATCAGGCTCCGGTCCTGCGACTCGTCAATTCCGACGGAGAAGCCGAGGTCTTCGGTCTCCTCATAGAGGGTTCGGTCCTCGCCGGTCGCGGTGCCGAGGCGGTGATAGCGGGCACGGTAGCTTCGCCAATTGTCGTTCACCTCGGTGAACACGATTCCCTTGCTGTCGCTGGTCCAGACGGGCGACCCGATCCCGACTTCGGTGATCGTCTCGATGTCCTCACCGGTCGAAAGATCGCGAATCTTGAGCACGAAGCGTTCCGATCCGTTGGCGTCGGTCATCGTCGCGAGAAGCTTGCCGTCCGGGCTGACTTCGAGCGCGCCGAGGCGGAAATAGTCCTTGCCTTCGGCTTCCTTCACTTCGTCGAAAATCAGCTCGGCAGTGTCCTCTTCAACCTCGTTCGTCCTGAGCGAAGTCGAAGGGCGCTCCTCCAAGGTTTGTGCGAGACGCCCTTCGACTGCGCTCGCCTCGGGCTCGCTCCGCTCAGGACGAACGGGACTTTTCGCTTTCTCCGCCGGCCCTTCGGCTCCGCTCAGGACAGGTTTTCGATACCAGCTTCGGTATTGAGCGCCGGGCTGGAACTTCCACCAATAGAGCCAGTCGCCGTCCTTGATCGGGACCGAGCTTTCGTCCTCCTTCAACCGACCCTTCATCTCCTGGAACAGCTGTTCGATCAGTGGCTTGTTCGGCTCCGCCCATTGCTCGAAATACGCATTCTCCGCCTTCAGATAGGCGAGCACATTTTCGTCGGTGACGTTGGGATAGCCCTGGTCGCGGAGCCACGCCCAGGGATCGTCAACCGAGATGCCATGATGTTCGAAGCTGTGCGGGCGCTGCTCTGCGCGCGGCGGCGAAAGGTCGGCGGTGCTGCTCATTCGCCGCTCTTAGCGCAGCGGGCGGTAACGGAAAGTCCGCGCATGTCTGCTTTGGGTGGAAAGCGGACCTTAAGCCGTCATTCGGTTATCGACACTCCGCCAATCCGCGTGCCAGGCGGCAAGTTGCGCACCTGTGATAGAAGCTGTCCGCAGATGGACCAGTAAACCTCAAAGTCTCCCAATTGGAGATTGCTCACACGATCCACGCCGCCTAGAAACAACGGCTTCCGATACCCAACACACTCCTCGTAACCGGGCGCACTACCGCCTGCCGCAAGCCATTCCTGAAAGAAGCTGTAACCCGCAGTGGCATCTGGCTCTTTGACGAGAAGACCATCGTGAAAAGTGTCCAGCCCGCAGGGTATTTGAAGAACCTTGCCAGTACCTGGTTCAAGCAAGAGGATTTGGCGTTCTCCCCCGACAATGCGATCTTCGTCGGTCGCAAATTGGCTGCCAGCCCAGTCAGCACCAAAGCAAGTGATGCGTGTCGAGAAAGCAGGGAATGCCTTACCGGCAATCGCTGTGAACCGAGCAACATCGTCACTGTGGTGGAGGCGATACGCGCCATTGAGGAAAACACGCGGCGAGCGACTTTCTGATACAGGCTCTTCCGCCTTTGGACTGCCACCTAATGCTTCACGCAGTCGTTTGAACATCCGGTCAGAATAATGAACGCGTTAATGTCTGCAATGGCTGGAAGCTTAGCACTCAGTCAGGCTTGGCCGATCTCGCTCAGAAGCTGCGTGAACCACGGGACTGACACGTCGAACTTCTTGCCGCCCTTGATCCGGTCGAACTCGATCGCGCGGAGCTCGTCGCCGCGCTCCTCGTCCTGGCCGACTACCCCGGATTCGCCGCGAAGCGCCGCATCGACCGCAAAATCGGTGCACTGACGGATGAGGGCGAGGTCGGCGGCGTTCGCGGCGGCCGAGCGCGAGAAATAGCCGCTCTTCTGCACCAGCACCTTGTCGGCGCCGAGCTCGGCCGCGAATTGTTTGGCGAACCACTGGCCGGGGTTGATCTTGTCGAGGTGGACGTGGCCGAACGGGTCGCGTGGGATCTCCTCGCCCGCTTTCTCCATCGCCGCGACGATCTCGCTCACTCCGGCGCCTTCGGAGATAAAGAGGTTGACGCAATCCTGCTCGTCCATGACCGCGCGCAGGCGCCTCGCTTCCTCGGCGATGTCGAACGGCCGCTCGGGCAGGAACACGCCGTGAACGTCCCAGCGGATCGCGCTGTTGTCGAGCCACTCGGCGAACTTCGCTTGGTTCACCCATTGATGATGCGCCAGGGCCGTGGCCGCCGTGAGCCAGCCGCAGTTTCGGCCCATCACCTCGTGGACGATCAGCATCCGGGGGTTGGTCGAATGCTCCGCGATGATGTTGCGGGCGAAGAGCGCGCCCTGCTCGGCGGCGGTCCAGGCGCCGAGCGACTGCTGAATCGGGATCACGTCATTGTCGATGGTCTTGGGCAGGCCGACGACCGTGAGCTCATAGCCGTTGCCGCGAAGGTAAGCGGCGAGGTCGGCCGCGGTGCCGTTGGTGTCGTCGCCGCCGATCGTGTGCAGGACATCCACTCCGTCGCGCCGCAGCTGTTCGGCCGCGACGTGGAGCGGGTTCTCGCCTTCCCTGACCAGGCCCCGCTTCACGCAATCCTTGACGTTGGTGAGCTTCACCCGGCTGTTGCCGATGGGGCTGCCGCCGAACGCGTGAAGCCGCCCGGCTTCCGCTCGGACCTGTTCGGTCACCTCGGCGGAATCGCCGGTGAGGAGCCCGGCATAGCCGTTCTTGTAGGCGATGATGCGAGCGTCCGGGGCGACTTGAGTATATCGCTCGATCAATCCCCCTACCGCGGACGAGAGACACGGGGCGAGACCCCCGGCGGTGAGCATGGCTACGGTTTGGACTGGCATGGGCGCCCCTTTGCCAAGACTTTTCAGCCGATGCCAGTCCGTTGCCGTGCCGCAACGTACCGGCTACCTAAGCCCCATGAATTATCAGACAAATCCGTCGGGCTGGACCGGCGACGATGCCCCGCCGCCCGGCTGGAAGCGGTACCGAGAAGCCGCCTGGCTTGCCGCGCGAATCTGGAACGGAGTCGGCCATTTGGGCCCGCGCGGCCCCGTGGACGGCCCACCGGCGCTGGTCATTCCCGGGTTCCTGGCCAACGACCGGACAGCGATGGAGCTTCGCCGCTCGCTCGCCCGCGCTGGATGGCGAGTGCACGGCTGGGGCATGGGCTTGAACCGGGGCGCCAAGGCCGACACGCTGCACCGACTGCGCGAACGCCTCGACGAGATCTGGGACGGCCGCCCAATCCTGGTTGTCGGGTGGAGCCTTGGCGGTCTCTTCGCGCGGGAGCTTGCGCGGGCGGCTCCGCACCGGGTGCGTGCCGCCGTGACCCTCGGGTCTCCCTTCTCCGGTAATCCGCGTCAGAACAACATGTGGCGGCTGTACGAATGGGTGGCTGGGCACAGCGTTGACGAGCCCCCGGTGCCGCATTTCGCCGACAAGCCGGCTGTGCCTACCCTAGCCCTCTGGTCGTCGCGTGACGGAATTGTCGCAATCCGGGCGGCTCGCGGCCTTCCCGGCGAGCGGGACGCTGCGGCCGAGGTCCGGTGCTGCCACATGGCTTTCGGGGTGTCGCGGAAAGCGACAGGTCAGGTCGCTGGGGAAATCCGCAAATTCCTGGAGGAAGTCGAGCGCTAGGGCCGGCTTCTCAGTCGCTTCGATGCAACCTTGTGCTGCTTGCGCGTTTCTGGTGATGGCAGAGCAGCAATGCCGTTGGGGCTCTGCTAAAGTTTGAGGACCGCAGGAGACGAACCATCGCCAACTTCATGTTCGCGACTGGGATCGAAAACAGCATCCCGACGATCAATCACGGCAAGACCCGCGTCGACGAGATGGAGCTCTGCGGCTTCTACAAGCATTGGCGCGAGGATTTCGAATTGGTGGTGGAGATGGGGATCCACTACCTTCGTTACGGCCCGCCCATCTACAAGACCTATCTCGGCCCCGGGAAGTACGACTGGGAATTTTCGGACCAGACCTTCGCCGAGCTGAGGCGGCTCGACATCACTCCGATCGTCGACCTCTGCCACTTCGGCGTGCCGGACTGGATCGGCAATTTCCAGAACCCCGATTTTCCGACACTGTTCGCCGACTATGCCGGCGCCTTCGCGGATAGGTACCCCTGGGTGCAGCTCTACACGCCGGTCAACGAGATGTTCATCTGCGCGATGTTCTCGGCGAAATATGGCTGGTGGAATGAGCAGATGCGGACGGACACCTCGTTCGTCACCGCGCTCAAGCATATCGTCAAGGCCAATGTTCTGGGGATGCTGGCGATCCTGAAACGCCGCGCCGACGCCATCTTCATCCAGTCGGAGTCTTCGGAATATTTCCACGCCGACAGCCCGAAGGCGATCCACATCGCCGAGCAGTTGAACTCCCGCCGATTCCTGTCGCTGGACCTGAACTACGGCCGCCGGGTGGACAGCGAGATGTACGAATATCTGATGGATAACGGGATGACGAAGGAGGAATACCACTTCTTCCTCGACAACCGGCTGAAACAGCACTGCATTCTCGGCAACGATTATTACCGCACGAACGAGCACCGCGTGTTCGAGGACGGGCGAACCACCGCCTCGGGCGAGGTGTTCGGCTACACCGAGATCACGCGCCAATATTACAATCGATACCGGCTTCCGGTGATGCACACGGAAACGAATCTGTCGGAAGGCGCAGTCGGCGATGAGGCCGTGCAATGGCTCTGGAAGGAATGGGCCAATGTCCTTCGGCTGCGCAACGTCGGCATCCCGACGGTGGGTTTCACCTGGTACTCGCTAACCGACCAGGTGGATTGGGATACGGCGCTGCGGGAGCAGAACGGACACGTGAACCCGCTCGGGCTCTACGATCTCAACCGCAATATCCGAAACGTGGGCCGGGCCTACAAGCGGCTGATCCGCGACTGGCGCGAAGTTCTTCCGGCCTCAAGCCTGTGCCTGACGGTGCCGATCGTTCCGCCTTCGCACTTCTACACTGAGGGATCCCGCGAGCAGCAGGAAAAGGCCGAAAAGCGGCTGGAGCACGAACCGGCAGACTTTCAATCAGGCGACGGGACGGCCTAGCTCAGGCGACGCGGCGGATTCGCTCTTTGTCGCCGCGGTCGAAAGGAATCTTCTCCAGCTTCTGCCGGAGTTCCTCGATGCCGCTGTCGGGCTCAACGACGCCTCCGGTGTATCGGGCATCGCATTCCGCTTCTTCGCTGGTCAGTTCGCGGAGGTACGAAATCGTGAGGCGGCGTCCGAAGACGTCGTCGCCGCGCAGCCTGAGCTCGGGCTCCGCATCCTCGGGCAGATTGTCGCGAACCGCGGTGAGGACGTTGATCAGCGTGTCGAGCGACGTGTAGTCGCTGATCTCGATGAAATCCTTGACGCGTCTGGCCATCACCAACCTCCCCGTACCCGGGGCCTCAATATCCGGCGCCGGAATCCCGACGCAACGTCAAATGCATATTTATCCCCAAGGAAGTTTCGCATCCGTGAACAATCGCTTTGCCTGAGGTTCAAAATATGGATCAAATCTCCCTCGCTTCCGGTCAGTTGGCCGTAGAGCTTGTTCCATCGGTCGGCGGCGCCATCGCCAGGTTCGACCATGTTGAGGGAGGCCGCCGGACCGCAGTGCTTCGGGCGGCCCCCAATCTTTTAGAGAACATCCGTCAGGCCTCATGTTTCCCACTGATCCCGTTCGCCAACCGGATTCGCGGCGGATGCTTTCACTTTCGAGGCAGGGAGGTTCGTCTCCCGCCCCGCTTCCCCGGCGAATCGCTCCCGATTCACGGCCAGGGCTGCCTTGCCAGCTGGCGCGTCGAAACCGCCTCGGCCAGAGCGGCTGTGCTCGCGTTCAGCCATTCTCCCGATGAATGGCCATGGGCTTATGAATCGCGCCAGCACCTCACACTCAGCGAAAATTGCCTGACCGTTCGGCTCACCTGCAGGAACCTGTCCGCCGAACAAATGCCCTGCGGGCTTGGGCTGCACCCGAGTTTCAATTGCGGCGCCGGAACGCGCATCCAGACCTTCGCGGAGGAAGTGCTTGCGGTTGACGAGAACTGCCTGCCGGTCGAGCGGCTTCCCGCGACCGGGCGTTACGACATTTCCGACAACCCGATCTGTTCGCGCGATCTCAACAACGGCTATTGCGGCTGGAGCGGCCGCGCAATCTTCAACGATCCCGATTGGCCGTTCGAGCTCGAACTGTCCTCACCCGACGCACGCTTCCTTCAGATCTATTCGCCGGTCGGAACCGGCTCCTTCGATGCGGAGCCGGTTAGCCATGCCAACGCTGCTCTCAACGAGCCGGAAGAAGATTGGCCGGCGCTGGGCATCCGGCTGCTCGAACCGCAGGAGGAAGCGGATTTCGAAATGCGCGTTGAGGTCCGAATCAAGTGATTCGCCGCGGTTGAACGGCGGTGAAGCCGCCTCTATAGCCTCGGCCTGCTGCTTGTGCTCGGCCTTCCCCCGGAAGGCCTGCGCGCTTCGCATCCGGAGACGTGGGTGAGTGGCTGAAACCAGCGGTTTGCTAAACCGCCGTACGGGGGATTCCCGTACCGAGGGTTCGAATCCCTCCGTCTCCGCCAGCGCTTTTCCAAGCTGCTGATTTAGCAGAAAACATTGGAAATAGGCGGTTTCTCCCGGTAGCGTGATCCACATGAGTGATACAAAAAGGCGCTCGCACACGGTCGTGAAACGCGTTGCAAGAAACCTTCGGTTGAGAGGGGGGAGTTACGAGTTTCGCATGAGGATACCGCCAGAAGCGAGGATCGCGTTCGGCGGGAGAAAGGAAAAGATCGTAAGTTTTGGCGCTGTCCCCGAAAGGGAAGCCATCCGGGAAGCAACTCTCCTTCGGGCTTACTGCGTCGGGGTGATCAATGAGGCGCGGGGCAAGTCCAAGCCGAAGAAAGGGATAGTCGAACTCATCCGGGTCAAAAGGGTCCCGGACCGCGACGAGATTGAACGAGCCGTCAGGCGTTGGCTGCTCGACCGCGAAAGCACTTTGGGCACTTCGCTCTTCGGCGAAGGCGGGGATCAGAAGCTCCGAGACCTACGGCACATCCAGCACGAGGTCATTCGCGTGGCCTCGCAGCGCAGCGGCGAAATGCCGCTGATGACAGGCTGGATTGCTGAAGGGGTCGCGGAGGCAAACGGTTGGGCGTTTCCGTCAAATGGCGAGCTTCGTCGGTTTCTCGAAGATCGCGTTGGGCGTGCTCAACATGAGTTGTCCGCCCGAATGTCAGCCGATCAGGAGTGGGGTAAGGTTCATCAGCCGACACATCCGATGTTCGAGCAGAGCCGTTTCGAGCGAGATCGAGAGCACAAGGCAGACGGAACTCCCGTCTCAATCATGACGATCTTCGAGGGTTACAAGGCCGAACAGGAACCCGCACCCGCGACTGTCAAAGCATGGAAAAGCGCTCTTCATTCCTTGGTAATCCATCTCGGGCACGATGACGCAAACCGCGTGACTTCCGACGACTTAATCGCGTGGAAGGATGCCTTGCTGGCTCCCCAGCGCGAGGGCGTGAAAGCGCGAGGTCAGGTAACGGTCAAACATAAGTATCTCGGCGCGGTGAAGCCGGTGTTTGCTTGGGCCGTGAAGAACAAGCTCATCCCAGAAAACCCAGCGGTCGGTATTTATGTCGGCGTTCCCCGCAAGGTTCGGAACCGCGCAGAGAGAGGCTATACCGAGGCCGAAGCGAGGCGGGTCCTCGCGGCGGCCATCGCAATCGATACTAAGTCTGACCGGTCATTTGTGGCGTTCGCTCGCCGCTGGCTACCTTGGCTGTGCGCCTATACGGGCGCTCGGGTCGGCGAGATGACCCAGCTTCGAGCGCAGGACATCGGCCAACATGGCACTGGCATCTGGTTCCTTACCATCACCCCGGAAGCGGGTTCCCAGAAGGGAGGTTTTACTCGCCAAGTTGCTTTGCACCCGCACCTAATCGAGCAGGGTTTTCTCGACGCAACCAAAGGCAAAACCGGCCCTCTGTTTTACGATCCGACGCGCAAACGGAATGGGTCGGTTGGCAACCCGCAGCACAAGAAGGTCGCGCAACGCGTGGCAGACTGGGTGCGCCAAACAGTTGGATTGACTGACAGGGAGCTTCAGCCGAACCACGGCTGGCGACATCGCTTCATTACCATCGCTCGGGACATTCGGATGGACCCTGACGTTCGCCGAAAGATCGTCGGCCACGGGGCCAAAGATGATCACGGAGACTACGGCGACACGCTCATCCGTAGCAGTCACCGGTGGCTGGCAGAGTTTCCGAGGTATGACGTTTTGGCGGGTTCAGTGGGGTGTCTGCCCGTAGAAGCTGGCGAGATTTTGCAACCGGTTGCAACGGCGGCTGAATGAGAACCTTCGTCGTTGCCGATCTCCACTTCGGAGACGAGGCAGCTTGCACCCGATACCGTAGGCCGGACGGCTCGCCACTTCGTCCCTTCAAATCGGCGGCGGAGATGGACGAGGAGATCATTCTTCGCTGGAACCAGAGCGTCACGGAGCGCGACCTGGTTTATGTGCTGGGCGATGTAGGGCGTGGGAGACATGCACGCTCTGTGAGGCTCCTAGCGGGCCGCAAGCACCTCATTGCCGGTAATGGCGATGATGTGGCTGCCATATCGCGGACCGGGCTGTTCGAGAGCATTGCAATCGCGAAGTGGCTCCCCGGCGCTTTGTTGAGCCACATCCCGGTTCATCCGAGCCAACTCCGGCGTGGAATGATCAATGTTCACGGCCACCTCCATGCCCGCTCCGTCAATGATTCACGCTTCGTCTGCGTATCCCTTGAGCAAACTGATTTTCGTCCTGTGCTGCTCTCCTCGCTGCAACACCCAAACTAAGGACATGTGGAACAAACAGAGAACGTTTCTTGTTTGCAAACCGCCCCAATTGATGCGAGAGATTCGACTAGGGAGGGCCGCATGACACTGAAGCTGATCGACCTTTTCGCAGGTGCGGGAGGGATGACACTTGGCTTCACCGATGAGCGCTTTTGCGGCGATTTCGAGAGCGTCTGGGCGGTGGACATCGACCGTGCAGCCACCCGCACCTTCAACGAAAACTTCGGCGATCACGCGATCTGCACGGACATCGACGAATGGGTGACGAACGATCAGCCGGTTCCTGCGGCGGACGTGGTCATCGGCGGACCACCGTGCCAAGGATTCAGCCTTCTCAACAAGAAACGTCAGGGCGACGCCCGGCGTGAGCTTTGGCAGCCATTCATGGATGTGGTCGAACTGTCGGGCGCTCGTGCGTTCGTCATAGAGAACGTCGCCGAGCTTCGCGGCTCACCGGAGCACGACGCGATTGTGGCTCGCGCCGAAGCTCTAGGATTTGAAACGGCGACCGACGTTCTCTTGGCGGCAGACTACGGTGCTCCGCAAGCCCGCCGTCGGACAGTGATCCTTGGGTGGAAGCGCAAGCTATTTAACGCTCCGATATTTCCGCCGCTACCCACTCACAGCAGCGCGGACCGACACTCGAACTTGCCCCGTTGGCGCACGGTTCGCGATGCCATTGGCGACCTGCCCGCACCGGTCGGGACCGAGCCGAGGGAAGTGCCCGCGCCTCTCAACTTGCAGTTTGGTCGGAACCCCACAGCGAAGAGCTTGGCGCGGTATCGAGCAGTGCCGCCGGGCGGCAATCGGTTCGACTTGCAACGGGTTGCACCCGAGATCACTCCCGATTGCTGGGTGCGAAAGACCTCCGGAGGGACAGACCTATTTGGCCGCCTTTGGTGGGACCGTCCGTCGGTGACGATCCGAACGGAGTTCTTCAAGCCCGAGAAGGGGCGCTACCTGCACCCCGATCAGGATCGTCCGATCACCCACCGAGAGGCTGCTCGACTGATGGGTTTCCCGGATGACTTTAAGTTCTGCGGGACGAAGATCGAGATAGCTCGCCAGATCGGCAATGCCGTCCCTCCGCCACTTGCGGCTGCCATTGCGGGCGCGGTCCGCGATTTGTTTTCGGCATCGAGGCAAGAAGCGGCTTAGCGGCCACTCATCTCTCACGGCGGCGGCGCTAGGTCTAAATGGTGGGTGCGGTGCACCTCGTCATGGCAAATGTTGCACAGCGTCACGAGGTTGTCCGGATCGTTGCTGCCCTTGTTCGCGTGATAGTTCAGGTGGTGCGCCTCTAGGAACCGCCGGTCTAGATCGCGGTCGTATCCGTCAGGCCATCCGCAGTTCTTTTCCCGACAACGGAACCCGTCCCTTTTGAGAACTGCCCGCCGGGTCTTCTCGTTTATGTGCCGATCATGCGCAGGTGCCCGCTTGTCTTCAGAGAGAACATAGACGCCGACCGGCAAAGTCGGATCACCGCTGAACCGGGTCGTAACTGGCCAGCCTTCCTCCGTTCGTAGTTCCCTGCTCCGCCGTGCCCACTCGGTCGCGTCCTTGGCGACGTAGCGAAGCTCCTCCGACGTGACCTGCTGCCCAACGTTCGCTTGGAAGTATCGAAGGAGCTTGTCTTGAACTCCGCCCTCGCTGTTCCGGATGCCGTTCGCGATCTTCCACCGACGAGCAGTGGCCTCGTTTGGCTCGTCGGCGGTCAGCTTATACTCGTGTGGGTCCATCGGAGGCGGAAGCTCCTCTGCGGCAACGCCCTCCTCGATCAGGTCCGCCCGAAGCTCCGACACGGTGTAACCAGACACGATTGGCCAACCAGCTTCGACCCGAAGCTCCCGTATCCGCCGCGCATAGTCTCCGATGCCCGCGACTACCATTAGCTCATCCGTATGGACCACTTGGCCCACGTGTCGGCGCAGGTATTCGAGCACTCTCTTCCTGCCTGACTGCCTACCGGGCATCGGCATGAGCGAACTGCCCATGTCTCGGATGTGATGGAAAGCTGGAGCAAGCGCTCTTGCCTTGTCCCGGAGCGATCCGGATCGCAGCACGGGTGGCAGTTTGTTCAGCAGTTCGATGAGTTCAACGCGCAACTTCTCGATGTCGGCGGTGCGCGAACGGCGCGGCGGCATTGCCCTTGGCTCCCCCTACGATACTGGCCACTCGCGAGAGCAAACGAACCTCGTCCTTCACCTCGCAGCCCCAAACGGTAAGCACACGATAGCCCAGATCGGCAAGTGACGCCTTCACGTGTGCGTCGCGGGCAACATTACGTTCGATCTTCGCCTTCCAGAAATCCGCGCTGGTCTCGGGAAGCCGAGCGCGTTTGCAATCCTGGTGCCCATGCCAAAAGCACCCGTGCACGAAGATCGCGAGCTTGTGGCGCGGAAGAAGAATGTCCGGCGTCCCCGGTAAGTCTTTTCGATGGAGCCGGAACCGATAGCCAGCGCGATGGAGCATCCTGCGCACGCGCAACTCCAAGTCCGTGTCCTTATTGCGGACACGAGCCATCACTTTGCTGCGCTCGACTGGCGTAAGGATATCGGCCATCCAGATTGCTCTAACGCTGACTAAGACGAGCGTCTTTGCATCTCACCATACCACAGCCTCGGTATGCTGCTCCTTCGTCCTCACAACGCTCTGCTAAATCGAAAGGCATTTGAGTAGGATTGAGTAGGGTTGCGCGAGGTCTCTTTGGAAGTGCGCTGACTTTGCAACCGGTTGCAACTTCGTTGCGGGCGCGAAGCTCCGGCGCGGCTGCCGCATCAGCGATCAAACCAGCGGGATGCCTTCATAAGCTGGATAATGCGGCCAAGTTCAGTTGCGGCCACGGTCTTCGAGAGCTTGCCCCAAACATCATCAAGCATATCGGAGAAGGAAACCAATCTAATGGCGTTGCCCTCCAACCGTCGTCTAAACTCTGGATTGGTCTCCCAGCTTTCGCGAGAGGTCGGATTGTTCAGGCGCGTAACCGCTGTCCAATAGGTGAACTGTCGAGTTCCGGTTGCTGATTGGACCGCGCCAAGAAATGCGTCTGCCCACTTATCATTGCACAGTTCGCGGAAGTGCAGCCACGCCGTTCGTCCCCCGATCTGCTTGTCAGTGGCGATGCACTCAAGGCTAGAGCCGGGATTGAAGCCCTCCTGCCAAGACTTGCACGACACAGCTATCACGCGCTCCGGACCCTCTAGCAGCGGATGGATTGCGAGCACGTCAATGTCGCTCGCCACGGCGTCCTTCTTCGTGATGAAGTCAGGGTGGTCCTTCCGAGGCTTAAACTTCACGTTGTGCATCGTGAAGTAGCCCTTGTGCATCAGATACTCGTCAACGAGTTGTTCGAGGATGTCTTCCTTCATGAGCGATGCCTGGTCAGCCGTTAGTCTGTGGCAGGGATGTGATCTTGCAGATAGCGGACCACAGCCTCCTTCTCGGCTCTGCTCCAAAAACTGCCGGACGGATGCATGATCCCTATAGCGACGCGCCCGTTCACCATGCCTTTGCCCGCGATCCAACGACCATAAGGGGCGAGGACTTGGGAGTGCGGCTGGGGGACAAATCGGTCGAATACGGTCTTGCCTAAGATGAAGAGCATCCGAGGGTCCAATAGCTCAATCAGCTTCTCCGTTTCGGTGCGACAGAACGCCTCAAGCATTGAGCGTATTTCTGGCGGGTTGTTACCCCACCCATTCCCCTCCGGGAGCGAGGCAAGCTTTTTGCTCCTAAAGAATAGCAGGTTCGCGCCTGTCGAAGCCTGAAGAGTGCCCAGTCGATTGGCACGTCGGAACAGGTCCTGAAGCACCCTCGCGAGCGCGTAGTCCTCGTGCGCGTATTCAAAGGTCTGCGGCCAAGTTGTCCGCAAGGGCGCTTCTTCGCCGCCACCGGGATTAGCGCCCATAAAGAACATCGGTGCGCGGAAGATCGGCGGGCCATAAAGTATACCGTATTTCAACGGCCAAGTTCGCAGTTGACCCTCTAATCCCTTCCACAAGAGATAGGTGCGACGGTAGACGTCTTCGCAGCCTTGGACGACGGTATCGCTCACTTACGCAACCCCTACTGGCGCTCCCGCCGTAGCGATGAGGGGTTAACAACAGGTCTGGGGACGGCACTCGTCAGAGTTGAGAAGGAGGGGTCCAGCGGGAAGGGGCTGCGGCAGTGGGAGGCGGTGTTCGACTGATCAATCTCTTGCGTGCTTGCTCCGTATCAGAACTTCAGAAGCGACCATTTTCTTGAGATCGGCCATGGTGCCAATAACGTGGCCACAACCCTCGCACTTGATGTGGGAGCAGTCAGCAACGTCGCGGTCTAGCGTGAACCGATTTCCGCCGCATTGCGAACAGTTTAGCGAGAAGCGATAAACAGCGACGAGCCGCTGACCCCTTTTGATCGAAGAGAAATCAGCAGCGGCTCGAAACTTGTGAGTTTTGAGCGATAGCGCAAAAGATATGTTGCAGAGGCTTATGAGCTAGGTTATGCGCTAAGCATCAGCTACCCCTAACTTATGAGCTATGTATGCGTATTGCCTATTATCGAGTTTCTACCGGAGATCAGAGCATTGAAGCCCAGCGTCATGCGATGGGTGGCCCTTTTGACCGCGAGTATTCGGACGAGGGTGTCAGCGGTGGCACAATGGCCGCCCAGCGCCCCGGCTTCGGCAAGCTTCTCGATCAGGTCCGGGCAGGAGACACCGTTCATGTTTACGCCGTGGACCGATTAGGTCGCGATGCGCTCGACGTGCAGACTACAGTGCGGAAACTGATCGACGACGGAGTGACAGTGGACGTTCATGGCCTCGGTCCAATCGGACGCGGGGTTGGCGAACTGATCCTCGCGGTTCTAGCGCAAGTTGCCGAGATGGAGCGACGCCGCATCGCGGAGCGAACCGCAGCAGGGCGCGACGCCGCCCGGCGAGCAATCGTGGAAACAGGGCGCACGCATCGCGGTAAAACGAGCCTCGGTCGGCCTTACAAGGCAGACGGTGCAACGGTTGCAAAATGGCGGCGAGAGAGCGGGGCAAGCATTGCTGCCACGGCTGCTCACTTCAGGATGTCCGAGGCAACGGTGAAGCGCTATTGCGCCTCGGCAAAGTAGCCCCTGATCCCATCTATACCGTGGTCGGCTGACGTAGCCCGCTCGAACTGACCACCTGTTTGCGAGAGTAGCGTGACTTACGACATCGGACGTCCAACCATTACTCGGCCAGACGGCAAGACCATCGATGGCCCATTACTAAACTTGATGCTTATGCAGGTAGTCCTGCGAAGGTGGAGTTGGGTCCTCGACAAGTATGCAGCTATGACGTTGTTTACGATTGTTGACCGAACGGCTGGCTGGAACCGGACCGTTATCAAGACCACTGTCGATGAACTGATCACTACGCAGATCGTGCCCGGTGGCCCACGCGAGCCGATGCCGGGGCTGTCACGACGAACCACCTTTCGGTCGTTGTCCAAACTTCGTGAAATGAACCTCATCCAGACCAAGAGGCTTCAGTCCGGCCTGATCATCCGACCAAACTTCCGATACATGATGGCACCGTGGCCTTCACCGAGGATTCCGCCGCCCGCCGACGAGTTTCCGTTTGAGGACGAACTTTAGCGCCACGAATACCCTGACCTACCGTCAGGCTGGCACACCCTACCGTCACAGTGGCACATCAGATGTGCCAGAGAGAGGGACCTAATAAAGACAGATATAATAAGAATAATCTCATAAGAAGGTAGCTCTCGCGAGCTACCGACCGAGCGCCTTCGGCCTCGGTCTATGACTGTTTCTCCGGATAGATTTTTGATCGTTCTGGTCTCGGCCAAAATCATCGCGGTCATTTTCCGGCGATTTGAAGGCCGCGAACAGAGCTAGGCTAGGTTGGGGACCGACGGCATCGAAAACGCGCTCTGTGGCTCTCCAAGGCAATCCTGCGAGCGGCCTACGGCTGAACCCTCGGTTTCCCAGACCTAGTCACTGCAAGAATGAGCAGCTAACCTCCAATAATCGGGGGTTGAAGTGGCAATTCAGCGTATCGCCGCCCTGTCAAAGTTGGGCGTATTCCAAAAGTATGTTGCGTCTGATGAGGACTGCGACCTGAAGAAGTTGAACCTGATCTATGGGTTCAACGGTAGCGGAAAGACAACGCTCTCTCGCCTATTCGCGTCCCTTCAGGGAGGCGAAGTTTCCGAATTGCTTCCGGAGGGCGGAACCTTCGAGTTTCAACTCGACGACGGCACGGTCATCACGCCGCTTGCAAACCTGGATGCCCTGAAAGGCAAAGTCGCGGTCTTCAATACCGACTTCGTCGATGACAACTTTCAATGGAAAGAGTGCTCCGCGAAGCCCGTCTTCTACATCGGAAAGGAACAGGCCGAGGCTGGCCGCCTACTTGAGGCCGCCGAAGCTCGATTGGGACCTGCGAAGATCACGCGAACTGCCTCTACCGGCGGAAAGAACGCGGCTGCACGCATGTTTGCGAATTTCAAGACAAACACGGCCCGGAGCATCGGTGAACAGATCAACCATCGGACGTTCAATGCCGGTCACTTGGAAAAGGAGTTCCAAAACCCTGACAGCGGAGCGGAAGTGGTGCTCTCGGACGCTCGGCGAAACGAACTAAGGGCCACGATCCTTCAGGATGCGCCGCTACCAAAGCTTGCCGAGCAAGTTGCCGACATTCCGTTAGCGGCGTTCGTGAAAGAGGCTTCTCGGTGCTTATCGCAGACTGTGGGCACGTCGCTTCTTCAGGAACTTGCGGATCACCCATCAATGGTAGGCTGGGTTAAGACCGGCCAAACTTACCATCGCCAGCACGACCTTTCGACGTGCCTCTTTTGTGGCAACGGGATCACGCCCGAGCGACTTCACGCAATTGACGCTGCCATTGATGATGCTTTTGACGAACTAGGGGCCGAAGCGCACCGGCTAAATCAGCGGGCGTCAGTCATTCGTGATCGAATTGGGACCACGTTGTCCGCGTTGCCGTCGAAGAATGACATAATTGGGGACCAGGAGGTGTTCGACGCTGCGGTTCTCGCCTTTCGCGAGGCCGCTAAGAAGGCGATCATAATTATTGAACTCTATGAGGAAGCCCTCGCACGGAAGGCCCAAACGCCAAACACCGCTGTTGAGTGCAGTGCGTGCACCGAGCAAAGTGCCGAAGAAATCGACCAGACGATCAGGTCTTCGCTAAGCCGGATCAACGGCTACATCCGGGAACACAACGTCGCCCACGAGCAATTCTCGGAAACGCAGCGGGCCGCACAACGGACGCTGCTGGATCATTATCTCGCACAGCACCGCGATGAATATCGTCGTTTGGAAAGGGAGCAAGAGCATACCGCGGAACTTGCCGGGAAGGCCGAGGAAGAGTTTGCGGCAATTACCCGCGAGATCGCCGAATTGACGCAACGGCTTCGCAGCCACGGCCCGGCTGCCGAGGTCATCAATAAGATGATCAAAGCATACCTGCGGCATGGTGACATCGAGGTTGTGGCCCAGAACGACGGCTATCAGCTTCGCAGATACGGTCGGCACACCGCTCGGAACCTAAGCGAGGGCGAAAAGACAGCGATCACTCTGTGCTATTTTCTCTCAAGTCTCACCTCGGACGGACGTGATCTAAAAGATCTCATCGTTGTCGTGGATGACCCAATTTCCAGTCTCGACAGCAAGGCGCTGAACTATGCGTTCACCGTGCTGAAGGGGCACCTAGCTAGTGCACAGCAGCTTGTGGTTCTCACGCACAACATCAATTTCATGAATGAGTGGCGCAAGTGGCTCAAGCCGAAGGTCGAAAAAGGTGCAGCCGCACTGCTTTTCTTGGACATGAGAAGCCCCGATGGCGTTCGTCGGACGACAATTGTGAAGCTGCCGAAGCTTCTTCGGGAATACGATTCCGAATATCACTTCCTGTTTTCACGTGTGAAAGCCTTCGCCGAAAGCGACGGCACGACCGAAGACGACATTTTTCTGATGCCAAACGCTATGCGCCGGATTGCCGAGATTTTCCTCGCGTTCAAACGCCCCGGCAATAACGGTCTTGGGGACAAAATCGACGCACTGGCAAAGGAGGAGGACACCGGCATCGACGGTGAGCGTTTCCGTGCGATTGACCGTCTGGTTCAAGTCGAAAGTCATAGTGATAGCTTGGACGATCTTGTCGCGTTCTCGTCGATGACCCTTGAGGAATCCCACCAGTGCGCGAGGTCTCTGATGGAGGTCTTTCAGAAGCTCGATCCGGAACATTATCGGCGGCTTTGTAGGCAATGCAGCTAGACCGAGAGGGTCGATACAAGTGCGTGATACAAAAAGCGGAGATGTGTGTTATCTAAGCTATTGAAATATAATGTTCTTCTGGAGCAGGGGGAGTTTCCCTCCGTCTCCGCCAGTCAAGCAAAAACTATCGTTAAATTTCAGTGCGTTGACGCAAACATGCGGCGCAAGTCCCACAATTTCGTCCCACAGCGACGTGGGGCTTTGGTGGGTTGTTCGGCGACCGTATGGAACATTGGCCAGGCGGACTCAGGTCGCAAGTTAATCATCGACATGAAAGAACATCGGGTTCCGCATCCAGGCATTGACGGCCGACTCGCGCCAGCCGGCGCAGCGCGTGCTGATGCGCACCTGCGCTGGGAACGTGCCGTTCTGGACCTTGCGATAGAGAGTAGATCGACTGAGGCCGGTGCGATCGAGCACCGTCTTGATGCGGAGGATGCGATCGTTGCCGTCTGTCATCGAAGTCTCCTGCGACGGGAAGAGATTCGATGAGCCTTCTATGCACGTCTGAGCGTTCGGGGAGGCTCGAATTCAAGCAACCTCGGAAACGATCCCTTCGGCGAGCGTACCACGTCTATCCC
>Ga0207695_10003660_pt1 | contig 21451 bp, 27 predicted proteins | sample KBSC54metaG_FD_184354 | JGI IMG/M metagenome (GOLD analysis project Ga0207695, IMG submission 184354) | Corn rhizosphere microbial communities from Kellogg Biological Station, Michigan, USA - KBS C5-4 metaG (SPAdes) (version 2) | ecosystem: Host-associated > Plants > Roots > Rhizosphere > Soil...
GGCCGCGCTCGCCATCGCGTCGCTGGGTGTGCTCGCCGTCCGCCACGCGAGCGTCTGGGATCCGGACCTCGCGAGCCTCAATCCCATTCCGGCGGCCGAGCGCGGGCTGGACGCCCAACTTCGCGCCGCCCTGGGCGCCTCCGACGCGCGCTCGCTGGTGGCCATCCGCGCGGACGGCGAGGAAGCCGCGCTCGAGGCGGCCGAGCGCGTGGGCCGCGAGTTGGACCGCGCGGTGGCCGGCGGGCGGCTCGCGGGCTACGAAAGCCCGGCGCGTTTCCTCCCCAGCGCCGCCACGCAACGTGCGCGCCTCGCGAGCCTTCCGGAGGCGGCGGCGCTGCGCGCGCGCCTCACCCGGGCGCTTGCGGGCTCGCCCCTCAATCCCGGGCGGCTCGAGCCCTTCGTCGAGGATGTCGCGCGCGCGCGCGACGCGGCGCCGATCACGCGCGAGGCGATCCGCGGCACGGCGCTCGGGGCCGCCATCGACGGGCTCCTTTTCGCGGACGCGGGCGGGCAGTGGACCGCGGTGATCGGGCTGCGGCCGCCGCTGGACGCCGCGGCGGTGCGCTCCGCCATCGCGGCTTCCGGCGTACGGGGCGCCGCGTTCGTCGACATCAAGGGCGAGCTGGACCGGCTCTACGGCGGCTACCTCCACCGCGCGCTCGCGATGTCCGCCGCGGGCCTGGCCGCGATCGTGGCGCTCCTCTTCGCGGCGCTGCGCACGCCCGGGCGGGTCGCCCGCGTGATGGCGCCGCTCGTGGCGGGCGTGGCCGTGGTCGCGGCCGCGCATGTCCTCGCGGGAACGACCCTCACGATCCTGCACCTCGTGGGCCTCCTCCTCGTGGTCGCGGTGGGATCGAACTACGCGCTCTTCTTCGACCGGATGGCGGAGCGGCCCGGCCGGACGGCCGCGCGCACGCTCGCCTCGCTCGCGCTCGCCAACGCGACGACGGTCGCGAGCTTCGGGCTCCTCTCCCTCTCCGCGATCCCCGTGCTGCACGCGATCGGCTCGACGGTCGCCGCGGGTGCCTTCCTCACGCTCGTCTTCGCGGCCGCGCTCGCCGCGCCGCCCGCGCGGCCCGCGGCCTAGCGGCTGCGATACAATCCCGCCGCGGAAAGGGATCGAGCGATGCGCACGCTGGAGCACGCGACGGCCGGCCGACCCGCGGTGGCGCTGGCGCTCCTCTCGGGCTCCTACGGCACGCCGGAGGATTTCGTGCGCGAGGGCTTCGTGGCCGCGGTCGAGGCGCGCGGCATCGCGGCGTGGATCGCGATGGCGGAGGTGCGCGCCGCCTGGTTCTCGGACGGATCGATCGTGGAGCGCATCCGCGAATCGGTGGTCGAGCGCGCGCGCGAGGTCGGCGCCGGGCGCGTGTGGCTCGCGGGCTTGTCGCTGGGGGGCCTCGCGGCGCTCGCGTACGCGGCGCGGCACGCGGGGGACGTCGAGCGCATCGTGCTCCTCTCGCCCTACCCCGGCACGCGCGAGACGCTGCGGGAGATCGACCAGGCGGGCGGCCTCGACGCCTGGCGGCCGGGGCCGGACGCGGACGCGGAGCGGGAGGCGTGGGCGTGGCTGCGCGATCGCGGGCCGGAAGCGCCCGCGGTGGATTGCTACTTCGCGTCGGGCGACCGTTTCGTCGAGGGACAACGCCGCATGGCCGCGCGCTTGCCCGCGCACGCGGTGCACGAATCGGACGGCGGGCACGAATGGGAGGACTGGCGAAGGATGTGGAACGATTTCCTGGAGCGGAACGCGCCGTGAGCGCGACGCTTTCCGGTTCGCGCGCGCGGCCGCCCTGGCGCCCGGCGCCGCTCGTCGCGGCGTCGATCGGCCTCCACGGGCTCGCCGGGATCGCCACCGTCGCCGCGCCGGAGTCGTGGGCGTGGGCGCTGGGCGCGATCGCCGCCAACCACGGCGTCCTGGGGATGGCCGGCATGTGGCCGCGCGGCTCGCTGCTGGGACCCAACATGACGCGGCTTCCGGAAGCGTCGCGCCGGCGGGGCGAGATCGCGATCACCTTTGACGACGGCCCGGATCCCGAAGTGACGCCGCGCGTCCTGGACCTCCTCGAGGCGCGCGGTTGCCGCGCCACCTTCTTCTGCATCGCCGGGCGCGCCCGCGAGCATGCGGCGCTCTGCCGCGAGATCGCACGCCGCGGCCACGCGGTCGAGAACCATTCGATGGCGCATCGCGGCACGTTCCCGCTCCTCACGCTGGGCGGCTTCCGGCGCGAGCTCGCGAGCGCGCAGTCCGCGATCGCCGGCACGACGGGCGCCGCCCCGCGCTTCTTCCGGCCGCCCGCGGGACTGCGCAACCCGCTCCTCGATCCGGCGCTGCACGAGGCGGGGCTCACGCTCGTCACCTGGACGCGCCGGGGATTCGATACGCGCGAGCGGGATCCGGCGCGCGTCGTCGCGCGACTCGTCCGCGGGCTGGGCGCGGGCGATATCCTGCTGCTCCACGACGGCCACGCGGCCCGCACGCGCTCGGGCACTCCGGTCGTCCTCGAGGCGCTCCCGCGCGTCCTCGACGCCGCCGGGGTCGCCGGCCTCGATCCGGTCTCCCTTCCCCGCGCGATCGAGCCGTGAGCGTCGATTTCTACCGCGCGCTCGCGCGCCGGGCGTCGCGCCGCTATCGCGCGGGCGACCGCTTCGCACGGCATTTCGCGTTCGGGAAGCTCACCCGCGACCCGGTCTTCCGGCACATCCTCGAATCGGGCGTCCTTCCGCCCGCGGCGCGCGTGGTGGACCTCGGATGCGGGCAGGGCGTCCTCGCCGCCCTCCTCGCGGCCTGCCCGGAAGAAGCCGCCGCATGGCCCGCGTCCTGGCCGCCGGCCCCCGTTCCCGGAAGCTTCCACGGCATCGACCTCGCCGCGCGCGACGTCGAGCGGGCGCGGGATGCGGGCGGCCCCGGCATGCGATTCGATCGCGACGACATCCGCACGGCGGCCTTCGGCACGGCCGATGCCGTCGTGATCCTCGACGTGCTGCATTACCTCGACCGCGAGGACCAGGATCGCGTGCTCGGCCGGGTGCGCGAAGCGCTCGCACCCGGGGGCGTCATCGTCCTTCGCGTGGCGGATGCGTCGTCGTCGCTGCGCTTCCGCGTCACGACCGCCGCCGACCGCCTGGCGAGCCGGATCCGCGGGCAACGCCCCGGGCCGTTCCATTGCCGGGCGCTCGCCGCGTGGCGCGCCGAGCTCGAAGGGCGCGCCCTCGCGGTCGAGGCGCGCGCCATGAGCGCCGGCACGCCTTTCGCGAACACGCTGCTCGTGGCCCGGGCCCGCGCGTAGCGCCGCCACGCCTTGCTTCCCGGCGCCCCGATCCTGTAGCTTCCCTCCGTGCGCCCCCTCCTCGTCTCCGCCGCCACGATCGCGAGCTGCCTCGGCCGCGGCATGGACGCCACCCGCGCGGCGCTCGCGTCCGGAACGTCCGGGCTCGCCCCCTGCCGCTTCGAGACCGCCACGCTCGACACCTACGTAGGCGAGATCGCGGGCGTCGACGAGACGCGCCTTCCCGCCCCGCTCGCGGCCTTCGATTGCCGCAACAACCGCGCGGCGGAGCTGGGCCTGGTGCAGGATGGATTCGACGCGGCCGTGCGAGAGGCGGTCGCGCGCCACGGGGCGGGGCGCGTCGGCGTCTTCGTGGGCACGAGCACGGCGGGCATCCTGCAGACGGAGCTCGCGTACCGCCGGCGCGATCCGGCGGACGGCTCGCTCCCGCGCGACTTCGACTATCGCCACACGCACAACACATCGTCCGTCGCGCAATACGTCCGCGCCCGGCTCGGCCTGTCGGGGCCGTGCGCGGCGATCTCGACGGCGTGCTCGTCCAGCGCGAAGGCGTTCGCCTCCGCGTCGCGATTCATCGCGGCGGGCGTGATCGATGCCGCGGTCGTGGGCGGCGTCGACACGCTGTGCCTCACGACGCTCTACGGTTTCAACTCGCTCGAGCTCCTCTCGCCGCGCGCCTGCCGGCCGTACGATGCGCTGCGAGACGGCATCTCCATCGGCGAGGCGGCGGCGTTCTTCCTCCTGGAGCACGCGGGCGCCCGGGCCGATGGCGACGCGGTGGCGCTCCTGGGCGCCGGCGAGTCGTCCGACGCCTGGCACATGTCCGCGCCGCACCCGGAAGGGCGCGGTGCGCTCGCGGCGATGGAAGCGGCGCTCGCGAGCGCGCGGCTGGGACCGGCCGCGATCGACTACGTGAACCTCCACGGCACCGGGACGCAGAGCAACGATGCCGCCGAGGACAAGGCGATGGTGGCGCTCTTCGGGCGCACCGTGTCGTGCAACTCCACCAAGGGCATGACGGGCCACGCGCTGGGTGCCGCGGGCGCGGTCGAGGCGATGGCGTGCGTGCTCGCGATCCGCCACGGCTTCGTGCCGCCGGGCGTGGGCACGCGCGACGTCGATCCGGCGCTCAAGGCCCGCTACGAGCTCGCGGGCGGGCGTCGCGAGGTGAAACGCGCGATGAGCAACTCGTTCGGATTCGGCGGCAGCAACTGCAGCCTCGTGTTCGGCCGCCTGCGCGAGGCGGCGTGAGCCTCGCCGCGCGCGTCCGCGGCGTGGGCCTGGCCGGTCCGGGCCTCCACGGCTGGCCCGCGGCCCGCGAAGCGCTCGCCGGCCGCGCGCCCTACGTGACCGCCCCGACCGTCCTTCCCGCGCCCGAGGCGCTTCCGCCGACGGAGCGCCGGCGCGCCGGAAAGTGCGTGAAGCTCGCGCTCGCGACCGGGCTGGAAGCGGCCGCCGCCGCGGGGCTCGACCCCGCGTCGCTCGCCACGGTCTTCGCATCGTCCAGCGGAGACGGCGAGAACTGCCATGCGATCTGCGAGACGCTCGCCTCGGACGATCGCATGATCTCGCCCACCCGCTTCCACAACTCGGTCCACAACGCGCCGGCGGGCTACTGGAGCATCGCGACGGGCGCCACGGCGAGCGCGGATTGCATCGCCGCCTTCGACGCGAGCTTCGGCGCGGGACTGCTGGAGGCGCTCGCGCGGCTCGCCGCGGAGCCGGGGAATCCGGTGATGCTCCTCGCCTACGACGCGCCCTACCCGGAGCCGCTCCACGGCGCGCGGCCCATCCCGGACGCGTTCGGCGTGGCCCTCGCGCTCGGCTCCGCGGACGAGCGCGCCGAAGGACCGCGATTGACGGTGGACCTCGCACCGTCCCCGCCGGCGAGGATGGAACGGGCGGCCCTGGAAGCGCTCCGTGCGGCGATTCCGGCCGCGCGGTCGCTCCCGCTCCTGGCGCTCCTCGCCTCCGGCCGGCCGGGCACCGTGGCCGTCGCCTACCTCGACGACCTGGCGCTCCGGATCGAGGTGCGCCCGTGAGCGGGAAAGGCCGCAGCCGCGAATGGCTCGCCGCGCACCTCCCGCATCGCGGCGCGATGAACCTCCTGGACGAGGTCGTCGCGTGGGACGCCGCGCACCTGCACGCCCGCGCCCGCAGCCACGGCGCGGCGGATCATCCCCTGCGGCGCGCGGGCGAGCTCCCGATCGCGTGCGCGATCGAGTATGCGGCGCAGGCCGCCGCCGCGCACGGCGCGCTCGTGGACGCGGCGTCCGCCGCGCCGGGCGCCGGCTTCCTCGCGAGCGTGCGGGCCGCGGAATTCCACGCCTCGCGCCTGGACGACGTGCCCGGGCCGCTCGAGGTCGAGGTCGAGCGCACGGGAGAGGGCGCGGGAAGCGTCGCCTACGCGTTTCGCGTGAGCGGCGGCGGCCGCGCGCTCGCCCACGGGCGCGTGACCATCGTCCTCGATGCGTCCGCGGCCTTCGCGATGCCCGCGGGATGAGGCGCGCGCTCGTGACGGGCGGGAGCGGCGCCATCGGGGCGGCGATCTGCCGCCGGCTCGCCGCCGCCGGCTTCTCCGTGCTCGTGCACGCCAACCGGAGGATCGCGGAAGCGGAAGCGGTCGCGGCCGGGATCGCCGCGGCGCGGGGCCGGGCGAGCGTCGTCGCCTTCGACGTGACCGATCCCGCGGCCTCCGAAGCCGCCGTCGCGCCGCTCGTGGAGGACGCCGCGATCGACGTCCTCGTGAACAATGCCGGCATCCACGACGATGCGGCCTTCCCGGCGATGCGGCTCGAGCAGTGGGACCGCGTGATCGACGTGTCGCTCGGCGGCTTCTACAACGTGACCCGCCCGCTCGTGATGCCGATGGTGCGCGCGCGGTGGGGGCGCATCGTGAGCGTGACCTCGGTCGCCGCGCGCCTGGGCAACCGCGGACAGGCGAACTACGCCGCGGCGAAGGGCGCCGTCGAGGCGGCGTCGAGGTCCCTCGCGCGGGAGGTGGGCAGCCGCGGCGTGACCGTCAATTGCGTGGCGCCGGGCATCATCGAGAGTCCCATGATCGAAGGCGCGTTCGACAGCGCCGCGATCGGGCGCATGGTGCCGCTGCAGCGCGCCGGGCGCCCGGAGGAGGTGGCCGACCTGGTCGCGTTCCTCGTCTCCGACGATGCGTCCTACATCACCGGGCAGGTCGTGCCGATCGACGGCGGGATGGCCTGACGCGTCGAAGCCGTCACGGTCCACGCTTGCGACGGCTCGGAAACGGGAAAGGAACGGGCTCGCTCGTCCGGTCTTCGCGCACCCTGCGCGCTGCGAGCCACGGAAGCCTCGCCAAGAACCCGAAGACCAGCCGGATGTGCATCCACGTGAGCAGCACGTTGTCGCGCCAGTAGTTGAAGTGCGAGACGCCCCCCTCCTCGGGCTTGAGGTAGCGCACGGGCGCCGGCACGTTCACGGGGCGCACGCCCCGCCAGACGAGGCGCACCGCAACCTCCGGGTCGAAGTCGAAGCGGCGCATCCAACGGTTGGCCCCCATGACGGCGACGAGGTCCGCGATCGGATACACGCGGAAGCCGAAGAGCGAATCGCCGATGCCCGCCCACAGCGTCTCGAGGTTCTCCCACCAGTTCGCGATCCTGCGCCCGCGCAGCCGGATCGCCGGCGCGCTCGCGTCGAAGATCGGGGCGCCGAGGATCATCGCGCCGGGCTCCTCGTGCGAGCGGGCCATGAACGGCGGGATGCAGGCAGCCGGATGCTGCCCGTCCGAATCCATGGTGAGGACGTGCGTGTAGCCCTCGGCCGCCGCGCGCTCGACGCCGTGGAGCACGGCCGCGCCCTTGCCGCGGTTCCGTGCGAGCACGATCACGCGCAGGTCCGGATCGTCCCCGGCCATCGCCTCGAGTGCGGCCGCCGTGCCGTCCGTGCTCCCGTCCACCACGACCCACACCGGCGCCCAGTAGCGGCGCGCCTCGCGCACCGTCTCGAACGCCAGGGGACCCGGGTTGTAGCTGGGGATGAGGACCAGGTGCGTGCGGGAGCGCTCGATCGCGGTCATCGCGCGCGCTCGCCGAACTCGGTGACCGGCACGCGCTGCGACGACTCGCCCACGATCCACGAGATCCCGATGCCGGCGGCGAAGTAGTGCCTGGACGTGACGAGCGGGCTCGCCTCGAATTTCGCGCCGCCCAGCACGTCGTAGCGGGCGAAGCCGCCGACCCAGAACTTCGGGAACCGCTTGGAGAGCGCGGCGATGAGCTGCGTCCCGGCGTATCCGCCGCGCACCGTATACGCGGGGCGCTGCGCCGTCGCGAATTCCGGCGCCACCTCGTAGAAATATCGGTTGTGCCGCGCGTCCGTGAAGATGGGCCCCGCGAGGAGGCCCAGGTTCCATCCGCCGAAGCCCGCGGGATCGAGCACGTCGAGGTTGAGGGTGGGCGAGAACTGCGTTCCCGCGAAGCGCGGGCTCGCCTCGATGGTCATCGCACCCCGCAGCGGCAGGCGCAGCTCCACCTTCGCGAGGCGGTCGCTCGCCTGCCAGAGCGTGAGATCGAGCGACGGGCCGAACTCGAGGGTCGGGCGCAGGTTGGGCATTCCCTCGCGCGCAGGATTGCGGCTGCTGTCCACCGGGAGCGAGGCGCCGAGGCTGAGATTCATCTCCATGCGATCGGTGTCGAGGAAGACCGCCCGCGCGCCGCGCCGGTCCGCCTGCAGGAAGCGTCCCCGGTAGACGAAGTACGGCACCGGGAACGGATAGACCCGCGAATGCGACGAGCCGCGATAGTCGGGGAAGTCGACCGCGCCCACCCCGATCGCGGCTTCCCAGAGCGGCTCGTCCGACGCCGGCTCGGCGCGGGCGCCCAGCGCCGCGGCGCAGGCGGCGAGCGCGAACGCCGCGATCCTCACCGGCTCATCCCCGCGTGACGCGCATCTCGGAATCGTCCCGGATGTTGAAGGCGCGCCGCCGCGCCGCGCGGATCGAGCGCGGCAGGTGCGCGAGCGAGAACGCGTAGTAGACCGCGCGGAAGGCGGCGAGGCCGCGGCGGATGGGCGTCCCGCGGAAGATGTCGCCCGCGAGCACCGAGAGGAGCGCCTTCTTCATGTCGAAGCGGTCGCTGGGCGACATGAAGAGGTCGCGCAGGGTCGGGTTCGTCACGCGATAGATGAACCAGGCGAACTCCTTGGGCCCCACGCGCATCACGTGCTCGAAGCGCTTGCGGGCGGAGCGCTCGCGCGCGGGGTCGGCGAGGCGCGCGTGCACGACGTCCGCCGCGGCGAACGCGCTGTTCATGGCGAGCATCACGCCCGAGGAGAACACGGGATCGATGAAGGCGTAGGCGTCGCCCACCATCACGTAGTTCTCGCCCTGGCACCCGTCGCAGTGGTACGCATAATTGCCGGTCGCCTCCGGCTCGGCCACGAGCTCCGCGCCCTCGATGCGCTCCTGCAGCGCCGGGCACATCGCGATCGTGTCCAGGAAGAACTCCCGCAGCGGCTTGTCGCGGTTCTTCATGTAGTACGGCCAGACGACCGCCCCCACGCTCGTCACGCCGTCCTTCAGCGGGATGAACCAGAACCAGCCGTGGTCGAACCAGTAGATGATGATGTTGCCCTCGTTGCGGCCGGGGTCGCGCCGGGCCCCGCGGAAGTGCCCGTACATCGCGGAGCTGTTGTGGTCCGGATTGCGGCGCTTGGTCTTGAGGCGGTTGGCGATGAGCGTGTCGCGGCCGCTCGCGTCCACGATGAACTTCGGCCGCCACTCGCGCACGCTCCCGTCGGCCATGGTGCCGCGCACCATGGGCGGCGAGCGCCGGTCGCCCAGATCGAATTCGCGCACGCGGCAGTTCTCGTGCGTGCGCGCGCCCGCGCGCGCCGCGCGGCGGAAGAGGATCTCGTCGAAGTCCGCGCGGCGCACCTCGTAGGCCTTGGGCATCGTGGAATCCATGGCCTCGCCGAACTCGAACTCGGTGGTGTGGTCGTGCCAGGGCGAGACGAAGGAAGCGCCCCACTTGTCGATGCCGATCGCCGCGATCTCCTGCGCCACCCCGAGCTTCTCGAAGAGCGGGACGTTCGCGGGCAGCAGCGACTCGCCGATGTGGAACCGCGGGTGGGCGCTCTTCTCGAGGAGCACCACGTCGTGCCCGCGCTGGGCGAGGAGCGTCGCGGCGGTCGAGCCGCCGGGGCCGCCGCCGATCACGACGACGTCGCACTCCTCCACGGCATCCGGCTGCCGCGCGGTGCCTTCCGGGCTCATTCGCGCCACGAGGGATCGATGCGGTCGAGCTTCCGCAGGATTCCCGGCCACGCGATCATGCCGCCCGATTGGCGGAGCACCTTCTTCGAGGCCTGCTGGATCCCGTCGACGATCGCCTGCGGCACCGGCACCAGCTCGCCGCCGCCCGCCTGCGCGCGCACCTGCACCTCGCACGCCTTCTGGAGGATGTACATGTGGAGGAAGGCGTCCGCCACCGTCTCCCCGCACGTGAGAAGCCCGTGGTTGCGAAGGATCATGTTGTTCCTCTCGCCCAGGTCGCGGACGAGCCGCGCCTTCTCCTCCGGATTCAGCGCCACGCCCTCGTAGTCGTGGTACGCGAGGCTTGCCAGCGGAAAGAGCGACTGCTGCGAGATCGCGAGGAGGCCCGCCTTCTGGCACGACACAGCGACCCCCTCGATCGTGTGGAGATGCATCACGCATTGCGCGTCTTCGCGGGCCTCGTGCACGGCGCCGTGGATGGTGAACCCGGCGGGATTGATCTCGAAGGGCGAGTCCATGACCTTGCGCCCCCCGAGGTCCACCTTCACGAGGCTCGAGGCCGTGATCTCCTCGAACATCATGCCGTAGGGATTGATGAGGAAATGGTGGTCGCCGCCCGGCACCCGGGCCGAGATGTGGGTGAAGACGAGGTCGTCCCACCCGTAGCAGGCGACCGCCCGGTAGGCGGCGGCGAGGTCCTGCCGGACGGCCCATTCCGCGGGCGAAACGTGGGCTTTCACGGAGCGGATGAGCGCGGGATCGGCGTGCATGAAATAATATTACTCCCATGGCCATTTCCGTCGACCGTATCGACCACCTCGTGCTCACGGTGTTCGACATCGACCGGACGCTCGACTTCTACGGTCGCGTCCTGGGGATGCAGCCCATCACGTTCGCGGGAGGCCGCCGCGGCTTGGCCTTCGGGCGCCAGAAACTGAACCTCCACCAGGCCGGCCGCGAGTTCGAGCCCAAGGCCCTGAAGCCCACGCCGGGCTCGATCGACCTTTGCTTCGCCACCGAGGCGCCTATCGCGGACGTGATCGCGCACCTCGAGTCCTGTGGCGTGGCGATCGCGGAGGGCCCGGTGAGGAAGACGGGCGCGCTGGGGCCGATGATGTCCGTGTACTTCCGCGATCCGGACGGGAACCTGGTCGAGGTTTCGAACTACGCCGAGGCGGGCGCGGAGAGCGCCCCGTGAGCGCGCAGGATCCCGCCGCCATCGCGACCAGCCTCGCGGGGCTGCGCAAGGACTATGCGCTGAAGACGCTCGACGAGCGCGACGTCGATCGCGACCCCATGAGGCAGTTCGGCGTGTGGATGGTGGAGGCGATTCATGCGCAGGTGCCGGAGCCCACCGCGATGACGCTCGCGACCGTGGACGCCCGCGGCCGGCCGTCCGCGCGCATCGTGCTCCTGAAGGGCGTCGACCCGCTGGGATTCGTCTTCTACACGAACTACGAGAGCCGCAAGGGCCGGGAGCTCGCCGGGAACCCCGCGGCGGCGCTCGCCTTCCTCTGGAAGGAGCTCGAGCGCCAGGTGCGCGTCGAGGGCGCGGTGGAGAAGGTCTCGGCGGAGGAGTCCACGGCGTACTTCGACACGCGCCCGCTGGGCTCGCGCATCGGCGCGTGGGCCTCGCCCCAGAGCGAGCCTATCGAGAACCGCGACTGGCTGGAGGCACGCTGGGCGAAGATGACGGACGAGCACGGCGAGAAGCCGCCGCGCCCGCCGCACTGGGGCGGCTACCGCCTGCGCCCGGACTACATCGAGTTCTGGCAGGGGCGCTCGAGCCGTCTGCACGACCGGATCGCCTTTTCGCGCACGGCCGCGGGCTGGAAGATCGCGCGGCTCGCCCCATGACGCGCCTGGCGCCCTTCGACATGAAGTGCATGGAGGCCGAGCGCCTCACGGGCGAGGCGCTCGAGCGCTCGCTGGAGGAGATGCTCACCGTCCACGCGCAGGGGCAGGAGATCTGGGTCTTCGGCTACGGCTCGCTCATGTGGAACCCGGAGTTCGCCTTCGACACGAAGCGCGTGGCCACGGTGTACGGCTATCACCGCAACTTCTGCCTCTGGTCGCGCATCAACCGCGGCACGCCGGAGAGCCCGGGCCTCGTCCTCACGCTCGAGCGCGGCGGCAGCTGCCGGGGCCTCGCCTACCGATTGACGCGCGGGAAGGACCGCGACGAGCTCTCGCGATTGTGGCGGCGCGAGATGTCCATGGGCTCCTATCGCCCGCGATGGCTCGAGTGCCGCACGGGCATGGATACGTTCGAGGCGCTCGCCTTCGTCGTGAACCGGCGCTGCACGGGATATGCGGGGAAGCTTCCGCTGGAGACCATGGTGCAGGCGATCTCGACCGCGCGGGGCAAGTACGGATCGAGCGCGGATTATCTTTTTCGCACCGAGGCCGCGCTCGCGGAGCACGGCATCCGTGACGACCGCGTGCGATTGCTGGCGGAGCGCGTGCGGGCGCATCTCGAAGCGGCTTGACTTTCGCCCTGCTCGCCCCCTCGAGGTCGGGCTCGGCGACCCGCCTTGGGGAACTTGTGACGGCTTTCGGCCAGAGGCGGACATTCCACGTGACCGCTGCATTTGACTCTTGCAGGGCTAAACGGATGCGGATCGTGAGTCGTGACTCCAACACATCAATCCCGAATTAGGTCCGCGATCATACGTTCGCTCTTCCACCAAAGCAGCGTTAGAGTCCTCCCCGGCGATAGAAGAATCGAACTTTCCATGACCTCGTAGTTGCTTGCGCGCGGATGGTTAATCCAGGTGTCCGCGTCGACGGTCCCCTGACCCAGCCCCGACTTGGCGCCCTTCATCAGGTCATACGCGAATGAATATTGATCGAGCTGCTTGCACGGCCATAGACGCCCGTCGATACCACGCGTAGCTTTTTGCCATTCGAGGCCTCTCGCCGAATGCACTACGACCATGCACGGCCAAGTGCCATGGTCAAGCAGTCGAATCGCTGTAGCCGTGATGCTCGTCTGGAATTCATCTGCGAGCTCCCTCACGGTGACGAGCGTTGCGTCGCGACGATGTGCTCTCGGTCGGAACATTACCGCCGGTAGCAGAAGGTCCGCAGAGAACCGATTGGCCAATGATTCCTTATCGCTTCCGAACCATCTGCCATCCTGCATTTGCGTAGTGCACGCAAATGCCATCTTCCCGCGGTCCCACATCCAATGCCCAAGCTCGTGGCCAATGGAGAACCGCCTCCGCGTGGGATTGCTTGAGGTGTTCACCGTGATGAAAGCCTTGTCCTCGTTGCCCACGATGCGAGCCTCAGCCCCGGAGAGGGGCTCGTAGACCACGTAGGCACCGCAATACGCCGCGATAGCCTCAAGATCAATTTCCTGGGGCTCCGTGATGCCCAGCTCGTCCAAGAGCTGGACTGCGGTTTTTCGAACCTCACCCATCCTTTACAGAGTCGCCTTTCAACTTCTCGAGAGCATCAAGCTGTCGCAGAAGACTGTGCAAGTCGTCAACGCTGTCTTCTCTGAAATCACGGTGGAGAACCGTGCGCTGCGCTTCGGGAATGGCGGCAAGACGGCGCATCACGCATTGCCGAAGCTCATCGTGAGTCATTTCCACATCGGTCGAGCTCTTCAAAACGCCAATCTCACGCTCCCGCGTGAGGCGAGCTTCAGCCAACCTGGCGGCAGCCCGACTCTTGGCGGCGGCCTTGAAGGCCGCCTCGACCTCGCGTGCGGCATTCTCTGGTTCGAGACCAAGCTCCTGCAGCACCTCATCGATCCTATCGTCAGGGGTGGCAAGAAGCTCGTCTCCCAGAAGGGTCGCCAACGCGTCCATCGTAGGGGGATTCTTCGTGGGCTTCATAGGTTAGTTGGGACGCAGCAGCTTGCGCACGCGACGTGCGATGCGGTTGCGCACTGCGTCGAAATCCGTTTCTGACATGTTGAGCTGAGCGCGAATCTCGCGCGGGGGCAGGCCTTCGATCATGCACTCCAAGACGAAGAACGCGTCATCGTCCGTTTGGAATTCCAACTGCAGGGTCGCGACAAGGCCCTTTGCCCGCTCCTCCTCTTCGCGGGCGATTAGCACCGTTTCCGGATCGTTGCGATCGATGAGATCCCGGCTCGGCAAGTCGTCCAGCAACGCGAAATCCTCGGCCTGCGACGCCGCCTTTACCTTCCCCGCCTTGGTCCGCTTGAGGTCGCCCGCGATGGAGCGAAGAACGCCGAACATGAACTCCATGAACGTTATCTTCCTCAGCTTCCACTGACGAGTCTCGCCCAGGACACGGGCATCCGCCTCCTGAAGCAGATCGCCGCGGGTAATCCCTGGGTCGGCGAACTGGTGCATCTTCGCGAGCGTTTCCGCGTACGCGGCAAGCCGCTTACGGTCGGCCGTGGTGAGGGCCTTCCACGCCGAAACGATCTCATCCGCCGTGGCCAACCGCTCGATGTCCGGATCCCCCGGCAAGTCCTTGCTCATTTTTCAAGTCCTCGCGACCGCTCAATCCTACTGGGGATGCGATGGGTTTTACGGTTTCGGACGCACTTCGGAAAATATTTTTGCGTCCGTCCGAAACCCCTGGATTCCTCGCATACCCAGGTGAAGAGAGCCATGTGGGCGCTCAGCCAAGGAGATACAGATGGAACGAATCGAGCCGCAACACGAAGGACGAGGGGGGCCGCCGCAGGACGGCTCGAAGCACCTCGTGTCGATCAGCGTCGACGGTACCGATCGGCCGGTACCCAAGGGTAAGTATGTGGTGTCGGAATTCAAAGGGATGGTGGGGGTGCCGCCCGAGTACGAGCTCGACCAAGTCGAGGCCGGCCGCTTCCAACCCCTCCCTGACGGAGACACCGTGCACATCAAGGGCGGCGAGGTGTTCGTGAGCCACGTGCGCCGCGGAGGGTCGTCTTGAGCCAAGCGTCCCAGCTCGCGTCCCTGGTCGCGATCAGCCTCAAGCCTGTCGAGATGGTCGAGGGCGGGATGCGTTATGTACACCTTCCCGAGCTGAAGGTCATTGCCGCCGGCACGGAGCGGGTCCTAGACGGCCTTCTTTGTCCGGGCCCGCACAACGGCTATTCCACGAGGCTCTTCCTGTCGGCACCAATACCCGAGCGAGGCGCAAACTGGTCCCAGTGGCAGATCTTCGGACGCACATGGCACACGTGGTCATGGCAGAGCGTCCCGGCCGAGCTGCCCTGGATCCAGATCGTCCTCGAGCACCTGAGAGCGCTCCGATGAGGGCAACCTTCAAGTTGAAGCAGGACCTCCTCATCGAGGTTCATCGCGACCTCTCCCGGCCTCACGCCTTTGCCGCGGAGCGCGTGGCGTTCATGGCCTGCCGGCTTGCCGCGACGCCGCGGGGGATCTGCATCCTGGCCAAGAACTACCTGCCAGTTGACGAGACGCACTACGAGGATGATCCAACGGTCGGCGCAATGATGGGAAGCTCAGCAATCCGCGCGGCCCTGGAATATGCATTCAACCACAAGGCCGCGATGTTCCATATCCATCGCCACGATCACCATGGCGCGCCACGTTTTAGCGCGGTGGACGAAAGAGAGGCGGCTCGATTCGTCCCGGACTTTTTGAAGGTGGCGCCCGGCTTGGTCCATGGCGCGCTTGTTCTCTCATACGACCGCATTCATGGGCAATGGTGGAACCCGACGACCCGTACGTTTCGGTCCATCGACGAGTATGTGACCGTCGGCTTTCCCATCATTACGCAGAAGGATTCGTCTCGATGAACGACTTGAGCAGGCAGAGCTTCCTGGGCGCAGATTGCGACATGGTCGTGACCGGTACGACGGCGGCGATCGTCGGCCTTTGCGGAGGCGGTTCTCACGTCGCCCAACAACTCGCGCATATCGGTATCGGCAGGTTTGTTCTCTGCGACCCCGACGTGGTGGAGGGGAGCAACCTCAATCGCATGGTGGGTGCCGTCGCAGGCGACGCGGTCTTGTCGCGCGCGAAGGTCGACGTCATAGCCGAGCGGATTCTCGCCATCAATCCCGCGGCAGAAATCGCGCGCTGCAAGGGGCCGTGGCAGGAATTCTCGGGGGAGCTTCGCGGTGCGACTTCAGTATTTGGCTGCGTGGACAACTACGCGGACCGCGCTCAGCTGGAAACGATGTGTCGTCGCTTCCTGATCCCCTATATCGATATCGGCATGGACGTGACCGAGTTCGGCAGCGGCGGATTCGCCATTTCCGGCCAAGTGATCGTCTCGATGCCAGGCCGCGCTTGCATGCGATGCCTCGGCTTTCTCACCGATGCTCTGCTAACCGCTGAGGCTCAACGGTACGGCGCCGCCGGCGGCAAGCCTCAAGTGGTATGGCCGAATGGCGTTCTTGCTTCCGCCGCGGTGGGAAAATTTATGTCAATGATCCTGCCTTGGTATGGCTGCGGAACCGGCCCGGCCATCATGACAGAATATGACGGCAATACAGGGCAACTCTTCGCTAGCAGGCGACTTCTAACTCTGGAGGGACGACGCTGCGCGCACTTCGACGGGCCGGATGACCTAGGCGACCCGTTCTTTAGGCTTCTCCCGGGCGCATAGGCGGGCGGGCTAACGCATTCAAAGGAGCGCAGGTTAGATTGGAACGGACGTCAAAGAAATCACATGGAGCACAATTTTGAGCGCCTAAAGGCCCATATCTTGCCGCTGTCGCGAGCCAAGATCTTCAATGTCGCTCGTACCGAATGGCGCCTTGTTGCCGTCGAGATCAGCGAGGAGTTTGACAATTGCCCATGCGGGCAAGAGATCAAAGAGCATTGCTACATCCAGAACACTGTCACTGGACGCGAAACCTACGTCGGGAATGTTTGCATCAATCGATTCATCGGCATTGACACCGGAAATCTGTTCGACGGATTAAGGCGCATTGCGGAGGACGATACAGCGAATGCGAACGCCGATGTCATTGAGTACGCGAACGAGCGTGGCTTTCTTTATGACAAAGAATACGCCTTTCTGATGAGCACCCGACTCAAGCGCGCGCTGTCCGACAAGCAGAAAGCTTGGAAGCAGAAGATTAATCGCCGCATTCTCAACAAGATTGTCGTACAGCGGCGTACCAACCGATAGTGCGTTTGCGATCTAACAATGCTCTGCAACGGGCAGAATTCTGACCCGATAACGTGGACAGGGTCGCCTAACAAGGAATGATCGCTTTGGGTCGTTAGCGGTCGTTTGAGAATCGGCGTCGCCACGGCCCGTAGGACGTCTCCCTGAAATTGTGGAATACCAGGCGCGGTAGTAAGCTGCGCTTTCCGCCCCCCACCGCAAGCAACGTACTTCCGAAGGGAGAGGTAAAAATGAAAACAACGAAGGGGCTGGTTGCCGTCGCCGGAGCGGCCTTGTTGTCCGGATGCGCGATCAATCAGACGGTAAGTCCGGTCGCGGTTCCGAATATCACTTCGCTTTGCATCCATCGAAACGTCCAGGTGTTCATGCCCGACTTCGTGGGCGAGCTCAAGTCCCAGCTGGAAGGCAAGGGAATGAAAGCCCGCATCTACGATGGCGATCTGCCCGTGGAGTGCCGCTACAGGATCGAGTACACCGCAAACTGGAAATGGGACTTGGCGATGTATCTGTCCTATGCCAATCTGCGGGTTTTCGACAACGAGAATCGCCTTCTCGGCGAGGCCAGCTACGACGCGCGATTCGGCGGAGGGCGACTCGACAAGTTCGGGCACACCGCGGAAAAGCTGCGGCCGCTCCTGGATAAATTGTTTCCTCGGCATACCTGAGAGAGAGCCGAGCCCCTGACGGGACGAACCCCCATGGAAATCCGGACGATGGCGGTGCTTGGCGTCTCGCTATGGCTCGCGGCCGCGGCGGCGCCCGTGGTCGGTGCGGACAAGGAGAAGGCCCCGGCGAAGCCCGCACCCGCGGCCGGCGTGGCGAAGGATGCGAAATCCGGCGCGGATGAGCAGGGCGTGAAATCCGCCGGCCCGCACCTGCGCATGGCCGACGCGCCCGCGAAGAACCCGGGCAAGGACCGGGACATGCGCCACTGCCTCGACCTCCCGACGCCGAAGGAAGTGATCCGCTGCTCCGAGGGGAAGTAGCGCGAGGCGCGGGAGCCGATAGCCGCAAGCTCAGGGCTGCATCTGCCGCTGCACCACCGGACCGATGTCCTTCGGCGTTCCGGACGCGACGACGAGGTAGCGGCGCTTGTCCTTCGCGTCGGGCCCCACCACCTCGCGGATCTGGCCGATCGCGTTCGCGACCGCGCTGCCGGAGGGACTGCTCATGATCGGAGCCAGCACCTCGAGCCTCCCCTGGCCCTCCGCGTTGTCCGCGAGGGCGAGGACGTAGGGCTTCTTGGGCTCCAGCCCCGTCACCGCGGCCTGCAACACCTGCACCGCACCCTGGTCGAATAGCGACACGCGGGTCGCGGGCTTGCCGTCGCTTCCGGCGAGCGTGAGCTGGACGGCCTGCCCGATCGAATCGCGCGGCTTGAGATCGGCCGACCCGTCGCCCTGCGGCACCGCGTCCGGAACGTAGACGACGCCCTGCGGCGCATGGCCGACCGGAACGGTGGCGACGACCTTGTTCTGCAGCGTGTCGATGGCCGTCGCCGCGTCCGCGTTCTCGATTCCCACGTAGATGCGCGTGCCGTCCCCCGACGGCCAGAGCCCGTGCGGCAGGTCGCCGGTCGGAATCTCGGCCACCTGCTCGAAATCCTCCGTGCGGAAGACCTTGACGGCGTTCAACCCGCCCACGGTGACGTACGCGAACTGCCCGCGCTCGTTCCGGACGATGTTGACGTGGTTGGTGATGGGCCCGGTGTCGAGCACCTTGAGCACCCGGAAAGGCGGCCTCGCCTCGAACACCATCGTCTTGCCGACGTCCTTCAATGTGAACCAGACCTGCTTTCCATCCGGCGTCGCCGCGATGTCCGGGCAGAACGGGCTCGCCTGCTTCACGCGCCCGACCACCTTGTGGCCCGCGGTGGAGACGACGACCGTCTCGGGCGTGAAGCTCGAGCAGACGTAGCCGTACTTGCCGTCCGGCGAGAAGATCGTCATCCCCGGCCCGTTCGGCACCTTGATCCGCAGCTTTTCGGCGTAGGTCTTCCCGTCGAGCACCTGGATGTAGTCTTCGCCGCGGATGCTCACCCAGACCTCGCGCCCGTCCGGCGTGAAGAACGCCTCGTGCGGAGAGCGCCCGACATAGCTCACGTGCTTCACCGCGTTGGTCGCCGTATCGATGAAGGTGACCGAGTTCGATCCGATCGAGACCACGGCGAGCGTGCGGCGGTCGGGCGAGAAACCCATGCCGTGGACCAGAAGCTGTCCCTTGTAGAGCGGGCTCAGGTTGCCGGGCGTGGGATCGCCCAGCTTGATCACGCCGAGGAGCTTGTTCTCCAACGGGTCGATCACCGACACGGTATTCGAGAACTGGTCCGCCGTGTAGAACCGATCCCGCGAGCTGATCGGCACATCCGGCTTCCGCGCGGAGTACGGTGCCTGCCCGGCGTATGCCGGAAGCGCGAGCGCCAGCAGGGCGAACAATGAGAGCGTGGTTTTCATGGGATGGTCCTCAATGCGATCCGGTTCGGGGCGGCGAGGGAAGGCGTTGGAGCTCGCGGCGCATCAATTCGATCTCCTGCTGCTGCTCGACGATGATCCCTTCGGCGAGCCGTCGAAGCACCGGGTTCCTGCCGTACTGCAGCTCCGCCTTCGCCATGTCGATCGCGCCCTGGTGATGCGGGATCATCATCGCCGCGAAGTCGCGGTCCGGGTCTCCCGTGTGGGCGATGGACATATCCTGGTCCATGCGGCTCATCGACTCGGCCATCATCCGGTCGAACGCCGACATCTCGCCGTGCGGGTGCGGCGGCGCTTGCGCGCGCGCGGAGGCTGCGGTGAGGACGACAGCGGCCGCGATCCGGAGAAACCGCTCGGGTATCGCCATGGCGATGTGGCTTCGAAGTGAGAGGGTGTGAGCTGGACAACAATCCGCGGCGGGGACATATTCCGCTTGGCCGAGGCTTTCCGGGGGCTGTCCCCATTTCCGGCTCGCTGGCGTCGCACGGAGGATCCATAGCTCATGAAAACGACCTCGCTCCTGGGAATCGCGACCGGCTTTCTGGGCGGGATCCTGGGCTCGTACCTCGTGGCGCATGCGGATCGCGATAGCCGCTTGCCGGCTTCGGCGATGGCCGCTACGGCGCCCCGGCAGGATGCGCTCTCCGCGCAAAGCATCCGGATGGTCGACGCCCGCGGCAGGATACGGGCCGAGCTCGCCATGTCCGTTGACGGCGGTCCGGCCCTCTTCTTCTTCGACGAAAAGGGGAGGAATCGCATGGTGCTGGGCCTCTACGCTCCCGCCGAGGGCGAGGCGCCCTTCGTGGTCCTGAACGACGGCCAACAGCACGCGGCCGGGATATTCCGGCTGTTCGGCCCTCGCGATACGCCCGTCGTGGTGCTGAAGAGCCAGGGACGCGACCGCTCGATCTACGGCCTGGAACCGAAGACGCTGGAACCCTTCCTCGTGAACTATTCGGGCGATGGAAAGAAGGACGACGTATTCGGCAAGTACTAGGCCGCGCGCGGCGCTGATCGCCTCGTGCGTCATGCTCGCGGCGCTCGCCGTCGCGTGGCGCGCCTGGCCGCTCCTGCGCGCGCCCGAGCGTCCCGAATACGTGCTCATCAACGAGACCGGGCAGCACGACTTCGACCTCGCGCTCACGATGAGCCTCAAGCTCGCCGAAAAGAAGTCCGGCATCGAGAACGCCCTCGTCCTCCTCCCCTCCCTCCCGCCGTCGAAGACGATCGAGGAAACCGCGGCCGATCTCCTTTCGCGCCTGCGCATCGGCGCCCGGCGCAATGGACGCGGAATCCTGTACCTGTACAGCGCGAGGGAAAATCTCCTGAAGATCGAGGTCTCCTACGCCCTCGAAGGCGACATCCCCGACGCATATTGCCGCCGGCTCGAGGATGCCGCGCGCACCTACATGCTCTCCGAGGTGCCGCAGGACTTCATCTCCGAGCTGATCATCACCACGAACCTCCGCGGAATGGGCTCGCGGGACGACGCGGGACTCCAATCGCGCCCCGCATGGCTGAGCGACGAGTTCCTCTCGGGGGGAGGGGGAGCCCTCGTGCATGGGTATGGGAGGACGTTGGCCGACTACCAGCGGGCCGTACGCCGGCTGCCGGCCGCGGACTTGAGCGACTACCTCCCGTCGAAGGATGCCGACCAGTCGGTTCGCCGCTACCTCGCGTCGCTCGCCGCGGGAATCGGCGATCCGCGCCTGCCGCTCCTCACGGAGGGGAGCCGCATATTCCGCGCCGTCGTGCCGCGGGACGACGCGCAGCAGAGGAGGATCTTCGAGTTCTTCCAGGCCGCCGCCCCGTACCGGCTCCTCTCTTCGGGAGATCTCGGCCTCGCGATCCCGCAGCCGGGCCATTCGAATTTGCCGATCGTGCTGCGCCTGGGCACGGACGGGCTGTGGTACGTGGACGAGCCCAAGGCGTGGACGTACTTCCACCGCTTCGAGGACGACGTGGATTTCCACGTGAAGTTTCCGGACAATCCGTTCCTCGGGGGATTGCGCGCGCTGCACATCCCGAACGCGGAACACGCGATCTACGGGGACCACGGGCGCACCCCGGCCCGCGTCGCCTATCCGTTCTCGCTCGCCGCCGCCGTGCGGGAGGGCGAGGACCGGATTCGCGCGGCACCCGGGGATGCGGCGGCCTACGCGGCCCTCGGCGACCTCTACCTCTTCGAGATGGACTGGATCACGAAGTCGATCGCCCTGTATGAAAAGGCCGAGGCGCTGGCGCCGGGGAATCCGGATTACCGCTGGCGCCTGGCGGACCTCTACCTCGACGCTTCGCGCGCCGACAAATTCCTGGAAGAGCTGAAGTTCCTCGCCCAGCGCTCCCCGGCGGACCCGCAGGCGCAG
>Ga0207695_10003662_pt1 | contig 21430 bp, 17 predicted proteins | sample KBSC54metaG_FD_184354 | JGI IMG/M metagenome (GOLD analysis project Ga0207695, IMG submission 184354) | Corn rhizosphere microbial communities from Kellogg Biological Station, Michigan, USA - KBS C5-4 metaG (SPAdes) (version 2) | ecosystem: Host-associated > Plants > Roots > Rhizosphere > Soil...
ACCTGGTACTCCTGCACTTACTACAAATTCGCCGGTATGCGCAGGCATGGGCTATAATCCTAATTATCTTATAATGAATGTATCAGATACTAGCTCAGGTGTTACCTACACATGGTCTGGTCCTAACGCGTTCACCGTAGTTGATGATCCTGCTACTACCCAGACAATTACTAACCCTCCTGCCTTAGATGCAGGTGATTATACAGTATATGCTACTTTGAACGGTTGTATTTCAGCCTTCTCTACGTCTACCGTAATTATTAAGCCAACACCAACTCCACCGGTAGTAAGTCCTACAAAATTCGTTTACTGCCAGTTTGATCCTACTACAGTTCTTACAGCTACCGGCACTAGTTTACGCTGGTACACGGTACAAACAGGCGGAGTAAGTACTACATCTGTAATACCACAGGATAGTATTGCTGGTTTATATGTTTATTATACTACCCAGACGGTAAATAATTGTCAAAGTCAGCCAGCTTCAGATACTGTATTGGTAAAAACAAAACCATTACCACCTGCAGCGTTAGCAACATATACTTATTGCCAGGGGGATAATGCTACGCCTATTGCTGCAATAGGTGTTAACCTGCTGTGGTATACCAGCCCAACAGGTGGCACGGGTAGCCCTGTTACACCTACACCATCTACTGCTGCTGCTGGTACATTCGACTATTATGTTACCCAAACAGTAAATGGTTGTGAAAGTGACAGGAAACATATTGTGATAAACATAAAAACAAAACCTAATCCGCCAACAGTTACTAACCCACTTGTTTATTGCCAGGGAGATATTGCTACTCCTTTAATAGCTGGTGGAGTTAATCTGCTATGGTATAATGTATCGTCAGGCGGGATTGGTTCACCGATAGCACCAACTCCTGTTACATCTTACCCTCAGGATACGGCATACTATTTTGTTACACAAACAGTAAATGGCTGCCAAAGTGATAGGGCGGAAATTGATGTATACACCTATTATAAGCCTAATGCTATAATAATAGGTAGCGCCCCTTACGTTTGTCAGTACGATACATTGAACTTCTCATACTATGGTAATGCTACTACCGATGCTGTTTACAACTGGACAATGCCAAAAGGTGCCAGCATCGTTGGCGGTTATGGCCAGGGACCAATCACAGCTCGTTTTGACTCTGCAGGGCATTATAAAGTGATTCTATCGGTAGACAATCACGGTTGTAAGAGTCCACTCACTTCATATACAGTGGATGTACGTCTAGCTCCAATTGTACCATTGGTAATGAATAATCAGGTATGTCAGGGAGATCTGGTGAATGTATCTACAGGTGTACCTAATGAAACAATAGACAGTTACAACTGGGATTTTGCAGGAGCACAGGTAGTATATGGTGCAAATGGTGCAGGTCCTTATGGTATCAGGTTTGGTACACAGGGTATGTTTATAATTAAGCTCATTGCTACAGCTAACTTATGTCCGTCTGCAGAACTAAGGGATACCGTTTATGTACATCCGCAGGGCGATGCCCACATACAGTTTGCGAGCAACACGAATGTATGCTCGGGCGATAGTGTACATTTCACTTCAGAAAACTACAATCCTGCGTATCTGTATCAATGGTTGCCTGCATCATACTTCCATAACATAACAAATACCGGGGAGGTATATGGGTTCATAGATAAATCAGGCTTCGTAAAACTGCAGGTGACAACGGAATACGGTTGTACCTCAGAAGATAGTATACAGATAAATGCACAAGCATGTTGCGAAGTCTTCTTCCCTAATGCCTTTACACCAAACGGCGACGGCAAGAATGATATTTTCCGTCCTGTATCTAATGGTCGTCAGCAGATTAAAGATTTCCGCGTAGTAAATCGTTGGGGCCAGACAATGTTCCAGTCTGTTGACCAGCGTAGCGGTTGGGATGGCAAATTTGGTGGTGTGCCGCAGGATTTAGGTACATACTATTACTTTATTAAGTACATATGTGCGAACGGAAAGACCTACGAACAAAAAGGTGAAATAGTACTTATACGATAAGAACGGTAGATATAGTGAAACGGGCTACCAATTGGTAGCCCGTTTTTTTTATGGTAATTTTTTAAAAATTTAGTAGTATTTGCTTGTTTCAAGATATTCAGTTACATACTCTTTTACACCTTCTTCCAGCGAATAGAATGGATGATTATATCCTGCTGCATGTACTTTGTTCATGTCAGCTTCGGTAAAATATTGGTATTTGTCGCGTATATCAATCGGAGTGTCTATATACACAATATTTTCAGGCAATTGCAATGTACTGAAGATAGCTTTCACAAGATCTTTAAATGTACGTGCATGTCCGGTGCCTGCATTGTAAAGGCCATTTGCCGGATGATTTTGCATCAGCCATACACAAATGTTTACTATATCCTGTACAAATATAAAGTCGCGTATCTGTTCGCCATCCTTATATTGCGGATTGTGGGAACGGAATAGCTTTACTTCACCTGTTTTCTTTATTTGGTTGTATGCATGAAATATCACAGAAGCCATTCTGCCTTTGTGATATTCATTAGGACCATAAACATTAAAGAATTTAACGCCGGCCCAGAATGGTGGCATTCTTTTCTGCTCAAGCGCCCAAATATCAAAATCGTTCTTTGATTGACCGTACGGATTCAGTGGTTGCAGGCTGGAAACAATATCGTGTGAGTCTTTGTATCCAAGTTCACCATTACCATAAGTGGCTGCTGAAGAGGCATACACTAGTGAAATATTGTTTTGACTGCAAAGTTCCCATATCTCTTTAGAGTAGTCAAGATTCCACTTTTTATGAACGCTATAGTCCATTTCAGTGGTATCTGTCCGGGCTCCTAGGTGAAACATGTGCTGTATGCTGCCTACATGACTTTTATACCAGTCGAAAAACTGTTCTCTGTGTATTTTATGAAGATATTTCTTGCCCTGAAGATTTTTTATTTTGCTTTCAATAGAAAAATCATCAATAAGGATAAGGTTATTATACCCAGCATTATTCAAATAGCCCACCATATAGCTGCCGATAAAACCGGCGGCTCCCGTTATGGCTATTGTCTCGTTAGTTTGCATAAGTGCTTGTCAGAATTAATTCTGCGCTTTGTGCGTTGTGTCTGCCGCAGGCAATGTTTTTGCTGCTGAGTCAACAGCAGATTTTTCTGGCTGCTCAGCTTTTTCCTTAGCTGCATCATTTGCAGCAGCTTCTTTCACCATCTCAGTGTTGTGTGCTTCAGTACTTTCTCCTTCAGAGCCTTTACTTTCTACATTCACGAAGTTTATCCCGGCTATAAAAAGGCCTACAAGTATTACTACAACCCAAAATGATGAGTTAAACGAAATTTTCGATTTAGGCTCTCCGCCTTCGTGTTCTGAATGATGATGCGTATCGTGTGACATGTAATAAGTTTATTTTTTACGACAGCGCAAAAGTAAATTTTTAGCGCCATTTATCTAAGTATTGTCATTAAAAAAATATTGCTTGCCGGGGGTAGCACAAGGAGTTACTTTTTAGGTGTAGGCGGTTCCATTATAGTACCACAATGCTTACAGGTACGTTTCTCTATGTCAGAATAAAAACGTTCCATCACAGGCGGCAATTGGGCTACAAGATCAGTAACCTCCAGGTATTCCTCGTACAGTTTTTCATGGCAGTTCTCGCAAAACCACAAAAAGCCATCTATTTCATTGTTTTCTCTCACTTTTTCTATTACCAGGCCTACCGTATTGGCGCCCCGCTGTGGGGAGTGTGGTGTTTTGGCTGGCAGCAAAAATATCTCTCCTGCTTTTATAGGTATATCTACAATCTTGCCATCTTCCTGTATGCGCACATTTATGTCGCCTTCCAGTTGGTAAAAAAGCTCTTCACTTTCGTTGTAATGGAAGTCTTTGCGGCTATTGGGCCCGCCTACCACCATTACCACAAAGTCGCCGGTGTTTTTATACATCACCTGGTTGCCTACAGGTGGTTTCAGCAGGTGTCGGTTTTCTTCTATCCACTGGTGTACATTAAAAGGACGTGTAACAGCCATGATATTAAATTTTATTAATTAAGTAAATGTATGAGATTTATTTATTCTTCAATATTTTCATTTTCACCGTTTCTATACGGGTATCGCTTACCAACAGCACGTCAAATTCATAGTCGTCTATAAAAATGCGCTCTTTTATTTTAGGTATAGTTTCGTGCTGAGCAATAATATAACCGGAAAGGGTTTCGGACTCATCAGTTGGGAAGTCAAAACCATATTTTTCGTTAAGGTAGTCAAGTTCCAGCCTGCCGGATAGTATGTACTCGTTTTCAGCTATTTGCTTTTCTACATACTCCTGCACATCATACTCATCATTTATATCGCCGAATATTTCTTCCAGCACATCTTCCATAGTTACTATACCTGCGGTACCGCCAAACTCATCTATTACCCAAGCTATGCTTTTACGCTCTTTAGTAAAGCGGTTCATCAGGTCCACTGCGCTCATGGCTTCAGGTACGGCAGTAATAGTGTGCAATACTTCTCTTATTGCTTTTGGTCGCCTGTTCAAATCCAGGTGATGCAGGTAGCCTACTATGTTGTCTATATTATCTTCATACACTAATATTTTAGAAAGTTTTGTATGTATGAATTTTGCTTTTACTTCAGCAATTGGTGTATCCACATCCACCGCCTCTATCTCATTTCGCGGCACCATACACTTGCGCACACGCACATTCACCAGGTATAGTGCATTTTCAAAAAGTTCTGTGTTCACTTCATTGTTTTCACTCTCATGCCCATGCAGGCTTTGTTTCACAAACACTTCCAGGTCCACACGGTTAAACACTTGTTTCTTCTCCTTTATGCGAACATTAAAAAGGTACTTTAAGATGAATTCAGATATAGATACAAACAACTTTGCAAAAGGGTAGAGCAGGTAATACATGATTAGCATAGGAAAGCTAAAAGCTACCAGCACCCTGTCTGCCTTAGAGCGAAAAATTGCCTTAGGTAAAAATTCTGCAAATATTAGTATAATAACTGTAGCAAGAAAAGTATCGATCAGCAGGCGCACATATTCCGAATTGAATGGTGGCGGCATCATGTTAAACAGCGGGTCCGTAAGCTGCGTCATCAGCAGACCATATATTACCAGCAGCACATTTACGCCCACCAGGCTTGTGCCTATAAATTCCGCAGGATTTTCCATAAACCGGGCCAGTATGCGACCGGAAAAGGTGCCTTGCTTTTTGCGCAATTCTATATTTAGCTTATTGGCAGATACAAATGCGATTTCGGTACCTGCAAAGAATCCGATTAATAGTATACAACCAAGTATATACAATAACAGGTGTGTTACATCCATACCATTCAAAGTTATTATATTTTTATCGATTCGGCATGATGCTCATTCGCCATATCTGAAATTCACATTTTTTTCTACACTGCAAATGGTGTACTCACATAAGTATCAGCAAATAAACACAAATACGACATTATTATTTTTATCTTTAGCGCCATTTTACGTTGTTACTATTGCATTTTACCCCTATGTACATCTATGAATAAAGGTCCACGCGAATATTTTAAGGGTTTAAATGGAATACGTGCAGTTGCCGCGGTTGGGGTAATGATATCTCATTCTCTTCAGGAAATGCATAATTTTGGATTTAAGAGAATGAGTGCTTTGCAATTTGGAGGAATTGGAGTCACAATTTTTTTTACACTAAGTGGCTTTCTTATCACATACCTGCTGCTTAAAGAAATTGAAAATTATAAGACAATTGACATAAGGAAATTTTATTTGAGGAGGGTTTTACGCATTTGGCCTTTATATTTTTTCTATGTTTTACTTGTTTTTGTATGCTCAAGGTATCTTTTTCTTAGCCCTTTGGATAATTGGAAGTATATATATTTATACGTCCTGTTTTTTTCCAATTTGGCCTTTAATTTCAATGTGTACCCCAACTTTATGGGGCACCTCTGGTCGATAGCTATTGAAGAGCAATTTTATGCATTTTGGCCATTTGTTTTAAAATACAAAAGAAATTTAAAAGCTTTTTTATTGTTGCTTATTATATTGCTTGTAGCAGCAAAAATTATAATAAAATTCTATTCGCAGTATATTCATAATTCAATACCATTCAGCATTATCAGCTGTATGAGGTTTGATAATATGGCTATTGGGGCGTTATTCGCTATCGGATTTTACAATAAAAATCAATTACTGTTGCGAATATCAAAATCAAAACTGGTAGACCCTGCATTTTGGCTAATTGTATTACTTGCCTTGTTTAATCGTTTTAGTTTCTTTTCAATTTTTAACGACGATATTGCAAGTCTTGTTACCGGGCTGTTTATTATTTCTCAAATCACCAATGTTCGGAAAACAACTGCTATGGAAAATCCAATTATGATTTTCCTCGGCCAAATCTCCTATGGTATTTATGTCTATCACATTTTAATAATAGGACTTTTAGGCTTGCTGGTGAAGCGATATAATTTATACGGCTACTTAATCAATCCTGTTTTTGTGGTAATAACTGTTATTTCCACCACAATATTGATTTCGTATTTGTCTTATCAATATTTAGAAATGCCATTTCTGAAATTGAAAAATAAATTTGCCTTAGTTAAATCAGGTCGATTAAAAGTCTAAGTAGCCATAATTACGATAATCATGGCAAAGCAAATTATTTATTTAAGAATTTCGTTACCACATCCACCAGTTCCTTAGTGGCTTCCTCCAGGTCGTTATTTATTATTATGTGATTAAAGCGGTCGGCGAAGGTAAGCTCATGCACTGCTTTAGTTACGCGCTCTTCCAGTGTCTTGGCGTTCTCCGTGCCACGTCGTATCAGGCGCTCACGCAGCACTTCTATTGACGGCGCTTCTATAAATATGGAAAGGGAATCTTCAGGATATTTATCATGTATGGCCAGCGCTCCCTGTACGTCTATATCCACAAGCGGATATTTGCCATGTTTCCATATGCGTTCCAGCTCAGATTTTAGTGTGCCGTAATATTTGCCCGTATATACCATTTCCCATTCCACAAAGGCATCTTCTTCTATGAGTGTCTTAAATTGTCCTTCGTTGTAGAAATAGTAATCACGCATATGTTGCTCACCATCTCTTGGTTGGCGTGTACAGGCCGATATGGAGAATTCCAGTTGCGGGCAAGCCTGCAATAAGCGTTTTACCAGGGTCGTTTTACCGGACCCCGAGGGAGCTGTAATAATGATGATTTTATCCGGCTTCAACTATTATACTTATTTGTCTGCGAAGAACGTAAATTATTTTCTCTTTAAGTAATGACAGCAAGCGTTTTAATGAAAAAGGTGTACAGTTATGTACACCTTTTTATATTTCTCTTTAAGATTATTAGCAATATGTCTCAAATGCTTCAAGCAGGTTTGCTGCTATCATTTGTGCCGGACGGCCTTCTATCATGTGGCGTTCTATCATATGTACCACCTTGCCATCTTTTATCAGCGCTATAGCGGGTGATGATGGAGGGTAAGGAAGCAGGTAGTTACGTGCTTGTTTTACCGCGTCTACATCATAACCGGCAAATGTAGTGAACAAATGATCTGGCTTTTTGCTCGCATTTCTCACCGCCAGCACTACACCGGGACGGGCGGCGCCAGCAGCACAGCCACATACCGAGTTTATCACTAGCAGGCTAGTGCCTGTCTGCTTCACTGCGTTGTCCACATCTGTAGATGTAAGTAATTCTTCAAAGCCATTGCCGGTAAGCTCCGACTTCATTGGGGCAACTATTTCTAATGGATACATTTGATATTTTTTCTTTTATCTGCAAATTTACTGCATCTGTGGCTTACTATCTAAATACGTACATAACTAATATCAATTTTTGCATCAATACTGCTGATTTTAGCTTTTTTTAAATAATTTCCCCTTTCCAATCAACTAAATATCCATGAAAAAAGTGCTACTGCTGGGAGTTTCGTGTTTTCTTTTCTCCTGTAGCAACAACCAGCCTAAAACAGTAAATAATGACAACAATAACAGTAGCAAACAGTTAGCTCAACTTTTAGATAATTATTGGGAAGAAGATATGCAGCTGTTCCCGCTGGACGCTACTTCGCACGGCGACTATAGGTATAATGACAAGCTTACCATCACCATTGCCGATAGCTTTCGCGATAGCCTGCAGCGTTTTTACCAAAAATATCAGGGTCAGCTGGCTACAATAGACACAACAAATCTCAATGCAGGTGAAAAAGTAAGCTATAAGCTGTTTAAGTACGAAATGGCAATTGGGCTTGAAGGCTTAAAATATCACAGCAATTACTTACCCATCAATCAATTCTGGTCGCTCACGCTCGATCTGCCACAATTAGGCTCCGGCGAAGGCAACCAACCTTTCAAATCAGTTCAGGATTACGATAACTTCCTGAAGCGGTTATCGGCATTTCCGGCCTGGGCAGATACTGCTATTGCAAATATGCGCAAGGGCATTGCCGCTGGTTGGGTATTACCGCACACGTTGGTAGTAAAGGTACTGCCACAGCTAAAGGCAATGTTGGTGAAAAATGATACTGCAAGTATCTTTTACGCGCCGCTTAAAAAAATGCCGGATAGTTTCTCTGCCGATACCAAACAAAGGCTCACAGCTGCATACACCAGGGCTATAGATAGCATAGTACTGCCAGTGTTTGGCAAGTTATATTCCTTCATGCAGCAAGAATATCTGCCTAAGTCGCGCAATAGCAGTGGGATCAGTGACATCCCCGGCGGTAAGGAATATTACGATTATTGTGTGCACTACTGGACTACAACAACGCTTAACGCTGATAGCATATACAACATTGGCCTTAACGAGGTCACGCGCCTTACTGAAGAAATGAATAAGGTTAAGGACGAGACGGGTTTTAAAGGCGACTTGAAGGCATTTTTCTCTTATCTTAATAGTGACAAACAGTTCTTCCCTTTTACCGCACCAAAGCAGGTTATAGATAGCTTCTGGAACATCAAAAAGCAGGAAGATCCGCAGCTCAAAAGGTTATTTAACCATCCGCCAAAGACAGAGTTTACAATAAAGCAGACGGAAGCCTTCCGCGCCGCTTCTGCCAGTGCAGAATACAATCCTGCATCTGAAGACGGCAGCCGTCCCGGTATATTCTATGTGCCTATTCTCGATGCGAAAAAATATAACGCTACGGGCATGGTAACACTTTTCCTGCATGAGGCCATTCCCGGCCATCATTACCAGATATCCATTCAGCAGGAAAATAAGGCATTGCCTAAGTTCCGCCGTTTCCTTTGGTATGGCGCTTATGGCGAGGGCTGGGCTTTATACTCCGAATCCCTCGGCAAGGAGTTAGGTGTTTATGGAAATCCGTATCAGTATTTCGGCCACCTGAGTGATGAAATGCATCGCGCCATTAGGTTGGTGGTTGATATTGGTATCCACCACAAAGGCTTGAGCAGGGAAGAGGCCATAAAATATATGACAGAGCACGAACGTATTTCTGTTGACGAAGCCACTACCGAAATAGAGCGGTACATGGCCATTCCTGGTCAGGCATTGTCTTATAAAATGGGACAATTAACAATAAGTTCAGAAAGAAAGAAGTACGAAGCACAATTAGGTAGTAAATTTGATGTAGCTGCTTTCCATGATGAAGTATTAAAAGATGGTTGTTTGCCATTAGATATACTGAAAGAAAATTTGGCAGAGTGGGCTAAAAAACAAACTAAATAATGGAGCATTTCCAATTTGCCACGCGCGCATACCTGGATACTTTAATAAACAAGCGTCCGCATGAAACGAAGCTTGGTGAGCAAGTAGAAACCATTCATAGTGACCACTGGGAAGAAGAGCTTAAAAACTGCAGTGCTAAATATGTTTTGCTGGGCATTCCGGAAGATATAGGTGTCCGCGCTAATTATGGAGTAGGGGGTACGGAAGGTTTTTGGGAGCCGGCATTAAAATCATTGCTAAACGTACAGCATACTAACGTACTGGACGGTAATAATATCCTTGTATTGGGTGCCTTCGATTTCAAAGATCAAATGCAGCGCTCGCAAACTATGGATGTAATAGAGCTGCGCACACTTGTTGCAGAGATGGATGAAATTATTCATCCGCTCATCGGTAAGATAGTAGCAGCCGACAAAATACCCATCATCATAGGTGGCGGGCACAACAATAGCTTCCCCATTATACAGGGCACTTCAAGTGTGAGCAATATTCAGATCAATTGTATCAACCTGGATGCACATGCCGATTTTAGGATGATGGAAGGTCGCCATAGCGGTAATGGCTTCAGCTATGCAAAGCGTAAAGGTTTTCTTGACAAATACGCTGTAATAGGCCTGCATGAGAACTATAATGCACAAAACATTATAGATGAAATGGCGGAAGATCATGATATCCATTATTGGTTTTATGAAGACATCTTTATCCGTGCTGAGATCAGTTATGAGCAGGTATTAAAAGATGCCATTCAGCACGTAAAGGGAAAGCTCACAGGTGTGGAGTTAGATCTCGACTGCATAGCCTATACATTATCAAGCGCTTATACACCTTGTGGCATTAGCCCGCGTATAGCCAGGCAATATCTTACTATGTGTGCTAATGCGGCAAATGTTGCTTATGTGCATATCGCCGAAGGCGCAATAAGGCTGCAAAATGGCAGAGAAGACCAATCTACAGCCAAGCTGGTAACATATCTTATTACAGACTTTATTAAAGCCAACGTAAAATATCATCAACCCGAGGATGAGTAGGCATTTATTTAACCTATTTAACACTTTGTGGCATGGCATTTTAACTATGCTAAGTAGCAAAAGATTGGATTATGATAACACAGACTGATTTAACCGAGAACATACAGGCAGATATACCTGAACTATCAAATACCCTGTGTGAAAAAGACAAAAGCAAAAATGTTTACCAGGTAATGCATACCCTGCTGGACTATACACATGCTAAGATTGTAGAGCACAATTTCAATACGGTAAAGAAATGCCTGCAACTGGCAGAAAAACTATACGAAAAGGGAAATGGCATGGTGCGTAATGCGGTGGTAAATGTATTTATTTATTCATTTTCAAAATTCCTCTTACACAATCGGGAAGACAGGAAGGTATTGATAAGCCTTATACCTGTAAGCTTATATACATTATATGTCAAGCAGATGTTGCATAGCAACTTATAAGACAAAGAAGAGGTATTTAAGATTTATGACATAAAACTGTAATATAAACATTGCCCTATGTCAGTTTACTATTATTTCACTATCTCCTGTTCGCCCGTAGTAGCATTGGGCCGCTTAAATAGTTGAATTTGTAGCGTACACCTATCGTAAGTGGGTAAGCAACTATTCTATAGTGAATATTTGTAAATGGTCTTACTATCGGCGCAATGGCTTTGTAGTCGAAATCATAATAGCGCACATCCAGTTCCGCATTTACTGCCCATCTGGAATCAATGTTATATACATAACCAACCTGCGCACCTACCGACAGCCCATAGCCGCCATCCGGTGCACCGTAAGAAACGTTATCTGGTAAGTTGTGAGAGTTATTACGTGCAATTCCTAATCCCACAGCTATACCACCATACACATAATTTTCGCCGAGGTAATATTTCTTATTTAGAAACGCATCAATAGACAAGGCATATTTTGCATAGACAAAACGTTTATTATCGCCACCTATAGTCTTCCCCTCGAAGTCATAAGCAACACTCGATTTCCTTGATAGTTCAAGCATATGTATATCTACGCCCAGTTGCACATCATCTTTCAGGTTCTTTAGCAGCGAAAGGTAAGATGCATAGTTCACCGTAAGCTTATCTCCTCTAAAGTACATGTTATTAGTTGGCTTGCCATTAATGCTTATGCCGCCACCTGCGCCAAGTTCATAAGTTTGTGCCTGAGACAAGAAGGGGAGTGATAACAATAAAAAGGTAATGCGATACTTCATAAGTCATGTATTGCTTTAGTGTGATAGAGATATAAAAACAAAGTGATGCAAATGTAATTATTGAATGCTAACACTGTATGTTAATGACTTGCTATTGTGGTATCTTTAATCAGGCTTTAACCTGCATGCAAACCAATAGAAAAAGTAATGAATAGATTGTTTCAAATAGTGTTATTGATCTCTTTTACGCTTTATGCCAACGCAGTGCCGGCACAAAAAGCTATAACGCATCATCTGGCACCTGGCGGTAATCCAATGTCTTGCTTCATCAAAGGCGAAATAATCAGAGTGTTGCCGCTAACTAAAGCTGACAAGATTTATAAATATCCGTATCGGGCAAGAGTCAAGGTATTATCAGTTTCGCACTGCGGTTCCTCAGTGCCTATGTCCTTAAATGTTGGCGATATCATAGAAATGAAATTTGTTTACACGCTCCATAGCACCTCAAAAACTAAGAACATGCAGATAACTCTGCCCGGCCTAAAAAAAGGGAACCGGTTTATAGCAAATGCAGAAGAACACCTGCAAATGGGTAATAAAACACAAGTATTAGTTTATGAATATGAAGTAAAATAATCGTATATAATTGTATATTACCAAACAATAAATTGACTGCTCAGTGAAGAAAATTTTTACACCTCTTTTGGCTGTTGCCATCATTTGTTCCGGCTATCTTATTGCTACCTCGCATATTATTAACGGCAAGCCTTTTTATGGCGATGCTGATGCAATGGGCTCAGACGAAGATGCTAATGCGCGTGAAAACTATGAATGGCAGCGCCTGCACGATCCTGCAACAGGCCAGATACCCGGGCACATCAGGGAAAGAGAAATTGCTTTTGCCGCCAACTTACCAAGTGATAAAAACATTGGTCGCTTTAGTAAAAATACTTCTCTTACATGGCAGCAAAGAGGCCCCTGGAATGTAGGGGGAAGAACGCGAGCTATGGCTATAGATGTAAGCAACGAAAATAACCTGATAGCTGGTTCTTGTTCTGGTGGTATGTGGCGCTCTACAGATCAGGGCGTATCCTGGACTTCTATTACTCCCCCTAACCAATATAAAAGCGTATCATGTCTCTCGCAGGATACGCGCACAGGCCATACTAATGTATGGTACTATGGCACAGGCGAGGCCTTTGGTGCCTCTGCATCAGCTACCGGCGCTTATTACCTCGGCAACGGCATTTATAAATCTACAGATGGCGGCCTTACCTGGACTGTATTATCAGCTACAGCAGGCACAAGCCTTACTGCGTTAGATACCTGGGGCGATCTCATCTGGAACCTCGTAACAGATGCGTCCAACGCCACTCAGGATGTGGTGTATGCAGCCGCGTATGGTGGAATATACAGAAGCGCCGACGGCGGCTCTACCTGGACGAGAGAACTGGGTACAAGCGCTGCCTCTTATTTTACTGATGTTGCTATTACAAAAACAGGTGTAGTTTATGCTACCCTGAGCAGCGATGGCGGGCAAAAGGGATTATATAGGTCTGCAGATGGTATTACGTTTAAAAATATTACACCTGCAGGCTTCCCGGCAAATTATAACCGTATAAAAATCGGTATCAGCCCGTCTGACGAAACACAGGTTTATTTCTTAGGCAATACCCCTGGCTCAGGCCAGCCTGATACTAACTATCTCGGTGCAGTTGAATGGAACAGCTTATGGCGCTACACTTATATATCAGGTGATGGTACAGGTGCAGGTGGTAGCTGGCAAGACAGGTCATCCAATCTGCCTTCATCAGGCGGCCTGTTCGATAAGTTTACATCACAGGGCTCTTACGATCTCGTAGTTAAAGTAAAGCCCAACGATACTAATACCGTGTTTATTGGCGGCACCAATCTATATCGCTCTACATCGGGCTTTGCAGACAATACACATACCACTTTTATAGGAGGCTACGTGCAGGGGGCTACATTGCCGGTAGTAAATGGTTACCCTAATCATCATCCGGATCAGCACGAACTTGTATTTCTACCAAGCAACCCTGATAAAATGATTTCATCAAATGACGGCGGTATTTTCAAAACCAATGACAATACAGCATCTTCTGTTTCATGGACATCATTGAACAATGGCTATATCACTACCATGTTCTACACCTGTGCTATAGATCATGCCGCAACCAATGATATTATTATTGGTGGTGCGCAGGATAATGGAAGCTGGTACACCAATTCAAGCGCACTTACAAGCCCATGGGTTACACCACGTGGCGGCGATGGCTCCTTCTGTGCTATAGCAGATAACGGTGCTGCTTACTATTTCAGCATTCAGAATGGCAAGATGATGCGTGCTAAGCTGGATGCTGCAGGTAATGTTGATAGCTTTGCCCGTATCGATCCTATTGGTGGTCATGGCTATCAGTTTAGTAATCCTTACATCATTGATCCTAATAATAACAATATCATGTATTTGCCTGCCGGCACTGCATTATGGAGAAATAATAACCTTTCGGGTATTCCTTATGCCGGTAATTGGGATTCTATTTCTACCAACTGGACTATGTTCCCCGATACACTCACTACAGGTGCCACCATCACTGCTATCGCAGTGTCTAAAACACCGGCCAACAGGGTTTATTATGGTACATCCGGCAAAAGAGTATATAGAATTGATAACGCAAATACAGGCACGCCTACTGCTACTGACATTACTTCTACAGGAAGTGCCGCACCATTCCCTTCCGGTGCCAATGTAAGTTGCATTGCCGTTGACCCTGATAATGCAGATAACGTAATGGTAGTATTCTCTAACTATGGCGTTTACAGCTTGTTCTATTCATCTAATGGTGGAACATCGTGGACTAAAGTTGGTGGCAATCTCGAATCCGGCACTGCCGCTGCTGCTGCTGGTCCTTCGTGTCGTTGGGCAAGCATTATACCTGTTACAGGTGGTACTGTTTACCTGGTAGGCACCAGTGTGGGTTTATTCGCTACCACGCAACTTGCAGGCACTGCTACTGTGTGGACACAGCAGGGGGCTACTAATATTGGTGCATCAGTTGTAGATATGATAGATTATCGCGCTACAGATGGGTTGGTAGTTATAGCCACACATTCAGGTGGTATTTATTCATCACACATCACCAATATCAGCGATGTTAGTGTGCCTTCGGTAGCAGTGGGTTCAGATTTCAATTTAATTACTTATCCTAATCCATTTAGCACGCAGGCCACTATCCAATTCAGCCTCAAGGAAAGAATGGATGTGAATATCAATATATACGATGCTATGGGCAGGTTGGTGCGTACAGTAGCTACAGGAACTATGGATGCTGGTGAAAAAAGATATGTATTATCGGGTAGTGATCTTGCTACAGGCATATATTATTGCACGCTAAGAGCCGGTAATGCAACACAAACCCGTAGCATAATTGTATCAAAATAATAGGGTTATGAAGGTTAGGTATTTTCTTTTTGTAGTTCAAAAAAACCGCCTAATTTCCCCTTGATAAATATTGAATAACTATGAAAAAAGTTGGTATTATAGGTTCCGGTATCGTAGCGCAAACATTGGGGAGCGGATTTATTAAACATGGTTATGAAGTGATGCTCAGTTCTCATGATGTCAGCAAGCTAAGCGATTGGAAAGAGAATGGAGGGGCTCATGCAAGTGTTGGCTCATTTGCAGACGCAGCAAAATTCAGCAACCTACTAGTTTTAACTGTAAAGGGTAGCGCCGCTGAAGAGGCTATAGAACAGGCAGGTCCGCAAAACCTGAATTTTAAAACTGTTATAGATACCACCGTTCCTATTGACGAGTTGCCGCCGGAAAACGGTGTGCTTAGATTCTTCACTTCGCTCGAAGAATCTCTTATGGAAAGGCTACAAGAGCGCTTCCCGGACGTTAATTTTGTAAAAGCTTTTTGCAGTGTCGGCAATGCACGCATGGTAAATCCGGATTTCAAAGAAGGAAAACCAAGCATGTTCATTTGTGGCGATAACGATCAGGCTAAGGCCGAAGTAAGCGGAATATTGAAGATATTGGGTTGGGAGGTGGAAGACATGGGTAAGGTAGAAGCCGCACGCGCTATAGAACCCCTGGCGATGCTTTGGTGCATACCGGGCTTTCTACATAATCAATGGACGCACGCTTTCAAGTTGTTAAAAGCATAGTATTATAATAACCCACACAGGGTTATTTTATTTTCATAATTCCTTCAATACTTTGCGTTGAGGGAATTTTAACTTTACAAGTATGGAACCTATTATTACGATAAAGCATCTGGGCAAGCAATACGCCGGAAAAACAGTATTAAACGATATCAACCTGGATATATACCCCGGCCAGGTAATAGGCTATATTGGCCCCAATGGCGCAGGTAAATCAACAACCGTAAAAATTCTTACCGGTATCATACAGGATTTTTATGGTGAAGTAACTGTGGCAGGTAAAGATCTGCGTAAGGACGTGATTGAAATCAAAAAGATGATTGGTTATGTGCCCGAGCTTGCTGAGCTGTACGACCTGTTAACACCCAGAGAGTATCTTACATTTGTAGGAAAGTTGTATCATTTACCCGACAATATTATTGAAGAGCGTAGCAGACGCATGTTAGATTCTTTTGGCCTTCTGGCTAATCTGGATCAGCGCATGGATAGCTTTTCAAAAGGTATGAAGCAGAAAATACTGCTCACATCCGGCCTTTTGCATAACCCCTCTATCGTAATATTTGATGAACCGCTTTCCGGTCTCGATGTAAACGCGGTGATAATGGTAAAAGAACTGCTGCAGGTAATGAAGCAGGAAGGTAAAACCATTGTTTACTGCTCACATGTGATGGACGTCGTAGAAAAGGTGTCTGATAAAATAGTCTTGATCAATCAGGGGCAAATTGTAGCCAATGCAACCATTGGTGAGCTTAAAAAGGATGAGACCGATACACTGGAGCAGATATTCTCAAGATTAACGTCAAGCGGCGACCAGATGCAAAAGGCTGATGATTTCGCATCGGCTATTAATGATAAAACCATATCTGAATAAGCATTACTATGAATAAACTGTTTTTGAAATTAGTGATGCTGCCTTCAGGCCTATGGCATGGTATGGGAGCAGATATTGACCAACTCCGTGCTATACTTACGGTAAGGCTCAAAATGGACGATCGTAAACCGCTAAGTTTCGGTCGTCAGCAGGCGCAGAAAAAAGAACGTAAGGCAGGCTCATTTTTTAGTGTGTTCATTTCGGCTGTTATGGGCTGCCTGTATCTTATCCCTCTGGCAGCTTTTAAGGATAATGTATTTGCTTTTTGGGCATACTATACCACCTTTACGTTCATTCTCACATTCATGCTCATCACCGATTTTTCGAATGTGCTGTTTGACCCAAGAGATAAATTCACTTTACTGCATCGGCCTGTAAATGATAGTACTTTATTACTATCCCGTCTACTGCACGTATTCATTTACCTGCTGCGTATCGTGCTGCCAATGTGCTTGCCTGGTTGGATACTCGTCGGTATTATCATGGGGTGGCAATATGCGCTTCTATTTCCGGTCCCGCTATTACTAATGATATTTATGGTGCTATTCATAGTTAATGGATTCTACTTGCTATTACTAAGGTTCGCCAGCCCGCAGCGCTTTAAAGAGATCATAAATACTTTCCAGATAGGATTTTCGGTTATCATTTTTGCCATGAGCTATTTTATGCCCAGGGTTATGCAGAGTTCCGTATTGCAGCATATGGATTTACATACTTTTGGCTGGGTACGCTATTTCCCTTCCTACTGGCTGGCGGCATGCTACTCCTGGCTATCCCCTGTTTCAATACTAGCAGGTACCCGAATGCTTAGTCTTTTAGCAATTGTGGTGCCTTTAGCATGCCTCTGGATTACAATAAAATATCTCTCACCACAATTCGCTGTTCGGATAGGCGCGGTAGATGCTTTCGAATCAGGCGAAGGAAATGTACAGGCAAAAACAGGTAAAAAATCTAACTTTTATTTAAAGTTGGCACGCATATTCAGTCGTAGTGATGCTGGTCAGGCTGGTTTTATGATGGCCTGGTTGCAAACCTCACGCAGCCGCACATTTAAAATGCGTGTTTATCCCACATTTGCCTACGTGCCTGTATACTTTGTTTATCTGCTTACGCTTAATAAGGAGCCATTAAGAGATATGTGGCAGAATTTACATGAACGGAATACTTTTATTGTGTTGCTGTACATGAGCGCATTTGTAATGGCGCAGGCAATAAATTTTGTTACTACGTCTGATCAATATAAAGCTGCCTGGATATACTATGCATCTCCAGTAGAAAAGCCCGGAAAAATAATGGATGGCGCTTTTAAGGCTTTATGGGCAAAGTATTTCATTCCTTACTTTTCTATTATTTCAATTTTCGTTCTCTCTGTATGGGGCGCAGGTAAAATTCTTGATATTGCATTGGCCATGACTAATGTTACCTTATTCATCGCCATTATTATTCGGTTTAGCTACAAAGCATTTCCATTCTCCAGGATGGAGCAGATTAACTCTTCCGGTACTAAAATTCTTAAGGCTTTTATTACGCTTATCATACCCGGTATGCTTGGTATTGGCCATTACTTTGCTATCCATATCTGGTGGCTGAAACTGCTGTTCCTGGTATTATCGGCTATACTTTTATGGCTCGTATGGGATAGTTATTCTAACACAAGCTGGGAGGATTTAAAGAAAGAAGAAATATAGCCTTCATTAGTATTTATATAAAGCAAATGATAAGATATTCTGTATTAGCAATATTACTAAGTGTGATGTTTGCTGCGTGTAATAATAAAACTGTGAATGTAAATAACACAACTACATCCGTTGTAAAAGATACCATAGAGAAAGATGCCCATACCTTATCCAATGCAGATAGCGTTACAATAGCGCATTTGGATCTGGATATAAAAGTAAGCTTTGAGAAGAAACAAATCAGCGGCTGCGCTACATGGACAATAACTGACAGTAATAAGCAGCAGGAGCTAAAGCTGGATACTTATGAGCTATCGATTGACAGTGTATTTGTAAATGGTCAAAAGGTTGCTTTTAGGCTGGATTCACCGATCAGATATTTAGGTAGTGCATTGCGCATACCAATTCTGTCCGGCAGCAATTTAGTGGCTATATATTACCGTACAGGTAAGAATGCAGAAGCGCTGCAATGGCTTGATCCCCAACAGACGCTCGATAAAAAGCATCCGTTTCTATATACACAGTCCGAGTCTATACATGCGCGCTCCTGGCTACCATGTCCCGATGGCCCTGGCATTCGCTTTACATACAATGCAAGGGTAGAGGCACCAAAGGGAATGCTCGTACTGATGAGTGCCGAAAATCCGCAGCAGGTAAATGACAGCAACATTTATCATTTCAAAATGGAAAGCCCTGTACCTGCTTATCTTATGGCATTAGCAGTAGGTGATATTGCTTTCAGGAAGATAGATGACCGCACTGGTGTATATGCTGAGCAAAGCATGATAGACAAGGCTCGCTATGAGTTTGAGGATGTTGGCAAAATGGTAAGCACTGCAGAGAAATTATATGGCCCATACAGGTGGGGCAGGTATGACGTATTGGTATTACCTCCCGGCTTTCCTATAGGTGGTATGGAAAATCCACGCCTCACATTCTGCACACCCACCATCATTGCAGGCGACCGTTCTTTAGTAAGCCTTGTAGCGCATGAGCTGGCGCATAGCTGGAGCGGTAACCTGGTAACAAATGCTACCTGGAATGATTTCTGGTTGAACGAGGGCTTTACAGACTACTTTGAGCGCCGCATTATGGAAGCGCAAATGGGTAAAGACTATTCAGATATGCTTTGGGAACTTGGCTATCAGGATTTAGTAGCAGAGGTTGATAATATTGGTAAAACCAGTAAAGATACCTGGCTAAAACTGGACCTGAAAGGTCGCACACCGGAAGATGGTCTTACTGATATACCTTATGAAAAAGGTGCTGCATTCCTTAAGCTCATAGAAGTGAATGTGGGCAGAGATACTTTTGATGCATTTCTGAATAAATATTTCAGTGAGCATGCTTTCAAGTCCGTTAACACGGAGCAGTTTCTTGCTTACCTGCAGGCAAACCTCATAAGAGGAAATAGCACTTTAGAAAAGAATATAGATATAAATGCCTGGGTATATGGTCCCGGTATTCCTGCCAACTGCCCGCGCATTTATCCGGATAGGTTTAAAAAAGTAGATAGCACAAGAGTTGCATTTGAAAAAGGCACTCCTGCCTCGCAACTTGTAACGAAGGACTGGAGTACACATGAATGGTTACAATTCCTGCGCAATCTGCCTAAGCCATTGACATTGCCTCAAATGAAAGATTTGGATGCAGTTTTCCATTTTACACAAAGTGGCAATAGCGAAATAGCAGACTTGTGGTACATAATGGCTGTAGCTGCCGATTACACACCTGCTTACCCGGCAATGGAACAATTCCTAAGTACTGTAGGCCGCGAAAAATTTCTCGAACCTGTATATGGCGAAATGATGAAGCGTGGCAAAGCAGATATGGCTAAGCGCATATATGCTAAATACCGGGCAAATTATCATCCCTTAGCTCAGGCAGTTTTAGATAAAATGATGCAGGCACCTGGGAAAGGTGCCTGATACTATTGATTTATCGTTATTGATTTTATTACCAATTCAGTAATTGCCCTATGCGTGCAGCTACTTTGTCTGCATTCGGCAGCATAGCAGCTTCCAGCGCCATATTCATCGGTACTGCAGGTAAGTCCATAGCGCCAAGTGTTTGCACAGGAGCATCGAGATATTGGAAACAGTTTTGCGCTATACGCCCGGCCAGCGCTTCGCAGAATGAATTGCGTAGCTGCTCTTCAGTTAGCACTAAGCATTTACCATGTTTCTTCACAGTGCTATATATCAGTTCTTCATCCAACGGATAAATAGTGCGTATGTCTATCACCTCCACATTGCCGGGATATTGTTTTGCAGCATTTTTAGCCCAATAAACACCCATACCATATGTAATGATGCAAATAGATTCACCATTATCTATAGCCTCAGCCGATGCTTCCAGCACTACTGCACCTTTACCAAAAGGCAGGATATAATCACGGTCTGGTTCTATGGTTTTTGCTTCATCGGTACCGGGCACTTTACTCCAGTAGAGGCCCTTGTGCTCCAGCATTATTATCGGGTTAGGATCATGAAAGGCAGCCTTCATTAAGCCCTTTATATCTGCAGCATTACTTGGGTAGGCTATTTTTATCCCTTTAATAGTTGCAAGTGTACTTTCTACGCTGCCACTATGATATGGGCCACCACCACCATATGCGCCTATCGGCACTCTTATGATACAGGATACAGGATACTTTCCACAACTTAAATAGCATGATTTGCTAATCTCCGTTACCAATTGGTTTATGCCCGGATAGATATAGTCTGCAAATTGCACTTCCACTATTGGCTTCAAACCCACCGCACTCATACCTACAGTAGATCCGATAATATAAGCTTCCTGTATAGCAGTATTAAACACGCGGTCATCG
>Ga0207695_10003664_pt1 | contig 21424 bp, 20 predicted proteins | sample KBSC54metaG_FD_184354 | JGI IMG/M metagenome (GOLD analysis project Ga0207695, IMG submission 184354) | Corn rhizosphere microbial communities from Kellogg Biological Station, Michigan, USA - KBS C5-4 metaG (SPAdes) (version 2) | ecosystem: Host-associated > Plants > Roots > Rhizosphere > Soil...
CGGCCTGCTTCGCGAACTTGTCCGGGTTGAACGTGCCGTCTTCGCTGCGGCAGCCGAAGTAGCCGGACGCGATTTCCCAGATGATGTCGCCGCCGTTCTCGCGGTGGTACTTCGACAGCGAGCCTTCGCCGGTGTCGTGCGCGAAACCGCCTTTCTTCGCGCCGAGGTTCAGCGAGCGGATCGCGTTCGCGGACAGCGAGCCGAAGCTCATTGCCGAGATGTTGAAGATCGAGATGTCGTACGGTTGCGCGCGATTCGCGCCGACGCGGATGCGGAAATCGTGGTTCGGCAGCTTGGTCGGCGCGAGCGAGTGGCTGATCCATTCGTGCGCGACGGCCTTCACGTTCAGCTCGGTGCCGTACGGGCGATTGTCGGCGACGTTCTTCGCGCGCTGGTAGACGAGGCTGCGCTGCGCGCGCGAGAACGGTTTCTCGTCGGTGTCGTCCTCGACGAAGTACTGGCGGATCTCGGGGCGGATGAACTCGAACAGGAAGCGGAAGTGGCCCCAGAGCGGGTAGTTGCGCAGGATCGCGTGACGGTCCTGCTTCAGGTCGTACAGGCCGAGCGCGACGAGGGCGGCGGGGATCAGGATCCACAGCCAGGAGAGTGCGTGGATCGACGCGAGCGCGGCCGTCGCGGCGAGCAGCAGGACGGCACACCACATCGCCAGATAGCGTCGTGAAAGCATGGGGACTCCGTAAGAATCTTGAAATGCCGCCATGCGTACGCTGCGCGGCGGCACGCCGACCGCGGCGGAATCGTGTTCCGCCGGGCGCGGCGTGCCGCAAGTCTAAACCGAATAGGTGTCAGCGTGCTTCGGCGAGCGCCGGTGCGTGGCCTTCCGCGGGCGCTGCCTGGCCGGGCTGGCCGGTTGCCGCGAACTCGATGATGCCGCCGCCGAGACAGATCTCGCCGTCGTACAGCACGGCCGACTGGCCGGGCGTGACGGCCCATTGCGCGTCGTCGAACGCGAGCGAGAAGCGCTCGCCGCCGGCATGCGCGAACGTGCACGCGGCATCGGCCTGCCGGTAGCGCGTCTTCGCGCCGCACGCGAAGCCTTCCGCCGGCGGCTCGCCGGCGACCCAGCTCACGTTGCCGGCGACGAGCTGCCGCGACAGCAGCCACGGATGATCGTGGCCCTGCACGACATACAGCGTGTTCGACGCGATGTCCTTCGCGGCGACGAACCACGGCTCGCCGCTGCCGCTCTTGCTGCCGCCGAGGCCGATGCCCTTGCGCTGGCCGAACGTGTAGAACGCGAGGCCGATGTGCTCGCCGACGACCTTGCCGTCGGGCGTCTTCATCGGGCCCGGTTTCGTCGGCAGGTAGCGGTTCAGGAAATCGCGGAACGGCCGTTCGCCGATGAAGCAGATGCCGGTCGAATCCTTCTTCTTCGCGTTCGGCAGCCCGATCTGCGCGGCGATCTCGCGCACCTTGGTCTTCGGGATCTCGCCGAGCGGGAACATCGTCTTCGACAGTTGCGCCTGGTTCAGCCGGTGCAGGAAGTACGACTGGTCTTTCGTATGATCGAACGCCTTCAGCAGTTCGAAACGCCCGTCGCGCTCGCGCACGCGTGCATAGTGGCCGGTCGCGATCATTTCGGCGTCGAGCGACATCGCGTGATCGAGGAACGCCTTGAACTTGATCTCGGCGTTGCACAGCACGTCGGGGTTCGGCGTGCGGCCGGCCGAGTATTCGCGCAGGAACTCGGCGAACACGCGGTCCTTGTATTCCGCCGCGAAGTTGACGGCTTCCACGTCGATGCCGATCAGGTCGGCCACCGACACGACGTCGATCCAGTCCTGGCGCGTCGAGCAGTATTCGCCGTCGTCGTCGTCTTCCCAGTTCTTCATGAACAGGCCGACCACGTCGTAGCCCTGTTCCTTCAGCAGCCACGCGGTCACCGACGAATCGACGCCGCCCGACATGCCCACCACTACACGGCGCTTGCTCATTTGTTGACCGCCTGACGTTCGAATGCTTCGGGGCGCGGTGCGACCGAATGCGTGTGCACGAAATCGAGCGGAATGCGCCGCCCGGCGAGATAGTCGTCGACGCAGCGCATCACCGCGGGCGAGCGATGGCGCTCGCTGCATGCGCGCAGTTCGTCGGCCGTCATCCACAGCGTGCGGACGATGCCGTCGTCGAGCACGTGGCCCGCGACCGGCTCGCCGGCCGTGCCGCAGAACGTGAAGCGCAGGTAGGTCGCGCCGGCGGTGCCGGGGCGGTCGTAGTGCGCGAGATAGACGCCGACGAGCGCGTCGGGCGTGAACGGGTGCGCGGTTTCCTCGAGCGTCTCGCGGATCACGGCGTCGGCCAGCGTTTCGCCTGCTTCGAGATGGCCGGCCGGCTGGTTGATGCGCAGGCCCGTCGAGGTTTCTTCCTCGATCACGAGAAAGCGGCCGGCGTGCTCGACGAGCGCGGCGACCGTCACATGCGGGGTCCAGATTTCGGGTTTCATGGTTCGGCATTTTACCGGTTGCGCCCGAACGCTGCCCGGCGTCTGATCTGACGATAGGCGAATCCGACCCTCGCAAATCGGCCGTCCTGCCGATGCGTGGCGCTACGAGCCGAGTTAATGTCGCATTCGAGCACGATCGTGCGGAATGTGCTGGCGCGACCGTCGCTTTCGGTTAAAGTGCACCGTGAATGCCGTTGCCCGTGAGCCGGTAAGTCAGCCTGTCCGGCTCGTTGTGCAGTAAAAATCGCAAGAAAAGAAATACTGACAATGACTGGAGGAACTGACGATGCATATTGGAGTGCCTGCTGAAACGCGGGCGAACGAGGCGCGTGTGGCCGCGACGCCGGAAACCGTGAAGAAATACGCGGCTGCCGGCCATCGCGTCAGTATCGCGAAAGGGGCCGGCGTCGCAGCCAGTTATCCCGACCAAGCCTATGCGGCCGCCGGTGCCGAATTGACCGACCAGTCGGCTGCTTTTGATGCCGACATCGTGTTGAAGGTCCAGGCGCCCACCGACGCGGAACTGCCATCGCTGAAGCGCGGCTCCGTGCTGGTCGGCATGCTCGAGCCGTTCAACGGCGAGCAGGCGGCGAAACTGGCCGCGGCCGGCGTGACGGGCTTCGCGCTCGAAGCCGCACCGCGCACGACGCGTGCGCAGAGTCTCGACGTGCTGTCGTCGCAGGCGAACATCGCGGGCTACAAGGCCGTGCTCGTCGCCGCGGCGCTGTATCCGCGCTTCTTCCCGATGCTGATGACGGCCGCGGGCACCGTGAAGGCCGCGCGCGTGCTGATTCTCGGCGCGGGCGTCGCGGGCCTGCAGGCGATCGCGACCGCGAAGCGGCTGGGCGCCGTGATCGAGGCTTCCGACGTGCGACCGGCCGTGAAGGAGCAGATCGAGTCGCTCGGCGCGAAATTCCTCGACGTCCCGTTCGAAACCGACGAAGAGCGCGAGGCCGCGCAGGGTGTCGGCGGTTATGCGCGCCCGATGCCGCCATCGTGGCTCGGCCGCCAGGCCGCGCTCGTGCACGAGCGCGCGAAGCAGGCCGACATCGTGATCACCACCGCGCTGATTCCCGGGCGCCCGGCGCCGACGCTGATCTCGGTCGAAACCGCGCAGTCGATGAAGCCGGGCTCGGTGCTCGTCGATCTCGCGGCCGGCCGCGGCCCGGAATTCGACGGCAGGAAGAGCGGCAACTGCCCGCTGACGGTCGCCGACCAGGTGATCGTGCACAACGGTGTGACGATCGCCGGCTACACGAACCTCGCATCGATGGTCGCGTCGGACGCGTCGGCGCTGTACGCGCGCAACCTGCTCGACTTCATGAAGCTGATCGTTGCGAAGGAAGGCACGCTGAACATCGACCTGACCGACGACATCGTCGCCGCGACGCTGTTGTGCCGCGACGGTGAAGTCACGCGCAAATAACGGGGGAGACCATGGAAGTCATCAATCACACGGTGATCAACGTGATCATCTTCGTGCTGGCGGTGTACGTCGGCTACCACGTCGTCTGGAACGTCACGCCGGCGCTGCATACGCCGCTGATGGCCGTCACCAACGCGATCTCGGCGATCGTGATCGTCGGCGCGATGCTCGCGGCGGCGCTCACCGTCGGCGTGACCGGCAAGTTCTTCGGCACGCTCGCGGTCGCGCTCGCGGCCGTCAACGTGTTCGGCGGTTTTCTCGTGACGAGGCGAATGCTCGAGATGTTCCGCAAGAAGGAGCCCAAGCGTGTCGAGGGCGGCAAGGAGGGCGCGCGATGAGCATGAACGTCGTTACCCTGCTGTACCTCGTCGCATCGGTGTGCTTCATCCAGGCGCTGAAGGGCCTGTCGAACCCGAAAAGCGCGCGGCGCGGCAACCTGTTCGGGATGGTCGGGATGGCCATCGCGATCCTCACGACGGTCGCGCTGATCGTCAAGCAGGCGGCCTGGCTCGGCGCGAACCTGCCGCTCGGCATCGCGCTGGTGCTCGGCGCGCTGGTCGTCGGCGGCGGTGTCGGTGCGTTCGTCGCCGCGCGCGTCGAGATGACGAAGATGCCGGAGCTCGTCGCGGCGATGCACTCGCTGATCGGTCTCGCGGCCGTGTGCATCGCATATGCGGTGGTGTCGGAGCCGGAAGCGTTCGGGCTCGTGCCGCAGGACGCCGTCGCGTCGAACTTCATCCCGTACGGCAACCGCGTCGAGCTGTTCATCGGCACGTTCGTCGGCGCGATCACGTTCTCCGGTTCGGTGATCGCGTTCGGCAAGCTGTCGGGCAAGTACAAGTTCCGGCTGTTCCAGGGCGCGCCGGTCGTGTATGCGGGCCAGCACCTGATCAACCTGATGCTTGCGATCGCGATGCTCGGCTTCGGCATCCTGTTCGTCATCACGCAGGCGTGGCTGCCGTTCATCATCATGACGGCGATCGCGTTCGTGCTCGGCGTGCTGATCATCATCCCGATCGGCGGCGCGGACATGCCGGTGGTCGTGTCGATGCTGAACTCGTACTCGGGGTGGGCTGCGGCCGGCATCGGCTTCTCGCTGAACAACGCGATGCTGATCATCGCCGGCTCGCTGGTCGGCTCGTCGGGCGCGATCCTGTCGTACATCATGTGCCACGCGATGAACCGCTCGTTCTTCAACGTGATCCTCGGCGGCTTCGGCGGCGAGGCGGCGGCCGGCGGCGCGGCGGGCGCGCAGGAACAGCGCCCGGTGAAGTCGGGGTCGGCCGACGACGCGGCGTTCATGCTCGGCAACGCGGAATCGGTCGTGATCGTGCCGGGCTACGGGCTGGCCGTCGCCCGTGCGCAGCACGCGCTGAAGGAACTGACCGACAAGCTGATCGAGAACGGCGTCGACGTGCGCTATGCGATCCATCCGGTTGCCGGGCGGATGCCGGGGCACATGAACGTGCTGCTCGCGGAAGCGGAAGTGCCGTACGACATCGTGTTCGAGATGGAGGACATCAACGGCGAGTTGGGCCAGGCCGACGTGGTGCTCGTGCTCGGCGCGAACGACGTGGTGAACCCGGCCGCGAAGAACGATCCGAAATCGCCGATCGCGGGGATGCCGATCATCGAGGCGTACAAGGCGCGCACGGTAATCGTCAACAAGCGTTCGATGGCGGCCGGCTACGCGGGCCTCGACAACGATCTCTTCTACATGGACAAGACGATGATGGTCTTCGGCGATGCGAAGAAGGTCATCGAGGACATGGTGAAGGCCGTCGAGTAACGCACGCACCGGCAATGCGGGCGCCTGCTTCATTGCGCGGGCGGCCCGCCCGGACGGGCCCGACCGGCGCAAGCCGGCCGGGCCTTTTTCATGGCGCGACGAGGTTCGCGATGCGCGCGGAGATCGCGTCGCGCACGATCGCCGGATCGCGTCAGCGCATCGGCGCTTCCGCGATCCGCATGTAGTCGGCGATCCGCCGTCCTTCCATGTCCGGAAACTGCTCGTGCACGGTGATGTCGCCCATCCGCGCGATATCGAAGGTGCGGAAATCGTCGCGCAGCTCGCACCACGCGCCGATCGTCCAGCGCCCGCCCCAGTAGACGAGCCCGAGCGGCCACACGCGGCGTTGCGAATGCGCGCCGAGCCGGTCGCGGTAGCCGAAGCCGACGATGTGGCGCGTGTCGATGGCCTGGTGGATCGCGTCGACCTTCGCACAAAACGTCTCGTCGATGTGGAACGACGGCGCGAACACGGGCAGGCGGTCGAGCGCCGTGCGCTTGTCGGCCGGCATCGCCGACGCGATCTTCGCAAGCGCCGAGCGGGCGCCGCTCGCGAAGCGCGCACCGCCCCAGGTCTCGAGCATGCGCGCGCCGGTGGCGAGCGCCGCGAGCTCCTCGGCCGTGAACGTGAGCGGCGGCAGGCTTGCGTTGCGGTTCAGCCGGTAGCCGATGCCGGCTTCGCCTTCGATCGGCACCCCTGACAGTTGCAGGTCGCGCACGTCGCGATAGACCGTGCGCGGCGACACCGACAGCCAGTCGGCCAACTGCTGCGCGGTCGTGAGACGGCGCCCGCGCAACAGCTCGGCGATCTGGAACAGGCGGTCGGCACGGCGTGTCATGGCAGCACCTCGATTCCAACGGCTAAGGGGACTTCGCGATGATAGCGCCGCACCGCCCCGATGGCCGATGCGCTCAATGGCATTTCGGCGCGTGCAGGCCGACGCGGTTGCCTTCGGTATCGATCAGGTAGCCGATGTAGCCGTAGTTGTTCGGCAGCTCGACGACCGAGCCCTGCACGACGCCGCCCGCGCGCTTCGCGCGCTCGAGCGCCGCGACGACCGAGTCGCCGGCGTTCAGGTAGACGAGCACGCCGTTCGCGCTGGGCTTCATCTGCTGCGGATCGAACACGATGCTGCCGCCCGTGCTCGACGCCTCGTGATCGAACATCGCCATCGGCACGCCGCCGATGACTTCGCGCTGCAGCGTGGTTTGCAGCACGGTTTCGTAAAAGCGGATCGCGCGGTCGAAATCGAGGGACGGAATGTCGAACCAAGCGATTGCGCGTTCCAGGGTTGCGGTGGCAGTTGCGGACGTCATGACGAACTCCTTGTTGCGTTGTTATTCGGGTTCTGTGTGGAAACCAGCGTTGCATTGCGCCGGGATTGCAGTGTGATCGCGGCCTGCTGACACCGTATTGTCAGTAGAGTTGTCATCCTTGACATGCAACCATTTGGTTGCATAATAAGACCATCGACCCGGGAGCGGCATGGACCTCGTTTTCAAGGCGCTGGCCGATGCCACGCGCCGTCAGTTGCTCGACCTGCTGCATGCGAAAAGCGGCCAGACCCTGTCCGGGCTGTGCGACGGACTCGCGATGAGCCGGCAGGCCGTGAGCAAGCATCTCGCGTTGCTCGAGGCCGCGAACCTCGTCGCGACCGCATGGCGCGGCAGGGAGAAGCTGCATTACCTGAATCCGGTGCCGATCCACGACATCGCGGAACGCTGGATCGGCAAGTTCGAGCGTCAGCGCCTGCAGGCGCTGGCGGATCTCAAGCGCGGGCTGGAAGCGGCCCGCGGCACAGGAGACGACGATGAGTAATCCCGCCTTTGTGTACGTGACCTTCATCGCGGCGACGCCCGAGCGCGTGTTCGACGCACTGACCAACGCCGAGCTGACGAAGGACTACTGGGTACGGCATCGCAACGCGTCGCCCGACTGGCGGCCGGGCTCGAGATGGGAACATCAGGACTACGACGATCCATCGCGTGTCGACATCGTCGGCGAAGTGGTCGAGAACGATCCGCCGCACCGGCTGGTCGTCACGTGGCGTACGCCGTCGGGAGACGGCGAGGAATCGCGCGTGACCTATCTCGTCGAGCCGCACGAGGGCGTCGTGAAGCTGACCGTCACGCACGACGGGCTCGTGGCCGGTTCGGAGATGGATCGCGGGATCCGCGGCGGGTGGCCGGTCGTGCTGTCGAGCTTGAAGACGCTGCTCGAGACGGGGCAGGCACTGCCGTTCACGATGGGGCGCTGGTCGAAGTCGAAGCACTGACGCGCGCCGGCGGGAGGAGCGCGCGGGCGCCGCGATGGCGGCCCCGCGCGATGGTGTCGCTTATGCGTCGCCTTCCGGCGCGGCCGGGCGCGCCTTGATGCTGCCGGCGATCAGGTCGAAGCGGAACAACCGGCATTCGAGCGCGCCGTTGAACAGCGGCGTCTTCGCCGATTCGCGCAGCCGCAACTGGCCCGGCAGCGAACGGTCGGACGTCAGCAGGAACGCCTGCCAGCCCGTGAAGCGCTGCTTCAGCGCATCGCCGAGCGCGTTGAAGAACTCGCTGTCCGGCGCGTCGGTGTGCGTGCGGCGGAACGCATCGTCGTTGCCGCGGTTGCGGCCCGTCTCGCGCACCTCGCCGCGCGCGCTGCGGCCGCGCACTTCGATCCGCTCGCCGTACGGCGGGTTCGCGAGAATGATGCCGGGCCCGTCGCACGGCGGCGTCATCCCGCGGGCGTCGACCTGCTTGAGCCACACCGACGGCACGCCTGCGCGCTCGAGGTTCGCGCGCGCCTTCTCGAGCATGTCGCCGGAAATGTCGCTGCCGTACACGCCGAGCGCGTCGCCGCGCTTGCCGCGCGCCGCGCGCTTCGCGTCGAGCGCCGGGACCTTCAGCCCCTGCCACGCGGTGATGTCGTACTGCTTGAGCTTTTCGAAGCCGAACCGGCGCTCGACGCCCGGCGCCACGCCGAGCGCGATCTGCGCGGCTTCCGCGAGGAACGTGCCGCTGCCGCACATCGGGTCGTACAGCGGCGTGCCGGGCGCCCAGCCCGTCAGGCGCAGGATGCCGGCCGCGAGGTTCTCGCGCAGCGGCGCCGCGCCCTTGTCGAGACGCCAGCCGCGCTTGAACAGCGGCTCGCCCGATGTGTCGAGGTACAGCGTGCACTCGTTGGCCGTCAGGAACGCGAACACGCGCACGTCCGGCGCACCCGTGTCGATGCTCGGGCGGGCGCCGGTCTTGTCGCGCATCCGGTCGCAGATCGCGTCCTTCACGCGCAACGTCGCGAATTCGAGGCTTTTCAGCGGCGACTTGATCGCGGTGATGTCGACGCGCAGCGTCTGGGTCGCCGCGAACCAGCGCTCCCACGGCTGCTCGAGCGCGAGCGCATAGACATCCTGCTCGTTGCGGTACGCGCGGTGCGCGATCTTCAGCAGGATCCGGCTCGCGATCCGCGAATGGAGGTTCGCGGCCATGCCGGCGGCCCAGCCGCCGCTGAAATGGACGCCGCCCGGCACCTGCGCGCCTGCGGTGAACGGCGCGCCGTTCAGGTGGCGGCCGGCGATTTCGGCCAGCTCGGCGGCAAGCGCCGCTTCGAGGCCGCGCGGGCAGGGGGCGAAGAATTCGTACAGGGTGGGCGAGGACATAAGGCGGGTGAGGACGTGCAAAAGTCCACCATTGTACGCGGCGCGGGCGACCGGGGCCGGCGTTTCGGCGCGGCGACGCAGGCGCGACGGCGGCGTTCGCGCGGGGAGGCCGGCGCGGCGGCGCCCGGTCGGGCACCGCCGCACCGCCGCAGGCTCAGTGCGCGCCAGGCTGGCCGGTGCGCGCGGCCTGGCCGCCGGCCGGCCAGAACAGCGCGAGCGGATTCGACAGCACCGTGCGGACGATCGCGGCGACGAGCGCGCGCACCTTGGTCGGGCGCAGGCTGCGCGAGCGCACGGCCATCGTGAACGCGAGTGCGAAGCTCACGAGCACGTTGAGGATCGCCATGCTGAGCACGCCGGCGCCGGCCCACCACAGCTCGGGCGTCCCGAGCGCACCCTTGCCGAGCACGCCGAGCGCGATCCCGATCGAGCCGGCCGACAGCGTCACGTGCCGCACCTCGAACGGGAACATGAACACGGTGACGATCGCCGGAACGAGGCCGAGCATCAGGCCGAGGCCGACGTTCGCGACCACGCCCGCGACGTTCGACCGGCAGAAGTGCGCGAGCTTCGCGGCGCCGGCCGCGCCGAGCGTCAGGCGCAGCCGGCGGTTGTAGGTGAGCGCGTCGCCGACCCGGTGCAGCACGAACCAGTTGTCGGCCCAGCCCGCCAGCAGGCTCGACGCCCACAGCAGCACGCCCGTCAGCGCCGCGTAGAGCGGCGTCGGGCCGAGCAGCGAGAACGAGTGCAGCGTCGCGTGCGCCTTCTCCGGCGAGATCAGGTTGGCGTGCAGCACGTTGCCCGCGAACAGCTGCACGAGCAGGCACACGGGCAGCACGACGAGCACGTTGCCGGAAATCGCGGCCGCCTGCGTGCGGATCAGCGCGATCACCGACGACACGAACGCCTTCACGCCTTCGTCGTGGCCGGTGTCGTCGAGTTCGCGCGCGAGCGTTGGCGCGGTCATCGCGGGCTGCTTGGTCGCGAGCGTGAAGTGCAGGAAGTGCATCAGCATGAAGCTGGCCGCGTAGTTGATGCCCGCGAGCAGCCCTTCGAGCATCGACTGCAGGTGCGCGCCCGTGATCGCGAATTTCACGCACACGGTCACGACCGTGACGAGGCCGCCGCCGGCGGCCATCCGCAGCATCTTCAGGTACTCGGCGCGGCCGCGCGAGATGTAGTGCTCGCCGGTGTCCGCGTTGGTCTCGACGAGCTTGCGCGCGAACAGCGAGAAGTTGCTGCGCACGAGGTGCGTGACGCTCTGGCTGTTCTGGTTCGCGTCGACCAGCTCGGCCGTCAGGCGTGCCATCCCGTGCAGGTCGTCGCGTGCCATCCACGCGTTCAGCAGCGTTTCGGCGCGCAGGATGCGCATGCGCATCCGTTCGACCTGGAACACGATGTCGACCGACACGCCGTTGCGGTACAGGTGCGAGAACACGTTGTCGACCGCGATCCGGCATTCGTCGAGCAGCACGCGCAGGTAGTTCACCTCGTGCAGCAGCTTGCTCGGGTCGCCGCCGTCCTCGACGGCCGCATGTGCGGTCTCGACCGCGAGCATCGCGCGCGTGAGGCGATAGAACGGCTGCGTTTCGAGCGGCTGGCGCGCGTCGTCGTCGGACAGCCGGCTGCGCACCGTCTGCGACAGGCCGGTCGAGCTGATCTGGCAGGTCAGGTTGTGCAGCGCGGCCAGCAGATCGCGCGAGAACGAGCCGGGCTCGTGGCGCTCTTCGTCGGTGACGTCGAACGAGAACAGCTCGGCGAGGCGCGCGAGCAGGTCGTCGGGCAGCGCGTCGATCCATTGCGCGTCCCCGGGTGCCGGGAACATCAGCGTGAACAGCGCCGACAGTTCGCGGCGGTTCGGCGCGGGCGGGATCAGCGACGAGTCGATCCGCTCGAACAGCGCGCCGAAGAAGCCCGAGTGCACGGGCATGCCGGCGTCGCACAGCAGCGAGATGCCGTCGCACTCGCGCAGGATGCCGCGCAGGATGCGTGCGGCATGCGATTTCCATGCGGGGTTGCGATCGAGCACGTGGAACAGGTAGCGCAACCGCGCATGGGCCGGATACGCGCGTGCGTCGGCGTCGCGCTCGGCCGGCGCGTCCTGCATCGTGCCGTTGCGGCGCAGCCAGTGCGCGAGCTCGATCAGCCATTCGCTGCGCTCGGCGTATGACGCATCGGCGTCGGCGTGCGCGAGCAGCGCATCGAGCTGGTGGCCGGCATTGCGCGACGCGCGCCACTTCTTGATCAGGGTCGTCAGGGAACGAAACATAAACGGAATAGCGAAAGCCCTGGACGGGCGGGTTCGGGATGCCGGCCGGGAATGCGGCACGGCGCCGGGGAGAACGGGTGAGACGGGGCCGGTTGCCGGACGATGCGCGGTACGGCTGCCCCGCTGCGGTGCACGCCGATCGCGTCCGGGCGCGGGGAGGCACGGTAGTCGGGCCGAATGCGGCCCGGTGCCGCCGGCTCGCGCGCACGACGAGCGGCGCGAGCCTGAAAGTGCGTAGGATCGTCAATCGGGCCGGAAAATGCAAGCCGACCGCGTTGCATGGTGCCGGTTCCGGTCGACTTTGACAAACAATGCAAAGTCGCCGTTCGGCCGATGAAGGCGCGCTGTGCGATCGGCTGCGGCAGCGTCATGCAAGCGGCTGCCGGCAGACGCGCCGCGTCGGAAGAAGCCGCACTGGCGAACGGTTCTTCAGACGTCCGTCAGCGCTGCCGGCTCATGCGCCGCCGGACTTGCCCGTCGCGCCGGCGTCGCCGCCGGACGTCGGGACGGCCGGGCACGGCACGACCGGCGCGGCGGCCGTCTTGCTGCCGGCCGCGGGCGCCGTCGCGGGCGTCGTGCCGCGGCTTGCGGCCATCGCGCGCACGCCGGCCGCGGCCTGCGTGGCGATCACGTCGAGCGCGCGCCGGTGGCCGGCGACGAGCGCGTCGTAGCTGTCGGCGACCGGTTCCGCGACGCTCGTGCGGCAGGTCATCACGGCCTGCGTGCCGAGCGGGCGCACGCTCCACACGGCGTCGACCGCTGCGCGCTTGCCGGGCCACGACTCGAAGCGCTGCACGTTCACGCTGACGCGATACACGGGCACGCCGGGCGGGTACGCGGAATTTGCGACGTCGATCGTGCCGAGCTGCGCGGCGAGATCGTCCGACAGCGCGCGGCGGATCTCGTCGGCGGGCGGCGACGCCCAGCGTTCCTGCTCGAGCACGTCGACCTGCGCGGCGTTCTTCTGCACGACCAGCTGGTTCTTCGCGACCTGCTCGGGCACGCCGACGGACGGCACCTCGATCAGGAACGCCGGGTTGGCCGGCGCGGTGCGCACCGGGGCCGCGGCGTCGGCCGGGCTGAGCGTGTAGAACCGCGCGGGCGGCGAGCTGCACGCGGCGAGCGCGAGTGCGGCGAAGGCCGCCGCCGCGCCGCTCGCAAAACCGTTCACGCGTGTCGTCATTGTTTATCTCCTGGCTTGCCCTTGAGCAGCGATTCGGGGTGACGCTCCAGATAATCGGCGAGCGCGTTCAGCGACTGCAGCGTGCGCGTGAGCTCCTTCAGCGCGCCGCGCACGTCGGACTGCAGCGGCGAATCCTGCTGCAGCGTCGCTTCGGCGGTCGAGAAGGTTTGCTTCGCGGCCGACAGCGTGTCGCGCGCTTCCGGCGCGACCTGCGTGTCGAGCTGCTTGAACAGCTTGTCGGCGTTCGACAGCGCGCTGTTCAGGTTCGCGCCGATCTGGTCGAACGGCACCTTGTCGAGCTTCTTCGCGATGTCGGCGACCTGCAGCTGCAGTTCGTCGAGCGTGTTCGGCACGGTCGGCAGCTCGAGCGGCTGGCGCGCCATGTCGATCTTCACGGCCGGCGCCTTCGGGAAGAAGTCGAGCGCGACGTAAAGCTGGCTCGTCAGCAGGTTGCCGGTGCGCAGCTGGCCGCGCAGCCCGTGCTGGACGAGCCGTTCGACGATCTCGCGGCGGGCCGGTTCACCCTTGCTCTCGATCGTTTCGCGGAAGCGGCGGCCGAGGCGCTCCGGATACACGTTCATCGTCACCGGCATCGTGAAGTTCTTCGTCTTCGGATCGTAGTCGATGCCGATGTTCGTTACTTCGCCGAGCACGATGCCGCGGAAGTCGACCGTCGCGCCGACGGCGAGCCCGCGCAGCGACTGGTTGAAGTTCATCACGACCTGCAGCGGCTGGCCGTCCGGGTCGCGCATCGCGTCGCCCTCGTCGGAGGCCAGGCGGAACGTCGTGTTGTTCGGTGCCGTCGCGCCGCTGCCCTGGTTCGGCGGCGTCTGGAATGCGATGCCGCCGAGGATCACCGTCGCGAGCGACTGCGTGTTCAGCTTCAGGCCGCTCGAATCGAGCCGCAGGTCGACGCCGCTGGCCTGCCACCAGCGCGAGTTTGCGCCGACGTACTGGTCGTACGGCGCAGTAACGAACACGTTGACCGTGACGCCCGTGCCGTCCTTGTCGAGCGAGAAGCCGACCACCTGGCCGACCTGCACGCGGCGGTAGTAGACGGGCGAGCCGATGTCGATCGAGCCGAGCGAATCGCCGCGCAGCACGTATTGCGTGCCTTTCTGGTCGCCCGTGACGGCGGGCGGCGTTTCGGAGCCCGTAAAGTCGGTCAGCGTATCCTGCCCGTGGCCGGCGTCGACGCCGATATACGCGCCGGACAGCAGCGTGCCGAGCCCCGACACGCCGGTCGCGCCGACGCGCGGCCGCACGATCCAGAAGCGCGAGCCCTTGACCGCGAAGTCCTCGGCTTCCTTCTTGAGCTGCACCTGGACGAGCACGCGCGACAGGTCTTTCGACAGCTTGATCGTCTTGACCATGCCGATCTCGACGTCCTTGTACTTGACCTGGGTCTTGCCGGGCTCGAGCCCTTCGGCGCTATGGAAGCTGATCGTGATTTCCGGGCCGCGCTCGCGCACGGACTTGATCACGAGGCCGATGCCGATCAGCGCGGCGATCAGCGGCACGAGCCACACGAGCGACGGCAGCCAGCCGCTTTTCGTCGAGATCGTCGGGTCGGGCGGCCGGGGCTGGTCGTGCTGCGGGCCTTGCGGACTATTCATGGTGATTCCCTGAGGTTTCGACTGGATCCCAGATCAGGCGGGGATCGAACTGCATCGATGCGAGCATCGTCAGGATCACGACCGAGCCGAACGCGATCGCGCCGGGGCCGGCCGTGATGACGGCGAGCGAACGGAAATGGACGAGCGCGACGGTGAGCGTCACGACGAAGATGTCGAGCATCGACCAGCGGCCGATGCGCTCGACGATCCGGAACAGGCGCGTGCGCTGCAGCGGCCGCCACGGCGAGCGGCGCTGCGCGCTGATCACGAGGATCAGCAGCACGCCGAGCTTGAGCATCGGCACGAGGATGCTCGCGACGAACACGACGACGGCGAGCGGCCAGTCGCCCGACACCCAGAAATAGATGACGCCGCTCATGATCGTGTCTTCCTGCGAGCCGACGATCGATGCGGTGCGCATGATCGGCAGCAGGTTCGCCGGAATGTAGAGGATCGCGGCCGCGAGCAGCAGCGCCCAGGTGCGCATGATGCTGTTCGGGATGCGGAAATGCAGCGCGGTGCCGCAGCGCGCGCAGTGCGCATGCGGCCGGTCGAGCGTCTGCACGAGTCCGCACGTGTGGCAGCTCGCATAGCCCTCGCGGGCGGCGGTCGGCGTCGTCATCGGCGGGCGGCCTCGGGCGGCGGTGCGGCGATGTCGGGCGGCTCTGGCTGTCCGGGCGGGCGCCCGGTGCGCAGGTCGTCGGCGATGTCCCACAACGTGCGCGGATCGAACATCAGCACGACGGCGATCATCAGCGTGAGCGCGGCGAACGCGAACAGCGCGGCATCGGGAACGACACGTGCGAGGCTCACCATCTTCACGATCGTCACGACGATCCCGAGCATGAACACCTCGATCATGCCCCATGGCCGCACGAGCTCGATCGCGCGCAGCACCAGGTTGAAACCGGGTGGCACGACGCCGCGCCGGATCGGCAGCAGCAGGTACAGCAGCGCGGCCATCTCGACGAGCGGGAACAGCACGGTCGAGCAGAACACCATCACGCCGACGACCGCCATGTCCTGGCGCCACAGCGAGTCGATCGCGCCGATCAGCGTCGTCTGCACGCGATTGCCGTTCACGTCCATTTCGAGGATCGGGAACGCCTGCGCGATCGTGAACGTGATCAGCGCCGCGAGCGCGAGCGCGCAGATCCGCTCGATCTGCGTGGTGCTGTCGCGATAGAGCAGTGCGCCGCAGCGCGGACAGCGCGCGATTTCGCGGCGGCCGAGGCGCGGTTTGTGCAACAGTGCGTCGCACTCGTGACAGGCAATCAGGTCGTTTCGTTGCATGGAAAAAGCGGTTGCGCGACGGCGGGAGAACGCGTCGACGGGGCCGGAACCCGCGCCAATCTTACCAAAACGTCTTTTTCGCGGTGTCAACGATCGTGTGTTCAGTGACCGATCGGTAACATGACGGGGAGCGGGCAGCAGGCTGACACGCCTGTCCTCAGAGTCCGCGCAGGTCCAAAGGTTGCGGTAGCATGGCGCCCTTGACAAGCGTCGGACTCATGGCCGGCGCGGCTGTTCGCTGAACTGAGGAATCCAAGATGGTATCGAATTCGCTGCCGGCCAGGCCGGTACGCTATACGCAGAGCGCGATCGCGCTGCACTGGCTGATCGCGCTGCTGATCGTCTGCGCCTTCGCACTGGGCTGGGTGATGACGGACATCCCCGGCTTCACGCCGACGAAGCTGAAGTACTTCTCGTGGCACAAGTGGCTCGGTGTGACGGTGTTCGCGCTGGCCGTGGTGCGCGTGCTGTGGCGCGCGACGCACGTGCCGCCGCCGCTGCCGGGCGGCACGCCGGCGTGGCAGCGTGCGGCGTCGCACGGCGTGCACATCCTGCTGTACGTGCTGATGCTGGTGATTCCGATCACGGGCTACCTGTACAGCTCGGCGTCGAACATCCCGGTCGTGTACCTCGGCATCGTGCCGCTGCCGCGGCTGATCGATCCCGATCCGGTGCTCAAGGAAACCTTCAAGACGCTCCACGTGTCTTTGAATTACATTCTGCTTGCGCTCGTCTCGCTGCACGTGCTCGCGGCGCTCAAGCACCAGTTGTTGGACCGCGACGGCCTGCTGTCGCGGATGCTTCCCTTTGCCAAATGAAGGATTCCATGAAAGTGTCTTTCTCCCGCTCCATGCTGACCGCGTTCGCCGCGGTGTCACTTGTCGCGTCGGGCGCGGCGCTCGCCGATGTCGATCTCGCGAAGAGCAAGGTGTCCGCCGTGTCGAAGCAGATGAACGTGCCGACCGAGGGCGCGTTCAAGAAGTTTTCCGCGCAGGTGAAGTTCGATCCGGCGAAGGCCGCGCAGGGCAGCGCGCAAATGACGATCGACGTCGCGAGTTATGACCTCGGCGACAAGATGTACAACGACCAGGTCGCCGGCAAGGACTGGTTCGACGCGAAGACGTATCCGCAGGCGACGTTCGTGTCGTCGGCGATCGCGCCGGCCGGCGGCAACAAGTACAACGTGACCGGCAAGCTGACGATCAAGGGCAAGTCCGAGGCCGTCACCGTGCCCGTGACGGTCACGCAGAGCGGCGCGACGCAGACCTTCGACGGCGTCCTGCCGATCAAGCGTTCGGCGTTCAACGTCGGCACCGGCGAGTGGAAGGACACGTCGATCGTCGCGGACGAAGTGCAGATCAAGTTCCATCTGGTCGCCACGAAGTAAGCGGCGGCCTGTCGCATCACCCGAATGCCGCGCGAGGGCGCGGCGCCGTTCCAAGGAGAATGAGTTGAAAAAGCATCTGATGATCGCCGCCGGCGCACTGGCCGCTTCGCTGTCGTTCTCGGCATTCGCCGACAGCGCGACGTACCAGTTCGACCCGAGCCACACGTACCCGAGCTTCGAGGCCGACCACTTCGGCGGCCTGTCGGTCTGGCGCGGCAAGTTCGACAAGTCGAAGGGCTCGGTGACGCTCGATCGCGCGGCGAAGACCGGCACGGTCGACGTGACGACCGAGATCGGCTCGATCAGCACGGGCAGCACGAAGCTCGACGAGCACCTGCAGACGGCCGAGTTCTTCGACGCATCGAAGTACCCGGAAGCGACCTACAAGGGCGCCATCAAGTTCGACGGCGACAAGCCGGTGTCGGTGGTCGGCAACCTGACGCTGCATGGCGTCACGAAGCCGCTGACGCTGAAGATCGATTCGTTCAAGTGCATGCCGCACCCGATGCTCAAGCGTGAAGTGTGCGGCGTCGACGCGATCGGCGAATTCAGCCGCGACGATTTCGGCCTCGACTACGGCAAGCAGTACGGCTTCAAGATGAAGACGAAGCTGCTGATCACGGCCGAAGCCGTCAAGCAGCAGTAACGCCGCCGGCCGGGCCTGCCGCCGCGCCGGCCCGCCGCGAGCCAACCGCCGCGTTCCCGTTGCCGGGAGCGCGGCGGTATTTTTTTGCGCGCCTATAATCGCCCGAGCGCCGCTCGCGGCGCCCGGCGGGCCGACGGCGCGGGCGTGGCCGCAGCCGCCTCGAACAGAACGTACAACGACAAGGAGATCGCCGATGCATGCCGCCACGCAGTCCCGTTCCATTGCCTCGTCGCCGCGCGTGTGGCGCGCGGTGGTCGCCGCGTCGATCGGCAACGCGCTCGAGTGGTTCGATCTCGTCGTCTACGGCTTCTTCGCGGTGACGATCTCGAAGCTGTTCTTTCCGGCCGGCAACGACACCGTGTCGCTGCTGCTCACGCTCGGCACGTTCGGCGTGTCGTTCTTCATGCGGCCGCTCGGCGCGATCGTGCTCGGCGCGTATGCCGACCGCGCGGGCCGCAAGGCCGCGCTTACGCTGTCGATCCTGCTGATGATGGTCGGCACGCTGATCATCGCGGTGCTGCCGACCTACGAGACGATCGGCGTCGCCGCGCCGGTGATCCTCGTCGCCGCGCGACTGATGCAGGGCTTCTCGGCCGGCGGCGAGTTCGGCAGCGCGACCGCGTTCCTCGCCGAACACGTGCCGGGCCGGCGCGGCTTCTTCGCGAGCTGGCAGGTCGCGAGCCAGGGGCTCACGACGCTGCTCGCCGCCGGCTTCGGCACCGTGCTGAACGCACAGCTCTCGGCCGCGCAGATGGCTTCGTGGGGCTGGCGCGTGCCGTTCTTCTTCGGGCTGCTGCTCGGGCCCGTCGCGTACTACATCCGCACCAAGGTCGACGAGACGCCCGAATTCCTCGCGGCCGAGGGCACCGCGAACCCGCTGCGCGACACGTTCGCATCGCACAAGGCGCGTCTGGTCGCCGCGATGGGCGTGGTCGTGCTCGGCACCGTCGCGACCTATCTCGTGCTGTTCATGCCGACCTACGGCGTGAAGCAGCTCGGCCTCGCACCGTCCGCCGCGTTCGCGGCGATCCTCGCCGTCGGCGTGATCCAGATGGCGTTCGCGCCGCTCGTCGGCCACTGGTCGGATCGTTACGGCCGCGTGCGCGTGATGATCGCGCCGGCCGTCGGCATCCTCGTGCTGATCTATCCGGCATTCGCGTATCTGGTCGCGCATCCGGGCTTCGGCACGCTGATCGCGCTGCAGGTGCTGCTCGCATTCCTGATGACGGGCTACTTCGCGGCGCTGCCGGGCCTGCTGTCCGAGGTGTTTCCGGTGCAGACGCGCACGACCGGGATGTCGCTCGCGTATAACGTCGCGGTGACGATCTTCGGCGGCTTCGGGCCGTTCATCATCGCGTGGCTGATCCGTGCGACCGGCCTGAAGACCGCGCCGAGCTTCTACCTGATGTTCGCGGCCGTGCTGAGCCTCGCGGCGCTGGTCGTGCTGCGCCGGCGATTCGGCTTCCGGTAGCAGGGCGGACGGCGGCGCGTCAGTTGCCGCCGCGTTCGCACACGGGCTGCGCGGGCATCAGTTGCGCCGGCGCGTCGACGGTCCGCACGGGGCGCCCCGCGAGCGCGGCGAGCGCCTGCTGCAACTGCCAGTCGTCGGCGGTGCCGAATGCGCGCTGCGGCAGCGCCGCGCTCTTCGACGTATCGACCTTCGCGCGTACGCGCGCTTCGCGCAGCTTCTGCCGTTCCTTGCGCACGTGCTCGAACGGGTCGGGTGTCAGCCGGTCCGCATACGGCGCGCGTGCGAGATCGACTTCCCGGTACCACAGCAGTACGCCGTCGACGTCCGAGTCGCGGCGCGGCGGCACGAGCCAGTCCGGCACGACGCCGTAGCCGTCCATCGGGCAGCCGTTCGGCCGCAGGTTGCGCGCGAACGTGAAGTTCAGGCGCGTGCCGTCGATCAGGTCGACGCCGGTCTGCGCGAGCCCCTTCCCGTAGGTCGGCATGCCGAGCAGTTTCGTGCGGCCGAGATCCTTCAGCGCCGCAGCGGTCGCTTCGGCGGCCGACGCGCTTTGTCCGTCGACGAGCACGACGAGCGGCACGGTGCGCCACCAGTCGTCGGCCTGCAGCGGCGCGAGCGGATCCTGCCCGTGCATCACCGGCAGTTCGTAGTCGGGCCAATTGGTCGAGAAGCGGCGGCGGTGGGTGTCGCCGCGCTCGACCGTCACCATCGCGGTGCGGTCGCGTCCGGCGAACAGCGCGGTAATGCCGATCGCCGCATTGAGCGCGCCGCCGCCGTTGATGCGCAGGTCGAGAATCATCCCTTTCACCGGCGGGCCCGCGCGGCGCGCGACCTGCACCGCGTCGATGTAGTCGCCGACCGCCGGCTCCGGAAAGCTCGACAGCCGTGTGTACAGGATGTCGCCGTCGAGCCGCTTCGCGATCGCCGGATGCGGCTTGACGATCGCGCGCACGGGCGCGAAGCTCAGCACCGCATGGTTCGGGCCGCGCTGCACCGTGAGCTTCAGCGGGACGCCCGCATCGCCCTTCGCGAGTTTCACGAGCTCGCCGCTGTCGATGCCGACGACGCTCCTGTCGTTCATCGCGACGACGAGATCGTCGGGACGCACGCCGGCCTTCTCGGCCGGTGCGTCGGGAATCACGTCGATGATGTGCAGCCCGTCGGGCCGCGTCTCGAAGACGATCCCGATGCCCGGCGTGCCGTCGCGGGCGCGCCGCTCGTCGTCGAGCTGCTCCTGGCGTTCCTTCGCGTTGAAGAAGCGTGCGTACGGCAGCGTCTTGATCCCGTCGTGGGTCGCGGCGTCGAGCAGCGCGCCGATGTCGACGTCGGTCAGGTGCTGCTTCTTCAGCACTTCGACGGCGGCCTTCAGTTCGCAGATCTGCGGCTCCCAGTCGGACGGGCAGGGCGACGGCGATGCGGCGGCAGGCTGGGAGGCCGGGGGAACAGGCGGGGCGACGGGTTGTGAGACAGGCGGTGCGGCGGGCGGCGCGGCTGTTGGTGCGGATGCCGACTGTGCGCCGGCAGGTTGCGTGCACGGCAGCAATGCAGCCGCGACGGCTGCGCAGCCGGCGAGGCGACGAACGACACACATCGGAGGCATCATCGGGGCCGCATGTTCGGACGGGGGCGAGGGTGCATGCCTGCCGGCGCGCGGCCGGCATGTAGCGGGGCAGGGTGGTAACGATTGTAGCCGACGCCCGTGACGGCGCCTGTCGGGCTGGCCGCACGCTGCACGGCGGCGGCCCTCGCATGAAAAAAAGGCCGGTCCAACAGGACCGGCCTTCTTGCGGTTGCCGAAACGGCGCGGCGCTTAAACCTGCGCGCCCGCGTTCGGATCGTCCGGATCGTGCGCGGTCTTCTTGTCCTTGATCAGGTCTTCGCGCTTGATGCCGAGCCACATCGCGAGCGAGCCCGCGACGAACACCGACGAGTAGATGCCGAACATGATGCCGACCGTCAGCGCGAGCGCGAAGTAATGCAGCGTCGGGCCGCCGAAGAAGAACATCGACAGCACCATCATTTCCGTCGACGTGTGCGTGATGATCGTCCGCGACATCGTGGTCGTGATCGCGTGGTTGATCACTTCCTGCACGCTCATCTTGCGTTCGCGGCGGAACGTCTCGCGGATCCGGTCGAAGATGACGACCGACTCGTTGACCGAGTAGCCGAGCACCGCGAGGATCGCCGCGAGCACCGCCAGCGAGAACTCCCACTGGAAGAACGCGAAGAAGCCGAGAATGATCACG
>Ga0207695_10003666_pt1 | contig 21419 bp, 20 predicted proteins | sample KBSC54metaG_FD_184354 | JGI IMG/M metagenome (GOLD analysis project Ga0207695, IMG submission 184354) | Corn rhizosphere microbial communities from Kellogg Biological Station, Michigan, USA - KBS C5-4 metaG (SPAdes) (version 2) | ecosystem: Host-associated > Plants > Roots > Rhizosphere > Soil...
CTTGCACGGCGGCGACGATCGGCTTGGGATGACGCCGCATGGCGGTGTAAAGATGGCCCAGCCGCCTCGCGGAAGTGAGCGATGACGGCGCGTCTTCCGCGCTCTGCAGCACCTCGCTCAAATCGAGGCCCGCGCAAAAGTCTTTGCCCGCGCCGCGGATCAGCATGACGCGAACCGTCCCGTCATCGTCTGCGCGCTGCAACGCTTCGCTCAGGGCGGACATCATTTCAATGGTGATCGCGTTGCGCTTGTCGGGCCGGTTTAGCGTGATGCGCGCCACGCCGTTCGCTGCGGCATACTCAATCACGCTGCATCTCCGTCAACAACTATCTCCATGCGCAGCAGTGCGGTGCTGTAAGTCTTGCCCTGTGGATCGGCTTTGAGCGCCATCGTTCCTCCGCCATCCAGCGCTTCGTGCAGCAGGAAATTCAGCGCGCCTAAATTGGGCAGCTCGAAACGCTCCACTTTCCCCTGGCACACGCCGGCGAAATGCTGTTTCACGCGATCGGCGGTGACTTCGCGCACCAGAATCGGATAATCCTCGGGCTTCCTGGCGATCAAGCCGATGTTGACCAGGTCGCCCTTATCACCGGAACGTGCATGCGCGATCTCGATCAACCTTCGCTTTATCAACTCGCGCTTGGCCATATCGCCACCTCCGGCCGGACTTCGGATTTCGGGATCAGCGCGGGCCAAAACGCTACGATTTCTTCGACGCGCGGGCGGCCCAGGCCGAGGCCCGATACTCCCGGGGGTCCGTTTAACACCAGCGGCGCGATCTCACGCGTGAATCGATCCACGGCGGCGCGATTCTCGGATCGCACGCCGACTCGCAGGACCACCTCGGGCAGGTGCGGCTCGATTTCGGGCGTCGGTTCGGCGGCGGGAATTTCGTGACAACCGTTTGCGCCTAGAAATGCGGTGCGTATTTCGTCAAATCGCAGACCGAGACGGGTCAGTCTTTGGCGCAGGATCTGATCCGCGGCACGGGCCTTCCTGTATGCATCGGGCCAAGTGTAGACCAGCGATCCCATGGCCTTGTAACCGGCCGTGTAGCTGATCGAAACCTTGTAGTAATTGGTGGCTGGACGGCCCGCTATACCACTGAAGCGCACTCGATTCTCCCCGGCCTGATCCAGATGAACAGTGGTGAAATCGGCCACGCAGTCGGGAGTGATGTATTGGGTAGGGTCACCGATTTCGTAGAGCAACTGCTCTTTGACCGAGGCGACAGTGACGCGCCCACCAGTGCCCGAGTGCTTGGTGACGGAAAACGTCCCATCCGGTTCCGCTTCGACGATTGGATAGCCGATATCGGCCAGATCGGGAATCGTTTCCCAATCCACCTGGCAGTTGCCTCCGGTGACTTGCGCGCCGCATTCGATGGCATGCCCCGCGACGATGCCAGCCGAAAGCTTGTCCCAATCGGTTTCCTTCCAGCCGAACTCGTGGATCATGGGAGCGAGCGTGAGGGCCGCATCGGCGACGCGTCCGGTGATCACGATTTCCGCCCCGAGACCCAGGGCCTCGGCCACTGGAAACGCGCCAAAATAGACGTTGGCCCGTTCCACTTGGGCGCGGATGGCGGATAGAGGCTCGCCGGTGTCCATGTTCTTGAGCTCGATACCGCGCTTCAGGAACTGATCGAGACGATCCGTGATGTCGTCGCCGGTGACTGTGGCGACTTTTAACGGAAGGTCCTGGCGCGCGGCTCGCTCGAGTACGGCATCGCGGCAGCCCATGGGATTGATGCCACCTGCGTTGGCGATCACGCGGATGCGCCGATCCTTGAGGTCGGGAAGCACGCGAGCGATCAGGTCCACGAAATCGCGCGCATAGCCGGCCTGAGGATCGCGGGCCCGCTGCTTTTGCAGGATGGACATGGTGACCTCGGCCAGATAGTCGAGGGTGAGGTAGTCGATGGGCCCGCGGCGGATTTGGTCGACGGGAGCTTCGAGAGAATCGCCCCAAAATCCCTGGCCGTTGGCGATCCTGATCATACGACGTACTTTCCGGCTTGCAGCAGGCGTCCCGCGATCTTGCGGCGCAGGGCGATCGAGTTCACCAGTTCAAACGCCGTCATGCCATGGAGCAGTGCAAGATTGGCTCGCAACTCATCTCCTTCGGAACACGCGGCCAGCACGGCTTTCGAGGAAGCCTTGATATTTTCCATAGCCTCATCGGCGAATACGGCGGTCATGTCGGCAGCGCTTTCTTTCCCGGTTTTTTTCGCGCGCAACGTGGCGGATTCCAGCGCGAAGGCGTTCATCAAGACATCGGTGATACCAGCCACCACTTCCTGTTGCTGTTCCATATTGTCGCCATATTTCTTAGTAGCGACGTTCAGAAGGAACAGCCCGATTTTCTTCGCATTCGACACTACATTGCTCGTCGCCGGAATGGAACAGGCGTCTAACTTCAAGGTTCCCTTCCTGGCCCGGCGAAGCAGCATGCCGGTGGCGAGCAGACGATTGATCTCATTCGTACCTTCGAAAATGCGATTGATACGGGCATCGCGATATGCGCGTTCCACGGGATAGTCTTGATGGTAGCCGTAGCCGCCATGGATCTGCACGGCTTCGTCCACCACGTAATCCAGCGTTTCGGAACCGAAGATCTTGAGGAAGGAACACTCGGCGGCAAACTCTTCGCCGGCCTGCATGAGGGGTTGCCCTGAATCCTGGATGTCTCCGATGAGGCGAAACGCCATGCTCTCATTCGCGTACATGCGCACCGCCATTTCGGCCAGCTTATGCTGGATCAGTCCGAACTCGGAGATAGATTTTCCGAAGGCGCGGCGTTCCCGGGCATAGCGGATGGCAGCGCCCAGCGTTTGCCGGCATTTGCCGTGTGCGGCGACAGCCAGGGTCAGCCGTCCAATGTTCAGGATATTGAAGGCGATAATATGACCGCGTCCGATCTCGCCCAGCACGTTTTCCACCGGGACCTTGACGTTATCGAAATACACGGCGGTCGTGGAGCTGCCCTTCAACCCCATCTTCTTTTCTTCGGCGCCGGGCGAAACCCCACGCCAGGCGCGTTCCACCAAAAACGCCGTGAACTTCTCGCCACCGACCTTGGCGAACACCGTGTACAGGTCCGCGATACCGCCGTTGGTGATCCACATCTTCTGCCCGCTAAGAACATAGTGCGTTCCGTCGGCCGAAAGATCCGCGCGCGTACGTGCCGCCAAGGCATCGGATCCAGCTTGCGCCTCGGTGAGACAATACGCGGCGATAAATTCGGCCGACGCCAGCCGTGGAAGATACTTCTGCTTCTGTTCATCCGTGCCGAACATCGATATCGGCAATACGCCGATACCAGACTGAGCACCATGGCAAACGGCGTACGAACCGTCGCGGCCAATCCCCTCAGCCACGATCATCGACGAAACCAGATCCAGCTCCATTCCGCCGTAACGCTCGGGCAATAACACACCGACGAGTCCCAAGTCTGCCGCTTTGCGCAAGGTACGCTTTAGAACATCGAAATCCTGGCGTTGGATGGCTTCGAGGTTAGGTTCGACTTCGCGGGTCCAGAAATCTTCGGTGGCCTTGGCAATGGCGCGATGCTCGGCCGTGAAATCCTCAGGCGTGAATATATCCGGCGGCGGGTTTAATAAGAAAGAGCCGCCAAAGGAGGTGGACATGAGGATGAGAACGTGACCGAAGCCCTTCAAATCGGGCTGCTATGCTTGAGTTTATGAAATCCCTTCCCTTTCTGCTCGGCAGCCTTGTTTTAAGCGTGGGGTCGTCGTGGGGACAACAGGCGGCGGCCGCCGACCCGGTGGTGCTGACCGTCGGTTCGGAGAAGATCACTCAGTCGATGTTCCAGGAGATTATCTCCAGCTTGCCGGCCCAGCAGCAGGCCCAGCTCACGTCACCCGAGGCTCGCCGCAGCTTGGCGGAACAGGTAGCCGAACTCAAAGTGATGGCGCAGGAAGCCCGGGCGCGCAAGCTCGACCAATCGCCTGCGGTGAAGGCGAAAGCGGAGCTGCAAATGGACCAGATTCTTGCGAATGCGGTGTATCAGCAGCTGACGGCCGGCGATCCGGACGATGCAGCGCTACGGGCTTACTATGCCGCACACAAGCAGGACTGGGACGAGGTCAAGGCCCGCCACATCCTGATCCGGATGCAGGGATCGCGCGTGCCGGTCCGTGAGGGGCACAAAGAGCTGACGGACGAGCAAGCTCTCGCCAAGGCCAAGGAAGTACGCGCCAAGATCGTCGCCGGAGCGAAATTTGAGGATCAGGCGAAGATCGAATCCGATGACACCGGCTCGGGCGACAATGGCGGTGATCTGGGCACGTTCGGCGCGGGACAAATGGTGCCAGAATTCGATGAAGTGGTGTTCAAAGCGCCCATTGGGCAGGTCACCGAGCCGATCAAGACGGCTTACGGCTATCACCTCATCCTGGTCGAAGAGCGCAAATCGAAGCCTTTCGAAGAAGCGCGCGCCGACATCGAACAGAAGATCCGGCCGGAAATGGGCCAGAAGGCCATCGACGGTCTGAAGGCCAAGACCCCAATCGTCTACGACGACAAATATTTCGGCAAGCCGGGCGATTTAGCGCCAGCGAAATAGGCGCAGCGCGAGACCGAAGCAGACCACCAGCCACGCTCCCAGCACGGCAGCCTGCGGGGCTATCTGGGCGAACCCTGATCCTTGCAGCATATTCGCCCGCAAAGCATCGATCACTGCAGTCAACGGCAGCGCCTTGATCACAGGCTGCACCAGATCCGGAAATCGCTGCGAAGAGAAGAACACTCCTGAGAGTATCCACATGGGCACCATCGAGAGGTTCATCAGGCCGGACGCCGCTTCGATGGTCCGAACACGCGACGCGATCAATAGGCCTCCCGCGCTGAAGGCGAGCGTAGCCAGCACGCACGTCCCCACCAGTGCAACAATCGGCCCCCGTAGAGGAATTCCGAACACCAAAATTCCAAACCCCAACGGCACTCCCACGTCGACAGGCAGCAGGATCATCCGCCAAACCAGGAACGACAGCAAATAGTAATGCTTGGGCATGGGAGTCGCCACGATGCGCTTCAATAGCTTCTTGCGCCGTGCATCCACGATGGAAAATCCGGGTCCCCAGATCGAGTTGCCCATAATCCCCATGCCGATCAGGCCGGGAATCAGAAAGTCGATATAGCGCGATCCTGGTTCGCGCATGATCTGATCGTTCCCGGCAATCGGGTCTTGACGGCCGGAAGCACGTTGGATCGCCTGATCGGCGAGCATCCGCGCCTGGCGACCTTCAGGATTAGTATCGTCATAGCGATAGATCACACTGCCATCGGCTCCCGGCTCGGCCACTAATGCGACTTTGCCGGTTCGAATGAACTGTTCGGCCAACTCGGACGGCAGTTGCATTACGTCCAACAATTTTTCCCGACGGAGAGCTTCCGCCAAGTGCGGAGTCACGGCTGCGATTTTGAGAACCTCTGGGGGCCGATTGCGAAACGCGATCCCCAAACCCGCGGCTAATGCGATGGGAAAGATCATCGACCAGAACAACGCTTCCGGTTCGCGGATAAACTCGCGCATCCGCATCAATGTCAACTGGACCAATGCGTGATCCGTGAAGTTCCGTTTACTCATCGCGTAAATGCCGGCCGGTCAGATGAACGAACACATCTTCCAGCGTCGCGGAATGCGTGCGAAGCTCGGTGAGCGGGACGCCCTGCCGCGTAAGCTCGTCTAGGAGTGCCGGCACAGCCTTGTGCAGTTCTGTCACCTGAAGCAGGACATTGCCGTTTTCGGTGCGGACGTCGCGAACGCCGGCCATCGCACGGATGCCCGACAGGTCGACGGCAGTGTTGCCGGCCGAAAATTCGACCACATGCTCGACGCCGATGGATGCGATCAGTTCGCGCGGCGTGCCCTGGGCGATGGTCTTGCCGTGGTCCATAATGGCTACGCGGTCGCAGAGCTTTTCGGCCTCGTCCATATAATGCGTGGTCAGGAGGATGGTGCGGCCAGCCGCCTTAAACTCCTCGATTAAGTCCCACAGTTGACGGCGAGCCTGCGGGTCGAGACCCGTGGTCGGTTCGTCTAGAAATAACAGATCCGGATCGCCGACCAGCGCGCACGCCAGCGCCAGCCGCTGCTTTTGCCCACCTGACAGCGCCCCCACGCGGGCATCGCGCTTTTCTTCAAGCTGGACGACGCGGATCGCTTCCTCCGCGCCCGGTCCCTGGCGGAAAAAGCTGCGAAACAAACGTAGCGTCTCAGAGACGGTAAGTTTTTCGGCCAGTTGCGTCTCCTGAAGCTGGATGCCGAGTCTTTGCCGCAATGCCGGGGCGTCCGAGCTCCATCGCAAGCCCAGTACGTCGACCTCGCCTGAGTCGGCCTCCGTCAATCCTTCGCAGATTTCGATGGTGGTCGTCTTCCCAGCGCCGTTGGGGCCGAGCAGCCCGAAGCATTCGCCGGAACAGATTTCGAGGTCGAGGCCATCCACGGCGACCACGTCCTTATAGGTCTTCCGAAGGTTGCGGATGCGCAGTGCGGCCTGCGTCGGCGACGCTTGCACAAGCCCGGGCATAGGCCCAGTATCGCTTACAGACGGACGATTTTTTCCGAGGCAATGCCCTTCAGCGCATTGCGCGTATCCACAATGAGCCGGGCGTTCTTTACCAGCGCGGGGTAATCGAACTTCTTGTGATCGGTCACGATGACTACGCAGTCCGCCTGGCTGGCGGCGGCGTCCAGGTCGGTCGCCTTGAGTTCGACCCCATCGGCATTGATATGAGGCACGAACGGATCGCTATAGCTGACCTTGGCGCCCCGCTTGCCCAGCAGATGGATGATATCGAGGGCGGGAGATTCGCGCACATCATCGATGTCCCGCTTGTAAGCCACGCCCAACACGTGCACCCGCGAGCCCTTCAGCGGCTTGGTGTGATCGTTGAGGGCATTCTGGATTTTATCGACGACAAAGTGCGGCATCTGACCATTGATATAACCCGCCAGTTCGATAAATCGCGCCTCGATACCCGCCTGCTTGCTCTTCCATGAAAGATAGAAGGGATCGATCGGGATGCAATGGCCGCCGAGCCCAGGGCCGGGATAAAACGGCATATAGCCAAACGGCTTGGTGGCCGCGGCGTCGATCACTTCCCATACGTTGATCCCCATGCGGTCACACATCAATGCGATTTCGTTCACCAGGCCGATGTTGATCATGCGGAAGGTGTTTTCGAGCAGCTTCACCATTTCCGCGACGCTGGTGGATCCCACAGGAACCACCGTATCGAGCGCCTGCTTATAGAACAGTGCACCGATTTCGGTGCAAGCCGGCGTGATGCCGCCCACCACTTTGGGGATGTTCTTGGTCTGATATTTAACATTGCCCGGGTCCACGCGCTCGGGCGAAAAACACATGAAGAAATCCTTGCCCACCTTGAGCCCGGCTTCTTCGAACATTGGCAGCATCAGCTCGTCCGTCGTGCCGGGATAAGTAGTCGATTCCAGGATCACCAGCGTGCCCGGATGAAAGTGTTTGGCGATCTCCTGGCAGGCGTTGACGATGAAGCTCATGTCCGGGTCTTTGGTCTTGCGCAAAGGCGTGGGCACGCAGATGTTGATGGTGTCCAGATCCTTGACCACGCTGAAATCGCTGGTCGCGCGTACCTTGCCGGCCTTCACGTATGGCTCGAGCGCAGAGGTGGGAATATCCTGAATGTAAGACTCGCCGCGGTTGATGGCGTCCACTTTGGATTGCTGCACGTCGATTCCAGTAACACAGAACCCGGCGTGCGCGAATTCCACCACCAGAGGGAGACCGACGTAGCCCAATCCGACCACACCGACGTGCGCTTTGTGGGTTTCGATCTTGCGCCGCAGTTCTTCAAAATGATTCGTCATCTTAGAATTAATCTAGTCCTCTCTCGTAATAAAACTGGCCTTCTGCGACGATTTCGGCAGGCCCTACCAAGTGTATATCGTCATTTTCCACCCGCAACTCCAGAGGGCCGGCAGGCGTCAGTACGCAGACCGGGCTGTGGACCAGCCCCCGTGCCAGGGCGGCGGCGGCTGCACCAGTCGATCCCGTTCCGGAACTCATCGTCTCGCCGGCTCCGCGCTCGAAAAAGCGGACATCCAGCGTGTGATCGTCCACCACGCGGATGAAGGATACGTTCGTGCGATGCGGGAAGAGCGGGTGCCGTTCCAACTCGGCTCCCAGGGTTCGCCATTCGAACTCGAAATCATCGGTAAATACGGCACATTGCGGATTTCCGACGTTCAGGATCACGCATTCATGGCCGGGGATCAGAGTGGCGTGTAAGTCCTCGATAACGGCCGGCCCCATGTTCATTTCGAATGAGTAGCACAAGCCGTGACGATGGAGAAGGCGGAGGCTCTTGACCCCGGCGCCGGTCGCGATACGAATGTCGTCGGCGGATTTTCCAGATCGAACCAGCAGGGCGGCGGCACACCGGGTTCCATTTCCGGAAATCTCACTCCGGCTGCCGTCCGAATTCCAAAGCTCGATGGATGCAGGGCCGCCGTTGTTGGAATCGTCGATCAGAATCCAGCCATCGGCGCCCGGGCCGGAGTGACGGTCGCAGATCGCACGCGCGATATTGGCGGGATCGCCAGCTTGCATGGGGAGGTGTTCGCGCCAGGTAAGCAGGAAATCGTTGCGCGCTCCGTGCGCTTTTGTAAACGGGATTTGCACCTAATCGCGATGGTAAACTTCCACCACCGGCGCTCCTTTCACCACAATATGCCGCCGCAGCGTAAAACCCGCTCTCTGCAGTGCGGCATCTACTGCGTCGCCCGAAAAAGCCAACCCCCACTCCACCAATCCACCCTCGCGGAGCAGGAGATCCGGACGAGCCATTGCAGAATCGAACGCTACGCCGTTGCCCTCATGCAATCCCTCGCACAACGGGATGCCGGCCTCGCGCAAAACTCCGGTCAAATCGCCGAACGGGAAAATGATGCCCGAACCCGGTCGATACTCGTGCGCCAAGAATCTAGCGGCCTCAGCCGTCCAAGCTCGCCGGGCTTCGGAATTGATCTCCGACTCTTTCCATGATATCGAAGATGATCCATGGAAACTCCAAAATCCCGCGGTTGCAAGCGCAAGAATGATACTAGCGGTCACGTGGAAGCGGACCGGTACCAAAGTCACGAGCGCTCCCCCGGCGAAGGCCGCGAATGGGACCACCGCGATCGCATAACGCGTGTTGTACCAAGCGTATGGAGGCAAGTCCGGAAGAAAAATCGGCGTGCCCGAGGAGTGCATGCTCCAGACATAGAACAAGGGCGGAAGAAATAGCAGAAACAGCCCCCACCGGATTTTTCTGGCAAGTGCTACGACCGTTCCCGCGGCACATAAAATCAGCAAGGGCCATCCAGCGATCCAGCGTGAGGCGGCCAAGTAATAACGGGCCGCCATGATCCAATCGTGATCGCCGGGATAGGGAAATCCGCCTTGCGCGAGCTGGCGCTTATAAATCGCGGCGGCGGAATATGGTCCGTTGTAAAACTCGAGCGCATTGCTGTAGTAATACTGATTGTGCGCGAGCCATGCCAAGGGTCCCAAGGCCGCCAGGACAGCGAATAGGATCACGTGATGCTTCTGTTTCGTGGTGACCAACAGGTACAGGCACACGAATGGGATCAGGAACCACCCTTCATAACGCGTGAGCGAAGCCGCGTTCGATGCAGCCGCGGCGGCCAGCACCGCCCACAGCGATTGCGTATCGCGGAACCAGAGCGTCGCCCACAACAACGCCGCGAGCGACGCCAGGAACGGCAGTTCCGTCATGGGCGTGGCTTGCAGATACAGAATGTTCGGATTGAAGGCGAACAAGAGAGCGACTGCCAGCCCAGCCCCCTTGCTGCCGTACAGCCGACACGCCGCGCTGAAAAGAAACATCCCCGCGATCACAAAGCACGCCACCGACGGGAGCACCCCCGCCAGCCCGTTATGCCACCAGCCGTCGTGCATTACAAAGGGGACCAAAAGAAGATGCGGAAGCGGAAGCCACACTGTGCCGACCTGCTCGGGCCCGGGCGTGCGTGAATCGAGAATCCGGCGCGCGATATTTAAATGCGCCTCGGCATCGCCATAATACAGGGAGTAGCCGTGCGTGAAGCACCACCACGCCGCGCCGATGCCGATCACACTTAGCAGTGCGGCCAGTATTACGGCTACGCCGGCGAGGCTAGAACGACGTGAAGGTGCGGAACTCTTCGAAGCGCGCATCGATCTCCGCCCGCTTGAGCGTGCGGAAACGCTCCACTCCGAATTGCTCACAGCAGAAGCTTCCCATAACAGAACCGTAGATCACGGCGCGGCTTAGATCGCCACGGCTGATGTGGTCGCCTTTCAGATCGAAGCCTTGCTGTGCGAGATAGCCGATGAAGCCGCCCGCGAAACAATCCCCCGCACCTGTAGGATCGAAAACAGTCTCCAAGAGATATCCGGGCACGATGAAATAGGTGTCCTTGCGAAATAGCATCGCCCCATACTCGCCGCGCTTGATGACCAGCGTGTGGGGACCCATCGCGAGAATCTTGCTTGCGGCTTTTTTCAGATTACTCTCGCCCGAGAGCATGCGGGCTTCGCCATCGTTGATCAACAGGAAGTCCCAGTTCTTGATGGTCTTCAGCAGCTCATCTCTGAAATCCGCGATCCAGAAATTCATGGTGTCGCCGCCGGCCAAGCGCACCTTCTTCATCTGGGAGCGGACTCCGGCCTGCAAGCGGGGCTGAATATTGCCCATCAGCAAATAGGGCGCATCCAGATAGTTCGCGGGGAGTTTGGGGTCGAAGTCTGCGAATACGTTGAGGTCGGTGGTCAACGTCTCGCGATCATTCATATCCGGCGTGTATTTACCGGCCCAGAAAAACGTTTTCCCGGGGACGCGCTCCAGCCCTTCCAGATCCACGCCATGACCGGCCAGAAGATCCGTGTCCTCCCTCGCAAAATCGTCGCCAACGATGGCGACCAGTCCGACTTTGGTGAAATAGCTCGCGGCCAGAGAAATGTAGGTGGCCGCCCCGCCTAACATGCGGTCCACTTTGCCATGCGGTGTTTCGACGCCGTCATAGGCAACGGAACCAACAACGATCAGAGACATTTTCTGATTGTAGCGGATGACTTCTTTATAGCGAAGGGTTGGACCTGCCGATAAGATGGAGACAAGTGCTTCTCCGTCTCCTGGACGTCCGGAACCTGCCGGATCTGATTCTGCTCTCCGCGGTAATCCTAGTGCAAGCCGCTGGCGCCGCATTCTTGCTCTGGGGATCCGCGGGAGTGCGTTTGTTGCGTCTGCGCTGGGCGCTAGTCGCGGGGACATTATTGTCCACCAGTCTGCTGATGCTGGGATTTCTGCTCCGGTTTGCCCGCGTGAACCGTCTTTTCCATCCCTGGTGGTCTGGCTGGGGGCGGGGACTGATCTTCGCCTGGGCGTTCCTCTCTGTATTCCTGTTGGCCGCGATCCTTATCTCCCGCAAGTGGCTGCGAGCACAATCCGGACATAGTCCGGCTCGCAGGGCGTTTCTGCGCACCACTCAGGCTGCGCTGCTCTGTACCCCAGCGATCGTCACGGGCTATGCCGTTTTCATCCAGCGACTTAGTCTTTCGCTACGGGAGCAGGATCTGATGTTCCCCGATTTGCCCAAGGATCTCGACGGCCTGCGTATCGTTCAATTGACCGACATCCACCTGAGCCCTTTTCTGCCGGAACGCGTCCTGGGCCGAGCCGTCGACATGGCCAACGAGACGCGGGCGCATCTGGCGCTGGTGACCGGCGATCTCATCACCACCGAGCGCGATCCCCTAGATATATGTTTGCGTCAGCTATCGCGTCTGCGAGCCGATGCCGGAATCTTCGGTTGCCTGGGCAATCACGAAATGTACGCCAATGCCGAAGATTATGTCGAACAGCAAGGCGCTCGCATGGGCCATCGGTACCTGCGGCAGCGCGCCCAGGCTTTGAAGTTCGGCCAGGCAACCTTGAACTTGGCGGGAGTCGATTATCAAGTCAGCCGCAAGCCGTACCTGGTGGGCGCGGAGCGGATGGTCGCCTCCGATGCATTCAATATCCTGCTATCTCATAACCCCGATGTGTTTCCGGTGGCCGCGCGGCAGAGGTATCGGTTAACCATCGCGGGTCACACTCACGGCGGGCAGGTGCGGGTGGAAATTCTGCATCGTGATTTGAATTTCGCGCGGTTTTTCACCCCGTATGTGGATGGGCTTTACCGCCGGAACGAATCCGCGATCTTTGTCTCGCGAGGGATTGGAACCATCGCGCTTCCCGCGCGACTGGGCGCCCCTCCGGAAGTGAATCTACTACGCCTGTGCCGTACCTGATCGTCAGCGACATCCACGGCAATTACGAAGCTCTCGAAGCTGTACTCGAGCACGCTCGCGGCCGCTACGACAAGATTCTGTGCCTGGGCGATCTAGTGGGCTACGGCGCCGATCCGAACCCAGTGGCCGAATGGGCCAAGCTGAATGTTGCGTCCGTGGTTCGCGGAAACCATGACCGCGCCTGCACCGGAACCGATTCGCTCGAATACTTCAATCCCTCCGCGCGAGCCTCGGCACTGTGGACCCGCGGCGTGCTGACGCCCGCCAACTTGAGCTACCTGGAGCATCTAGCGCGGGGTCCGCTGCGCATCATGGATGGTGATTTTGATCTGGTGCATGGTTCGCCTCTGGATGAGGACGAATATCTGGTCGGCGTTGAAGATGTTCAGTTCCTCGGCAATTACCTAGAAACCAAACTTACATTCTTCGGCCATACGCACTTGCAGGGCGGATTTCTGGTGGCTCCTCACGGCGTAAGGGGCATCGTACCGGATCGGGTGGTGCAACTGGAACCCGACTATTACTACCTGATCAATCCGGGATCGGTCGGCCAGCCGCGCGACGGGGATCCGCGTGCGGCTTACGCGCTCTATTCACGGGAAGAACGCACCGTTGAATACGGACGCGTGCCCTACGACATCGGCAAGGCGGCGTCCAAAATCCTGCAGGCGGGACTACCGGAGTCGCTGGCGATGCGATTGTTCGAGGGGGTTTAGGCGGGAGAGAACAACGCGTGTGCACCCGCCGCGATCGGCCGGGTCTCGCCGTCAGATTTCGCTGCCCACTTAGCTGTAAGGCTTTGACGCGCAATGGGAAATCGTGCCGATTCAAAATTTCGATATAGCTCGTGACCGGCTTTAGTTAGAATAGAGCGGAAGTAGAATAGACAACGGATGTCCCCTACGAACGGTAAGCTGCCTACGGCGACGTCGTCGAAGGTAGTGGTCGCCACGACGGTAGCGCTCTCTTTCATCAGCTTTTGGCGCGGAGCTTCTATTGTCCTCAGCGATTTGGCGTCGTCCGCATTTTATGCCGGCGGCGCGGCTGAGCAGGCCATCGGCAAGGCTGCCCCATGGTTCGTCCTGGGCGTGATGCTGTTCAGCTTCGCGGTACGTAGCGTCTACCTCGAGAGCTGCAGCATGTATGTGCGGGGCGGCGTGTATGTAGTGGTGCGAGAGAGCATGGGTCCGGTGATGGCCAAGCTGTCGGTATCCGCGCTGGTATTCGATTACATCCTTACCGGCCCCATCAGCGGCGTCAGCGCGGGTCAATATCTGGGCGCTCTGATCAACGAGCTGACTACCTATCACGTCAACGTCGATCTGTTCGCGGCTGGAGTCGCCGTTGCGGCGACAGTCTACTTCTGGTGGATGAACATTAAGGGCGTGCATGAATCCAGCGGCAAGGCGTTACGGATCATGCAAATCACTACCGTGATGGTGGCGATCCTGCTGATCTGGTGTCCCATCAGCATGGTCCTTCAGAACAAGTGGAAACTTCCGCCCGCCCCGATTCCATCCAACATAAACTTCTCCGAGGATGCCCAGGGGTGGCTCAAAGGGACCTTCTGGCTGCAAATACCGGTGGTGATGATCATTGTCGCGTTTGGGCACTCGCTACTCTCCATGAGCGGGTTCGAAACTCTGGCCCAGGTCTACCGTGAAATCGCATCACCCAAGCTGAAGAATCTCAAAATCGCCGCTAATATCGTGTGTGTTTACGCGCTGATAGGCACCGGTATCGTTACGCTCTTCGCCGCCATGATTATTCCGGATGGAGACCGGCCGAAATATTTCGCCAACCTGATCGGCGGCTTGGCGATGAATTTGAGCGGTCCATATCCGATGCGGCTGGCCTTCCATATCTTCGTGGTGTTCGTAGGTGGGTTGATCCTTTCGGGAGCGATTAACACGTCCATCATCGGAGCCAATGGGGTGCTCAACCGCGTGGCCGAGGACGGCGTCCTGGTGCCCTGGTTCCGTCATCCGCAACGCAAATACGGTACCACCCATAACATCATCAACCTGATTACGATTCTCCAGCTGGCCACCATCTTCTACAGCCGCGGCAACATGACGATTCTGGCGGAAGCCTACGCGTTCGGCGTGGTGTGGAGCTTCTTCTTCAAGGCTCTGGGCGTGACAGCATTACGCTTCCAGCGCCACGATCAGGAATACAAGACGCCCCTGAACCTGAGAGTGGCAGGTTGGGAGATCCCCATCGGTTTAATCATTACGACCGGGATCCTGGGAGCGGTAGCGGTCGCTAACTTGTTTACCAAGCAGATGGCGACTAAGTACGGCATTGCGTTTACCCTGAGCCTATTCGTGACCTTTACGATCTCTGAAAAGATCAACCATCGCCGTTCGAAGCAGGAAAAGAAGGGCCTCGAACAATTCAATCTGGATCATCAGCAGGAGGTCCAGTCCTCGCATCTGGAAGCCCGGCCTGGCTGCGTGGTGGTTGCCGTTCGCGATTACCGGCGCATGGAACATCTGCGCCAGGTCCTGCAAAAAACCAATTTGCGGCGGCACGACATCGTGGTGATGAGTGTTCGAACACTTTCAACGGGCGCGGGCGAATACGAACTCACGGAGAGCCAGATTTTCAGCGATTACGAAAAGGAATTATTCAGTCATGTCGTAGAGCTGGCCGAGAAGGAAGGCAAACACGTGGAACTGCTAGTGGTTCCGGCAGTGGACCCCTTCGAGGCGCTGGTTCAAGCCGCCAGCAGCCTGCAGGCTTCGCGCCTGGTAACCGGCGTCAGCGCCCGCATGAGCTCCGAAGAACTCGCCCATAGCATGGGCCGTGCCTGGGAGAAGCTTCCGCCTCCGCGTCATCCGTTTTCGCTCGAAGTGATCAGCCCGGACAGGGAATCGGCCTTCGTCAACCTCGGCCCGCATCCGCCGCGGCTCTGGCCGGAGGATCTGGACCGGCTGCACGATTTGTGGCTCGAACTGAGCGCCTCCGATCACATCGGAGCGAAGCTGCACCACCGCGACGTGATTGGGGTGGCGCTGCGCCGTCTGCAGCATGACCTGTGCGGAGAAGAGCGCGCCAAGGTTCTGGGGGATCTGGAAAAAGAGCTGCGGAAAAATTAGTCCGGACTTTCCGCCTAAACCCCGGCACGCTTGCCGGGCTTCTTGGCGGTCTTCTTTGATCCAGCATCACCGGCTGCTTCATCCGGAGCAGCTGGGGGCGGAGCAACCCCCGACAACACGGCATTGAACAGTTCGGCTTTCTTAAGATCCTTCTTGGAAGGCGGAGCTTGTTCGTTGCGATAATCGTGATCGCTGTAACAGGTGCGGCAGCGCACCTTCGCGGCGGCGCCGTTCATAAGCGATACGACGGAATGATTAGTCAGGCGCCGACACTTGATACAAAAATCATCAATAACGTCACCCAAACGCGCATCCATGGTAGCTGCGACGAGTATATAACAGCCGGATAGGAAGATGCTCTCGCTACTCAGGAGCGGACTGACGCCGGCGCCATTCAAACAACACCACTCCGGCGGCCACGCTCACGTTCAAGGACGCAACGCCGCCGGCAGAACTCGCGGTCATGGGGATCGAGACCAACGCGTCGCAATGCCGCGCCACTGTCTGATGCAGCCCGCGCCCTTCGCCTCCCAGGACAATCGCCGTGGGCGCATTGAATTCGATGCGATCGTAGGCTTGGTCGCCGCGCTCGTCGAGACCGTAGATCCAGTAGCCGCGCTCTTTCAGTTCTTCGAGCGCGCGATTAATGTTGGTAACGCGCACCACCGGAAGATAGGCCACGGCGCCCGCGGAGGTGCGCGCTACGGTTTCCGTCAGCCCGGCCGCTCGCCGTTCGGGGATCACGACAGCGGCGGCCCCGGCCGCGTGCGCCGTACGCACGATCGCGCCCAGGTTGTGCGGATCTTCGACGCCGTCCAGCACGACGTGCAGTCCGCGCCCGGCCGTGGTTTGCTCGAGCGACGCATAAGCTTCGGCTGAGCGGAACGCCACTACTCCCTGATGAGCGGCGCTGCCCGCCGCACGGTCCAATTGCGTGCGCGGTTCGAAGCGCACCGGGATTCCGCGCTCGCGGCACAGCTCGATCAGCTCCTGAAGACGCGGACCGGCGGCGCCCTTGGCCACCATGACGCGTTCAATCGAAAGTCCGGCGCGTAGTGCCTCCCGGACGGGATGGATTCCTGCCAGCGGGGACATTAGAATAAGGGTACTCTCATGAGCGAGCCCAAGATCGCGCCAATGACCGTCACCCCGGAAGAGATTCCGGACAAATTGTATTTTCGTATCGGGGAGGTAGCGCGCCTGGCGGCCATCAAGCCGTATGTGCTGCGCTTCTGGGAGACCGAATTCCATGTGCTCGATCCCAAAAAATCCGGTACCGGCCACCGCCTCTATCGCCGTAAGGACGTACAGTTGGTGTTCGAGATTAAGCAGCTGCTGTACGAAAAGCGCTACACCATCGAAGGCGCGCGCAAGTTTTTGGAGGGCCGGGCGAAGAATGGCGACTCCGCCGCGCCGGCTCCCGAGAGCCCGTCGAAGCGATCTCCCGCTAAGCAGGCCGTGGCGGGACCTGTCCAGACAGGATTCTTCGATGTTCCGTCGTCCGTTCTCGAAACCGTGCGCAAAGAATTGCTGGAAATTGCAGACCTATTGAAGTAAGGAAAATCGCGCCGAATCCGACGGTGAAATGAAACCGGCTATCCCGGCTCGCTCTACACCCAAGTCCGCCCGTCCATCAACTTGACCAGGTTCGCTCAAATGCGCCAGACCGAGAGCGCTCCCGCGATAACGAGCGAATTTCATCGCGCAGCAGACCAAGAATCGGGGATCGACAGGCCGCAGTCGGTAGAATAGGTAACTGATGAATGCAAAGGTTCGCAAAGCAGTCTTCCCCGCGGCGGGGCTCGGTACCCGCTTCCTTCCAGCCACCAAGGCCCAGCCTAAAGAAATGCTTCCTCTGGTGGATAAGCCACTGATCCAGTATGGAGTTGAGGAAGCCATACATTCCGGAGTCCAGAACATCATCATCGTCACGGGCCGCGGCAAGACCGCAATCGAGGATCACTTCGATGTGAGCTTCGAGCTGGAGCATCTGCTCGAAACGCGCGGCAAGAAGGATCTGCTGGCTACCGTACGGGCCGTCTCGGACATGATCAACGTCTCGTATGTGCGCCAGAAGGAAGCGCTGGGTCTCGGGCACGCGGTCTTGCGGGCGCGCGAGTTGGTGGGCGATGAACCGTTCGCCGTCATCCTTTCCGACGACGTAATCGCCGCCGAAGTTCCCGCCTTGCGGCAGCTACTCGATGTGTACGAGTTTTATGGCGCGCCGGTGCTCGCACTCATGGAAGTTCCGAAGGATAGTATTTCGGCATACGGTGTGGTGGATGCCGAGCCGATGAGCCACGCGGGCGGTGGCGATCGGCTATACCGGATTCGCAACCTGGTGGAAAAGCCCAAGCCTCAAGATGCTCCCTCGAATCTGGCCATCATCGGACGCTATGTGCTCACGCCGGAAGTGTTTCATTCTCTCGAGACCATCGAGCCGGGAAGCGGCGGAGAATTACAACTTACCGACGGCCTGAAGCACGCTCTTCGCAGCCGCCCCATCTACGGGTACCGGTTCGAGGGTACTCGTTATGACGCGGGCGACAAGCTCGGCTTCCTGAAGGCCACGGTGGAGTTCGCATTGAAGCGCCACGACCTGGGAGATCCATTCCGCGCGTACCTGAAATCACTCCAGCTATAAGTGGGCGTGGATTTGCGCGTCTCAGTGAAGGAGCACGAAATGCGGAAGAGCGCGGTTGACTGGCTTCCGTAAAAACAAAACCGGCCCCGATTTCTCGGGGCCGATTGGTTAAAACCTAAAACTAGCTAGCAGCGTTGGCTACTTCTTTTTCTTCGGTGCAGCCTTTTTCTTCGCAGCCGCTTTCTTCTTAGTTGCGTTCTTCATCGAGTGATTCTCCCTTTACATCAGATTAAGCGCTACTCTTCCAAGAGAGCGCGGTCGTGTCCCCTTTATAAGGTGGAATCCATGGAAAGTCAAGAAAAAAATGAACCATGCGGCAGAGGCGCGGAGGGACATCGGGCGTCTCTCAAGAGGGCTGAAATCAATAAAACGAGGTCTAGTAGAATTGTTTTAGTGCTTCGAAGGCGCATTTTTACTGGGCGCGCGCGCATCATGCTCGGTTGCTTTGCGTGCTCTCTCGCGCTCATGTTGTTCGCAGCCGGCTGCGCGCGCCGCAGCAATGCGCGGCTGCCCGTCCCCCTCCCCGCGAAGATTGGTTCCACCGAAATCGGAATCGCCAGTTGGTACGGCGTGCCCTATGACGGCCGCGCGGCCGCTTCCGGTGAAATCTACGATATGGAAAAGCTGACGGCCGCGCATCGGGTGTTGCCTTTCCAGACTTGGGTAGAGATCACCAACCTCTCTAACGGAAAACAAGTGGATGTGCGGATCACCGATCGGGGTCCCTACGTGCGCGGCCGCATCATCGATCTGTCCATGGCCGCCGCCCGTCAGATCGATATGGTGAGGACTGGAACCGCGCGAGTTCGTGTGAAAGTAATTGCAGCTCCAGCCGTCGCACCTCCGGTGAAAACCTTAGCGACCGGTCAAACTAACGCCGCTGGGTATGCAGTTCAGGCTGGCGCATTCTCCGACCCCACCCGCGCCGAAGCTTTTCGCGAAACCCTGCCTTATTCCGATGTCAGAGTGGTTGAGCGCCAGGGCAAGGGAGACCAACCTCTTTGGAGAATCTTGATCGGGCGTGCGCTCACCCTTCAGGCAGCTACGGCTCTGGCTGCCGAGGTGGACAAGGCGTCCGGTGCCGCAATCGTCGTGAGAGACGAGGCTGAGGAATAGGATAGGCGGCAGCTCACTACCCCCACTGGGGGTATACCTTACCCCCCTCATACCTACCCCAATCCTCTTTATGAGGGTCTAGAGAACGTTTCAATTCGAATGTAGAGTTTAACTGTGGATCGCGCACTACATATTGAACGGCCCCCGCTCAAGGGTCAAAACTTGCCTGGAGCGATATCGGCAGCGAAATCGGGAGCAATATCGGGAGCAATATCGGGAGCAACGATGCAAGCTCATTTGGACGAAACCCGCCACGTGCTGGTAGGACAGTCGCCACGAACACGCCAGGTTCTCCGGCTAATCGACAAACTCGGCAAATGCCGCTGGCCCGCACTGCTTCTCGGTGAAACGGGAACGGGCAAAGAGGTTGTGGCCCGCGCCATCCACGCCATGACTGCGTCCCGGGAGGCGTTTGTAACCATCGACTGCTCCTCCATGGTCGGGCCGCTCATGGAAAGCGAACTCTTCGGACACGTAAAGGGAGCCTTTACCGGAGCCGCCAACGCCAAGGTGGGCCTGATCGAGGCGGCCAACGGCGGCACGGCGTTTTTTGATGAGATCGGCGAGCTGCCCATGGACCTGCAGGCCAAACTGCTGCGGGTCTTGCAGGAGAAAGAATTCCGTCCGGTAGGATCGCTGATCACCCGGCGTTCGGATTTCCGCATCATCGCGGCCACCAATCGCGATCTGGCCAAGGAGGTGGAAAAGGGCACCTTCCGCCGCGACCTGTATTTCCGGCTGAACGTAATTAACATTCGCTTGGCCCCGCTGCGCGAACGCAAAGAAGACATCCCCGCACTGATCAATCATTTTCTGGCCCGCATCGGCGGCAACCACAACATCACCGTCGAAGCCATGGAAGTCCTGCTTTCCTACGACTGGCCTGGGAACGTCCGCGAGCTCGAAAACTGCGTGCAGCACATGGCGGCGATCAATTCCGGCCCACTGCTGCACCTGGGAGATCTTCCCTCGAACCTTCGCAACTACCTTACGGAGAAAAAGGCTCAATATCTGATGGCGGCAGCGGGAACCCAGTTCGCCGTGCCCGTTAAATCCGACGGCGCCGACGGTCCTCAAGCCGCGTCCCCGATCAATCTGCCGGCCGTTCAAAACGCGCCTGTCGTAGTGCCTCTGGTGGAGCTCGAACGCCGCGCCATTGTGAACGCGCTGGAATATACCAAGGGAGACCGGTCGGTGGCCGCGCACCTGCTTGGCATAGGCCGCACCACGCTCTACCGGAAACTGAAAGAGTACCAACTGGAAACTTCCTGAGACGGGCAGTGAGAGGGTTGGGCTTGCCGGCCCACTATTTCTTCGCGTGACGCTGCGCGTGCTGCTGGCCGAATCCGAAACCGAAGACACGGTATTCCTGAATGAAGTCCTGACCGAGCTGGACGGCGCCCGCTGCTGGAGCGACTGGGTGCACGTGAAGACGTCGCACGCGGCGACCTGGGCCGATACCGCGGCCATCCTCGCGACCGAGGTAGTGGACATCCTGCTGCTCGATCCGGATCTCCGGGACAGCCAGGGCTCGGACACATTCCGCAGGGTCCAGGCGGCTGCTCCGCAGGTACCCGTCATCCTCTTGGTCGAACCCTCCGCAACCTCCCTGGCGGAACACATGGTGCGCGATGGCGCGCAGGATTTCCTGCTCAAGAAAGAAGTCGATTGTGAGCCTCTGGCGCGAGCCATCCGCAACGCCATCGAGCGGCATCGCCTGCTGGCGGCGGCCCGAGCGACATCCATGACGGATCAACTGACAGGCCTGCTCACGCGTCCCGCGTTTCTGACGCTGATGGAACGCGATCGCCTTCTCGCCCAGCGGCTCAACCGGAAGATGTTGGTCGTGCTGGCCGAGCAGGCCGAGGCTGCGGCAGTGGACGGCGTTCAACGCCGCGATCTGACTCTGATAGGGGTGGCCGACGATCTTCGCCGCCTGGCAGGTCCAGCGGCCCTGTTAGCGCGGTTGAGTCACTCGCGGTTCGGTTTGGCAGTGCTTGATACTATGGCCGAGCCGGTGGACGAAATTCAGGCGCGCCTGCGTAATGCGGATACCGATGGCGCGCTCTCGTTTGGGACCGCCGTATTCGACCCGCAACAGCTGATCTCGCTAGACGCCGTGCTCGAACAGGCCACCGTTAACCTATCTAAGGCATGCCGGACCCCTACAACAACGCTGGCCTTGTAGGCGCGCGCTCAATGAGATCATGGGCAG
>Ga0207695_10003668_pt1 | contig 21407 bp, 17 predicted proteins | sample KBSC54metaG_FD_184354 | JGI IMG/M metagenome (GOLD analysis project Ga0207695, IMG submission 184354) | Corn rhizosphere microbial communities from Kellogg Biological Station, Michigan, USA - KBS C5-4 metaG (SPAdes) (version 2) | ecosystem: Host-associated > Plants > Roots > Rhizosphere > Soil...
TCGACGACGGCATCTGGCTCGTCAGCTTCATGGATTATGATCTGGGTTATATCGATCTGGAGGAAAAAACTTTGCAGCCCCTCAACAATCCCTTCGGGCCAAAAGTGTTACCTATGTCTTAGGTACAATCTGTTACCTATGTGTCCGGTCCGGACATTGAAGAAATTGGTTGCGGGGGAAGGATTTGAACCTTCGACCTTTGGGTTATGAGTTCAACACATGGTCTTGGATGGGTGGCGTTGCTCCGAGCGATCAACAACATACCTGCAGCACGTACCTGTTGGTTCTGGTTGTTCTGGCTCGCTCGTTAGCAATTCGTTAGAACTTTTTGCAGCATTGCCGATTGAGCAGCCACGGGATTTCTGTGCCTCGAGGCAGTACTCGCCCCAAGAGGTACGAAATTCGCCTGGCAATTCTCGAGGCTGGTTGCAGGTGTAGGTCACCATTTGGCTACTGGTGGAGTTTGGGCCAGCCGAGCATCCCTTGTCAATCGACTTCCGTTGTGAGAACACGCGGCGACGCGGCTGGAGGGGTACGGGTTTCGGGTTGCGAAGGTCAAGATCCATGAACGCTCAGCGGGCCAAGCTTAAGCCTTCGACGCGTACTGAAAAAATTCCAGACTAAGGTTACAAAGCGTCACACGATCCGTCGGCTGCGACAGGCGACGACGACCGAGAGTACGTGGCCCAAAATCCCGTAACTGTGTCCCTCGAATCTGTCAGGAAGGGATGTAAGCGCACTCGCCGGTTCGGAGAGGTTGGCAATATACAGGCAGCCACTTCTCCGTCGTCTCGGTTTGAAAGCTTGGCCGGATTAGGAACGATAAACGCGCTTGGAAAAAGTTATCGTTACTGCCAAAGTGGCTCCCAATAAGGAATTATCGGAACTCTCCAAGAACTGCCGGGGCCAACTTCCCGCAAGCCGACTTATCGTTCCTAATCCGACCAACTTCTTCGAACGCCGTTTATGGCCCGCTGCTGACGATTTCGGCGACGGCGAACACTAAGTCCCGGACGGTGCAACATTGACTCCGCGTTTCTGGCCAGGGTGCAGGGCGGGCGGATCATAGAAGGTCGATTGAATCTCGATGCAGTCGAAGTCCTCAAATAGGACGATTGGGAGCCATTCCAACCGCAAAGACCTAGTTGCAGAGCAGTCATCTTGCCGTCCTTCCACCACCGCGGAACGACAGATCCCCGCGCCACGTCTTAGTATCAAACACCCTCTTGCTGGATCGCATGACAGAAATTCAGTCCACTCTTTTTCCTTTTGGCATCACCCAAGGACTTCCTGAGGGTTTCAAGTATTGCGAGCAGGCCGTTTCCTTCGAAATGGAAAGAGCCTTGCTGACGCAATTCGCGGAGCTGCCATTCAAGGAATTCCAATTCCGAGGCTTTGAAGGAAGGCGCCGGATCGTTTCATTCGGTTGGCGCTACGACTATAACGATCACAAAATCTTACCGGCTGATCCCATTCCGACCTTTCTGCTCGAAGTCTACTGCACGATTCAGGCCACTTCGGTTTCGTAATGCGCGATCCGCAGCAGGTCCTCGTTAGCGAGTATGCCCCCGGCGCCCCCATCGGATGGCACAAGGATCGGCCGGTGTTCGGCGACGTTATGGGCTTATCTCTGGCGTCGTCCTGCACGTTTCGGCTTAGGAAGCCGCTGGCGGATGGAAAGTGGCAGCGTGCGGCCGTGGTCCTGGAGCCCCGTTCGGCTTACTTACTGGAGGGTCCTGTACGCTGGGAATGGGAACACAGCATTCCGCCTGTGAACGCTTTGCGGTATTCGATCACGTTTAGAAACCTGCGGCAGAACTCCGGGAAAGCGTTTATTGCACCATAGATCAGTCGCCCTTAATATCGATACAGATGAAGCTTGCCACCTATAACGTAAACTCCATCCGGCCACGATTCCCGCTCCTGCTCGATTGGATCGCCGCGAACAAACCCGACGTCCTGTGCTTACAGGAGACTAAGGTCCAGGATCAGGATTTTCCCATGGAAGCCATTCGAAAAGCGGGTTACCACGCAAGCTATCGCGGCATGAAGTCCTATAACGGCGTCGCCACTCTGACACGCGAAACCCCGGAGAAAGTCGTTTACGGCTTGCACGAAGGAAAAGATAACGAAGATTTCCGCATCCTTCAGACCGTCGTTGACGGCATTCCAATTATCAATACCTACGTCCCACAGGGCTATGCGATCGATTCGGACAAGTACGCATTCAAGCTCGACTGGTTTCGACGCCTGCGGACTTACTTTGAGAAAGAACTTGATCCGGAGAAGCCGGCCATCTGGATGGGCGACCTAAACGTCGCTCCGGAGTCCATCGATGTCTACCACCCGGACAGGCGTGTGAACGACCCGGATTTCCATATAGACGCCAGAAACGCCTATAAGGAAACTGTCGCTTGGGGGTTCATCGACGTCTATCGAAAGCTACACCCGGACGTCGTTCAGTACACCTACTGGGACTATTATCGTAACGCCGTCGAGCGAAACTTCGGATGGCGCATCGATCACATTCTGGCAACTAAGCCTCTCGCCAAAAAATGCATTAGAGCGGAAGTCGATATGGCAGCCCGCAAGCTCAAAGGATCTTCCGACCACACCATCGTTTGGGCAGAATTCGACTAACGACTGCTTCCGCTCCCTTGCCGTCACCCAATGAGTGCCTTGACCGTTTCTATAGTATCGGCATCCTCAGGGCGCTTGTCCGTTCGCCACCGAGACATACGAGGAAAGCGCACAGCGACTCCGGACTTATGACGCGAGGATCGCTGAATCCCTTCAAAGGCAATCTCGAAAACCAATTCTGGACGGACGGTGGACACGGGTCCGAAGCGCTCGACTGTATTCTGGCGAATGAAGCGGTCCACCACGCGAATCTCTTCGTCGGTTAGTCCTGAGTAGGCCTTCGCGAAGGGAACCAATTTCGAATCGCTCCAAACGCCAAATGTGTAATCTGTGAAGAGCCCGGCTCGTTTACCGCTGCCTTTCTGCGCGTAAATCAAAACCGCATCCACACTGTAGGGAACCACTTTCCACTTCCACCAGATTCCTTTCTCGCGACCTCCCTTGTAGGGCGAATCCCTGCGCTTCAACATTAGACCCTCGGAGCCGAGGTCGCGGGCTTTTGTCCGTTCACAGGCGAGTTCCTCCCATGTGGATGCGCCGATGGATGCTGAAAGTTGCACTCCCAGGGTCTCAAGAATGGCGCGGCGCTTCGCTAAGGGCAAGTGCCGGATATCTGTTCCCGCCCACTCGAGAATGTCAAAGGCGAGCAGTGTTACAGGCACCCGACTGAGGATCGTCTTGGACAATTTCGTCCGGCCGATGCGGGTTTGCAAATCCGCGAATGGCAACACGCCGTTGTCTTTCCATCCGATCAGCTCTCCGTCCAGTACGGTGCCGTCGGGAAGATTCGCGCCGAGCAACTCTATCTCTGGAAAGCGTTCCGTGATAATTTCGTTCCCGCGCGACCAAACGAAGGTCTTCCCTTGCCGGCGAATTAATTGCGCTCGAATCCCATCCCACTTCCACTCGGCCAGCCAATCGGAAACCGGCCCTAAGCTTTCAGGAGGCGCCTGCAGTGGATAGGCCAAGCAAAATGGGTAGGGACGGCTGGCGTTGGTGTCCGTATTGTCAACCGCCTGCATTTCGTCCCATGCAAGGGCAGTGGGTTTCCATTCCCCCATCATGCGGTGGGCAATGACATCTTCAGCGATGTTGCTGGAGAGCGAAATCGCGCGGATCACCAGGGCTTTTGAAACTCCTACCCGGAACGCGCCGGTGATCAATTTATTCCAGACAAACCGCTGCCGCGCGTTAAGCCGGTTCCACGAATCCAGCATCATGACCTTTTGTTCCGGTTCCGGCATGTCGCGCAATCGAGCCAGACGGTTTTCCACCCAACTGGCGAGCGGCTGATCGTCCTCCACTGCGGCTTTGGGATTCGGATAGAGAAGCGCGGCGGTTTCGGCTAAGTCTCCCACGGCGTCATAACATTCATCGAACAGCCACTCCGGGACCTCGGCCATCTCAACCGCCCAAGCACGAAAAGATCGCATAGGTATGGGAGCTCGCAACTTTCCTCCGCACAGGAAGAAGGCAGCCCAAGCGCAGTCGGCCGGCGGCGCGGAAGAAAAATAGTCTTTCATCGCGGCTACCTTCGCGTGGGTCTTGTTGGTCTCGTCCATACGTTCGAAGAGTTGGGCGAAGCGCTTCATACTCTTGCCACATCGTCGGCGTTCGCGTCGGAGCTTCCCTCCGCATCCAACTCCCCTTCGAACTCCGTCTGAATAGCCCGCGCGTCAAGTCCTCTCTCAATCAATGTGCGGACCAAGGGCTGGCTTTGTCCGTGGGTAGCCCAGATCGTCTCGGCCTTGGTGGCTGCTATGACTCTGAGTAGTCCGGGCCAATCCGCGTGATCGGAGAGAACGAATCCGCGGTCAATCGCGCGGCGGCGGCGAGCGCCGCGAATCTGCATCCAACCCGATGCGAGCGCCGCGGAAAAGTCTCCGAAGCGCCGGCTCCACGCAGTTCCCTGGGCGGAGGGGGGCGCAAGGACCAGCGAACCCGCCAAGTCCTTTTTCGCCGCGGTCAGCGCAGACCGGGTGGGCGGAAGCGCAACCCCGGAATCGCGATAAATCTGCGTCACACGTTCCACAGCCCCATGCGTGTAGATGGGACCCACGCTGGCATCGATTCCCGAGAGTATGCGCTGCGCCTTGCCCAGCGCGTAACTGTAAAGAATGCTGACCTTGCCCTCAGCCCGATTGGATTGCCACCAGTCGTTGATGTCCGCAAAAATGTCTTCCGGCGGTTTCCATCGATAAATCGGAAGCGCGAAGGTCGATTCGGTCACGAAGCCATGACAACGAATGGGTTCGAATTGCTCGCAGGTCGCGTCCGCAACAACCTTGTAGTCTCCGGACACCACCCAAACCAAGCCGCCCGACTCGATGCGAACTTGGGCGGACCCCAATATGTGACCTGCCGGATGAAACGAGATCGACGCTTCTCTTAAGTGCACTGGCACGCCGTAATTGACGGCGGTGATGGGGGAGTCCGCGCCGATGCGAGCGCGCAAAAGTTGGGCGCCTTGGAATACGGTGAGGTAGCTACCCATTCCCACCCGGGCGTGGTCCGAATGGGAATGGGTGATCACCGCCCGCTCCACCGGGCGCCAGGGATCGATATAGAAGTCGCCGGCTTTGCAATAAAGGCCGGAATCCGTAACGGTGATTAAGGAGTTATCCATACTCGCCAGGCCCTGATTCAATTAGATGCCTGCTGGAGAACAAGCATTACCGGAACAAAGAAAGAATGCGTATCGCCGTATGCCTGCCGGTATAGCATGAAAGAGATGCGGCTCCCTGTTAATCCTCCGGTTTTGCCAATGCTCGCGAAAAGAGTGAGCGACTTGCCGGATGGCACTGGCTGGATCTTCGAGCCCAAGTGGGATGGCTTTCGCGCCTTAATGTTTCGGGATAGAGACGAGATCCTGATTCAAAGCCGCGATGGCAAGCCACTCAATCGTTACTTTCCGGAAGTTGTCGAGACTTTGCAGGCGCAACTGCCGACGCGCTGCGTGCTGGACGGCGAAATCGTCATCGCCCAGAACGGCACTCTCGATTTCGACGCGCTCCAGCTTCGACTGCATCCAGCCGCGTCGCGGGTGAGACTGTTATCCCGCGAGAGTCCCGCCTCTGTCGTATTCTTCGACCTGCTGTCCGAAGGGGATCGCGATTTGCGTCCGGAACCGTTTCAAGAACGGCGCAGACAATTGGAATCGCTCCTATCCGCTGCGACGCCGCCCGTTCACCTCACCCCCGCAACCGGCGATTTGAGCATCGCGGCAGATTGGTTCCGCCGGTTCGAGGGGGCCGGTCTGGATGGAGTGATGGCGAAGTTGGCGTCTAGCGCCTATGAGTCTGAGAAGCGGGTAATGCTCAAGGTGAAGCATGAGCGCGATTGCGATTGCGTTGTGGCGGGGTTTCGTTGGCACAAGAACGGCGATGGAACCAAGGTCGGTTCATTATTGCTGGGACTTTTCGACGATTCCGGCGCACTGCAACACGTGGGCGTTTGCTCTAGCTTCACGGACCTGAAGCGCGTGGAACTCGTCCAATACCTCGAGCCCTATCGAAAAAATGCTTTGCTGAATCACCCGTGGCAGGATTGGGCAGATACCGAAAAAAGCCAGGCCGGGCAGCGCATCCCGGGAGGCAAAAGCCGCTGGAGCCAGGGTAAGAATCTTTCCTGGCAGCCCTTGCGGCCGGAACTTGTAGTCGAGGTTGCTTATGAGCACATGCAAGGTCCTCGCTTCCGCCACATGTCCCAATTTCGCAGATGGCGAACGGATAAGAAGCCTGGCGAATGCACCTACAGTCAACTCGAAGTTGTTCCTCCTCAAGAGCTGATGGAGATTTTTGCGAAGGACCGGTAAGCTTTCACAATTGCTTTTTTGAGACCCGCATCAGACGCCATTCACGCGTTGGATCGTCATCGGGATCGGGAGTACCTTGCGCCGGGCGAAGAGCTTCGGGAACATTGCGCAGGTTCACACGTATGCGGGTCCAGGTGGACGACCGGCCCCGCATGGAATCCACCAGAACGTCTTCCACGCCGAGAAATACCGCTATTTCGGGATTTCGATCCTTCCATCTCGCTAAGCCTTCCAATGCCGCTTCCTTACTGGGAGAATTAGCGATCACGAGCAGCGGCATCTTAGTCCGAAGAGACTGGGTGGCGGACTTCCTTGGCACGGATTTCTTTGCGGCCGATTTAGCCCGTGATGGTGCGATGCGAGGCGCTTCGCCCGTCATTTTACTAAAATGCGGCGGCCAAGGTGCGTCGGCTAAGCCGTCATTTTCATCCTTGGCTGCCAGCTCCAGCAGCCGTTCAAGTGACCCCGAAGAAGTATCCATCTGGCTGTGAGGATCACCGCCCTCGGAAAGGCGTTTGGGCACAGTGAGCACGGTAAAGTCCGCCGGTTCGCAATCGGGAACCTCGTGCCAGTGAAGCGGCGTAGAGACGCGGGCGTCAGGTAGCGGGCGGACTGAGTATGCTGAACAGGTGGTGCGATCCTTGGCGTTCTGATTGTAGTCGAGAAAAACGCCATGACGCTCTTCTTTCCACCACTTGGAGCTCGCCAGAGCGGGCACCCGCCGCTCGATTGCCCGTGAAAGCGCGAGCGCCGCGCGTCGTACTTCGGTAAAGCTCCATCGCGGCTCAATCCGGACATTTACGTGCATCCCGCGCGACCCGCTGGTCTTCGGCCAGCCCTGCAGGCCCATCTCCTCCAGGAATGCCTTCACTTCGAGTGTGACGGCCCGCACATCCTCCCAGCCAACACCGGGGCCAGGATCGAGATCCACTCGTAGTTCGTCCGGATGGTCTAGATCGGCCGAGCGTACGGGATGCGGATGAAGCTCGATGCAGCCTAAATTGACGACCCAGACGAGCCCGGCCGCAGTATTCACCACAACCTCTTGCGCGGTTCGGCCGGACGGAAACGAGAGCGTCGTAGATTGAAGCCACGCGGGGCGATCAGTAGGAGCGCGCTTCTGGTAAAACGCTTCACCCTCCGCGCCGTTGACGAACCTCTTTAGAACTAGAGGACGATCCCGAATACCATTCAGGGCCCCCGGCGCGACCGAAAGAAAATAACGAACCAGGTCCAGCTTAGAGAGTTTCACTTCCCGCGAAAAATAAGGTTTATCGGGATGCGTCACACGGACTTCATGACCGTCAATCGAGAGTATTTCCGCGGCATCTTCTTTACCCACAACCACAGGCTACACTGTCTTGCTGGCCATTAAAGAAGTCGTGCGCGAAAACCCTGGCGAAAAGCGTGACGATCCGGTAGAGACATGATATTCTGCATTCAGCAGCCGTCAACGCGTGGGCACCTCTTCCTCGTTACGAAATTCCCCGTCTTCTCTGGACAATTCCATCCCTCGTCCCGAGTATCCGCGTCCGCAGTTCGCGCGGCACGAATGGTTGAACTTGAACGGCTGGTGGAAATTCCGCATCGACGACGAGAACATCGGGCTGGAGCAGCAATGGTTTTCGGAGAGCGATTATAGGGACGAAATCCTGGTGCCGTTTTCGCTCGAATCGGCCATAAGCGGCATTGGAGACCCGTCCTTCCATCCTTGTGTTTGGTATCAGCGCGGGATTGAAGTCCCTGTCGAGTGGGCTAGCCGGCGCATCCGGCTAAATTTTGGAGCCGTCGATTACCGCGCCACGGTCTGGGTCAATGGGATTGTGGTGGCGTGGCATGAAGGCGGACACACCCCGTTTTCTTGCGATATCACAGGTGCTCTTCGGCCCAGCGGGAACCTGCTGGTGGTGCGGGCAGAAGATCCGCCCACGGATCGCTACATTCCACGCGGCAAGCAGCACTGGGAGGCCGCGCCCACCAGTATTTTTTACGCGCGGACCACCGGCATCTGGCAGACCGTATGGCTGGAGCCGGTAGCAATCAGCCATCTGGAAACCGTGCGCATCACATCCAATGTAGATGGCAACGTGTCCGTGTCCGCTAAGATCGCTTCGCCCGGGTATGCGCAATACGTGAATATTTCGATCCATGAAGAAGGCCGCACTCTAGCTTCGGCAATGAGCCTGGCGGATGGGCCGCGCGCAGTTGTGTCGGCGCAATTCGCCGAGCCTAAGCTCTGGTCACCTGACGGTCCCCATCTGTACGGGATGCGTATTGAACTGCATGGGCCCGAAGGGCTTCTTGATACCGTGGACAGCTATTTCGGGATTCGTTCCATCGGCACACAGGATGGAAAGGTGTTGTTGAACGGCGTGCCCATTTATCTCAGGACCGTCCTGGACCAGGGGTATTGGCCCCAATCCAATCTAACTCCTCCTTCTGACGAGGCCATTCAGGATGACATCCGCCGCACGAAAGAGTTGGGGTTCAATGGCGTCCGAAAACATCAGAAAGTAGCGGATCCACGCTATTTATATTGGGCGGATCGCATGGGCTTGCTGGTGGCAGCGGAAATGGCGAATGCGTATCTGTTTAACGAGGATGCTGTTGCCCGCATGACACGGGAATGGATTGAAGTTGTGTCGCGAGACTACAACCACCCGTCGATTTTCATTTGGACGCCTGTAAACGAAAGCTGGGGGGTACCTAACCTGATGGACCCACGCCAGCAGGCGCATCTAAGAGCGCTTTACTACCTCACGAAATCTCTGGATAACACGCGGCTGGTAATCGATAACGACGGTTGGGAACACACTGAGGTGACGGACCTGTTCGCCATTCACGATTACACGCGCACCGGAAAAGAATTTCAGATGCGCTTCCAGAACGTCGTGCACGGGTTGCCTTTGCCGTTATACGGAAAGCTGTATGTAGCGCCGGGGCAGAAGTATAACGGGTCGCCTATTTTGCTTTGGGAATTCGGCGGCGTGGGTTACGTTCTTCCAGACGACTCGAACAAGGTCCCGGGAAACTCGTGGGGTTACTCGGGCGTGGAGCCGGACGGACAGGCAGCCATGTCGCGCATAAAAGGTCTTTATGAAGCCATCGCCCGCATCCCCCAGATTGCGGGAATCTGCTACACGCAGCTTTACGACGTGGAGCAGGAGGTCAACGGCCTCATGACCTATGACCGGCGAATGAAATTCGATGCCCGCACGATCTGGGAAATCAACTCGCTTCTGATTTAACCAAGGTAGGCTCGGGCCCGTCAAAACGAGACGGTTTGCGAATCAGCTCGCCGCGCGTTGCTCCCGAAAGCTTGGCGCATAGGGTCAGTGCCTGCGCCACCACCTGATCCATGTTGTAGTATTTGTACGTCGCAAGGCGTCCGGTGAAGTGAACGCCCGGCACGTGAGCCGCGAGCGCCTCGTATTGCTTGTAGAGCGCTGCGTTCTCCGGCCGCGGCACCGGATAGTAAGGATCGCCTCCATCGCAGGGGTATTCGAAGACGAAGCTGGTCTTGGCATGGACTTGACCGGTTAGATGCTTGAACTCAGTCACGCGGGTATAGTCGTGGTCGTTTGGGTAATTGAGAACCGCGACGGGTTGAAGTCTATCCGTGTCCCTGGTTTCGTGCCGGAAGCGAATGGAGCGATAGGGCAGCTTGCCGAAGCGGTAATCGAAGAACTCATCTACCGGTCCGGTAAATACCAGGTCGCGGTAGTGGACGGACTTGCCAAGATCTCGATAGTCCGTGTTAAGCGAAAGCGTAATATTGGGATGATCCAGCATGTTCTCGAACATGCGGGTGAATCCGTGCAAAGGCATCGCCTGATAGGTGTCGGTGAAGTAGCGATCATCGCGATTGAGCCGAACCGGGATGCGCGCGGTGACGGAGGCATCCAACTCTGTCGGATCCAGGCCCCATTGCTTACGAGTGTAGCCGCGAAACATTTTGTTGTATAAATCGCGTCCGACGCGGCTGACAACGACGTCCTCGGAGGTGCGTATGGCCACCGGTTTTTCCGCGACCTTCTCGAGATATCCTTCCATCTCATCCATGGTGAGGCTGAGGCCGTAAATCTGATTGACGGTGTCCAGATTGATTGGAATAGGAACCAGTTTCCCGTCAACAAAAGCGCGGACCCGATGTTCATAGTCGCGCCATTCGGTGAAGAGCGACAGATAGTCGAACACATCCTTCGAATTGGTGTGAAAGATGTGAGGGCCGTATTTGTGAACCAAGACACCGGCCTCATCGTGATGATCATAGGCGTTGCCGCCGACATGCGGACGCCGATCCACCAACATGACGCGCTTACCAAAATTGCGCGCCATTTGAGCTGCTACCACGGTTCCAGAAAAACCTGCGCCGACGATGACGTAATCAAACACGGGCCGCACTCCCCCTTTCCAGACGAGAGAGTCTTTCTGAGGCGGGGCTTTGGCGCGGGGCGCGCGCCTGGCCGGACGCCGGATTCATCAGATGCAGGTCCCGTAGCTTAAGAGCTCCTGCGATGAGAGTATTCATGCCGCCCCACACTGAATCCCACGAAAGACTCTCCAGGAACTCGTCAGCGCGTTCTCTCCACTTGAAACCCATATCCATACCTATCACCTCGTCGGCCGCAGCGACGAACTCGTCGGCGGAGCGAGCGATGCGTGCCAGGCCCAACTCCCCGTAGGGACGAACTACATCGCGAATGGCAGTCGAAACAACGGGCAGGCCGGCGGAAAGATATTCGGGTGTCTTGGTCGGGCTGATGAAGCGGGTAGCCTCGTTTAGCGCGAAGGGCATGATGCCGACGTCCCATCCGGCGAAGTAGTTCGGCAGGTCCGCATAGTCTTTTATCCCGAGCCAGTGAATATTAGCACGGCGCGGAAGCGCGTCCGGAGAAATCTTGACGACAGGACCGATCATCACGAACTGCCAGTCCGGGCGCTTGCGGGCTATCTCGTCAATCAAGGGCAGATCCAGGCGTTCATCGATTACGCCCGCATATCCCAACCGAGGCCGCGGAATGTTCTTTTGCTCCGCGAAATCTCCGGGGAGGTTGCGGGCCTGAACGAAGTGCAAAATATCCACGCCACTCGGAAATGGGTACACACGCGGATGGGAATGCCGCTTGGCTTCGAACAAACTGACTCCGCCGGTAAACACCAGATTGGCGCGCTGCAGCAGCTCTTTTTCCAATTGCTGAAGCTCCGTGGGCGCTCCGCGGAACGCCGACAATTCGTCCATGCAGTCATACACGACAGCGGCGGCCGAAATTTCTTTCGGGAAAAACTCGGTTGCCATTGGCGTATAAAACCACACAATCGGGTTTTGTATGCCTTCACTGTGCGCGAACTTAATCAGAAGCTTTTGGAGCATTTGATTGCGGTTGGCTTCCGGGCTCAGGTGAGGGGTTACCACATGCACGCCGGTGCGGGGACACACGACCGATGTGAGCGCACACTTATCAGTATCGAAAACCGGCTCCTCGACGAAATACACGCGGCGCTCGCGAGCAAATCTGCTCATCAGATGCTGCGGCCGCTGAAATACGAAATTCCACCGCAGGTGAGACAGGCAAATCAGATCATGATTGTAGGTATTAGTTGGAGGATAATTCATAACTTTCTCTTTCTTGTTTTTGCTGACGCTGAAGCTCGTTGGCCAGAGGTTCATAGATCTCCCGGTTCCCTTCAGGATCCGGATAGTCCCAGAGGCCGTTGTAACAGTGACGATCATCATCCCAGCCGGGATGATTCAGAATGGGGTACAGACAAATGCCGTGCAAAGACACGCCGGACTGCATGGCCAGGCGCGCTTCGCCCGCGATATACGAAAGCCAGAAAGGGCGGTCTTCGTTCTCCGTTCCCGTTTCAGATACAAACATGGGACGCTGATAGCGCCTATAGACTTCTTTAAGAATTTCGCTGAAAGGGCGATACTCCGGCTCACCACGCCGGATCGTCCGACCGTAGTTCCACCATTGATTGCGATCGTAGTAGTTGATCCCAATGATGTCCAGGTACGATTCCTTGCCACCAAGTTCAGGCTGCCCTCGTCCGCTCAACATGTCCCACGCCTCGAACATGGACGAACGATATTCGGGAGCCTGCCGCATATCGTTCGGACGGGCGGGATCGCCGACGATGTGGATCACTGGTTCGGGCGACACCAGGCGCACATCGGAAATCTCCGCACGCAACGCTTCGGTCGCTTGAATGGCACCGCGCACGAGCTGCTTCTTGAGTTCGCCGCCTCGCCCTACAGCAAAAGGGTTCAGATACCCGGTATCCCCGCCCGCCCAGGAGAAGAACGAAATCTCGTTCAACGGAGCCACAAACGCGGGCTCCGACATTTCGGTCTTGAGTACGCGGCCGAACGCGCCCGCGAGTTCAGCGAAAGACTCCACCCAGCTCGGATCGAAAATGTCAAGCCAATCTGGCCATCCGAAGTGAAATAGATCCCAAATAATTTGAATGCCTTGACGTCGCGCGGCTCGAAGAATTGAAAGCGCGGAGGTGAAATCGTAACGGCCGCGCTTATTTTCGATCAGATGCCACCGCAAACCTTCGCGGGCAGTTAAAAAACCGGCCTCTTTCAATCTCAAAAAATCTTGTTCCGCCCACACGTCGTGACCCGTCGACGTCACCAAGTCGAGGCGCTTCCCGGAGACAAGAGTGTGCGTTGAGCACTCAAAACCGGCCTGCCAAAAGCTATTGAATAGAGGACGGTCCGTTACCACCCCTTCTCTAAATGCAATCGATGGGCCAAAACCTACCCTCCTAGTGGTATAACGTTTAAGGATCTTGCGGCCTCTCCTGCATTGCGGAGCGATGGGGAACGCTCATGTGTTGCATGTAGGTGCGAAAGGTGCTTGCAATTTGTGCCGATCGAGGTACTCTTTAGTAGCAGTTGTGAATCAAGCAGCCGACCTGTGCGAGCAGTTTGAACGAAGCTTCGGCACGGTGCCGCGTATTTTCCAAGCGCCTGGCAGAGTGAACCTTATTGGTGAGCATACCGATTATAACGATGGGTTTGTGCTGCCGGCAGCCATTCAACTGCAGACCCAGGTGGCCAGTGGCGCCGAAGCCGAGCGCGTCGTAAAGGTTCAATCGACGGCATATCCGGACCAGGCCAGCTTTGACCTTGACGATCCAAATCCACAGCCGCGGAAACACTGGAGCGATTACGTGCGCGGGGTGGCTCTCTCCCTCGAACACGCTGGGGTGTCGCTAAAAGGCGCGCGGCTGCTGATCAAGAGCGATGTTCCGCCAGGTGCGGGATTGAGCTCTTCGGCCGCCCTTGAAATTTCCTCCGCGCTGGCACTGTTAGCTATCGCAGGCCGGACGTTGGATACCGCGCAAATTGCCCAGGTTTGCCATTGGGCGGAAAATGAGTTTATCGGAATACGCTCCGGAATCATGGACCAAGTCGCGTCTCTGGAGGGCCGTAGGAATCACGCACTGTTGCTCGATTGCCGGTCGCTGGCGATGCGTCACATTCTCGTGCCGAGCGGCGTTGCGATGATAGTATGCAACACCATGGTGCGGCATGATTTGGGATCCAGCGAATATAACACTCGACGGCGGGAGTGCGAAGAGGGAGTGGCCATACTCGCGAGGTTCATTCCGGGCATTCGTGCGCTGCGCGATGTCGCTACCGCGGAGTTAGAAAAGTATAAGGCCGAGCTGGAGCCGGTGATTTATCGCCGGTGCCGCCATGTGATCGGAGAAAACCAGAGGGTTGTAGACGGCGCTGATGCGCTCGAGCGGGGCGACTTGATCGCGTTCGGCTCACTCATGGTGCAATCTCATGAAAGCCTGCGGCTGGACTATGAAGTGAGTTGTTCCGAACTCGACTTGATGTGTGAGTTGTCACTCCGCGTGGAGGGCGTGTACGGCGCGCGCATGATGGGCGGCGGCTTCGGAGGATGTGTGTTGGCGCTGGTGAAGGAGTCGGCTGTTCCAGCCTTTCGTACAAGCGTCGCAGACGATTATCAGCGGCGGACCGGCATCACGTGCGAGATCTATGAGTGCTTCGCGGCCGATGGAGCGGGAGCGGTTGACAGCTAAATGCTGGCGTGGATGGAGCACCCTCACCGCCGATTCAACGCTCTTTCAGGCGAGTGGGTTTTGGTCTCGCCGCAGCGCGCGCAGAGGCCGTGGCAAGGGGAAGTGGAACGCATTGACTCTCCGGCGTCCGTGCCCTATGACCCGGCGTGTTATCTGTGCCCGGGAAACGAGCGCGCTCGGGGGGCCCGCAATCCTGAGTACTCAGGCACGTTTGTGTTCGATAACGATTTTCCCGCGTTACTTGCGCCCGCGCCAGATGCGCCGGCGAAAATCGATGCGGCAAGCCAACGTGGGCTTTTGGTGGCGGCGCCCGAGGCTGGCATCTGTCGTGTGATGTGTTTTTCTCCGCGTCACGATCTTTCCATTCCATCGATGGAGCTGGAGGCGTTGCGTGGCGTGGTTGAGTCGTGGTGCAGCGAATCCGCGGCCTTACGTAGCCTGCCCTTCGTTCGCTATGTGCAGATCTTCGAAAATCGCGGCGGGCAAATGGGAGCTAGCAACCCTCATCCGCACTGTCAGATATGGGCTGTTGAACATGTTCCAAACGAACTCCTTAAAGAAGACCGCCAGCAAGGGGAGCATGCCGAGCATTGCAAAAGCTGCATGTTATGCGACTATTTGCGTGCGGAATTGTCGGGAGAACGCGTAGTATGCCAAAACCCGTCGTTCCTGGCGGTGATTCCGTTTTGGGCGCTATGGCCTTTCGAAATACTCGTTTTGCCAAAACGCCACTGTGCGCGGCTGGACCAGACGACGACCGTCGAAAGGGAAAACCTAAGCGCGATGCTACGCGACGTTACGCGCCGGTATGATCGATTGTTCGGGATTCCGTTCCCGTATAGCATGGGATTTCACGAGCAACCGAAGGAGAGTTCAACGCCGGTAGAGGCGTGGCATTTTCACGCACACTTTTACCCGCCGCTCTTGCGTTCGGCAACCGTGCGCAAGTTTATGGTGGGGTTTGAACTGCTCGCCGGTCCGCAGCGCGACATTACGCCCGAAAGCGCCGCCGAGCGGCTGCGAGAGATGATTTCGATTTAACAGAAAAATTCTTGCCATCCTTGGCGCCGAGTCTGGCCATCCAACCGCGGACGCCAAACTCGCCGCCGCTATTGCCGACGATTACAACCCCTTTGGCCACGATGGGCGCCATAGTCATCGATTCGCCCTTGTTGATAGCGCCGAGCGTCGTGTTCCAGATTTCCTTGCCGCTAACGGCATCCACTGCGACCGCATGCAGATCTAGTGTGTTGTAGTAGATTTTCCCGTTGAAGTAAGCCGCGCCGCGATTAACTACATCACAACAGGCAACGCCCTGCGAACTAGGCGAGGGTTTCGGTTTGTAGGACCACTTGACGGGGGCGCCGGGCTTGGTCAAATCGAGCGCGTAAAGAATATTGGGCCACGGCGTGACGATGTACATCGTACTGTTGACCACGAGGGGAGCCGCCTCGTGGCCACGAGTTAGCCCGGTCGAAAACGTCCAGGCTAGTTTAAGATTCCTGACCGTCTGGGTGTTGATGTCCGTTAGGGTGCTAAAGCGCGTCGATGCATAGTTCTTTGCCGGCATTGGCCACTGACCGTCATCCGGCTGATCTTGCATCTTCCGCCCTTGTGCCTGGGCGGCCGCCGCTAGTCCGCAGAGTAGCCAAAAACACAGCACACGATTCGCCTTCATATTACCGACATGCCTCTTTCTTGCCATGGGTAGCTACGCTGCGAGATCTGCTTTATCGGTCATAATGCGCAACTTCTCTAAAACGCAACATCCGGGCGCGGTTTAGTGCCGCAGTGAGACAACAGTCCTGTTTAACGGCGTGCCCCAACTTCCTCAGCACCTTTTCCAGCTTTGGCCGGTGCTTTCTTGCCATTCGCGGCAGATCTCCTAGTCCCGGTTTCGCCGACCGTGTCAAGATTCACCGTCGCTCCTGCATCATCGAGAGACACCTGCTGGATAATCGGCTCCGAGATGGCCGTCAACAGGAAGTCCGCCGATTCTTCCTCACCGAGGGTGTGCGATAGCAGACGCGCGCAAGCGACCTCACCGATCTGGCGAGCTAGGCATTTGGCGGTTCCATACGCCGATATCTCATAGTGTTCAACCCGCTGTGCGGCTGCGATCAGAGCCAGGTCGGCCGCCAGGGGCTCCTTCTCGCGTCCCTCCTCGATCGTCTCCTCACCCTCCTGGACCAGCCCCATCATCGCTTTGCACGGCTTGGACTGCGCTTTTTCCCCGAGGAGTCCAAAGGCGCTGCGTAAGCGTTCGACATGACCTTCCGTTTGAGTCAGATGCTTAGCAAAGGCCTCCTTGAGTTTCGGATGATGGGCGGCCTCCTCCATCTTGGGAAGGGCGCCGATAAGCTGGGTCTCGGCGTGAAGGAGATCCTGTAATTGTTCAACCAGTAGTTCTTTTAGTTGTGTCATGTTTTGTATCCTCTGTTTATCTATTTCTCGAACCTATTGCGGCCTGCTAGCAACGCCATTTTCGCCTGGCTGGCGTGTTCCGGTTTCCGGAGATTCAAACTCCTGAAAAGCGGGCGCCGTAACCATTTGCCAGTCGCCCCCTTGGTTCCAGGGACCTCTGGCGTCCGGCTCTCCACGGTCTCCCGTGCCTGTCGAATCGTTAAAATACTGGTCGACGAGGCCGGGGGTCGGTGGAATGCGCCCTATGGAGAAAACGGGTTTACCCATGCTGTCAAGGGCTGCCGTAAACGCCTTCATGTGCGTAATCTCTCTTGTCATCAGGAATTGCAGGGCATCGATAGTGCCTTGGTCGTCCGTAAAGTTAATCAACCGTTCGTAAACGATCTTCGCGCGCGCTTCCGCGGCAATATTGCTGCGTAAGTCGACGTCGAGTTCCCCCGTGATCTTTAGGTAATCCGCAGTCCAGGCGTCGCCCATCGAATTTAACAGAGCCACTCCGCCGCCACCGGCAATGGCGATTAGCGGGTCCGCGTGCGCAGCGCGCCGGTCATTCTTAAGCGGCTTGAGATGCAGGCGTGCGAGCGTGCCCACGACCTCTAAGTGGCTTAATTCTTCTGTGCCGATATCCATCAACAAGTCTTTTCGTTCCGGGTCGTCGCAATTCAGCCCCTGGATCGAATACTGCATCGCGGCGGCGAGTTCCCCGTTGGCGCCGCCGAATTGTTCCAGTAACATGTTTCCGAAGCGCGGATCGGGGGTCCCAATCCGAACTGTATACATTAGTTGCTTTATGTGGTGGTACATGCTGGAACTGCTTGCACGCCGTAAGCCACTGTGGCTTCTTAGGAAGCGTTCCGCAGTTCATTAGCGCTGTGGATTTAACGGCCGACCTATAACGGGTCAGTTGGCAGCGACCGCCTCCCTGGAGCGCTAGTTGAATGCCTTCGAACTCCTAATCGCATCCCGCATTACGTAGGCCGGAAAGCTATGCAAGCGGACGCCCGGACGCCGGTCGCCACGGAGACTCATGGCAAAGAAACTTCAGCGCGTCGGCAGCGCTCGATCCAGAAACAGGTTTCCCGCGTGGATCGGGCGCACCCAAAAAAAGCGCCAAAGAGGCGAAGCAGGCCGGTGCACGGGCTTATGCGGCGCCCCCGTTTCCCAAACAGCATCAGCCGAAACCCGGATCAGAGGCGAACCTGCACCCGCTGCCGCTTTACGACGCACCTTTTTACCTGCGAGAAGCCGAACGGCTCGTTATCTAGAACGCCGCCTCGGAATCCGCACTCAGCGGTAAGGCGATGTATCGAAAATCGCCCGGTACGAAGGCAAGAGCGTGTCAACTGAAAGATTTCCTCGCGAAGATGCTCATCGCGCTGCTCGAACCACTGTCTGTCGGTGCGCCGGTGTTGGATCTGAACAGGTCTAATAGCCGCGTGCCAATCGAAAGCCGAAAAGCGATCATGAGCCGAAACCGCCAGTACCAAGATTCGAGCGCAGCCAATCCTTCCGAGGAAAATATTTCTGCGGTGTTCTGCGTCGCAGAGAAGCTGCGCCACCAATCTGATCTTGTGCGGCCGAGCTGCTCAAACAGCTGGAGAGCGACGCCATCGAAAAGACTTTCGGGCAGCCGAAATGAATCGCGTTTGCCGAGAAGCTTCTGAAAGATCGGCGTCAGCTATAGCAGAAAACAATCCGTTAGATCTTGGGTTTGTGGAGCAGGCGGGACAAAGCGTGGGCGTTCTTTATGGCGTAACAGTCCCGATCATTGTTGAAATACGCCCAGATGGTCGTGGCCCCGCTTTCCTCGATGCGCTTGGCCCAGATACTCAATTCCTCTTTCTTATAATCATGCCGGTACCATTGCTTCGTGCCATGAAAACGGATGTAGACATTGTCCGCCGTCTTAATTAGTTCGTCCGGCAGCCGGGGACCGCTGCAGGAGCAAAAAATGGTGCCTGTCTCCCGAAAGGCGCTATAGACCGCCTCATTCCACCAGCTCTTGTGGCGGAATTCGACGACGTTGCGCCGGCTATGATCGAGCTGGCCGAGGATCTTTTTCAGCCGCGCGGTTGTGTAGTGGAAACTTGGCGGAAGCTGAAACAGGAAGCAGCCCATGCGTGGCCCGAGCAGGTCGGCAATCAGGCCGAAGTCCCGGACCAATTCCTTGGTGCCGGAGAAGCGCTTTAAGTGCGTGATCAGCTCGCACACCTTCACGGTATAGACGAAGCGGCGGCGCCCGGCCTGTCGCATCCAGGAATTGACGGTTGCCACTGTCGGCCAGGAATAGAAAGGGGCGTTCAGTTCCACGGTGTTGAAACGGTCCGCGTAGTGTTTAAACCACCCGCTCGTGGGTAGTTCAGACGGGTAGAAAGCGCCGCGCCAGTGCCAGTAAAACCATCCTGAGCAGCCAATATAGACCTGCCTGTCGTGATCTTCGTGTCCGCCGGGCGGACCCTTCTCCGATTTTTTCCCCTCGATACGGGCCGCGTGCATTTTAGCGGCGCGGCCGATATTGGCCTGCCGTTGTCTCTCGCGGCGGGCGGCGCGCTTTAGCCGACGTTCTTCGACCGTGGGAAGCATGATTTCGTCACACCTTTATCTATCAGGCCGTCTGTATCCACCTAGAACGTGCGTCCCGCACGGCCACCCGTTGCTCCAAAGGCACCAATCTCCCTTCAGTTGACCGGGAGCTGAGGCCACCATCATCGTCGCTTCGATATGCAGCTACGATGCCAGACGAAAAGCGGCTATTCACGGCATCTCGATTGCTTGGAGACTGGTGATGGGGTGCGCACGTACTGATTTGCAAGCAAGTCGGGGGTGACGGCTGGAACCGAAATACGGAAATCAAAGTTGGCTCGAAGAAGGCAACCGGCGCACTGCCGCCGTCGTTATAGGAGTGACATGGCGCTCGAAGAATACAGCCGTAAACGAGACTTTAAAAAGACGCCCGAGCCGCCACCCGGGCGGATCAAGACCCGCAAGGAGGGACTGTCGTACCTCATCCAGAAACACGATGCGACGCGCCTCCATTATGATTTCCGGCTGGAGCTCGATGGCGTCCTGCTGAGCTGGGCGGTCACGAAAGGCCCGAGCCTCAATCCCGCCGACAAGAGGCTGGCGGTGCGGACAGAAGATCATCCCCTCTCTTACGGCACATTCGAGGGCACGATCCCGCGAGGCGAATACGGCGGCGGTACGGTCATGATGTGGGACGCGGGCACCTGGGAGCCCAAAGGCGATCCCCGCGTGGGCCTGGAGAAAGGCCATCTGTCATTTGCTCTGCACGGGAAGCGCCTCAAAGGCGGCTGGGGCCTCATCCGCATGCGTGGCGACGGCAAGCGCGAAAACTGGCTGCTCGTTAAGGAAAATGATGGGGAAGCGCGCAAGAACGGAGCGAACGAGAAATTTCTTAATGATCTCGCTTCAAGCGTCAAGAGCGGGCGTTCTATGGATGAAATCGCCGGCCGGGACGCTACGGAACTCAAGGCTGCGGCCAAGAGCATGCCGATGCAGGCAAGCAAGACGAAAGCCCCGCAATCCGGCAACGGTCTGAAGCGGCTGATGCAGCTTTACCCCGACGTGCAGCTTGCCACCCTCGTCGATGAACCGCCGCAGGGCGAGGACTGGCTGCATGAAATTAAGTTCGACGGCTACCGGCTGCTCGGTTTTGTTTCAGGCGGCGAGGCGCGGCTGCGCACGCGTAACGGCAAGGACTGGACCGGGAGTTTTCCGTCTCTGGCCGCGGCCATGAAAAAGCTGAAGGCCGAGGACGCGGTGCTGGACATGGAAGCCGTCATCGTTGATGAGAAAGGGAAAAGCAGTTTTCAGGCGCTGCAGGCGGCGCTCGGCGACGGCGGAAAGCCGGAAAAGATCGTCGCTTACGTCTTCGACCTGCTTCATCTCGATGGCAAGGATCTAACCAGGCTACCCCTGACGGAGCGCAAGGAGGGGTTAGATAAGCTCCTGAAGACATCGAAACAGGATCGCTGGCTGCGTTACAGTGGGCACATTTCCGGCGAGGGGGAGGCTATGTTCGCTAAAGCCTGCGAAGCCGGACTGGAAGGCATCATCGCCAAGCGCGCAAGCGCGCCTTATGTAACCGGACGCCAGAAAAGCTGGTTGAAAATCAAATGTTCGCTGCGGCAGGAATTCATCATCCTCGGCTTCAGCGATGCCCGCACGGGCGCCCGGGCGCTTGGTGCGCTCTATCTCGGGTATAAGCAGGACGGCGCCCTGCGTTATGCCGGCAAGGTGGGGACAGGTTTTTCGATGAAAAGCGCGCGTGAGCTTGCGGAGCGCTTCGAGGGGATGTCTGTGGAGAGACCGACGCTCTCCAGAGCCCAGACGGAGGGGCTGGCCGCGGGCGAATGGAAGTCCGTTCACTGGATCAAGCCTTCGCTGCTGTGCGAGGTCGCTTTTACCGAATGGACGCAGGACGGCCATATCCGCCACCCCT
>Ga0207695_10003669_pt1 | contig 21406 bp, 22 predicted proteins | sample KBSC54metaG_FD_184354 | JGI IMG/M metagenome (GOLD analysis project Ga0207695, IMG submission 184354) | Corn rhizosphere microbial communities from Kellogg Biological Station, Michigan, USA - KBS C5-4 metaG (SPAdes) (version 2) | ecosystem: Host-associated > Plants > Roots > Rhizosphere > Soil...
GGTGATCTGGGACGTGGGCCATCAAGCTTACCCCCACAAGATCATTACCGGCCGCCGTTCGCGTATGCGTTCTCTGCGCCAGGGCGGCGGTCTTTCCGGTTTCACCAAGCGTGTGGAAAGCGAATATGATCCGTTCGGCGCGGCGCACTCCTCGACCTCGATCTCGGCGGGCTTGGGCATGGCGGCGGCGCGCGATCTCAAGGGCGGCCACAACAATGTGATCGCCGTGATCGGCGACGGTTCGATGAGCGCGGGCATGGCGTATGAGGCCATGAACAATGCCGGCGCCAACAAGAACCGGCTGATCGTGATCCTGAACGACAATGACATGTCCATCGCCCCGCCGGTGGGCGCGATGAGCGCCTATCTGGCGAAGCTCGTATCGAGCCGGCCCTATACAGGTCTCCGCAATTGGAGCAAACGCCTGGCCAAGCGGATCCTGCCGCGCATGCTGTTCAATGTGGCGCGCCGGACCGAGGAATATGCCCGCGGCATGGCGATGGGCGGCACCCTGTTCGAAGAGATGGGCTTCTTCTATGTCGGCCCGATCGACGGCCACAATCTCGACCATCTGATTCCGATTCTGGAAAATGTCCGCGATACGGCGACAGGACCCGTGCTGGTCCATGTCGTGACCAAGAAGGGGCATGGCTATGCCCCCGCCGAAGCCAGCGCCGACAAATGGCATGCGGTGTCGAAATTCACGGTGCTGACGGGCGAGCAGAAGAAGACAGTCTCCAAGGCGCCGACCTATCAGAAAGTGTTTGGCGAAAGCCTGATCGCAGAAGCCAAGAAGGATGACCGCATCGTTGCGATCACGGCCGCAATGCCCTCAGGCACGGGCGTGGATTTGTTCGAACAGGCCTTCCCAGAACGCAGCTTCGATGTCGGCATCGCCGAACAGCATGCGGTGACTTTCGCGGCCGGCCTCGCCGCCGAAGGCATGAAGCCTTTCTGCGCCATCTACTCCACCTTCCTGCAGCGCGCCTATGACCAGGTGGTGCATGATGTGGCGATCCAGTGCCTGCCGGTGCGCTTCGCCATGGACCGTGCTGGTCTAGTCGGCGCGGATGGGGCCACCCATGCCGGCTCCTTCGACATCGCCTATCTCGCCACCTTGCCCAATTTCGTGGTGATGGCGGCGGCGGACGAGGCCGAGCTCACGCATATGGTCGCCACCCAAGTCGCGATCAACGACCGGCCCAGCGCCGTGCGCTATCCCCGCGGCGAGGGCAGCGGCGTGGAACGCCCCAAGGAGGGCGTGCCGCTGCCGATCGGTAAGGGCCGCATGATCCGCGAAGGCAGCTCCATCGCCATTCTGTCCTTCGGCGCCCGCATGCAGGAAGTCTTGCTGGCGGCAGAGAAATTGTCGGCCTATGGGCTTTCGCCCACCATCGCCGACGCCCGCTTCGCCAAGCCGCTGGACCACGCCTTGATCACAAAGCTGGCGCGCGAACATGAAGTCCTCATCACCATCGAGGAGGGCGCCGCCGGCGGCTTTGGCGCCCATGTGATGCAGTTCCTGGCGTGGGAGGGTCTTATGGACAAGGGTCTCAAGGTCCGTCCCATGACCTTGCCGGACATTTTCCAGGACCACGATACGCCGGAGAAGATGTATGCCCAGGCGGGGCTGGATGCCGACGGCGTCGTCAAGGTGGCTTTGTCCGCGCTTGGCCGCAGTAACGAAGTCCCGACCGTCGTGGGCAAGATCGCTTAGGCACGGTCCTTTTGCCTTTTGAGTTCGTCGCGCGTGCTCACGTGCTATACGCACGCTCCGCGCGACGCTCCTGCTCAAAAGACAAAATTCCTCGTGCCAAACAAGATCTGCGATGCGTGCTGACATTTTTTTAGTTGAAAAAGGTTACGCAAAAAGCCGCAGCGAGGCGCAGGCCGCGATCCGGCTCGGCCATGTCCGCGCCGATGGCGTGATCGTCCTCAAATCTTCCCAGGCCCTCGCTCCGGGCGCGGCCATCGACTATGAGCGACCGCATCCCTTTGTCTCCCGCGGCGGCGTGAAGCTGAAAGCCGCGCTGGAGCATTTCGGGCTTTCGCCCAGGGGACGCGTATGTCTTGACCTGGGCGCTTCCACCGGTGGTTTCACACAGGTGTTGCTGGCGGAAGGCGCCGCCAGGGTCTACGCGGTGGATGTGGGCCACGGACAGATGGATAAAGCCGTGGCGGCCGACCCTCGCGTCGTTCAACGCGAGGGTTTGAATGCTCGCGATCTTTCTGCAGCCGACGTACCGGATCCCATCGGCGTGGTGACCGTCGATCTGAGTTTCATCAGCCTCGAATTGGGTTTGCCACCGGCACTATCGTTGGCATTTCCCGGCGCCTGGCTGGCGGCCCTGGTCAAGCCGCAATTCGAAGTGGGCCGCGCCGCAGTCGGGAAAGGCGGCGTGGTGCGGGACAAGGCCGCACGAGAGGCTGTCACGGCAAAGATCGCAGATTTCGTTGCCGGACATGGCTGGAAAATTCTGGGCCATACCGAGAGCCCGCTCACGGGCGGTGACGGCAATGTCGAATATCTGCTGGCGGCACAAAAGGCATGAACATTTGCCGGCACTTCGGGGTCTGCGGCGGTTGCAGCCTGCAGAATCTTTCCGCCACCGATTATCGCAGCCAGAAGCGCGACATCGTGATCAAGGCTTTGGCCCGTGTCGGATTGACCGATATGGCGGTGGAAGAACCACTGCTCGTGCCGGAAAGATCACGCCGCCGCGCGGTTTTTAAATTCGGCAAGGAGCAGGGCGAGGTTGTTACCGGCTTTCACGCCGCCAAAAGCCACGCCATTGTGGACATGCGCGAATGCCTGGTGCTGACACCGGCTTTGCTGCACCTCACGGATCTCTTGCGAGACAGATTTGGGCCTCTTCTCGCGGAAGGCGAGAAAGCCGAGGTGCATGTCACGGAAAGCGATACGGGGCTCGACCTTGCGTTTCGCTGGAAGCGAAAGTTGACACCGCAACTGACCGCAGAGATCGCGGGTGCTTTTTCCAGTGAGAACATCGCCCGCATCATCTTCAATGGAGAAATGCTGACCGAGCGGCAAAAACCTCAAATCGCCTTCGACGGCATCTCGGTTGTGCCGCCGCCGCATGCCTTCCTGCAGGCGAGCCGCGAAGGCGAAGCGGCGTTGCAAGCGCGCGTGCTGGCGCTGACAGAAGGCGCCAGGGACATCGCCGATCTGTTCGCGGGGCTGGGCACCTTCACCTTGCCCTTGGCGCGGCGCGCCAAAGTGCATGCGGTGGAGCAGGACGACGAAGCGTTGACGGCTTTGGCTGCGGCGGCGCGCAAGGCCAAGGGCTTGAAGCCCATCACCACCGAAAAACGCGACCTCTTCAAGGTGCCGCTAACGCCGCTGGAATTGAACAAGTTCGATGCGGTGGTGCTCGATCCGCCGCGCGTGGGCGCAGAGGCGCAGGTGAAAGCATTAGCGGCTTCGAAAGTTCGCCACATTGCTTATGTCTCATGTGATGCTAGTAGCCTCGCCCGCGACGCGGCTATTTTGGCGGGGGGCGGCTTTCGTGCCGGTCCCGTCCAGCCGGTGGACCAGTTCCTCTATTCAAACCACATCGAGTTGGTCGCTGGATTCGATAAGTAGAGGACGGCTATTTCTTGCAGAAATCATCGGGCGGTTCGCCGTGACCGCGCCACTCTCTCCATTGTTGTGCCTTGTCGTCCCAGATTATAACGCTGCTGCTAACATAATCTGCCGCAACGTGACGCATGGTTGCAGTGAAATCCGACAAGTTCACGAACCACAAATTAGAGCGTTTATGGTCCGAATTAACAAGAAAGCCATCGATTGTATTGTCCTCTCTCACTGATTCTATGAAAAGGAAGCTGTGCACAAGCAAGTCCATAAGGCTTCTTATATTCAGCGTGCTCTCTGAAGGGGAATCGAGGTTGAAGAATTCATCGAAGTGGTGAGAGTTCCATGGAGACGCCTTCTTCTCCTTAAATGCAGGGAAGATTCGGCAACTGAGATTTTTATGATCGAACGAAGATGATAGTTTCTTAGCTTCAACCAATTTTCTCATCGCGTAGGCGGCAAGAAACACCTTCTGTTCGATCAAAAAAGATCGATAGTCGGTTATTTTTGTTTTGGCTGCCCATCGATCGATAAGGTCTGCATCCTTGCTTAAACGTATTCTCCAAGGATGACTTTCGTGGATCATCGCAGATCCTAACGTTGCTTATCCAACCTGCCCACGATGGCGCAGGGCCTGGTCTGCAAGCACCAGCGCCAGCATGGCTTCGCCAACGGGTACGGCGCGGATGCCTACACAGGGATCGTGCCGGCCTCTGGTGATGATCTCGGTCTCCGCGCCGGCTTTGTCGATGGTGCGGCGGGGCGCGAGGATGGACGAGGTGGGCTTCACCGCGAAGCGCGCCACGATGGGCTGGCCGGTCGAGATGCCACCCAAAATGCCGCCGGCGTGATTGGACAAGAACACCGGCTTGCCGTCGTTACCCATGCGCATCTCGTCGGCATTTTCCTCGCCGCTCATGGCGGCGGTGGCGAAGCCGTCGCCGATCTCCACGCCCTTCACGGCATTGATGCTCATCATGGCATTGGCGATTTCATTGTCGAGCTTGGCATAGATGGGCGCGCCCAGGCCGGCCGGAATGCCGTCGGCGACCACTTCGATGATCGCGCCCACGGATGAGCCTTTCTTGCGCACGCCTTCGAGATATTCCGTCCACGGAGCAACGGCCCCGGCATCAGGGCAGAAGAAGGGATTGTTGGCGGTTTCGTCCCAAGCCCAGTTGGCGCGGTCGATAACTTCCGTGCCTATTTGCACCAGAGCGCCGCGGATGGTGACCTTGCCATAGAGCCGGTCCAGCACTTTGCGGGCGATGGCGCCTGCGGCTACCCGCATGGCGGTTTCCCGCGCCGACTGCCGGCCGCCGCCGCGATAATCGCGCAGGCCATATTTGGCCTCATAGGTGTAGTCGGCATGGCCAGGACGGTATTTGTCGCGGATGTCGGAATAATCCTTGGAACGCTGGTCTACATTTTCAATCAGAAGGCCGATGGGCGTGCCGGTGGTGAGCGGCTCCGCCATCCGCTCATCCTGAAAGACGCCCGACAGGATTTTCACCGCGTCCGGTTCCTGGCGCTGGGTGACGAACTTCGACTGGCCGGGGCGGCGGCGATCGAGATCGCGCTGGATGTCGGCTTCGGTCAGGGCAATGCCGGGCGGGCAGCCATCCACCACGCAGCCCAGAGCCGGCCCATGGCTTTCGCCAAATGTGGTGACGCGAAACAGATGGCCGAAAGTGTTGTGCGACATGAAGACTCATTAGTTGGTCGCGCGGCCTGACGCGAACCGCTTTGCACTTCGCGGGGCCGACGCTCCTTCGCTTAACGCAAAATCACGGCCTAATCCAGCCGCGTGACCTCGGCGCCCCGCACGCGAAAGACCACGCCCTGGGGCTCGTCCAGCGCGCTCATCGCCTGCCAGTCCAGGTCCAGGAAAAGGCCCCTAAGGATGCGGGTGAGCGCTCCGTGGCTGACCGCGAAAGTATCGGCATCAAGGCTGGCCGCCCAATCCGTGGCGCGGGCGGCCACTTCTGCATAATTCTCGCCATCCGGTACATGCACATGCCATTTGTCCGCGGCGCGGGCGTCGAACAGCACCGGGTCCCGGGCGCGGGCCTCTGCATCCGTCAACTGATCCCAGGCACCGAGATCGATTTCCGCGATACGCGCGTCGGTGACGTAACCGTCCGTCGGCAGCTCCAGCACGGTGCGGACGATCTCCATTGTAGTACGAGCACGCTGCAAAGGGCTGGAGACGAATGTCAAAGGCGGACAAAGACCCACTTCGCGTTTGAGGATTTCACCCACGGCGCGGGCCTGCGCGCGGCCCTTGTCCGTCAGGGGCGTATCTTTCCATCCGGAGAAACGCTTTTGCCGGTTGGCTTCGGTTTCGCCGTGGCGGGCGAAATAAAGGGTGAGACCGTCTTTAAGCCGAAGGCTCATGTTTGCTGGGAACGGCAATATCGGGTGCGTCTTCCGCCTTCATGCCCACCACGTGATAGCCTGCGTCGACATGCAGGCATTCCCCGGTTACCGCGCTTCCCAGATCGGAGAGCAGGAACAACGCCGAATTGCCCACTTCGTTCTGTGTCACGGTGCGGCGAAGCGGTGAATTCAATTCGTTCCATTTCAAGATGTAACGGGAATCCGCGATCCCGGCAAAGGCCAGGGTCTTGATCGGCCCGGCCGAGATCGCATTGACGCGGATCTTCTTTTTCCCAAGATCTTCCGCCATGTAGCGAACACTGGCCTCCAGCGCCGCCTTGGCCACGCCCATGACATTATAGTGCGGCGTCACTTTTTCGCTGCCGTAATAGGTGAGTGTCACCAGGCTGCCGCCCTTGTTCATCATCTTCTCGGCGCGCTGCGCCACTGCCGTGAAGGAGTAACAGGAGATATCCATCGTCATCCGGAAATTCTCCGGCGTGGTGTCGACATAGCGGCCCTTCAGCTGCTCCTTGTCGGAGAACCCAATGGCATGGACGACGAAATCGAGGCTGTCCCAGATCTTAGCTAATTGTGCGAAGGCCGCGTCGATCGACGCTTGATCCGACACATCGCAGTCGATCATCGCCGCTGGATTGAGAGGCTCGACCAGCGGCAAAACGCGCTTCTTGAACAGGTCCCCCTGGTAGGAAAATGCCAGCTCCGCGCCCGCGCCGTGCAACGCCTGCGCGATGCCCCAAGCGATCGAATGCTGATTGGCGACCCCCATGATCAGGCCTTTTTTGCCTTTCATAAGGCCTTCAAACGCCATGAAAAAACTCCCCGCTGCTAAGGAATCGATACTAACCATTTGGCCTGGATTCGCCAGCTTAAAGCGCCGTTTCAGCGCATGCGCGCGCGGGGATCGAAGCTGGATTGCCAGCCTTCGACGAAACTTTTCAGTGCCGCATCGGGCCGGTCCGGCAAGGCTACAACCAGCCGGACATAAAGATCACCCGCCGGTTGGCTGCCATGCGCTGGAACACCCTTGCCTTTAAGCCTCAGAACGGCACCGGAATTGGAATTGGCCGGAATAGAAAGATTGAGCGTGCCGCTCAAGGTCGGCACGGGCACTTTGGCGCCCAAGACGGCTTCCTTCAGGGTTACCGGCAGGTCCATGCGCAGATCATCGCCTTCCCGGCTCATGAAAGGGTGCGGAGCCACGGTGACCTGGATCAAGACATCGCCATTGGGACCACCGTTGCGGCCAGCGCCGCCGCGACCCTTGACCCGGATCTGCTGGCCGTCTTTCAGCGCCGCCGGAATCTTCACATCGATCTGTTCGCCGTTAGCGAGCACGATGCGGCGCGTTCCCCCCATCACGCTTTCGGAGAAGCTGGCGGTGATGGCGACGGCAAAGTCCTCGCCGCGTGCAGGCCGGCTGGCGCGGGAGCGGCCTCGGCCTCCCATCATCTCCGAAAAAATATCCTCGGCGGAGAAGCCTTGCGCCCCGGCGCCCTGATCGTCCCAGCTGAAATGAAATTCGCGTTCGCCGCCGCCGCTTGGGCCGCCGCCGCCGAAACCGAACGGGCTGCCGCGAAAGCCCCCCGCGCGGGGATCGAAGCCGCGGGGATTGCCGCTTTCGTCGATTTCGCCGGCGTCATATTTGGCGCGTTTGTCCTTGTCGCCCAGAATGTCGTAAGCGGCGGAGATTTCCTGAAACCTCTTCTTGGAGGTTTCATCGCCGGCATGGGTGTCGGGGTGGTGCTTCTTGGCGAGGCCACGAAAGGCCTTCTTGATTTCCGCCTCGCTAGCGGATTTGGCTACGCCCAGAACTTGGTACGGATCGCGCATGAAATCTCCCGGCCGCGGGATTCGCGGGCCGCTGCCAATATAAGGTGCTGCGTCCAGTCTGCCAGAGCGATCAAAGCGGAGCGATCACATCTGCCAGAGCCGTCAAACGAGAAGGGTCCGCTAATGCGCCGCCGCTTGCGCGGGGGCCGCACCCGCAGGGGCTGCGCCGGCCGGTACAGGACTGGGTGGCGCGGCGGCCGTGGTCTGGCGGGATTGCGCGGGTGGCGGGATCAAGACGGGCGGCGGGGGACCAAGCTGGTCCAAGCGCGCCTGAGCCTCCTTCATGCCATGGCTGGCGGCGGCGGCATAAAGGTTGCGAGCGATAGTCATGTTCTGGGGCACCAACTGACCGATCTCGTAAAATTGCGCCAGTTCATATTGCGCCAGGGGATGGTTGGCAGCGGCGGCGGCTTCCAGCAAGGGAAGCGCCCGTTGCGGGTCAGGCGGTCCGCCTTCGCCCTTGATCAGCATGTCCGCCAGATCGGCCTGGGCGGTGGGAAGGCCGGCCTCGGCAGCCCGCTCATACATCTGCTGGGCGCCTTTGGGATCCTTGTCGGTTCCCAGACCTTGGCGGCGCATCATGGCGACATTGCGCATGGCGGCGATGTCGTCGTCGTCGATGCTGGACCAGAGCTTATAGGCCTTGGCGTAATCACCCGCGTCATAGGCGGTGACCCCGGCATCGAAAGAATTCTTCAGGCTCTCACCGGTGGTGGTGCTGGCGCAGGCCGAAAGCGCAAGAACCAGAACCATTGTCGCAATGGGAGACAGTTTGTGCATGGCATCCCTTCCGGCCCGAGGCTAGCCTGTCATAGGCTGGGATGCTACGGCAGAAGGATCATGGGCGATATCGGCGGACCAGTGGATGATGGCGGCGTTGCGCCCGGGCGTGATCCTTTCCATTTGTTCACGGAATGGCTGAAGGAAGCCGAAGCCGGCGAACCCAATGACCCCAACGCCATGTCGCTGGCGACAGTGGACGGGGAAGGCCGCCCCAATGTCCGCATGGTGCTGCTGAAGAGTGTCGACCAGAACGGTTTTGTTTTCTACACCAACCGGGAAAGTGCCAAGGGTGACGAGCTTGGCGTCAACGCTGTCGCCGCCGCCAATTTCCACTGGAAGAGCCTCCGGCGTGCGATCCGCATCCGCGGCCATGTCAGCGAAGTGAGCCCGGCGGAGGCCGATGCCTATTTCGCCACCCGCCCCAAGGACAGCCAGATCGGCGCTTGGGCTTCGGCCCAATCGCGTCCCATGGAAGGACGCTGGACGTTTGAAAAAGAGATCGCCAAATACGCTGCGCGTTTCGCGCTCGCCAAAGTGCCCCGGCCCGATTATTGGAGCGGCTATCGCATTCGCCCCTTCGAGATCGAATTCTGGCGCGATCGTCCTTTCCGTTTGCACGACCGGCTGGTCTATCGCCGTGAGGGCGAAGGCCCCTGGCGCACGGAGCGGCTTTTCCCGTGAGTGATGGAGCGGCCGACAATGGCCGGTTCATGCGCCGGGCGGCGTTGGCGTCCGTCGGCGTTTCGCTGCTTCTGGTGGCGATCAAGGCCTTCGCCTATTTCCTCTCCCATTCCGTGGCGATGCTGGCCAGCCTTGCCGACTCCGCGCTCGATCTTTTTACCTCCGCCCTCAATGTGTTCGCCATTCACGAAGCGCTTGCCCCGGCCGACAAGGAGCATCGCTTCGGTCATGGCAAGGCCGAGCCTCTGGCGGGGTTGGCGCAAGGCGCCTTCATCACCGCTTCGGCGCTGTTTCTGGTGATCCAGGCTGTTCAGCGGTTGCTCAATCCCCAGCCCATCGAGCATGGTCTGACGGCCCTGATCGTGATGCTGATCTCCATCGTCATGGCGATCGGGCTTATTCTCTATGAGCGCCGCGTGATCACGCGCACCGGTTCGGTGGCGATCTCCGCCGACCAGACGCACTATATCGGCGATCTGGCGACCAATGTCGGCGTGGTGATCGCCATTCTCCTGGTGACCCAGCTAGGCTGGATGGCGGCCGATCCCATCATCGCGCTGTTGGTCGCGGCCGTTCTGGTGGCGAGCGCATGGCTGGTGTTCCGCGGCAGTCTGGATCAGCTGATGGATCATGAACTGCCCGACGCCGAGCGGGAGAAGATCAAGGCCATCGTCAAGGCGCATCCCGAAGTGATCAGTCTGCATGATCTGCGCACGCGCAAGGCAGGGCTTTACACCTTCATCCAGATCCATATCGAACTCGATCCGGCGATGCCGCTGGTGCGTGCACACGCGGTCAGCGACGAGGTGGAGCGCGAACTCTGTCAGGCCTTCGATCAAGCCGAGGTCATCATTCACCAGGACCCGGCGGGATTGGAGCCGGCGACATCTCCGTTCGCCACAGGCGGAAGCTCTTCAAATCCAGCCCCATGATGCGCGAAGCTTGGTTCTGCAGGATGCCGTGGAAGACACGCGCCATCAGGAACCAGAGCGGACTGACCAGAAGCGACATGGCGATCACCGCGATGGCGAGCTTGTGACCGGCTTCGGTCAAGACCCCCACCGCCACGCCGGCGCTGGCGATCACGAAGGAAAATTCTCCCACCGGCGACAGAAAGAGAGAGGCTTCCACGGCGGTGCCGAAGCTTTCACCGGCCAGCATCAAGAGCAGCCAGTTGAGAAAAGTCTTTCCGCCCGTCACCACGATCAGGGCAAACAGGATCACCCCGGCCTGGGCGACGAGATAGTTGAGATCGATCAAAAGCCCGATCGACAGGAAAAACACGAACAGGAGAATGCTCTGCACCGGCTGGGCCATGGTCAACGCACCACGCCGTAGCGTGGAATGCCCCACCGCCAACCCACCCAGAAAGGCGCCCAGCGCGGGCGACAGGCCAAGCAGACCGGAAATAGCGGCGGCGGTGAAACAGATGCCCAGCACGCCCAAAGTGCCGATGTCGAAATCCCGGAGCAGATATTCCGACCAGGGAAAGCGGAAGCTTTTGATCCGCCCCAGGATCGCAACGAAGCCGCCCAGCAGCGCCAGCGCCAAAAGAACCTTGCCCGCGATCACGATCACGCCCGCGGGCGAGAAAGGTCCGCCCAGGCCGTTGGTAAGCAGCAGCAGGGGCACAACCGCCAGGTCCTGCGCCACCAGAATGGCCAACGCCAGGCGTCCGGCAACGCTGTCTTTCTCGCCGGCCTCCTCCATCATCTTCATGGCCACGGCGGTGGAGGAGATGGAGAGCATGCCCCCGATCACGGCGCCGCCCAGAATTTCACCTTGCACGAAGGCCGTGAACAGCGTCACCGATGACACGATGATGACAATTGTGAGGACGGTCACGCCTAAGGCCAAGGGCAGGGATTTGCGGAAGGATTGCAGCCGCATCTCCATGCCGATGATGAAGAGCAGCATCAGCACGCCCAAATCCGCCAGGGTTTCGATCGAATCCGAGGTCGTGATGAGACCAAGCCCGGAAGGCCCCAGCGCCATGCCCACCAGGATGAAACCTGCGGCGGCTGGCAGCTTGAGCCGGCCCATGACAAAGCCAAGCGCCACGGCGGCAGCCAGAACCAAAGCCAGAGCGGTCAGATTTTGCGTATGCATCCCTTCGGCCTCAAGTAGCGAAGCGGTAGGCCATCAAAAAAGCCCTCAAGTAGCGAAGCGGTAGGCCATAAAAAAAGCCCCTCAAGTAACGAAGCGGTAGGCCATAAAAAAAGCCCCTCAAGCAGCGAAGCGGTAGGCCATAAAAAAAGCCCCTCAAGCAGCGAAGCGGTAGGCCATAAAAAGCCCCTCAAGTAGCGAAGCGGTAGGCCATCAAAAAAGTCTTACGCTGGCGAAAATATCAGGCAAGATTTTTCTCCTGATGATAGGCTTAAGTGACTTTCTGTCCACGACAATCCGGCAGCGCCCATGAAGGACGAACATCGCCACGCGGAGGAAGAACGCACCCTGGTTTTGACCGGCGCGTCGCGCGGTATCGGCCATGCCACGGTGAAGCGCTTTTCCAGCGCCGGCTGGCGCGTGATCACCTGTTCCCGTCATGCTTTCCCGGAAAATTGTCCCTGGGCGGCGGGACCGGAGGATCACATCCAGGTCGATCTTGCCGATGCGGCCGACACGGCCCGGGCCAGCGCCGAAATGATCGCGCGGCTCCGGCACGGAAAACTCCATGCCCTGGTCAACAATGCCGCGATCTCACCCAAGGGACCGAATGGCGAGAGGCTGGGCGTGCTCGACAGTGATGTGGAAATCTGGCGCCATGTGTTCGAGGTCAATTTGTTTTCCACCATCTGGCTGGCGCAGGGCCTGAAGGACGCCTTGGCCAAGGCGCACGGCGCCATCGTCAATGTCACGTCCATTGCGGGCTCGCGTGTCCATCCGTTTGCGGGCGCGGCTTATGCCACCAGCAAGGCGGCGCTGGCGGCGCTCACACGGGAGATGGCGGCGGATTTCGGGCCGCTGGGCGTGCGCGTCAACGCCATCGCGCCGGGCGAAATAAACACACAGATTCTTTCGCCTGGCACCGAAAAGCTAGTCGAGGGCATCCCGCTGGGCCGGTTGGGCGAACCTTCGGAAGTGGCCAAAGCGATATATTATCTTTGTACGGATCAATCCAGCTATGTCACCGGTGCCGAGATTCACATCAATGGCGGGCAGCATGTGTGATTTCACCCATTGCGCCCTCCGCTTCCGCATTCTGCCGTAGACGTTATTTGCTCTTGCGAGCGTCATCCAGGATTTCCTGCACTGCATCCTTGCCTTCGCTGCTGTGAAGCCATGCTTCGGCTTCCTTCAAGCTGGAGAATTGCAAGGGCACCTTGTGCGGCTTGTTGCGCTCGGGCACCGGTACCAGTACTTCGAAGGTTCCGGCCAAGCGCACATCCTTGGTCTCGGCGGCATAGGGCGGGGCAAGCTTGGGTTGTTTGTTTTTCATTTTCGGCCTCGCCGGATTTCGGCCCGGCTTCTATCAGCTTCTTTTCGGTTTTGCCAAACTGCGTGATTTTGCTGGTTTTTGAGGCTTTTCCGGCTTTTTCCAGGGCGCTTCGTGGGTCTCGGGCTTGTGCTTTTTGCGCCCGATTCCCAGCTGCTCGCGCCACAGCCGGGCGGGAATTTCCTCCACCTGACCCTCGGCGAGATGACCCAGCTGAAACGGCCCATAGGTGGTGCGGATTAGGCGGGCCACCTTCAGGCCCAGCGATTCCATCACCCGCTTGACCTCGCGGTTCTTGCCTTCCTTCAGCGAGATGGTCGCCCAGGAATAAACGCCCTTGCTGCGCTCGATGTCGGCGACGATGGGGCCATAGGTGACGCCGGCGATGGTGACGCCGGTGGCGAGCTTGTCGAGATCGGCTTGCGTCACTTTGCCAAACAGGCGGGCGCGATATTTGCGCACCCAGCCGGACGCGGGCTGTTCCAGCCGCCGCGCGATCTCCCCGTCATTGGTGAGAAGCAAGAGCCCTTCCGAGTTGAAATCCAGCCTTCCCACCGAGACCACACGTCCCAATGACTTGGGCAGATTGGCGAACACGGTGGGCCGGCTCTTTTCATCCTTGTGAGTGGTGACCAGGCCTGAGGGCTTGTGATAGCGCCACAGGCGCGCCGGTTCGGGCTGGCCGAGCGGCTTGCCGTCCACCTGGATGAGATTGTTTTCGGTCACGTTGCGGGCAGGGCTGGTGATGGTCTCGCCGTCGATCTGCACCCGGCCTTCCGCAATCATGCGCTCGGCATCGCGGCGCGAGCACAGACCTGCGCGGGCCATCGCTTTTGCTATGCGTTCGCCTTCCGGCTTATCCTCTGCCAATACCGTCTCCGAACCCGAAAGCCATGACCGACGAAGAAGCCATAGCATTGGCGCTTGCCGAAGCGGAAGCCTGCGTGTCACGCGGCGAGGTGCCGGTCGGCGCGGTGCTGCTGGCGCCGGACGGTTCGCTCCTGGCCAAAGATGGCAACCGTATCCTGGAACGGAAGGACCCCACCGCCCATGCCGAGATGCTGGTTCTGCGCCGGGCGGCGGAAAAGCTGGGCAATGAGCGCCTTACCGGCACCAGCCTGTTCGTCTCGCTGGAGCCTTGTGCCATGTGTGCCGGTGCGATGTCGCTGGCGCGGGTGGCACGGCTGGTCTTCACGGCGGAGGATGCCAAAGGCGGCGCCGTGCTGCATGGACCGCGCTTCTTCGAACAGCCGACCTGCCATCATCGTCCCTTGATCGGTCGCGCCGGCGACGCCGTTGCGGCAGGCAATATGCTGAAGGAATTCTTCCGCGCGCGCCGGAGCGTCGGCCAGGAAAAGTGAGACGAGCTAAGCGAGGAGCGGTTTTCCGTCCGGCCGCGCGACCAAAAAAGCTAAAACCAGGGCGGCGCGTAACCCGGGAAACCCAGCAACAGCACCTCGCGCGCGGCGATCAAGCCGATGCCGGCGCCAATCAAAACGTCGCTGAGAAAATGCGCCGTGAGCAGGGCGCGCGTCACAGCCAGAACCGCGGCGACGGCGAACCAGAGCGGCCACAGCCACGGCCACACACAGGTGAAGATCACCGCCACGCAGCAGATGGTGAGCGCGTGCCCGGACGGGAAGGAATTATATTCCAGATTGAAGGCCAGCGGCATGAAGCCATAAAGCCCCATTTCCATATCGTCGCGCGGCCGCCTGCGTCCCAAGACCAATTTGATCACATGCAGCACAGCGCTGCCGACGGTCAGGCTGGCAATAAAGGCGAGGCTGTAGGTGATGAGCAATTCCAGATCGGCGCCCCGCGCTCCGAAATGCCGCGCCAGTGCCGTGCCGATCAAGGCCAGCACCGCCGCCAGCAACCAATGGCCCGCCTTGGCATAATGCGTGATGCTGTCCAGGAATTTGTGCGCCCGCGCATTCACATGGTCATAGATGAAATGCGCCGCCTGGCGGTCGATTAGAAGCGCCGCCAGCCCCAGCACAATCAATACAAATCCGGTGACGATCAGCATGGCGGTTGGTTGCTATGGCGGCGCGCGCAAGTCAAGCGGGCTGGCGCTTCAGTGCCCGCCAGCCGATATCGCTGCGGTGGAAGCTGCCTTCCCAATGGATGCGGGAGACTGCCGCATAGGCGCGGGCTTGCGCCTCCGCCACGTCTTTGCCCAGCGCCGTGACGTTCAGGACGCGTCCGCCCACCGCCACGATCTTGCCGCCCTGTAGTTCCGTGCCGGCATGAAACACGGTGACGCCGGGCAGCGATTGCGCGGCGTCCAAACCAAAAATCTCGTGACCTTTTTCGTAAGCCCCCGGGTAGCCCTTAGACGCCATCACCACGGTGAGCGCCGCTTCGTCCCGCCAACGCAGATCGAAATCCGACAGCACTCCGTCGCGCGCCGCCAATAATGCCGTCAAAAGATCGCTCTTGAGCCGCGGCATCAGCACTTGCGCTTCGGGATCGCCGAAGCGGCAATTATATTCGACCAGCTTGGGACCGTTTTTGGTGATCATCAGCCCGAGATAAATTACGCCGACATAGCTTAAGCCCTTACGCGCGAAGGCCTGGACGGTTGGGCGAATGAAGACATCCATCGCCTGCGCCTCAAGCGCCGCGGTCAGGACGGGGGCAGGGCTGTAGGCGCCCATGCCGCCGGTGTTGGGACCGGTATCGCCATCGCCCACGCGCTTATGGTCTTGTGCGCCCGCCAGCGGGATTGCGACCTTGCCGTCGCTCAAGGCGAAGAAGCTTGCCTCTTCACCTTCCATGAATTCTTCCACCACGATCTCGTGGCCCCCGGGCGCGGATGCGCCCAAACCAGCAATGTCGCCAAAGCCGCCTTCCAACATGAAATCGATAGCGCGGTCGCTTTCGCCTTTGGACCCGGCGATGATCACGCCCTTGCCCGCCGCCAAGCCATCAGCCTTGATCACCACGGGAAATCCCAGACTGTCGGCAAAATCTTTGGCTGCCGCCGGATCCTTGAAGCGGCGATAGGCAGCGGTGGGAATGCCGATCTCGGCGCAAAGATCTTTGATAAAGCCCTTGGAACCTTCCAGCACCGCCGCCGCCTTGGAGGGGCCTAGCGCCCGAATACCGGCCGCTTCGAAAACGTCCCATAGACCTCCGACAAGCTGGGCATCGGCCGCGATCACGGCGAAATCGATGCGCTTGGCCTTGGCAAATTCCACCAGCGCGGGAAAATCCGTGGCGGCGATGGCGACACGCTCTGCCACTTGCGCGATGCCGGCGTTGCCGGGGGCGCAATAAAGCTTGGTCAGAAGCGGGCTAGCGGATAAAGCCCAGGCCAGCGCATGCTCGCGGCCCCCCGATCCCACCAGCAGAATGTTCAATTTGGCCTCGCCCAATTTTGCGGGGAAGTCTGTATCATCAGCCCCCCATGAGTGAAACCGCCGAATCACCTGCCGGAAATCTGGCCAATCTCCCGGAATATTCCGTCACCGAATTGTCCAACGCCCTGAAACGGGCGGTGGAGGAGAAATTCCCCTTTGTCCGGGTCCGGGGCGAGGTTTCCGGCCTCAAACAGGCGGCGTCCGGCCATATCTATTTCGACCTCAAGGACGACAAAGCGGTCTTGAACGCCATCGTCTGGAAGCAGTCGGCGCGGCTGCTCAAAGTCAAGCCCGAATCGGGACTGGAAGTGATCTGTATGGGCCGGGTGACCACTTACCCGGGCTCCTCGCGCTATCAAATGATTGTGGAGCAGGTGGAACTGGCGGGGCTGGGCGCCCTGATGGCGATGCTGGAAGAGCGCAAGAAACGCCTCGCCGCCGAAGGCCTGTTCGATGCCGCCCGCAAACGCAAGCTGCCATTCCTGCCGGAGGTGATCGGGGTGATTACGTCGCCCACCGGCGCGGTGATCCGCGATATCATGCACCGGCTGAATGCCCGCTTTCCCCGCCGCGTCTTGCTGTGGCCGGTGGCGGTGCAAGGCGAGCGGGCGGGGGCTGAGGTGGCCGCCGCGATCATCGGCTTCAATGCCATGCCGGAGGCTTTTCCCCGCCCCGATCTTCTGATCGTGGCCCGGGGCGGCGGTTCGATTGAGGACCTGATGGCCTTCAATGACGAGGCCGTAGTCCGCGCCGCCGTCGCCAGCAAAATACCCTTGGTCTCGGCGGTGGGCCACGAGACCGATACCACCCTGATCGATTTCGCCAGCGACATGCGCGCGCCCACGCCCACCGCGGCTGCCGAATTGGCGGTGCCGGTCCTGGCCGATCTTGAGGCGCAATTGGCAGATTTTGGCCGCCGGGCTCGCAACTGTTTCGACAAGGGGCTCACCGACCGCAAACGGCATCTGGCACAGCTGGCCCGCGTCCTGCCCAGGCCGGAGCAGCTGTTCGCGCATTCGCGCCAGCGGCTGGATCAGGCGAGCGAGCGATTGGCGCTCGGCCTTTCCCGCAATCTGCAGATTCATCGCGCCGGCTTCATGCGGGCGGATGCCTTGCTGCGCGACCGGCCAATCCGCGAGCGCGTCCGGCGGGCGCGCGACCAGCTCAAGACACTGGAAGCCCGCGCTCGGCGCTGCGAAGAAATGCACCTGACCCGGGACCGCCAGCGGCTGACAGCGCTGTCACGGGTGCTTGATGGTGTTTCGTACCGCGGTGTGCTGGAGCGGGGGTTTGCGCTGGTCCGGGATTCCGCCGGCAAAATCCGCCGCCGTGCCGCTGAGGTGAAGGCGGGCGAGGCGCTACAACTGGTGTTTGCAGACGGGGAAAAGTCCGCGCGCGCCGAAGGGACAACGCCTTCTGGGCCGCGCGGCAAAAAATCCCCCACCGATCAGGGCAGTTTGTTCTAGGATAACCTCATGAACCGCATGGACCGGGAAAAAGGCGAGGCGCGGCTGCGCTTTCTGGATGGCGATTTCGAGGTGCTGCAACCCGGTGCCTATGTCGTCTGCGCCGTCACCGGCACGCACATCCCGCTGGATGCCCTGCGCTATTGGAGCGTGGATTTGCAGGAGGCTTATGCCAGCCCCGCTGTCGCCACCAAACGCATGCAGGAAAAAGGCCTGGTTCCTTGATCCATCGCCGCGCTTTTATCGGGTCCGGTTTCGCCTTCGCCGCGATGCCGGCCTGGGCCCTGTCCAAGACGGACCGACTGGTGATCAAAGGCGCGATGGAGCAGGGCAGTCTCGCTTTGGGTTATGCGCAAAAAGGGGCCAGCGTCACCGTCGATGGCGAGAAAACACGACTTTCGCCCGACGGCGTTTTTGCTTTCGGCTTCGCGTTCGATCAGACCAAACCCAGCGTTGTGATGGTCGCGTGGCCTGACGGCACCATGGAAACGCAATCCTACACCCCCACAGCGCGACAATATGAGATCCAGCGCGTCAATGGCCTGCCGCAGAATACCGTCACGCCGCCGCCCGAAGTGCTGGAGCGCATCAAGAAGGAAGCTGCAGAGATCTATGAAGCCCGCCGTCGCGACACGGAAGGCGCCGATTTTCTTGATGGCTTCGACTGGCCGGCGCCGGGGATCGAAAGCGGCGTGTTCGGCAGCCAGCGCATCGACAATGGCATCCCCATGACGCCGCATTTCGGGGTCGATATGGCCGCGCCCACCGGCACGCCTATCCATGCGCCCGCGGATGGCACGGTCTCTCTGTCGGCCGACCATTATTTGAATGGCGGTTTCACCTTGATCGATCACGGCCAAGGTGTTTCCACGTCCTACCTTCATCAGTCCAAACGGCTGGTGAAGGACGGCGCCGTGGTCAAGCGCGGACAGTTGATCGGCCATATTGGCCAGACCGGCCGCGCCACCGGCCCGCATCTGCATTGGGCGATGAACTGGTTCGAAGTGAAACTCGACCCCTCGCGCTCGACCCGCAAACCGAAACCCGATCCGCTTTAATTGCCCCTCCGGTCGTAGCACGCTCGAGAGCGTGCCACGACCACCTCCTTCGCCAGCGCGCTACAACCTTTTGCTGGTCGTGACGTCGCGGGGGGTGGGCCAACGGCGATGGATCCACAGCCATTGCCCAGGATCGGCGCGCACGATCTCTTCCAGCTTGCGATTGATCGCCAAGGTCAGCGCATAGGTATCAGCCTCATCGTCGCCGGTGGGCGTGAAATCCAGCGGCGGATAGACAGTGACGCAAAAGCGGGCACCGCCGAGCCTTTTGTTGGCGGCGAGCACCACCGGCACTTTCAGTTTCAACGCCAAAGCGGCAGGCGCGGGCGTGGTCATGGCATCGCGGCCGAAGAAAGGGACCGGAATACCCTCATTGGTCTTCTGGTCGGCCAGAAGAAGAATGGCTTTGCCGCCGCGCAGGAGCGTGAAGATGCGTTTGACGCCGTTGTGCTTGCTGATCTGCTCGGCGTAGCCCTTTATCGCCCGCGCCCGGGCGATATAGCGGTCGACATAGGGATTGTTGGGCGGGCGATAGACGATGGCGCCATCCAATCCATGCTCCGCGCCGGTGATCGGCATTATTTCCCAATTGGCGAAATGGCCCGACAGAATCAAAACGCTCTGGTCGCGCAATTTTGTGAGGATTTCGCGGTCATTCACCATGATGCGAGGATCCCTGCCATCAACATTGAATTTGTCCAGATGCGCATATTCGGCAACGGTGCGGCCAAGATTGTCCCACATAGTCCGAATGATGGCGTCGCGTTCGCTTTCTGATTTCTCGGGAAATGCTTTGGCGAGATTTTCACGCGCGCGGCTGGTTGCGCCGGTTCGCGCGAAGATGTTGCGGCCGATGAAACCGCCCACCGCGGATGCGGCGTCCAGACCGAGCAAGCGGAAAAATCCCATGAAGGTCAGGAATGCCGCCGCCTCCGCGCCGTAGCGCAACTTCTGAGAGAGGGTAAGGGGCTGTGCTGACATGGAATTTATGGCGCTAAACCGCGCCGGATGACCTGTCAAGCAAGGCGGGCCAGGAGCGCATCCAGCGCCGTCTCATCGTCAAAGCGGGCGCGCACGGCAAGCGCCGAAATGCCCGCCTGATCTTTTTCCGCGAGGCGCACCAGGTCCTTCTCGGTGGTGATCAGAAGCGCACCGCCGGCTCGCGCCTTCAGGCCTGAAATTTCGTCCGGTGTGAAGGGATGATGATCGGCGAAAAATTGCGTCTCTGTTACGATAGCGCCCTCCTCTTTCAAAGAGGCCACGAACTTTTCCGGACGGCCGATTCCGGCAAAAGCAAAAACGGCCTTGCCCCTGAGATCACTGTCCCTCGCCGCCAGCCTCGCCTGCAGGCGAGGGCCGGAATAGCCCGCCAGGTCAGGATCACCGCCCTGCATGATCACCACCGCGTCGGCTCGCGCCAGTCCTTGCGCCACCGGTTCGCGCAAGGGGCCTGCCGGAATCATGCGGCCGTTGCCGAAGCCGGTCTCGCCATCCACCACCACCAGCGAGAGATCCTTGGCCAGCGTGAAATTCTGATGCCCATCATCCATCACGATGATCTGCGCGCCTTTTTCGTCGGCCAAGGCGGCGCCCGCCGCCCGGTCGCGCACCACGATGGTTGGCGCGCTTCGGGCCAGAAGCAGGGCTTCATCGCCCACTTGCGCGGCGGTGTGGGAAGGCGTCACTTCCAACGGGCCGCCTTCGCTGCCGCCATAACCGCGGGTGAGAAAAAACACCCGAACGCCTTTGGCCTTCAGGCGTGCGCCGATCGCAAGCGCCACCGGCGTCTTGCCGCTGCCACCGGCGGTGAGATTGCCGACGCAGACAACACGCGCTTTGGCGCGATAGGGTGAGCCATGGCTCGCTTTCCACGCCACGCTCGCGCCATACACAGCGCCCAGCGGCGCCAGCACAGTGCTGACGATCCCACGCCGCCGCCAGAAATCAGGCGCGCGCATCGACAGCGCCCAGACTCTTCACGGCGGCGATGGTTTTTTCCACTGCGCCCGAAAGGCGCGCCGCGCCTCGGGCAGCGGCTTCTCCTGCCGCGATTGCAGCTGTCTGGTCCAGAAGCAGGCGCTCGGCTTCGCGAGCGATATCTTGCGCGGAATGAACGTCGCCAAATCCTTGCGCGCCCAGTACCGCTTCGAAAGCGCGCGCGGAATTGGCCCGGGAAGGTCCTGCCAGCACGGCGCAATGAAGCGCCGCCGGCTCCAGCGGATTATGCCCATGCATCGGCACCAAGGTGCCGCCCAGAAAGCAGAAACGGGGGAGGCGATAGAACAGGCCCAATTCGTTCATGGTGTCGGCGATATAGATCGCGGTCTCGGCCGTGATCGGCTCGCCCAGCGCTCGACGCGCAACCTTGCGGCTGCCGCACAACATGGCAATGTCGTCGCCCCGTTCGACATGCCGGGGCACGATAATGGTGAGAAGATCGGGAAAGCGGACGCGCAAGGCGTCATGCGCGGGCAGCACGGTCTCGTCTTCGCCGGGATGGGTTTGGGCCGCCAGAAGCAGCGGCCGTGCCCCGACACTCTCTTTCAGCGCGCGCAACGCCGTTTCGTCGCAAGAGAGCGGTGGCGCGTCGGCTTTGAGGCTCCCCGCCACGGTGACGCCATGAGCGCCCAGTGCCCGAAAGCGGGCCGCGAAATCTTCGTCCTGCGCCAGGATGATGTCGAAGGCGCCCAGGAGCGCTTCCGCCATCCGGGGCGCGCGCTTCCAGCCCGCCGCAGAACGTTCCGAAATCCTGGCATTGATCAGCGCCAGCTTGATGCCCCGGCGCC
>Ga0207695_10003672_pt1 | contig 21401 bp, 20 predicted proteins | sample KBSC54metaG_FD_184354 | JGI IMG/M metagenome (GOLD analysis project Ga0207695, IMG submission 184354) | Corn rhizosphere microbial communities from Kellogg Biological Station, Michigan, USA - KBS C5-4 metaG (SPAdes) (version 2) | ecosystem: Host-associated > Plants > Roots > Rhizosphere > Soil...
AGCCAACGCCGCACACTGACGCACGAATGCATCGGTGCGGAATGACGTACGAAATACAAGTTGCCTGGGTGAGGGGAACTCCGAGAAGGGTTCCCCTTTTTTGCATGGAGAAGGGCGGCATTCTACGCTTGGAAGTGCCAGATCATTAGTTTTTGTAACCAGGAAGGGATCTGGCGAGTCGAAGCGGAGTATGAACCGAAGAAGATTCGTTGGAGCCCTCGCAGGCGCATTAGGAGCTTCTGCCATACAAACGGAGAAGATTGCCGCGCAACAAGAGCAGTCGGCCCAGGCCGGAATCAAGGCGATTGCGTTTGACGGCTTTGTGATCTTCGATCCGCGGTCGTTGGAGAAACGTGCTGAGGCGGTGCTGCCGGGCAGAGGCTCGGACTTCGCGAATCTGTGGCGAACGCGGCAGTTTGAATACTGCTGGCTCAGGACATCGGGCGAAAAGTATTCGGATTTCTGGCACGTGACCGATGATGCGCTGCGGTATACGGCGAGAAGCATGAAGATCGCTCTGACTAGCGGGCAGCATGATCTATTGATGGAGGCTTACCTGAAGCTGCAACCCTGGCCGGATGTGCGCGAGGGACTGGCGGAGCTGCGCAGGCGGGGGATCAGGCTGGCGTTCTTGTCGAACCTGACTGCGGCGATGCTCGACGCGAATCTGAAGCAGGCGGGACTGAGCGAGTTTTTCGAGCCGCACCTTACGACCGATCGCGTGCAGGCGTACAAGCCGAGTCCGCGAGCATACCAGATGGGGCAGGATATATTTCGCTTGCAGAAGCGGGAGATCGCGTTTGCTGCGTTTGGAGCGTGGGATGCGGCGGGAGCGAAGTGGTTCGGGTATCCAACGGTGTGGGTCAACCGCGGAGGCGTTCCGGCAGAGGAACTGGATGCTCAGCCGGATGTGGTTGCGAAGAATTTCGGCGGGCTGGTGGAATTTGCCGGGAAAGCCTGAATGCAGGCCTCAAACGCGAGACCTGGGAGCCCCCCAACATTCGAGAGGAGAATAGAACTTCCAAAGAAGTCTTGACGCTCTTATACGATGGTGTGAATCACAATTAGGCAAGTCCACCACTGTCGAGGAGCTTCATGGCAACCACGGAAATGGGTTTTCTGCACGGTCAGCTTAGGGAGCGGAAGGGTCGTCTGGAATCGGTGATCGCTGCGACTCCGGGCGATGCGAACCTGCAGGCGTTGCTGCACGAAATAGATTCCGCGCTCGATCGATTTGCGGCCGGCACGTATGGCCTTTGCGATTCTTGCCATGAGTCCATCGAGCGAGACAGGCTGCTCGCTGATCCGCTGATTCGCTATTGCCTTGACCATCTGACCAAACATGAACGGGCCGCGCTGCAGCGCGATCTTGATCTGGCGTCGGAGCTGCAGCGAGGTCTTTTGCCGCCCAGAGATCTAAGGGTAGGCACTTGGGAGACGAATTATCACTACGCGCCGCTGGGGCCGGTGAGCGGCGACTATTGCGATCTCTTTCCTGCGAAAGAGCAGCTCTACTTCATGCTGGGAGATGTTTCCGGCAAGGGAGTAGCAGCCTCGATGCGGATGACGCAGCTGCATGCCCTGTTCCGCAGCCTGATCGGAATGGGTCTCCCGCTTGCAGAGATTGTGGAACACATCAATGGCTTTCTTTGCGAGAGCGGGATTTCCGGGCAGTACGCGACGCTCGTCTGCGGCCGTGCCGAGCCAGGAGGAGAAGTAGAGCTATTCAATGCGGGCCATCTGCCCGTGATCGCTGTTCAGAAAGGGAAGCCGCAGCTGCTCGAGTCGACTGGGTTTCCGGTGGGTATGTTTCGCGATGCCTCGTTCACTCCAGTTCGCGTGCAACTGGGCAGCGACGACATGCTGTTTCTTTTTACTGACGGTGTGTCAGAGGCCGAGGGAGGAGACGGCGAATACGGCGTCGAGCGCATTGTCAATTTGCTCTGCCGGAACACGCCGTGTTGCGCAGGTGACGCTGTGTCAGCGTGCCTCGAAGACCTCCGTGCCTTCGTCGGAACCCAGCCAGGAACAGACGACGTAACCCTGCTGGCCCTCCGGCATCTCTCGCTAAATTAGTCAGCTGAGGACCGTAGCCAGCTTCACGCTCCGGATAAAGCAATGCTCCGTTGGATCTGCGGATCCTTTCTTGCGAGTGAGGGAGCGGCAGCGGAAGTCAGCTCGGAAGATCGAACAGTTTGGTCCCACAACCATACAACCAGGAAGGTGTCGGGTGGGCCTTCGCAGGTCGCTAGAAGGGCCTTGGGCCGTGTCGAAGTAAGGAGGTCTTACCGAAGGTGTTAGTCACTGAATACGTTTGTGCGATGTACCTAGCTGAGCGGCGGCCCTAAGCTGAACGGTACTCACATTTCAGCACGGTTCTGCCATGGGAACGATGCGATTTGAATATCGAATCACGTCCCGGCGAAGGGATGTGTATAGTGGGAACGCCGATCATCACGCCGGGGTGGGTGGATGGAGATCGGGCGCGCCGGTACATCCACAGCTCGTTTCTCGATAGAGTTCTCGGAAATCTGTTTCCGGATCAGCGGCGGCATCCGCGATTCTTTGCGCCACCCATCGTCGCGTATCTGGGAGGCGTGGGTCAATCGAAGCTCTTCCCCATCATGAATGTGAGTGTGGGTGGCTTCTGCCTAAAGACCGATGAGCTTTGGACGCCAGGACTTGTGATGCCAATCGCCCTTCAGAGGTGGAGGACCATTCCACAGGACGATCCGGAGTCGCTCACCGTGCAAGCGATGCTGGTGCGCCGAGCGGAGAAGGAGGCGGGATTCGCGATTGTTCTGCCTCCGGAGATACTTCCGCACACGCGCAGGCAGCACCAGAACATTCTGCTGCAACAGATGTCGGATTTCTTGAAGGATCTCCCGGAGCCGATGCCAATGGCCACTGCAGATCCCATCCATGCTCCGACTTCCGCCAGATCGCATTCCAATTCGCACCAACTCCATCCGCTTCCGGATAGAACCAAGACTCACAAGCTCTCGGCTTGAACGAGGTGGAGTATCGAACGGGGTCCTGAGTGGCAGTGACAGCCCCGCGCCGGTTTCCGCAGAGCGCGCAAACGCAACAAGGCCGTCCCTTGCGGGACGGCCTTGTTGTTGAAGAGAACCAAGGAGTGGAGAGTTGGAACCCCACTCTCCCAGGAACTTCAAATTAGTCGCCGGCGACGGGCTCGGCCTCTTCGCGGTGGCGATTGACCGGCGATGCGGCGTTGTTGCTCGCGGGGCGGATGCTGTCGAGGCTTACGAGGCCTTCAACCGGCTTCTCGCCCAGTACGTGTTCGCGGTAAAGCTTGGCCATGCGGGCGTTCTCAGCATCACTTTTGACCTTGGTATCGCGTGCGCGGAGGCGCTCTTCGCGCGCGTTCTTCGCGATGCCGAGTTCATCCAGCGTGTGGTTGGCTTCGGCGTTCACGTGCTCCATGTTGAGCTTGAGCTCGTGGCCCACGTAGGTCATTCCAACCTTCTTGCCGCCCGCGAAGATCTCGTGACGGCCATGCTCGTCGTACCACTTGGTCAGTGTGGCAGTCATGTGCATCTTCTCAATGATGTTGCGCCATCCCACGCCGGTGTTGTACGCGCAGAAGCTGATTTCGCCTTCCTGCGTGGCGTAGGGGATGATGCACTGCTCGGTGCGGCGGAAGTCGTAGTTAAACAAATCCTGGAACCACATGCCGGCGATGAAGAGGAAGTTCCAGCGATCCTGACGGCGCTTTTGAATATCCTCCATAGTCCGGTCGCCTTTCACGCTGCCGTAGTTCTTGCCGGTGGCGTTGAAGGTCTTGTCCATCTTCTTCAGCATGTCGGAGATCTTGAAGTGGGTCGGCGACTGGAACGGATCGTAGTTGCGCAGCAGCGCCAGTCCGAATCCGACGACCGACATCCACTTGCCGCGGGCAGCATCGTTGACCTTGGCCAGATCCTTGGCAACCTGGTCCATGTGCAGGAAGGCCGTAACGGGAGCGGCTTCCTTCGTTTCCTTGTCGATCATCAGCGCCATGCCGATCCCGCAGTTGGGGTGGCATCCGCAGGAGAGCTGGCCCCACTCGGCCTGGGGTCCGTGTACGAGGTCGGCCCAGTCAGAGAAGGTGCTCATAAAGCTGATGGGGAACCAGTCGCGCTCGGGAACGCCGATGCCGACCTGATTCTTGACGTCGTGCGCCATGTGCGAGAGGGTGTAGCGCTGCGCCAGACGGCGCTCTTCGCTGATGTCTTCGTCGCGGCCGGTGAACGAAACCGGCTGGAAGGAAAGGAAGCTGATCTTCTTGGGATTGTCGAGTGCGAACTCGATGATGCGGCCGACCTGCTCGTTGTTGATGCCGTTGATGATCGTCGTAACGGGAACGATCTCGACGCCCGCTTCATGCAGGTTGTTAATGGCCTGGAGCTTTACGTCGAAGAGGTTGCCGACCTTGCGGTGCGAATTGGCAGCGTTGCCGATGCCGTCGAATTGAAGGTAAACGTAGCGAAGTCCGGCTTCAGCGGCCGCGCGGCAGAGTTCCTTCGACTTCGCGAACTCGATGCCGTTCGATGCGGCCTGAACTGAGTTGTAACCAACCTTGCGCGAGTAAGCGACGGCATCGAGGAAGTAAGGCGAGAGCGTGGGCTCGCCACCGGAGAACTGAACGCTCATCTGACGACGCGGCTTGATCGTGATGGCGTTGTCGAGCATGGTCTTGATTTCGTCCCACGTCAGTTCGTGGACAAAGCCAACCTGGTTGGCGTCCATGAAGCAGGGATCGCACATCATGTTGCAGCGGTTGGTGAGGTCGATCGTGAGCACCGAGCCGCGGCCGTGAGTGACGGTGGATGTGCCGTGGTTGTGGAGCTTGCCTTCCGTTTCGCCGTGGGCGCGGATGTCCCGGCCGGGGAACGACTCTTCAAGGTGCTTGAAGAAGGCCGGGTCGATCGACATTACGTCTTCGAAGTGGCCGTGCTTGGGGCAATCCTTGACCATCAGGATCTTGCCGTCGCGCTCAATGATCTGGGCCTTGATTTCGCCGACCTTTTCATTGAGGAGAACTTCGTGGGGCAGCTTGCCATCCAGGATCTGCTTGCGGATCTCAGGAACGCACTTGGGGCAGAGCGAGTCGGTGGTGCGGGGCCATCCCAGCGGGGGCTTTTCCTTTTGCCAGCTCTTCAGGAGGGGTTTGTCGCTCCACTTGGGGGTAAACGACGGGTTGGGGCTGATACGGTTCAGCCGCTCGTAAACGACCCACGCTCCCTTAGCCGCGTAAACGGCTGCCTTCTCGGCATACTTGACTGCTTTTGACATCTGGTGCGATCTCCTTTGGAAAGTGTGCGCTGGCTCGCGCGGGGATTCGACCTAAGTGACTGCCGGAACCCAAAAACTCAGTACAAGAGTAACGAGGTGGCCCAGTCAATCCAACGCGGGTGCAGCGAATGGGGATATCAGAGGGTGAACGGGGATTGAGCGGGGGTGAATGGAGGTATCTGCATCCGAGACAAAGCGCTGATCTAGCAGGGGTTTACGCTTTTGAGTCTCGGTTTAGAAGATATTGGGCCCGCCGGGATTGGAAACCTGGTTGATGATCTGCTGGACGAAGACGATCTGGACGTGGATATGGCGGGCGACGTCAGGGAGGAACTCGGTGACGAAATTGTCGGTAGGGGCCAGGGCGTAGCCGGTAACCACTCGAGCGGCGGTGGAAGGAAGGTCGGTTTCGAGCCCGGGGACGTACAGGTTGGCGATTTCGGCGTCGATGGGGGCGGCGATCAGGCTGGAGTAGTTGGGTATACCTTTGCCACTATCGCTTCGGGTCCACCCGACCTGGACGATGGCGTTGAGAATGCGGCGTGGGAGGGGGGCGTGAGGCATGCGGTGGTAGTGCGGATCCTGGTGAAAGACAGAAGGAATCAGGAAAGTGCCGAAGAACTCGCTCGTCATGTCTTCGGTGTAACTGACGCCGGTGTAAAGCCAGAATCCGGGAATGCCCGGTCCGTAAGCCGAATGCGAGTCAGAGCCGATAGCGATCGCAGCACTGGCACCGATCGTGATGGCGTTGAACGGATCGAGCACGTTGCGCGCGGCGAGGCGGGCTTTTTCTCTGGGGGTCAGAGGCTTGATCTCGGGACCGTTTATGAACCTCTGGTAGAAGTTGATGAGCGGTGGCGGAAGACAGGGAGGCAGGTTTTGCATGTCTTGGGTGGGATTCCCGATTCCGGTAGGCCGGCCGGCTCGTTCAATCGGAGGGAAGCCCGCAGTAGCAGCCAGATAGTTCGCGCCCAGGGCGGTGATCGTCTTGCCAGAGGACTCGCTTTTAGGGATGACGCGGCAGGGGCCCTGCTTCTGATTCTTGATGATTGGCAGGGGAGCCGAGGGAATGGGAGCCGCGGTGTTCACGGGCTCACTTGGGGCGGTGACCTGAGCGCATGCCAGCGCGGGAGCAAGCGCTGAGACAAACAGAAACAGAGCCGGAAAAATGCTACGTGACTGGCGCAGAGCGCGGTGATTTGACTGGCAGCTTGCGGCCTCGTGCAAAGAGGGCTTCCTCGCTCGTTGGAACTTTTCCTGTGCCGCGTCGTAAATGACTGGAGATACAGACCGGCACAGTGCCTGTCTCACGATCGCAAAACGTTCTACTAACTCCGACGCAAAATATTCAGAAAAGGTAACTTCGCGTCCTGAGAATAGAGGATCGAAAGGATCGGGAGATGATCGGGTGATGTTGTTTTCGCAGGCACGGTGCGTGCGGCAGACATCTCGGGCGACATTGACGCGATCTGGCGCCGAGTCGAGACTAGAAAGCGAGGCTTATCCATATGAGCTCTTATCCTCCTCCTCCACCACCCGGGCCCGGCGTCGGTCACCGGCTCGATGAAGCGATCGAGCTTATCGAGATGGAACTGCGGCATGCGATCGCCTATGTAAACGACGCGGTGGTGCCGCAGGTGCGCAGCGAATCAATTTCCGCAATGCGCAAATTGTCAGACAAGCTGAGGAACCTGGCAGACAAGATGGACCAGCAGCAAAGAGGCCCGCGCGGCTGATGCGACTGCTCACTCCCCCGAGCACGTTGCGAATTTGCTGGTTGGCCGGGCTTTTGACGGCGACGTTAATTGTTACCGGATGCGGCCACAAAAAGGCGCGGGTCACGCCGACCGCTACAGCACCGCCGGTCTATACGCCACCGACGAGAAGGCCGAGTCCCGAGCCGCCCGCACGGGGATCGATTCCCGTCACACGGGTGCCGGAGGGCGGGATCAGTGCCGAAGACAAGGAGTTCATCCTTTCGCACCGGCCAATTTACACCGAACAAGGCAAGGCTACCTGGTATACCGCCGCAAAAGGGCGAAAAGCCGCGAACGGGCAATTGTTTAGCGACGAAGCGCTGACGGCGGCGCATCGCACCTTGCCCATGGGGTCGCTGATCGTGGTGACAAATCTGAAGACCCGTCAGGCATCGGCGATGAGGATCAGCGATCGCGGTCCGTTTGTGACGACAGCGATTCTGGATCTCACAAAGGCATCGGCTCAATCGATCGGGATCTGGCCGGGGTCAGCGCAGGTGCGCATCGATGTGTACGAGACTCCGAAGCCGATGGGTTCAGGTGGACGATGGTGCGTGCAGATCGGGCCGTTTACGAGCGAGCGTCGAGCAATCCGGTTCAAGGGAAAACTGATCGATGATTATCCGGGCTCTCGCGTTATTGAGTTCCCAGGGGAAAAGAGCTATTGGGTGCGCATCCGGCCTGCAGGCGATGATCGCGAGCAGGCGGAAGAGATGGCGCGGCGAATGAGGCCGGATGAAGGTGTAGCGTATCTGACGCGGCTCGACTAGCAGGATCTGAAAGCGGAGAGGCGGTTAGTGGCCTAATCTGCTTCGAGCGGTGAACTTTGGGGGCAGCTATTCGCTGTAGCGCTTCGCCTGGTACCGATTGACGACGACCTTGCGTGGAGGATAGACAACGGTGGGCCAGTGTTTCTCCGGAGCCCATTTTCCGCTCGTGTCTTCAACTCCAACCGTCTGACCGCAGGTTTCGCAGGGATACACTCCCCAACCCGCACGGCTACGGCTGTTGTTGAGTAGCTGCTGGGTCTCTTCGCTAAGTTTTCCTTCGCATGGCTTTGTAAGTATCGCCATAATCCTCTTCTCTGGCCCTTTTTTCGTGATCTATGGCCCGTTATTGGTGAAGTAGATTGTTGGGGTCGATCAACGAGCGGCTGCCCGCTTCAGGCTGGGGGAGGGAATACCTTCTTCGAAGCCCTATTGATACTTAGATGCGTGGAAATGCCGAAGGAAGCAGCGATACCAGACGAAACTCACGCCGATGGAACTATTAGCCGGGGCATACCCGCGTAAATCGCTTGTCACCAGCGAGCTTACCGGCAATGAACTACTCCGGCGCGGGGTAGTAGGGCAGCTTGTCGTTGGTTTCGTTGGCGCGCTTCACGGTGACGTCGTCAAAAAGGAGCGCGGGGGCGAGAACGGTTTCGGGAACTTCGGTGGCGTAATTGGCGACCCAGAGGTTCTGGCCGGCAGCGACGACTCCGGATCGGAGGGCGCGCTGATCGAGATCGTCGAGGATAGCTCCGCGAACCAGCGTGCGCTTGCCATCGAGGTCGATGCGGTAGAGCAGGCGGGGCGTGTTCTCCGTGCCCAGGGTTGCGACGTAGTAGACGGATTTGAGGCCGCGGTCTTTGGCAAGCTGAATCAGTCTGTTGTTCAGCTCTTCGTCGGAGAGGCCTTGCTGGGCGGTGATCTTTAGAACTCCGATGGCTGGACGGGCAGGACCTGTGATGCCGGCGCGAGCGTGACCGTTAGATTCAGGGAAGTCGCGCACAGGCGTGCGGCCAATGAGGTAATTCTGCAGGTGTCCGTCGGAGACAAGCTGGACAGTCTGCGCGGGGACGGCTTCATCATCGACCGAGTAGGAGCCGACGAGGTACTTGCCTTCCCAGCTTTTGAGTGCGGGGTCGTCGACGACGGAGAGGAAGTCTGGCATGATGCGGGCCTTGTAGCTTGACGCAAAAGGACCGTTGGTGCGGGCTTCGGTACCCAGCTTGGGGCGCGTTGCGGTGACCCCAGAGGCAAGAAGAGCGTGCAGCGTGTCTGCGCTGGCATCGGCAGAGAGAAGCACGGGCCCGTGATACTCCTCTTCGACGATAGGTGCCTTCCGGAGATCGCTGAGCGAGGTGATGAGCGTGACCGCGTGTTTGTGGAACTCCTCGGGGCTGTCGAGGTCGGCGAGAGAAATACCGCTGGTTCCATAGGAGCGATCGAGATGCATACCGTCATCGGCCTGCGTGCCCACGCCGATCGATTCGGAGTAGCTGCCGGAGGATTTACGGACAATCGCTCCTTCGCTGGAGGCGATCCACGTGGTGGTGACCCGTGCGTGGAAGGCAGCGGTGGAGTACTGGATCTGCTGCTGGCTCGCATTGACCGATGCATCGGTTCGGTAGATTCCGCTGTCGCGAGCGACGCGTTCGGACCAGGCATTCTCGTCCACTGCAAGCGTGAGTGGATCTGCGAGCGAGACGATGGGCTTGGCTTTGCTGAAATCGTCGGCTTGCGGCGGCGTTTGCACCTGCTTGAGCTCAGCCTGCTTCTGAGCGTAGGCGGCAAGAGCGGCTTTATAAGCCTGATCGGTCCCGGACCAGAGCGCGGAACGGAGCGCTATGGGGTCGTCCTCGATGGAGGCGAGCTGAATTGCACCGTCGCCACGCGGACCGGAGTTGTCGGTCTTGTAGTCGCCGACGCGGACGCTGATTCGGGCGATGCGGGCGTGGCCGTGATGCGAACCCTCCGTGTCGCCGAACGCCGCCCGAGTTTCGAAGTCCTGCACGTCTTCGAGCCGGTACTCGATGAAATACGGCTTCTCGAAGCCGGGCAGCTGGAGGTGCGTCATGCTGCGATCGAGCTCGTCGAGCATGGCCTTGAGGACCGGATCTTTTTCAGCATCAGCCCGCGTAGCCTGCGCGGATAATTGCGGCGCGATGGCTGAGAAAGAGAGAATTCCTACTCCGATGATTGCTGACAGATGACGAGCGAAGTTCATTGGCCCTCCTTCGTTGCCGGCGTCGACGGCGCGCCTGGGATGGAGAGGATGGGCGGACGCTGCGTGCCCTGCTGCTGGCGCTGCGTTTCGATTTCGCTGACGAGCATCGCGGGAGCAACTGCGCTGACCGGGACGGTGCCGGACTCGGCTCCGCATTCGCCGTTGAAGACCTCGCTTTTATCGCTTGTGGCGAGAATGCGCTTCATGGCGGCCAGCGGTGTGCCGACGATGCTGACCCCACGAACGAGTTCATCCGGGCGGCCATCGACGTAGACCCGCCAGACGACGAGCGGAATAACCTGGAAGGCCTGCGGCGCGCTTCGCGTTGTGACAGCAAAGCCCGAGGAGATGTCTTCGAAGTAGAGGCCGTAAGGTTTGCCCTGCTTCTTCGCCTCCTCGATCAATCTCTTCCGGAGTTCTCCCTCCTGGACTGAGTTCGTCGAAGTCACGATGAGATTGCCCTGGCGACCAGTGGGCATGCGTCCTGTCTGGCCGCGGCCATGGCCGTTGGAATCGGCAAAGCTGGCGATGGGCAGTCGCGACATCAGGAAGGTTTTGAGGATGCCGTTCTGGATGAGGTCGACGCGACGGGCTTTCTGGCCCTCGTCGTCGAAAGAGTAGGTCCCGCTTAGCCGCGTCTTGTTAAAGGTGCTTACCGTGGGATCGTCAGAGACGGAGAGGAATGGCGGCAACACTTCCTTGTTGAGTTCCTTGGTGAAGGTCTGGCCTTCTTCCTCGCCGCGCTGGCGCTGACCTTCGAGACGATGTCCGAGAACCTCGTGGAAGAAGACCGCAGAGGCGCGTCCGGAGAGGATCGCGGGGCCATCGAACGGCTCCGTTACAGGCGCTTTGCGAAGTGCTTCGAGGCTCTTGCCGAGTTCGCGTACGCCGGCTTCCATTTGCGATTGAGAAGGAAGACCGTCGGGGGTTTCAGCTTCGAATGTCTGGCCGCGGAAGAGGTCCATGCCGTCCTCGGCACGGGTCACGGCGAAGATAACCACGCGCGCCTGCTGACGGGGAGAGACGATGCGCGATCCTTCAGAGGATGCGTAATAGTCAGTCTGGCTCTGGACTGTGAGCACGGCGATGTTCTGGTAGACATCGGGGAACTCACGGAAGACCAGGCTGAGCGACTTGATACGCTGCTCCCACGCGCTGCGGTCAATCGCGATCGTGGGGGCGGGCGCGGAGACGGACACCTGCGGAGGTTCCTTGCTGAAGTCGGGCGACGAGTCTTCTTCTTTCGCGCGAACCTGTGCTTCAGTTTTGACGCGAAGGTAGTTGTCTAGCGCGGTGCCGTAACCGGCGTTGGTCGCTAGCCACAGAGTGCGGGCGAGGGCAGTGCGGTCGTCGCCGAGGGGCATTTGAAGACTGTTGACTGCCGAAGCGCGATGGTTGCCGTGCGTGTTGTCAAGCTTGGGATCGCCGATGCGGACCTGCACGTCGGCTACACGAACATGGCTGGTGTTGCTGTCGGCGAGGGCGCCATATTGCGCGCGGATGCTGACGGTGTTCGCATCGCTTATCGAGTAGCTGATGAAATAGGGTGGTAGCTGTTTGTCGCCGTCTTTCTGGTTTGGGCCGGATTGACTCGTTGTGGGCTTGCCGAGTGATGTGAACGCACGCTGGAGTTCGCTCGTCATGGTGTCGAGCAGCACGGGCCCTACGGTTGTTGCGCCTTTCTCCGCGGCGTGCACTCTGGCTCCGGGCTGCGCAGATGCACCGGATATTGCGAGCGCAGTAGATAAAAGGAATGCAGCAAGCAGACGGAGACTGGCGGGTTGGCGGCGGGGCCCCGAAAGAGGGCAGGACTTCTCAGCTGTGAACATCGATAAACTTGATTGTCTCAAATTCCTGATTCTTCCGAGGGAAATCTGGTGAGTTGGCTTCGTCGCACCGTGTTCGCAGGTACCGTAGGCGTTTTACTCGTCGTCAGCGGCGTTGGGCTGCGCGCGCAAACGGGCAAAGGGAAACTGGCGCCGGAGAACGAACTACAGCAGGTGCAGGAGAAGCAGGCCCCGCATTCGGAGCAGGCATATTCCCTGCCTCCAGAGAAACTTGCGCAGGCGAAGGCGCTCAACAGGATCCGGGTATGGGTGGCGATTGCCGGGTCAGTGTGGGATCTCATCGTGCTGTGGGCCTTGCTGGCTTCGGGTACGGCTACGCGGTTAGACGTGTGGACAAGGGAAACGCTCAAGCCGAGATGGGTGCAGGGAATCGGGTACTTCGCGATTGTGTTGGCGGTCCTTGCAGTGGCGGATCTTCCGCTTGGGATAATTGCGCACAGGGCTAGCCTGAAGTACCACGTCAGCGTTCAGGCTTGGGGGCCGTGGTTTGCCGACAACGCGAAGGGCTTGGGGGTATCGCTGGCGATCGGCGTACCGGTCGCGCTTTTCCTGAACTGGGTGGTGCGGAAGTCGCCGCGGCGCTATTGGATGTGGGTGTGGCTTGTCTCATTCCCGCTGGTACTGATCGGGGTGTTCCTGGAGCCGCTGGTGATCGATCCGATATTCAATAAATACTCGCCGCTCGAGGCGACTCATCCAGCACTCGTTGCCAGGCTGGAGAAGGTGGTGGAGCGTACCGGAACGAAGATTCCGCCAAGCCGGATGTTTTTGATGAAAGCCAGCGAGAAGAGCAACGGAATCAATGCGTACGTGACCGGGATCGGCTCGAGCAAGCGCTTTGTGATGTGGGATACGACGATGGATCGGATGCCGGATGACGAGATCATGTTCATCTTCGGGCACGAGAGCGGGCATTATGTGCTGAACCACATTCCAAAAGGACTGACGCTGATGATGGTGGGACTCGGCTTCATGTTTTGGGTCTGTGCGCACCTCGCAGAGGCTATGGTGCGCCGCTTCGGGGAGCGCTGGAAAGTGAGCTCGATGGCCAGTCGGACGGGATTCCTTGTCCTGTTCTTTGCATTTTCGATCGGGAACTTCGTATCGACGCCCGTGGCCAACACCGTGAGCCGGCACTTCGAGCACGAGGCGGATGTGTACGGGCAGGAGGCGATTCATGGGCTGGTCATTGACCCGCAAAAGACGGCGGTATCGGGATTCAACCACATGGGGGAGGCCTGGCTGGAGGATCCTGCGCCGCATGCGTTTGTGGAGTTCTGGCTGGGAAGCCACCCGTCAGTGCAGAAGCGGGCGAACTTCGCGGAGCACTACGATCCGTGGGCGAATGGGGGACGGGCTGAGTTTTTTGAAAAGTAGAATGCGAGCGGGATTTACATTGCAGCGGCCTGTGCTTAGAATGCGGTCCACGTCCCCTTTCAGAATTGCTGAGTTGAAGAAAGGACACGCATGGGACATCTTCCCGAACAGGGCATCAACCACACGAATCTCTTGCGCGTTTGCCTACTGAGCTTGATGGTTCTGACCGCCGGCTCGATGTCAGGATGTTTTGGCACGATTACGGGAGGTTCCTCGGAGGCCCTCAAGCTTGAAACCGCGATGCATCAGCAGATGGCGCGAGGCGATGTGGCGGGAATCTACAACGATGCCGATCAGCGATATCGCAACGCTGTAAGCCGCGAAAAGTCCGATGCCCTGTACATCTCCATCGTGCGCAAACTCGGGGTTCCTCTCGACTGCAAACAGGGTGGATCAATGATGCAGGTCGGAACAATGGGCACGACAATCCGTTCGGAGTGCGAGACGAGATTCTCGAAGGACGCCAATGCCAAGGAGACATTTGTTTGGGTAAAGGCGAAGGATCGCTATCGGCTCATGGGGTACAACATTGTTTCCAATGATTTGATAACGCGGTAATTGCGACAGGAGCCGGTGGATTGAACTGGAGGAGCGTCGCGTCGAAACCAGAAATCCCATAGGATAGAAGTAGTCATGGTTGCGGCTTCCCTGATTCCTCCGTTATTTGCGAAGGCTGCGGGCTCGGTGCTCGTTGCGGGGGCCGGAGCTGTCGCGGTCATCATCTGGCGGCTCCGGGAGACGCGGACCGCTGTTTCCCTCAGGAAGATCATCATTCCGCCGCTGGGAATGGCCACAGGCTTCTCAATGTTTTTAGACGCGGCTTTCCGGGTGCCATGGACGTGGGCGCTGACCGCTTTCCTGACGGGAGCGCTGGTTCTGGCCTGGCCGTTACTACTGACCACCCGCCTGGAGCGCCAGGGCGAGACGGTGAGGATGAAGCGGTCGAGTGCGTTCCTGCTTGTAATCCTTGTGCTGGCGGCTGTGCGATTTCTTGCACGCGGCTATTTCGACCGCATCCTGACAGCGCCGCAGACCGCGGGCGTTTTCTTTATCCTTGCGTTCGGAATGATCCTGATCTGGCGCGCGAAGATGCTGGTGGACTACAGGCGGCTTACGGCAGGTCTGCAGACGAGAGCTGCCTGAACCAATACTCTCGACACTTTCACACTCGGAGAACTGAAAGATGCAATTCTTAACGCTGTCGCGCCGGCGGATAGATGCGTTCCCGGCGGAAGCATTCACACCTCAGTTAATCGCTCAGGAAGGCCAGCGCGTGAAAGAGTTGTACGCGACCGGCATGTTGCGGCAGATCTGGAAACGCGGCGACACGCCCGGCGCGGCGATTATCTGGGAGGCTGGCAGCGAAGCCGAGGTGCGCGATGCGGTTGCGACTTTGCCCATCTACAAGGCTGGAATGCTGGAGCTGAGCGCGATTCTGCCGCTTGAACCTTATGCGGGGTTCGGCCCATCAAAATAGAGCCGGATCGCAAATTTGCGGGATAAAATCCTGTCTTTTCCTCATTCCACGAGAGCCTTCAGCAGGTCGTACACTGTAGCTTCGTTGCTTTCGCTCGAAAGGAGCTTTCTTTTTTATGGCTTATCCCGCGAATTATCGCTACACGAAAGAACACGAGTGGATCTCGCTAGACGGGAAGATCGGGACTATTGGCATCACGGATTACGCGCAAAACTCGCTCGGTGACATTGTGTATGTCGATGTGCCGAAGGTGGGCGATTCCGTGACGGCGAACAATTCGTTTGGCTCGGTGGAAAGCGTGAAGGCGGTGAGCGATTTGTTCTCGCCGGTGAGCGGAACCGTGACGGCCATTAACGAGGAATTGAAGACCTCACCGGACAAGATCAACGAAGCTCCGCACGAAGCGTGGATTATCAAGGTGGAACTGTCCGATCCCTCTGATTTTGAGAAGCTGCTGGATTCGGCGGCGTACGAGAAGTTTGTTTCCGAAGAAACGGGCGCGTAAGCGCTACAACTGCTAGCTTCTAGCAGCTAGCTTTCGTCTTTTGCAGCACCATGGTTCGTATCACCCGCTTCTGGCTAAGGCCCGGAAGCTAGAGGCTAGTAGCTCACATGCGTTATCTACCCAAATCTCCCGCTGAGCGCCAGCAGATGTTGAAGGCTATCGGCGCGAAGGCGATTGACGATCTGTTTGCAATTATTCCGGCGGAGTACAGGCTTACGCGCGATCTCGACGTTCCGCGCCAACAGGGCGAGAGCGAGATCGTTTCGTATTTCAAAGCCGCAGGGCAGAAGAACGCGACCGACTATGCGAGCTTTCTGGGTGCCGGTTGCTATCGGCATTACCGGCCAGTGGTGATCGATTCACTCGTACAGCGGGGCGAGTTCTTGACGAGCTACACGCCGTACCAGGCGGAGATCACGCAGGGAACGCTCCAGGCGATCTTCGAGTTTCAGACGATGATTGCCGAGTTGACCGGCATGGATGTAGCGAACGCCAGCATGTACGACGGGTCAACAGGCGCGGCCGAAGCTGTGCTGATGGCCATGCGCGTGACCGGGCGGCAGAAAGCGGTGGTCGCGTCGACAGTACATCCCGAGTATCGCGAGGTGCTGCAGACATACCTGCGCTATCGCGATCTGCCGACTGCTGAGATCGGCTACGTTCCGGACACAGGGCGTGTGGACCTGGATGCGCTGGCCGCTGCGGTGACGGATGAGACGGCGGCAGTGCTGGTGCAGAGCCCGAATTTCTTCGGAGTTATCGAGGACATTCCGGCGATTGCTGAGATTGCACACAAGAAGGGCGCTCTGCTGATTGTTTCGATTGCCGAGGCAGTTTCGCTGGGAATCGTGCGGCCTCCCGTTGAGGCGGACATCGTCAGCATGGAGGCCCAATCGTTTGGAGTTGCCCTGAGCTACGGCGGGCCGTTCTGCGGAGTGATCGCAGCGAAGGAGCAGTATCTCCGGCAAATGCCAGGGCGGCTTGCTGGACAGACCGTGGATGGAAACGGCAATCGCGGATTTGTGCTGACGCTATCGACGCGCGAGCAGCATATCCGCCGCGAGAAAGCGACTTCAAATATCTGTACGAATCAGGCGCTGGTGGCTCTGATGGCGACGATCTTCCTGACGGTATACGGGAAGGAGGGGATTCGCGAACTGGCGGAACACAATCTGGCGAAAGCTCATTATGCCGCGTCGGCGCTCAGCGCGGGTGCAGGGGTAAAGCTTCTTTTTGGTGCCTCGCCGCGATTCCATGAATTTGTGCTGCAGACTGAGGAATCGGCGGCGCAGTGGACTCAGCGCCTATTGGACGAGAAGATCGTGGGCGGCCTGGATCTGAGCCGCTGGTATCCGGAGTTGAAGAACGCAACCCTGTGGTGCGCGACGGAAGTGACTGCGCGGGAAACGATCGATCAAGCGGCAAAGGTGCTGGCTGCAGCGCCGGTGGAGGCGTAGGGATGGCAGCGACAGTGGAACAGATTGAAAGAAAGATCTTGGGAAAAGTTCGCCCGCATCAAACGCAGAACGAGGGGCTGGTATTTGAGAAATCCGCTCCCGGAAAGCGCGGCTACAAGCTGCCGCCGCTCGACGTACCTGAGGTCGACGCGAAGGCGGAGCTCGGCGCTGCCTACCGTGAAGACAAAGCCGGACTGCCTGAGCTGAGCGAGATTGAAATCATCCGCCACTTCACCAGGCTCTCGACTTGGAACTACGCCATCGACCTGGGCATGTATCCGCTGGGCTCGTGCACGATGAAGTACAACCCGCGCGTGAATGAGTTCGTGGCGCGTATCGAGGGGCTCGCGGAGGCGCATCCCTATCGGCCGGAGTCGCTGGCGCAGGGGATCCTCGAAGTGATCGATCTCCTTCAACGCTGCCTCATCGAAATCACCGGGATGGATACGATCACATTGCAGCCGGCGGCGGGTGCGCATGGTGAGTTCACCGGCATCCTGCTGGTGCGGGCATGGCATGAGTCTCGTGGGAATGCGCGGAGAAAGATCATTATTCCCGACTCTGCGCACGGGACCAATCCGGCGACTGCAGCCATCTGCGGATACCAGGTCGAGAATCTCAAATCGAACCCGCAGGGTGGAATTGATCTGGAAGCGCTCGAGCGCCAGGTGGATGAAGATACCGCGGCGCTGATGCTGACCAATCCATCGACGCTGGGCGTATTCGAGAACGAGATACACAAAATAGCCGACATCCTGCACGCCAAGGGCGCTCTGCTCTATATGGATGGCGCGAACATGAATGCGCTTGTGGGCAAGGTGCGGCCCGGCGACTTCGGCGTGGACGTGATGCACCTGAACCTGCACAAGACCTTTTCGACGCCTCATGGCGGCGGAGGTCCCGGGTCCGGGCCGGTGGCTTGCAAGAAGTTCCTGGAGCCGTTTCTGCCTACGCCTGTCTTGTTGAAGAAGGACGGAAATCTGCACTGGGAGTACGACCGGCCGCAGTCGGTGGGGCGGGTGCGGGCGTTCTATGGCAACACCGGCATGTTCATTCGCGCTCTGGCATACATTCTGGCGAATGGGCCGGATGGCTTGCGGCAGACGACGGAAGACGCGGTGCTCAACGCGAATTACATCCGCAAGAACCTCGAAGATCTCTACGACCTGCCATACAAGACACCATCGATGCACGAGGTCGTCTTCAGCGATAAACGGCAGGCGGCAAAGGGCGTCAAAACGGGGGACATTGCCAAGCGGCTGATCGACTATGGATTCCACCCGTATACGGTCAGCTTCCCGCTGATCGTGCATGGTGCGCTGATGATCGAGCCAACCGAAAGCGAGTCGCTGGAGGAGCTGGATCTCTTCATCGAAGCCATGCGTTCCATCGCCAAAGAAGTAGAGGAGACGCCGGAACTGGTGAAATCGGCGCCGCACTCGACCCGTGTATCCCGACTGGATGAGGTGCAGGCGGCGCGGAAGCCTGTGCTCCGCTGGCGTCCCGAGTCCAAGTAATTGCCCCGAAGGTGCCAGAGCTAAGTTGAACCCGGTGTGCGGATAGCGCAATTTCATGCTTTTCCGCATGCTGCACAGGTAACTGTCCACGAGTGACTTCCTACCCTTCCCGAGTTACTCCAAGAGCCCTGTAAACAGCCGCTATCTTGCATATTTTCATTGCTTTCGATTCCGACAAAATCAGATAATCAGATTCTTCCAAGGGCGTTGTAAAGAAATGCGCTTTTGATTCCGTCGCAGCGGAGAACATGGCGCGGTACCAGGTTCAGGACGTGGCCGGTGGAGCAGTATCCGTGGGGAAGACCGGTGCAATTTCTCGGGCAAGAGTGCAAGGTTTCGAAGAGAAGCCTGTCAAGCGAACGAACGCGGCAGGGAGGTCTACCGTTTATGAAGCTGTTTCGAAATGAAGAAGGACAGACGCTGGTGCTCACGGCACTTCTGATGTGCATCCTGATGGGATTTATGGCGCTCGCGATCGATATGGGTGTCACCTTCAAGACACAGCGCACGGTGCAAACGCAGGCTGATGCTGCTGTCATAGCTGCCGCACTTTGCGCCACTTACGGCGGCCAGTTCTGCACGCGGTTTGGGGGAACGGATGTGAATACTGTTGCTACCGGCGCCGCAACAGCAAACGGGTTGGCCTCGAACGCCACTATATCAGTGGCTCCTGCCGTTTACGGTCAGCACCTAAATGGCTACTACGAAGTGATCATCAAGCAGCCGAGCGCCACCCCTTTCGTTGGAACTTTCGCGGGGCTGTTTGCGGGAGGATCGTCGGGGGGCTACAACCCAATGAATGTCGGTGCTCGAGCTGTGGCAGGGTTGGTCCCGGGAACGACTTGCCTGTACGTGCTGAATAAGACTGCTGACAATGCGCTCTATGTGAAGGGCGCAGCTCAGATCACCGCTCCTCATTGCTCAATCCAGGTGAATTCCAATTCTCCCAGTGCCGTATGCACGACTGGGAACAGCGCGACTATCGATTCTGGGCAGATCCTGGTGGTTGGTTCGCAGGGCAGTGCGGGTAATTGCAACCAAACGCAGAGCAACGTACAGAGCGGCGGTGGCTCGGCGAACGATCCACTCGCGGATATGACTATGCCCGATCATGGTTGTAACAGTGATCCAGCTGCGGGTCCGGTGAATGTGTTCGGCTTTGGAGGCGGAGCATCGGTGAAGCTTTCGCAAAGCGGCAGTACGATCACACTCACGAATACGGGAACTGGCGCCACTAAGACAGTTACTCCCGCCTCTTATTCTCCTGGCGGCGCGGGTACACCATCTGTGAATGTGGCTTGCTTCAGTGATACCAATGTGAGCCTCACTACCAGTCTTGGTACAGACCCCAACTCGGCGTGGGTGTTCCAGCATGGGTTGAACGTTGCCGGCGGAAGCTCGTTCATCAAGATCACAGGGACGACTGAGATTCAGGACGGCGACTTCCAGGAGGCGAACACCAACCTTCTGATCAGCGGGCCTACTGGTACCGAACCCTACACCGGAATGGCCTTGCTGGTCCCCTCACACGGTCCAACCGGTCCCACATGCCCGAGTTCGGTCACGTCAATGGGAACGGTGCCGGCCGGCGATGGATGTCTCAACCTCCAATTTGGCAGTGGCGGCAGTCCTAACCAACTCTCGAACAAGTGCTCTTCCACTTCGACAACGCCTGGAATGGTGGGCACTGTCTATGCCCCAAAGGATGTCCTCTACATGCAAGACAATGGTGGATGTCTGTCAGTGGTCAACATCATTGCAGACGAAGTTTGGAACAAGAGCGGCGATCTGGAAATCTACAACTACAATCTTGCGTACACCACGTCGCCGTTGGACGTTGTGCGGCTCGTCGAATAGGGGTGTGGATATGATGAGCGGCAAACTACTTGTGCAGCGGCTGAAGAGCATGTGTTGCTGTGAATCCGGTTCGGCCATGGTAGAGACGGCGCTAACATTCCCACTCTTTGTAGCATTGCTGCTGGGAGCCGTTGAACTTGGTGATCTTGCTTATAAGGCCAACGAAGTAACAAACGCTGCCAGATCTGGCGCCCAGTACGCTGCATCGACGGGGGGTGGGTATACGGACTGCGATGGAACAGTTCCCAACGTTCCTTCGCCTACGTACGCGACAGCCCACCTTTGTGGAAGCACAGCTTCGCCTTCGACGCGCGGCATCTACGTCACTGCCCTGAAAGACGCCCCTCTCGTGTCCAGCGCTTGCACCGCGTTCACTGTGAAAGCAGCGACTTCGTGCATTTGCTCCGACAACAGTTCGTGCGCGTTTTCAAGTTCGTCTGGATACACCTGCGCGAAAAAGCCTGTGATCATGGTTTCGGTGTACACATCGGCGCAATGTTCACCGGCTGCATCGGTTCCTAATCTTTTTCCGGTGGGATCGGCCTTCACCATCAGCGGGTACTCCCAGCAGGAGGTCACATTTTGAAAGCGAACCTGATCGGATCTGGCTTCTCATTGGGACGGCGGGCGATTCGGCTTGGAGTGAGCAAGGGACGACGCGAGGACGGCAATTCGATGGTGGAGATGGCGCTGGTGTGCGCGTTCGTTTATCTGCCTATGCTGTTCGGGATTTTTCAGGTGGCTCACGGACTGTACGTCTATAACTTCGTTTGCAGCGCGGCTCATCAGGCCACCCGATATGCTGCGATTCGCGGTTCAAATTCCTGCATCATCCAGAGCAACTTCGTGAATTGCAATCTGAACCCAACAGGTTCCACCAACACGCCGAGCGGTGCGGGAACACCGCTCCAGAACTACGTCCAGAGCCTGAGCTTCATGGGTATCGACCAAAGTAAGCTGACCGTGACACCAACATGGTTCGGCAGGTTGAACGACAGTACCGGCGGTGGTTTCTCAAAAGCCAGCTGGGACACTCCGTGCGCGACGGCCGGCTGCAATGCCATTGGCAATGCCGTGCAGGTTGCGGTTACGTACAATTTTCCGCTGGGCATTCCAGGAGGCAGAACCCTTGCGATCACGGGCGTCTCCAAAATGATGATCAGTGAGTAGCGCCAGGCATTCGCGATTGGCCGCATTTTACCGGGCAAGGATATTTCAATACAACAAATTGAGTTTTGGGGCGACGGGTCGTGCGCTCTTGATGGGTAATATGCCTTGAGTAATCTGTATCTTATTGATTTTCTTTACACATCGTAACCTC
>Ga0207695_10003673_pt1 | contig 21396 bp, 18 predicted proteins | sample KBSC54metaG_FD_184354 | JGI IMG/M metagenome (GOLD analysis project Ga0207695, IMG submission 184354) | Corn rhizosphere microbial communities from Kellogg Biological Station, Michigan, USA - KBS C5-4 metaG (SPAdes) (version 2) | ecosystem: Host-associated > Plants > Roots > Rhizosphere > Soil...
CTACCGTCGTACACCGTTGACCAAAACTCCATGCCGTAGCACGGAGCACGAATGCCATCGGCAGCCTTATGGCTGCACGACGGCGAGTACTTTAGCGACCACGTCCCCGATGCTTAAACCGGTGCTATCCACCAGAACGGCATCTTCGGCGGGCTTGAGCGGCGCGACGGCCCTGGATGCATCCCGGGTGTCACGCGCTTCAATTTCGCGCTGAAGGCTTGCAAGTGTAACGCTGAGTCCCTTTTCCTTCAACTGCTTATAGCGTCTTTTCGCGCGTTCCGCGGCGCTGGCGGTCAGGAAGACCTTGAACGGGGCATCCGGGAAGATCACCGTCCCCATGTCCCGACCGTCCGCCACCAGGCCCGGCGCCTTCCGAAAGCCTAGCTGCATGGCCACCAGCGCCTCCCGGACCGAAGGAACCGAAGCGATGGCCGAGGCCGCTGCCCCTGCCGTCTCGGTCCGCAGCTCGTCGGTGGCGTCATGGCCGTTGACGATGACCCGGGTGTCCTCGCCATCGGGGGCTGCCCGAAACTGGATCCTGGTGGTCTGCGCACAGCGGGTGACCGCCTCCACGTCGGACAGATCCAGCCCACCCGCTCCCGCGGCATAGCCGACCGCCCGGTACAGGGCGCCCGAATCGAGCAGGCGCCAGCCCAGATGCTCGGCCACAAGGCGGCTGATCGTGCCCTTGCCCGACCCGGACGGCCCATCGATGGTAAGTACGGGAACGGGGGTGGCAGGGGTCATGACGGCTCCGGTCGGGCTAAACCTCGTATGATATCGCGTTGACCCCCGCGCCGAGCGCGTGGTATCAAGCCGCGCACCTTTCCGCACGCTTTCCTAAAGTACAGGCCCCATGACCGATCTTCGTCCCGAGTTTGAGCAGGCAGCCGAAGACATCCAGAAATTGGGGGAAAGGCCGGATAACGACACCCTCCTGAAACTGTATGCCCTCTACAAGCAGGGCTCCGAGGGCGATGTCCACGGACAGCAGCCAGGCTTCTTCGACTTTATCGGCACCGCCAAGTACGAGGCGTGGGCCAAGCTGCGTGGCGTGGATGGGGAAGAAGCCCGGCGACGCTATATCGCGTTGGTGCGCGAGCTGCTGGGCTGAGCTTTTTTAGGAGTGAGTGAAGAGCTTTTTAGGAGTGAGTGGAGAGGAGTGAGGAGTAAGAGAGAGCAAGAGCCGGCAAGGGCCTGCTTTCTCTCACTCCTCACTCCTCTTCACTCACTCCTTGCTTTTCCCCTTCCCTCCCGGCACATTCATACGATCGTTTGAACGAGCTGCCGCCGCCTCATGTCCTATCCGCATCTGTTCGCCCGGCTCGACCTGGGCCATGTGACCCTGCCCAACCGCATCCTGATGGGCTCCATGCATACGGGCCTGGAAGACAAGGCGGCGGATTTCGACAAGCTGGCGGCTTATTTCGCCGAGCGTGCGCGCGGCGGGGTCGGCCTGATGGTGACCGGCGGCATTGCACCGAGCATCCAGGGTTGGCTCAAGCCCTTCGGCGGCCGACTGAGCATGCCCTGGCATGTGGCACGGCATAAGAAAGTCACCGAGGCCGTACACAAGGAAGGCGGCCTGATCTGCATGCAGATCCTGCACGCCGGCCGGTACGGCTATCACCCGCTGTCGGTCGCTCCCTCGAAAATCAAATCGCCGATTACACCCTTTACCCCACGCGCGCTTTCGACCGGCGGCGTAGAACGCAGCATCCGCGACTTCGCTCATTGCGCAAAACTGGCGCGCGACGCAGGCTACGACGGCGTCGAAGTGATGGGTTCGGAAGGCTATCTGATCAACCAGTTCCTGGCCGAACGCAGCAACCGACGCAATGACAAATACGGCGGCGACGCGACACGGCGCATGCGCTTTGCGCTGGAAGTGGTCGAGCGCACGCGCGAGGCGGTAGGCCGTGACTTCATCATCATCTATCGCCTGTCGATGCTGGACCTGGTCGAAGGCGGCCAGGACTGGAGCGAGATCGTCACGCTGGCCAAGGGCATCGAAAAGGCTGGTGCCAGCATCATCAATACCGGCATCGGCTGGCATGAAGCACGCATCCCCACCATCGTCACCAGTGTGCCGCGCGCGGGTTTCTCATGGGTCACGGCCAAGCTCAAGGGAGAGGTAGGCATCCCGCTGATCACCACCAACCGGATCAACATGCCCGACGTGGCCGAGCGCATTCTTGCCGCCGGCGAAGCGGACATGGTGTCGATGGCACGCCCGCTACTGGCTGATCCGCAATGGGCACGCAAGGCGCAAACGGGACAAGGCGACCGCATCAATACGTGCATCGCTTGCAATCAGGCCTGCCTCGATCACGTGTTTTCGCAACGCCGCGCCAGCTGCATGGTCAACCCACGCGCATGCCATGAAACCGAGCTGACGATCGCTCCGGCGACGGCAAAAAAACGCATTGCCATTATCGGCGCCGGCCCAGCCGGCATGGCCAGCGCAACCACCCTCGCCGAGCGCGGCCACGCCGTGACGCTGATCGACCAGGAAAGCCATATAGGCGGCCAATTCAATTACGCCAAACGCATTCCCGGAAAGGAAGAGTTCGAGGAAACGCTACGCTATTTCCGCCATCGCCTGGGCGACCTGGGCGTAACGCTGCAGCTTGGCCAGCGCGTCGATGCGGCAGCTGTCAAAAACGGTGGCTATGACGAAGTGATCGTGGCCACCGGTATCACGCCACGCAAGGCACAATTCCCCGGCTGCGAAGATCCACGCGTGCTCAGCTACATCGATGTGCTCGCACGCAACGCTACGGTAGGCGCACGCGTGGCGATCATTGGCGCCGGCGGCATCGGCTTCGATGTGGCGGAGTTCCTTGTGGAGTCGGCGCCCTCGCCCACTACCGACGTCGCGCGCTGGACGCGCGAATGGGGCGTGGATCGCCAACTCGAAACGCGCGGCGGCCTGGCCAAGGCGCAGCCAGAAGCCCCGGAACGTCAGATCTGGCTGTTACAGCGCAGTGCCGGCCGCCCTGGCGCACGCTTGAACAAGACCACGGGCTGGGTGCATCGCGCCACGTTGAAAGCCAAGCAAGTGACGATGCTCGGCGGCGTCAGCTATGACCGCTTCGATGCCGAAGGCCTGCATATCACCATGGACGGCAATTCCCAGGTTCTACCGGTCGACAACATCATCGTCTGCGCCGGCCAGGAGCCAAACCGCCATCTCGCCGATGAACTGTTGGCTGCCGGCATCAAGGCCCATGTTATCGGTGGTGCAGATGTTGCCGCCGAACTGGATGCCAAGCGCGCCATCGATCAAGGCACGCGCCTGGCAGCAACCCTTTGAACAAGGGCACGGTTTAAAAACCAGGGGGCAGAAAAAGAAAGCGCCCCGCTAGACGACGCGTCGATATCGGTTCGGGGGGAGGGAGACCGGATATCGCGGGGATATAGCGTCGCTGCGGAGCGGGGGTCACCGCCACCTGGGGGGAGGGGAAGGTGGCGGGACGTGCGTAGATTAAGATCGGTCTAGTACTGTGGCAAATATATATTTAGCACTGCACTTATTCGTTTTGCGTATAAGATCACGAATCGTCGGCGTAAAAGCCGCTACCTCACCTCCGCCCGAGGCGCTCTCATGTTCGATTTTCGCCAGCTGCGTTACTTCATCGCGGTCGCGGAAGAGCTGAGTTTCAGCCGCGCGGCCCAGCGCCTGCATCTCTCGCAGCCACCACTATCCCAGCAAATTCAGGCACTTGAACGCGACCTTGGCGTGCTTCTGTTCAATCGGGACAAGCGCAACGTCGCGCTGACCGAGCCCGGGCGGGTGTTCCTGGAACAAGCCCGCCAGATCCTGGGAAAGGCCGAGGAAGCCCGAGGCCAGGTAGCCGAGGCCGCGGCCGGCTTTACGGGTCTCCTGAGACTGGCATATACGGTCTCGGTAACCTTTCATCCTGCCCTGCCCCATGCCCTGCTCCAGCATCGCCGGATTGCTCCCAACGTCCGTGTCGCCTTGAGTGAGATGTATACCGAACCCCAATTCGCCGCCCTGCTGACCGGCCAGATCGATGTCGGCTTCGTCCGCGACGAACCCAAGCATGAAGGCGACCGTGAGGCCTTGCAGTTAGAGGTGATCGACCGCGAACCACTGGTATTGGCCCTGCCCGCGGGTCATCGCCTCGCCGGCCGCTCCAGCATCAGGCTGGAGGAAGTGGCGCGCGAATCCTTTGTCGTGCAGCCGCGCGAACTGGCCGCCACGCTTTACGATCGTCTGGTGCAGCTGGCGATGAAAGCCGATTTTCATCCTCAGATCCGCCAGCAGGCACAGCAGATCAACGGCTTATTGGTGCTCGTGGCTGCCGGCATGGGCCTGGCGCTGGTGCCCGCATCGATGCGCGCCGTCGGCCTGGCTGGGGTAAGCTATACGTCGCTGGACGATCCGGACGCCACCATGCTCCTGGCCGTCGCGACCCGCCGCAACGATCCCTCACCGGTACTGGCCAAATTCCTTTCCACCGTGGCTGAGTCCAAAGCCACTGTGGGCTTGTGATAGGCGATTCAACCGGTTACACTTGCGAGCTCAATTTTTTCGTTTTCTTCTTTTTCTGTTTCAGGAGCTGGCCGTGAAGGTGCTTTCCTCTTTGAAGTCCGCCAAGCAGCGGCACCGTGACTGCAAGGTTGTGCGCCGTCGCGGCAAAGTGTTCGTGATCTGCAAGAGCAACCCGCGTTTCAAGGCTCGTCAGCGCTGAGTTTCGCGCCGGGTCGTAAAAAAGCCGCATTTTATGCGGCTTTTTTTATGCCTGAGAATAAAGCTTTCAGTTCGAAGATATACATTGGAAAAGTCGGCCACTGCGTGGCCTGTAAAGAGGAAAGGGTAAAGGGAGAAAGCAAAAAACAGTGAGCCATCGCTCATAAGCTTTTCCCGTTTACCCTTTACAGCGCCGAAGGCGCGACTTCCCAGGCCACGCAGTGGCCGACTTTACGCTTCCCCGCTCACAGGCCACTGGTTCTCGAACACACACTCGCTCAACGGCAGCCGCTTCGCCCAACGCTCCGTTTCCAGCATCGGCCTCGGGTAAAAGGCCTCCACATGCCCCAGGCACAAAATCGCCACCGGCCTGGCGCCTTCGGGCATCCCAAGCAGTTCTCGCACCTCGTCGACGTCAAATAGCGAAACCCACCCCATGCCCAGCCCTTCGGCGCGGGCGGCCAGCCACATGTTCTGGATCGCGCAGGCGACCGACGCCAGATCCATGTCCGGCATCGTGCGACGGCCGAAAACGTGCCGCTCGCGGCCATCCATCAAGGCCATCACCAGCAGTTCGCCGCACTCGAGCATGCCTTCCACCTTGAGCTTCATGAATTCGTCGCTGCGCTCGCCCAGTGCGTTGGCGGTGAGCACGCGTTCGCGTTCAACGCAGGCATGCAGCGACGTGCGTCGCCCAGGCTCGGTCACGCGCACGATGCGCCATGGCTGCATGAAACCGACGCTCGGCGCGTGGTGAGCGGCATCGAGCAGGCGATGCAAAATCTCTGGCTCGACCGCGTCAGGCCTGAAATGGCGCATGTCTCGACGCTCGTGAATCGCGCGGTAGACCGCTTCACGCTCTGCATCGTCAAAGGCCTGATTCATCGATGTCGCCCTGTTAGGTTGCACAAGAAAAAAAGCCCGCGAAAGCGGGCCTTTTTCGTAACAAAACCGGGTCCGTCACTCGTAACGAACACCGGTGATTTCGTAGTGCTTTACGCCATTGGGTGCAGTGAACTCGAAGCTGTCACCTGCGCTCTTGCCGATCAACGCGCGGGCGATCGGCGAGGACACTGCAATAAGGCGCTGCTTGATGTCCGCTTCCAGGTCGCCCACGATCTGGTACGTCACCGGCTCGCCGCTGTCTTCGTCTTCCAGATCGACGATGGCACCGAACACCACGCGGGTACCAGCCGCCAGGCGTGACACGTCGATCACCTCCGCGGTGGACAACGCGGCTTCGAGCTCGGCGATACGGCCTTCGGTAAAGCTCTGCTGCTCGCGCGCAGCGTGATACTCGGCATTTTCCTTCAGGTCACCATGCGCACGCGCTTCGGCGATCGCCGCAATGATCCTCGGACGGTCGACCGATTTGAGTTTTTCCAGCTCGCCACGCAGCCGCTCGGAACCGACTTTTGTGATGGGGGCGCGACTCATGCCTTCAGCTCCTTGTGCAACTCTTGCAGGCTATGCACCTCGCCGGCACCGTGGAAATCCAACGAGTGCACCAGCGCGCGTGCTCCTGCGACGGTGGTGGAATAGGTAACGCGATGCTGCAAGGCCTCGCGCCGGATCGAGAACGAATCGGCGATGGCCTGCTTGCCCTCGGTCGTGTTCACGATATAAACGATTTCGCCGTTCTTGATAAGGTCAACGACGTGCGGGCGGCCCTCGAGCACCTTGTTGATGCGCTCGCAAACCACGCCATGCTCAGCCAGGTAAGCGGCCGTACCGGCCGTCGCCACCAGGCTGAAACCGCGCGCCAAGGCATCCTTCGCGACCGGCAGCAGGCGATCCTTGTCGGCATCGCGCACCGACACGAACACCTTGCCCTTCGGCGGCGTCTTGATGCCGGCGGCATCGTGGCCGCGCGCGAACGCAGCGCCGAAGCTGCGCCCCACGCCCATCACTTCGCCGGTCGAACGCATTTCCGGCCCAAGGATAGGGTCGACATTCTGGAATTTCAGGAACGGGAAGATCGCTTCCTTGACCGAGTAGTACGCGGGAATGACCTCGCGCGTTGCGTTCTGGTCTTTCAACGAACGGCCGGCCATCGCGCGTGCGGCAATCTTGGCAAGCGGCACACCGGTGGCCTTGGACACGAACGGCACGGTACGCGAAGCACGCGGATTGACCTCAAGGATGAATACGGTGTCTCCCTGGATCGCGAACTGCGTGTTCATCAGGCCGATGACTTTCAGCTCCTTCGCCATCGCGGTCACCTGACGACGCAGCTCATCCTGGATTTCCTGCGACAGCGAGTACGGCGGGAGCGAGCAGGACGAATCGCCCGAATGCACGCCAGCCTCCTCGATATGCTCCATGATGCCGCCGACCAGCACGTTGCCTTCCTGGTCGGCGATGATGTCGACGTCCACCTCCACCGCGTGATCGAGGAAGCGATCGAGCAGCACCGGCGAATCGTTCGATACCTGCACCGCCTCGCGGATGTAGCGCGACAGATCGGCATCGTCATAGACGACTTCCATTGCGCGGCCGCCAAGCACGTAGCTCGGACGCACCACCAGCGGGTAACCGATCTCGCGTGCCAGCGCCAAAGCCTCGTCGGCATTGCGCGCGGTACGGTTCGGCGGCTGCTTCAGGCCGATCTTTTCGATCATCTGCTGGAAGCGTTCGCGGTCTTCGGCCAGGTCGATCGAGTCGGGCGACGTACCGATGATCGGCACGCCCGCGGCTTCGAGCGCACGCGCCAGCTTCAGCGGCGTCTGGCCACCGTACTGCACGATCACGCCCTTCGGCTTCTCCAGCGCGACGATTTCCAGCACGTCTTCGAGCGTCAGCGGCTCGAAGTACAGACGGTCGGAGGTGTCGTAGTCCGTCGAAACGGTTTCCGGGTTGCAGTTGACCATGATGGTTTCAAAACCATCCTCGCGCAGGGCAAGCGCCGCGTGCACGCAGCAATAGTCGAACTCGATGCCCTGCCCGATGCGGTTCGGACCGCCGCCGAGCACGATGATCTTTTCGCGATCGGTGGGCTGCGCCTCGCACTCTTCCTCGTAGGTCGAGTACATATACGCCGTAGTGGTGGCAAATTCTGCCGCGCACGAATCCACGCGCTTGTACACCGGGCGCACGCCCAGCGTATGGCGCAAGTGACGCACGGCCGCTTCGTCGGTGCCGACCAGTTCGGCCAGGCGCGCATCGGCGAAGCCCATGCGCTTGAGTTCGCGCATGCGCGGCGCATCGAGCTTGGTGATGCCGTGTGCAGTGACCATCGCTTCTTCGAGCACGATGTCTTCGAAAGCAGCCAGGAACCACGGATCGACGCGGCTGAGGTTGTGCACCTCTTCCAGCGACAGACCCGCACGGAACGCATCGGCCAGATGGAACACGCGGTCGGGGCGCGGCTCACGCAGTTCGCGCTTGAGGATCGCCAGGCCATCGTCGTTGCTCAGATCCAGGCCGGTCGGATTCAGGCCGGTCTTGCCGATTTCCAGGCCGCGCAGCGCTTTCTGCAGCGACTCGTGGAAGGTACGGCCCATCGCCATCACCTCACCGACCGACTTCATCTGCGTGGTCAGGCGCGCGTCGGCGGACGGGAACTTCTCGAACGCGAAGCGCGGGATCTTGGTGACGACATAATCGATGCTCGGCTCGAACGACGCCGGGGTCAGGCCGCCGGTGATGTCGTTCTTCAATTCGTCAAGCGTGTAGCCCACCGCCAGCTTCGCGGCGATCTTGGCGATCGGGAAGCCGGTGGCCTTGGAAGCCAGTGCCGACGAACGCGATACGCGCGGGTTCATCTCGATGACCACGACGCGACCGGTCTCGGCATTGATGCCGAACTGCACGTTGGAGCCACCGGTATCGACGCCGATCTTGCGCAGCACCGCGATCGAGGCATCGCGCAGGCGCTGGTATTCCTTGTCGGTGAGCGTCTGTGCCGGCGCGACCGTGATCGAGTCGCCGGTATGCACGCCCATCGGATCGAGATTTTCGATCGAACACACGATGATGCAGTTGTCCGCTTTGTCGCGGACCACTTCCATCTCGAACTCCTTCCAGCCGAGCACGGACTCTTCGACCAGCACCTCATGCACCGGCGAGAGCTCCAGACCGCGCTTGACGATCTCTTCGAACTCTTCGACGTTGTACGCGATGCCGCCACCCGAACCACCGAGCGTGAAGCTGGGGCGGATAATGGTCGGGAAACCGACCTTGGCCTGGGTCGACACGGCCTGCTCATAGGTGCGCGCGACTTCCGCCTTGGGGCAATCCAGGCCGATCTCGGCCATGGCGATGCGGAACAGCTCGCGGTCTTCGGCCATGCGGATGGCTTCACGCGACGCGCCGATCAGCTCTACGTTGTACTTTTCGAGTACGCCGTTATCCGCCAGGTCGAGCGCACAGTTGAGACCCGTCTGGCCGCCCATCGTCGGCAGCACCGCATCGGGGCGCTCCTTGGCGATGATGCGCTCGACAGTCTGCCAGTTGATCGGCTCGATATAGACCGCGTCCGCCGTTTCCGGGTCGGTCATGATCGTGGCGGGGTTGGAGTTCACCAGGATGACCCGGTAACCCTCCTCCTTCAGCGCCTTGCAGGCCTGTGCGCCGGAGTAGTCGAACTCGCAGGCCTGGCCGATGACGATCGGGCCGGCGCCAATGATGAGGACGCTCTTGATATCGGTACGCTTAGCCATCGTTAGCGGGCCTCCTGCATCAGTTTGGCAAACCGGTCGAACAGATAACCGATGTCGTGGGGGCCGGGGCTCGCCTCAGGGTGACCCTGGAAGCAGAACGCCGGGCGGTCGGTCAGCGCAAAACCCTGCAGCGAACCGTCGAACAGCGAGCTGTGGGTGACGCGCACGTTGGCCGGCAACGTCGCCGGATCGACCGCGAAGCCGTGGTTCTGCGAGGTGATCAGCACACGGCCATCGTCCAGGTCTTTCACCGGATGGTTGGCACCGTGATGGCCGAACTTCATCTTCAGCGTCTTGGCACCCAAAGCCAGGCCCATGATCTGGTGGCCCAGGCAGATGCCGAACAGCGGGATCTTCGCGTCAAGCAACTCGCGCGTGGCGGCCACGGCGTAATCGCAGGCTGCCGGGTCGCCCGGGCCGTTGGAGAGAAACACGCCATCGGGCTTCATCGCCAGCACTTCCGCGGCAGGCGTCTGCGCGGGCACTACCGTGATATCGCAACCCTGCTCGGCGAGCAGGCGCAAGATATTGAGCTTCACGCCGTAATCGTAGGCCACGACCTTGAAGCGTTTGGACGGCTGATTGAAGGCCGTGTTGTCGAGGTCGTAGACGCCCTCGTTCCAGTCGTAGCGCTTGCTGACGCTGACCACCTTGGCCAGGTCCATGCCGTTGAGGCCCGGGAAAGCGCGAGCCTTGGCCAGCGCAGCGTCGACATCGAGGTCGGCGCCGGCCACGATGCAGCCGTTCAGGGCGCCCTTGTCGCGCAGGATACGGGTCAGGCGGCGGGTATCGATGCCGGCAATGGCCACGATGCCGTGCTTTTTCAGGTATTCGGGCAGGCTCATGGTGCTGCGCCAGTTACTGGCCAGGCGCGGCACGTCGCGCACGATCAGGCCGGCGGCGTGCACCTTGTCCGATTCGGCATCCTCGGCGTTCACGCCGGTATTACCGATATGGGGATATGTCAGGGTCACCATCTGCCGGGCATAGGAGGGATCGGTGAGGATCTCCTGGTAGCCGGTCATGGCGGTGTTGAAAACCACCTCGCCGACGGTTTCACCAGTAGCGCCCACGGCGTGGCCGTGAAATACGCTGCCGTCTTCGAGGGCAAGCAGAGCGGGAGTAGGCATGGAGGCCGCCTTTTAGGTGCAGCAAAGTCCGCAAGCCGCGCTAAAGCTGGCTTGAGGACCTTGGTAATGGAAAGTCTCAGGGCGGGTCGAAATGATAGGTGCAGGAGGCCTTTCTGTCCACCTGATAAAGCGTGAATGCGTTCCCAGCGGACCCCTTGCAAATTCATATGCGGCGCTACACTAGCGCGTCCCTAGGAGATTGACCGTCATGAATGCCGCAGTCCTGCTCGATCCTGCCCGCCTTGACCGCCCGGACACGGATATTCGGCTGGAGCCGTTCCCTTTCATGATCGCCCACGGCCAGTTGCCGGACGACGCGCGTAACGATATTGATCGCGATTTCCCCCGCTACACCAGCGCAGGCTTCTTCCCCTACGACTCCAGCGACTGCGGTCCCACGGTCAATACCCTGGTGCAGAACCTGACCACCCCGGAATTTGCCAGCGCCGTCGGGCGCCGGCTGGGCATCGAAAACCTCGGTCAATATCCGACCCTGGTGACCCTGTGCCGCTCGCTTAACAAACGCCACGGGACCATCCATACCGACAGCAAGTCCAAGGTGGCCACCGCGCTGCTGTATCTCAATACGCAGTGGCCGGACACCAGCGACGGCTGCCTGCGTTTCCTGAGCAAGATCGACGACATCGACGACATGGTCGCCCCCGAACTCACACCGCTGTACGGCGAGTTCGCGGTGTTCAAGCGCTGCGACAACTCCTTCCACGGCCACCTGCCATTCGAAGGCGAGCGCCGCGTAATACAGGTGGCGTGGCTGACCAGCGAAGAAGAGAAACTGCGCAAGACCAAGCGTGGCAAGTTCTCCCGGGTCTTCAAGCGCATGTTCGGCTCGCTGGACCGCAAGCTGGGCTCCGACCGCGACCGCAACGCGTCGCATCACGACTGATCAGTTAAGCTTGCCGCATTGACGCGTGCTGCTTTGGGGAAAAGGCATGTCCCTCATTTTTATCGTTTCGGTGCTGCTGCAGCTCGGCTGCGCCGTGCATGTCGTACGCAGCGGTCGCCCGTTGTACTGGATCTGGCTATTGCTGATCGGCTCCTATCTGGCCGTGGCCGTGTATGTACTCGTCGCTGTGCTTCCCGACATGCGCCACGATCCGCGTGGGCGCCAGGTCACCAGCAAGGCGCTGCAGGCGATCGACCCAAAACGGCGGCGCCGCGAACTGCAGCGCAAGCTCGAGATCGCCAATACGGTTGAAAATCGCCGCAGGCTTGCCGAAGAGAGCCTGCAGTTAGGCGACTACATCAATGCCCAGGAGCTGTACCAGAGCCTCCTGTCCGGCATGTACGAAACCGACCCGAACTTCATGCTTGGGCTGGCCCAGGCTCAGGCGGGAAACAACGATTTCGTCGCCGCCCGCGATACGCTGGAACGCCTGATCGCCGCCAATCCGCAATTTCGCTCACCCGACGGGCATCTGCTCTATGCACGCTGCCTTGAAGAAGTCGGCGAGACGGATAAGGCACTGGAAGAGTATCGCGTGCTAGCCGACAGCTATCCGGGCGAAGAAGGTCGTTATCGCTATGCGCGGCTGTTGCGACAGATGCAACGCGCTGCAGAAGCCCGCGACATTCTTCAGGCGCAGCTGCGCCGCGCGCAGGCCATGCCGGGTTATTACCGTCGCAAGGAGCAGGCCTGGCTGAAGGCGGCCAAGCTCGAACTGGCCCAGATCGGCGAGCCGTAAAAGCGCTGCCTGATGACGCCCGTCGCCCTGCATACGGTTTTCGAGATGCTGGCGTATGCGGTCGGCTTTCGCACCTTCCTTTGGACGCGCAAGCGCCTGGCGCCCTCGGCATTTGCGCACGAAGATGAAGTAGCCTGGGTCGGCGTCGGCGCTATCGTCGGCGCGGCCCTGGGCGCCAAGCTGTCGTACTGGCTGGACGACCCGCTGACTGCATTCCAGAACTTTCCCGATGTGCGCCATCTGCTTGAAGGCAAGTCCATCGTCGGTGCGTTGCTCGGCGGCGTTCTTGGTGTGGAACTGTGCAAGAAGATAGCTGGCGTGCGCCAATCCACGGGTGACGCCTTTGTGCTCCCATTGACCGTGGGGATGTGCATCGGTCGCGTTGGCTGCTACCTGGCCGGCTTGAACGACCACACCTATGGCGTTGCCACCACATTGCCCTGGGGCGTGGATTTCGGTGACGGTATTGCGCGACACCCTACCCAGCTCTACGAGATCGCTTTCCTGCTCGCGCAATACGCGTGGATCCACGCCCGCCGCGCCGCTTTCGAGACATCAGGAGATCGCTTTCGCGCGTTCATGATCGGCTATCTGACCTTTCGCCTGCTGGTGGAATTCATCAAGCCGCTTTTCTATAGCTACCCAGGGCACGTCTCCGGCCTGCAGATACTGTGCGCGGCCGGCCTGCTCTACTACCATCGGGACATACCGCGAATCGCGCGGCTCTTGCTCAGGGGACGAAGCAACGCATGGGAGCCAAGGTAAGGCCGTATCTGTTTTACGACAGCGCCGTTTCCATCTGCAGCACCTGCCTGCGTCGGGTGGAAGCAAAAATCCTGATCAAGGACGAACGCGTCTATCTCGAAAAGTGGTGTCCGCATCACGGGCGCGAACGCGTGCTCGTCGCTGACGATGCGGCCTATTACCGCCAGTGCCGAGAGCTGTACATCAAGCCACCGGAGCTGCCACAGCGTTTCAATACGCCACAGCACTACGGTTGTCCCTACGATTGCGGTCTTTGTCCAGAACATATGCAGCATTCGTGTCTGACGCTGGTCGAGATCACCGATCACTGCAATTTGCGCTGTCCCATCTGCTACGCCGAGAGCGGCCCGCATCGGCCGGGCTTTCGTGACCTGGCCACGGTCGAGCGCATGCTCGACGCGGTAGTGGCCAATGAGGGCGAGCCCGATGTCGTGCAGCTTTCTGGCGGCGAACCGACCTTGCATCCGGATTTCTTCGCCATTCTCGATGCTGCGCGGCAACGGCCGATCCGCCACCTGATGGTCAACACCAATGGGCTGCGCATCGCCAAGGAGCCCGATTTCGCCGCGCGCCTGGCCCAATACCAGCCGGGTTTCGAGTTGTACCTGCAGTTCGATTCGTTGCGTGATGAGGTGCACAAGGACCTGCGTGGCGCCAAGCTGCGCGATGTACGACTCAAGGCCCTGGAACATCTCAATCGCCACGACATTTCCACCACGCTGGTGGTCACGGTCAAGAAAGGGCTCAACGACGGCGAACTCGGCGAGATCATCGACTTCGCATTGACCCAGCCTTGCGTTCGTGGTGTGACGTTCCAGCCCATCCAGGCTGCAGGGCGCCTGGAGGGCTATGACGTCGAACACAACCGGCTCACCTTGAGCGAAGTGCGTCGCCGGATCCTCGAACAAAGCACGCTGTTTCAACCGGACGACCTGATCCCTGTGCCATGCAATCCCGATTGCCTGGCCATGGCCTATGCGCTGAAACTCGGCGACCAGATCTTGCCGCTCACCCGCTTTGTGTCGCCCGAAACGCTGGTCAGCAAGGGACGCAATACGATTGTGGTCGAGCGCGACGAAGAGTTGCGCGCGCACGTGTTCGAGCTGTTTGCCACCAATCACTCGCCCGAGTCGCAGGCCTGTTCATTGTCGGACCTGTTGTGCTGCCTGCCTCAGGTGCAGGCGCCTGCCGATCTTTCCTACCGCAATGTCTTTCGCGTGTTGATCATGCAGTTTATCGACGCGCATGGCTTCGATCTGCGTGCAGTGAAAAAATCCTGCGTGCATATCGCACAGCCTGATGGACGCATCATTCCGTTCGATACGTTCAACCTGTTCTACCGAGACGACAAGGCCAGGAAGCTTGCCGTGCTACGAGAAGAAATCGACCAACTGCGTGCCATCGAGAGCAAGACGCCATGAGTGACGATCGCACCAGTGACCCTTATCGCCCGCCGCTGTCTCCCGAACCAGGCATCGAACCTGAGCCACCGAAGAGCGAGGGCACGCTCGGTGCCGGCATCGGGCTGGCCTGGACCGTCATGGTGCTTGGGGAAATCGTGCTCGGCGGGCTTGGCGTATCCGCCCATCCCCTTTTTCTGGGAGGCTGGTTCATCCCGCCGCTCATCGTGGTGATCTGGGCGATTTCATTGATCAACCGCGACGTAAGGCGAACAGGCAAAGGCATGCTGCTGGGGCTGGCTTCTGTCGTTGCCGTGCTGTTGCTGCTGGTAGCGGCGTGTTTTGGTTTAGTGATCATGGGCGGTGGCCTGCACAATCTCTAAAAAAGCGCATCCGGTCGCTGTGCGACCGGACTTGCCTGTCGGCAACTATCCCACCGTGAAATGCCACACGACGTAACCTGCAAACACGCCATACAGCAGCCCGACCGGCACCAGCAACCTTCCATCCACGTTGCCGCGACGGAACAGCCACCACAGGAAAATCACCGCGACGCCGGTCAATACGCCGGCCACCATCAGCGGCGCATCGAACAGCCACGGGGTGGCAAATAGCGCCAGCGAACTGGGAATGGTCGCCTGAATCATCATCGCACCGGAAATATTGGCCAGCGCCAGACGTTCCTTGCCCTGACGCACCCAGATAAGCGCGTTGAGCGTTTCCGGCAATTCGGTGGCCACCGGGCTGAGCACCAGCGCGACGAGGTGTGGCGATAGCTGAAACGCTTCGCCAATCGCCTCGATCTGCTTGACGAAGGTATGCGAGGCGATCGCTATCACGGCCAACGCAAGCACGGTTTGCAACGCGATCATCGACATCGATGGGTTGTCGGCACGCGGCTGGAATTTCAGCGGCTCGAGCGCGTCTTCATCGTCCGGCACGCTGTCGTCATGTTTGAGTTCACGCCAGACATAGAGGCCATAGGCGGCAATGAAAAGCACGCCGAGCCAGGGCTTGATCGCAAAAGCCACCAGGCCCAGGCCGCACTTCACCACGAAGATCGCCAGGAACCAGGATTGATCGCGGGCCAGGCGTCCGTGATTGACGCGCACCAGGTTGTCCTTGCGCTGCAGGCGCTTGCGATTGCTCCACAACGCGACACCAACGACGGCATAGGCGATGGTCGCCAGCACCAATGGGCCACCAAGTGCCGCACCGACACCGATATCCTTTTGCTCGGGCGTCTTGCCGAATACCACGGCAACAAAGGTCACTGCGCTTTCGGGGAGGGCCGTGCCAAAAGCGGCAAGCACCGTACCGGTCGCGGTTGCGCCCAGGCTGAGTTTTTGCCCGAACCATTCGACGCCGTTGACGAAATACTCGCAGGCGAGATAGATCGCACCGGCCGACAGCAGGAACAACAAGGCGATAAGCATATGAATCCTTGGCCGGGCGAGCGAACGTAAACCGTTGGCGCAACGACTCCGCTCGCCCGGCTAAAGGTGAGCTAAGTCGTGGCCAAAGGTCTCGCCGGGCCGGCGCAATCCTGAAGCTCAAGATCGCGGGCCATCCGCACCATGAAGCATGGGGCTTCAAGTGTGTTGACGCGGATTCCTCTGGGTAGGAAAGCCCTGAGGCCTTCCGGGAGCGAGGATGGCTACTCCCCAATGACTAACGGGCGCCATGGTAATGGCACCGGTGACCATCGGCAAGCTGAGACCCTAAGCGCCGCCGCGCTCGGCCAGCATGGCATCCAGGTCATAGGCGCCGGCCGGCTTGCCCGCCAGCCAGCAGGCAGCCTCGATGGCGCCGCGCGCAAAGATCGAGCGATCGGTAGCCCGATGTCCCAGTTCCAGGCGCTCGCCCTGCCCGATCAGCATTGCGCTGTGCTCGCCGACGATATCCCCGCCACGGACCACCGCAAAACCGATCGTGCCCGTCTTGCGCGGCCCGGTACGGCCTTCGCGAGCATAGACGGCGTCCTGCTCCAGGGTGGTGCCACGCGCCTGTGCGGCGGCTTTGCCGAGCGAAAGAGCGGTGCCGGACGGCGCGTCTTCCTTGCGGCCGTGGTGTGCTTCGACGATTTCCAGATCCCAGTCGCTCAAGGCCGCCGATGCCTGACGCAGCAGGCGTGTCAGCACCGCTACGCCGAGGCTGAAGTTGGTCGCATGCAAATGCGCGATCGACGCGTTGTCGAGGCGTCGGGCAAGCGCCGCATCGATCCCCGTGGTGCCAGTCACCAACGCCACCTGATTCGCCTCGCAGTAGTCCAGTGCCGCAGCCAGGCCTGCCGGGCCACTGAAGTCGATCACGACATCCAGGCCGTTCGGCCAGCCGCTGGAGTATGCAAGCGCGTCGCTGCCGGCAAACACAGGTTTGCCCTCATGGCGTTCGCTGGCTATCGCGGCACACAGCTCGAAGCGCTTGTCGTCCCGCAGCAGCCCCAATAGCGCCTGCCCCATGCGACCGGTGGCTCCATTGACGGCAAGGCGGATGGGATGGGACATGACGCGATTCCGTGAGGCGATGAAGGCGTCGATGCTAGCGGGGCGGCGTTGAGAAAGACAGAAAAGCGCTTCCCCAACTCTTTCCCCCGGCAAAGCCAGGGGAAAGGAAGTCAACGGAGGTGAGCCTCATTGTTTCGCGCTTGCGCAACCTGCCTCCCTCTCTCCTGGCTTTGCCGGGGGGAAGAGGGCTGGGGTGAGGGGGCTCTTACGCCCTCAAGAAGTCACCCGCGACCAAAACTGCTTCACCCCATCTACCCACGACTTCTCGCGCGGCGTGTGCTTATGCGCTTCGCCGTTATTGAACGTCGCCTCAAGCTGAGCAAGCAGGTCGCGCTGCTCCTTGGTCAAACGCACCGGCGTCTCGACTACGACGCGGCAGATCAAATCACCCGCGCGCCCGCTGCGCACCGACTTCACGCCGCGTCCGCGCAAGCGGAACTGCTGGCCGGTCTGGGTTTCGGGCGGAATCGAAATCGGCACCTCGCCGTCGAGGGTTGGCACCGGCAACTCGGCACCAAGCGCCGCTTGCGAGAAGCGGATCGGCAATTCGCAATGCAGATCATTGCCGTCACGTTGGAAGATGTCGTGCTCGCGCACGCGCATCTCGACATAAAGATCGCCGGCTTCACCACCGGCCGGGCCGGCCTCGCCCTGCCCGGTCAAGCGAATACGGTCGCCGTTGTCGACGCCCGCCGGAATGCGTACGGACAAGGTACGTGTCTCTTCCAGGCGACCTTCGCCGCGGCACTGCTTGCACGGCTTTTCGATCGCCTGCCCACTGCCACCGCAATGCGGGCACGCCTGTTGAATGGAGAAGATGCCGTTCTGCATGCGCACACGGCCATGACCCTGGCAGGTCTTGCATTGCGCCACCTTGCCGTCTTCCGAACCGGAGCCGTTGCAATGCTGGCAATTGACCTGCGTAGGCACGTCGATCTTCTTTTCGATGCCGAAGACGGCCTCTTCCAGATCGAGTTCCATGATGTAGCGAAGATCGGAACCACGGCGCGCGCGACCGCCACGGCCACCACCGCCCATGCCGAAGATGTCACCGAAAATATCACCGAAGATATCGCCCATGTCGCCAAAGCCACCGGCGCCACCGCGACCCGCGCCCGCACCGCCTTCAAATGCGGCATGACCGTACTGGTCATACATCTGGCGCTTCTGCGCATCGGCGAGAATCTCGTAGGCCTCCTTGGCTTCCTTGAACTTCTCCTGCGCATGCGGATCATCCGGACAACGGTCCGGATGATATTTCATCGCCAGGCGACGAAACGATTTCTTCAGTTCGACCTCGGTAACGGTGCGCTCGACACCGAGGACTTCGTAGTAGTCACGTTTTGTCATCGCGAGTAAAGCCGGCCTGCGGCCTGTGAGGCCGGCGGCTGCGCCGCCTGTAAAGAGTAAAGAGGAAGAGCAAGGTAAATCATGTGCGTCCGCGAATACTTTGACTTTTGATGAGGGCTGTCAAACAAACCTGCAATCTTTCTATTTTATCTAGAAATCGTTGTACATCACTTAGAAAAGTGAGATTAGCCGCAACACGTAGATGGGTATCAAGCTCCGCCAACGAGCCACGTGACATTCTGAGAAAGCGCGCGAACTCTTTTGGCGACCCCCTAGCAGCTCCCTCAGCAATATTCGCCGGGACACTTACTGCCGCCCTACGAATCTGCGAGACCAAACCGTATCTCTCGATCTCTGGAAAATCCGCAGTTGCCGCATAAAGCTGCGTTACTAACCCAATGGCGTCCTGCCAAACCCGCAAGTCGTGATGTGGCCGCGACATGCTTTTTCCCTCTTTACTCTTTACCCTTTTCAGCATAACGGGGCCAACGGCCCCGTTATGCGGCTTTACGCCTTACTTCTTGTCGTCTTTGACTTCAGTAAATTCTGCATCCACGACGTCATCCGGCTGCGCCGAACCATGAGGACCCGGGCCAGGCTGTGCACTGGCATCGGGCTGCGCGCCACCCTGGGCGGCCGCGTACAGCGACTGCGCGGACTGCTCGAGCTTCTCGATCTTCGACTCGATCGCGGCCTTGTCGTCGCCGTCCTTGACCTTTTCCAGATCCGATAGCGCGCCTTCGATCGTGCTCAGCTGATCAGCAGGGACCTTGCCGCCGTGTTCCTTCAACGCGCTGCGGGTCGCATGCACCAACTGGTCGGCCTTGTTGCGCGTGGCGACGAGCTCGTGGAATTTCTTGTCTTCTTCCTTGTTCGCCTCGGCATCGGCGACCATGCGCTGAATCTCTTCCTCGGACAGGCCCGAACCGGCCTTGATCTCGATCTTCTGTTCCTTGCCGGTCTTCTTGTCCTTGGCCGACACGTGCAGGATGCCGTTGGCGTCGATGTCGAATGTGACTTCGATCTGCGGCATGCCGCGCGGCGCGGCGTCGATACCGGAGAGGTCGAACTTGCCTAGCGACTTGTTCGCGCTGGCACGGTCACGCTCACCCTGCAACACATGCACGGTCACGGCGGTCTGGTTGTCGTCGGCGGTGGAGAAAACCTGCGAGGCCTTGGTCGGCACCGTGGTGTTCTTCTCGATCAGCTTGGTCATCACGCCGCCCATCGTCTCGATACCGAGCGACAGCGGGGTCACATCGAGCAGCAGCACGTCCTTGACCGAACCGCCCAGCACGCCGCCCTGGATGGCCGCGCCAACAGCGACGGCTTCGTCCGGGTTGACGTCCTTGCGCGGCTCCTTGCCAAAGAAGTCCTTCACCGACTCCTGCACCTTCGGCATGCGGGTCTGACCACCGACCAGGATCACCTCGTCGACGTCGGACACGCGCAGGCCTGCATCGTTCAACGCAGTGCGGCACGGATCGATCGTGCGCTTGACCAGATCTTCGACCAGTGCTTCGAGCTTGGCGCGGGTCAGCTTGATGTTCAGATGCTTCGGACCAGATGCATCGGCCGTGACGTACGGCAGGTTCACTTCGGTCTGGTGCGAAGACGACAGTTCGATCTTCGCGCGTTCCGCGGCGTCCTTCAGGCGCTGCAGCGCGAGCGGATCCTTGCGCAGGTCGATGCCCTGGTCCTTCTGGAATTCTTCGACGAGATAATCGATGACGCGCATGTCGAAGTCTTCGCCGCCGAGGAACGTGTCACCGTTCGTGGCCAGCACTTCGAACTGCTTCTCGCCGTCGACTTCGGCGATCTCGATGATCGACACGTCGAACGTGCCGCCACCCAGGTCATACACGGCAATCTTGCGGTCACCGCCCTTCTTGTCCAGGCCGTAGGCCAGCGCAGCGGCGGTCGGCTCGTTGATGATGCGCTTGACTTCGAGACCGGCGATGCGGCCGGCGTCCTTGGTCGCCTGGCGCTGGCTGTCGTTGAAGTACGCAGGCACCGTGATGACCGCTTCGGTCACCGCCTCACCCAGATAATCTTCCGCGGTCTTCTTCATCTTCGCCAACACCTTGGCGGAGATTTCCTGCGGCGCCATCTTCTTGCCATCGGCGGTTTGCACCCAGGCATCGCCGTTGTCGTGCGCCACGATGCCGTACGGCACGATATGCAGGTCTTTCTGTACTTCCGCGTCGGTGAACTTGCGGCCGATCAGGCGCTTCACCGCGTAGAAGGTGTTCTTCGGATTGGTCACGCCCTGGCGCTTGGCCGGTGCGCCAACCAATACTTCGCCGTCCTTGGTGAAGGCGACGATGGACGGCGTGGTGCGATCGCCTTCCGAATTCTCGATGACCCGGGTGGTGCTGCCATCCATCACGGATACGCAGGAATTGGTCGTGCCCAGATCGATACCAATGATCTTGCCCATGTGCTCTGACTCCAAAAATTTCTATGCGGCCCCCGCGGCCGCGACTGGTTTCTAAGTGGGGTTCGGCCCTGGCGATTCAATCGCGTCAAGTATTCCCGACCCCGGGTTCGTCGCTACCGTCACCGATGATTCAGGTGCCGGCCGCGCCGTGTGTGCTCGATCAATCCTTGGCGACGGCGACCAGCGCCGGGCGCAACAAGCGATCGTTCAGCACATAGCCTTTCTGCAACACACTCACCACGGTCCCCGGCGCCTGCCCCGGCGCTTCGACCATGCTCACCGCATGATGACGTTCCGGATCCAGCGGCTGGCCGAGCGGATCGACCGGCACCAGGCCGTTATTCTGCGCAATGCGCAGCAGTTCCTTCAGGGTGAGATTGATGCCTTCGCGAACAGTGGCGATATCGCCGCTCTCCACTGCCAAGCCGCGCTCAAGACCGTCGTAGATCGGCAGCAGCTCGTTGAGCAATTTTTCGTTGGCGAAACGGCGCGCCTGGTCCAGGTCGCGCTGCAGGCGGCGGCGCTGGTTTTCCAGCTCTGCACGCTCACGCAATACGCCATCGCGCAATTCCGCATTGCCTGCTTCCAATTCAGCGACACGCTGTTTGAGTGCGTCGAGATCGGCCTGCATGGCTTCACTCGCCGCGGTGGCTTCCGGTGTATTTTCCGGCGCCTGCGAATCGTTGTTCTGCATGAAAAACTCCAAGCCTCATCCAGGGCCGG
>Ga0207695_10003675_pt1 | contig 21388 bp, 22 predicted proteins | sample KBSC54metaG_FD_184354 | JGI IMG/M metagenome (GOLD analysis project Ga0207695, IMG submission 184354) | Corn rhizosphere microbial communities from Kellogg Biological Station, Michigan, USA - KBS C5-4 metaG (SPAdes) (version 2) | ecosystem: Host-associated > Plants > Roots > Rhizosphere > Soil...
GGCTGAACGAGCAGCCGGCGCATGCGTTGCTTCGATTTATCGGGTTTTCTCCCCGGTTCAGGAGCTGGCCTGGCTCGAAGAGGTTCGGGGCGCAACGCAATGGGCGAGCCCATGCCGTCCACTCGGTCCCTATTATGCCCGCGCGCACGAGGTCGATGGGTCGATAAAGCGCGGCGTGGCCGAAAACAGTTGAAGCCAAATAGGGAAAGCCCCTGTATAGCGCCCGCCGATGCCGCACTGATTGGCGCGGCATTGCGGCTCGATTACAACCTTTCGCCCATGTCGCGCTGTCAACGGACGTCGATATGGATCCCGCCGCCGAAAGCGGCCTCTTGATTTGTGAAGTTGATGACCTTTCCTCAGCTGCCCCCCATTCTAAGCGACGCTTTGGTCGGACGCGGATATTCAACACCGACACCCGTCCAGGCGGCCGTCCTCGAAACCGATGCGCGCGGTCGTGATCTGGTCGTCTCGGCACAGACGGGCTCCGGCAAGACTGTCGCCTTTGGTCTGGCAATGGCTGATGAGCTGTTGGCGTCCGATGGTGAACTGCCTTTCGCGCTTAAGCCGCTTGCTTTGGTCATCGCGCCCACGCGAGAGCTCGCGCTACAGGTCAGCCGCGAACTTATCTGGCTCTACGACAAGGCAGGGGGACGCGTTGCCACTTGCGTCGGCGGAATGGACGCTTCGAAGGAAAGGCGCGCGCTGAATCACGGAGCGCATATCGTCGTCGGCACCCCGGGCCGGCTGCGCGACCATCTCGAACGCGGGGCGCTGGATCTCTCGGCACTCAAGGTCGCCGTGCTGGACGAAGCCGACGAAATGCTCGACATGGGCTTCCGGGAGGATCTCGAGGAGATCCTCGATGCAACTCCGGAGGGGCGACGCACGCTGCTGTTTTCGGCGACGATGCCGCAGCCGATCGTAGCGCTTGCCCGCCGCTACCAGCGCGACGCCTTGCGGATCTCGACGGTCGGTGCTGACCGCGGTCATGGCGACATCCAATATCAGGCGATGGCGGTTGCTCCGGCCGACATCGAGAATGCGGTCGTCAACCTGCTGCGCTTCCACGAGGCAGAAACCGCGATGCTGTTCTGCGCCACGCGCGATAATGTCCGCCATCTGTACGCGAGCCTGATCGAACGCGGTTTCGCAGCGGTCGCTCTTTCCGGCGAGCACAGCCAGAATGAGCGCAATCAGGCGCTGCAGCTGTTGCGCGACCGCCGCGCACGGGTGTGCGTCGCGACTGACGTCGCTGCGCGCGGGATCGATTTGCCGAGCCTGAGCCTCGTCGTCCATGTCGAAATTCCACGCGACGCCGAAACGCTACAGCATCGTTCAGGCCGCACCGGTCGGGCCGGCAGGAAGGGTACGGCGGTGTTGATCGTGCCTTATCCGCGCCGCAAGCGCGTTGAATCGATGCTGAGAGGCGCACGCATCGCTGCCGAATGGATCAAGCCCCCAACTGCCGATGAAATTCGTCAGGCGGATAATGAGCGGCTGCTTGCGGCCCTCCTCGCCCCGGCCGAAATCAGCGAACAGGATCGTACGCTCGCGGCGCGTCTGCTGACCGAGCGGAGCGCCGAGGACATCGCGGCCGCGCTCGTCCATGCCCACCGCGCTCGTCTGCCCGAGCCAGAGGATCTGATTGTCGGCGAAGCCCCGCAGGAGCCGCGTGGGCCACGCGCCGGTTTCGAAGATAGCGCCTGGTTTCGGCTCAACGTCGGCCGCAGGCAGAACGCCGATCCCCGATGGATTTTGCCGCTTCTGTGCCGTCATGGCCATGTCAGCCGGGGAGATATTGGTGCTATCCGGATTGGAGCCCATGAGACGCTGTTCGAGGTGCCGGGCGCGCTGGCGGGGCGCTTTTTGGATGCGGTACGGCGCACCGCCGATAATGATGATGGAGTGGACATCCAGCCAGTCGAGGGCAAGCCGCGCGATGAAACGCGTCACCACGGTCGTGACCATGACCGCGCTGTCCAGGCAGACAAGTCCGATCGCAAGCGCGCGCCGCGCGGCGCTCAGGCTCGACCAGCACATAAGCACCACAGCAAGGCTCCACGCGGGAAATCTGCCCACCGCAAGAAATCAAGCCGCGAGAAATGATCCGCGTGCTGATCGACGCCGATGCCTGCCCGGTCAAGGAAGAAACCTACAAGGTCGCCTTTCGCCATGACGTCCCCGTCGCCGTGGTCAGCAACAGCCCGATCCGAATTCCGGTTCATCCCCTGATCGAACGGGTCATCGTCTCAGCTAACTTCGATGCCGCCGACGATTGGATCGCCGAGCGGGCGAACAGCGACGCGGTCTGCATAAGTGCGGACATTCTGCTCGCTGAGCGCTGCCTCAAGGCTGGCGCGACGGTGATTGCCCCCAATGGCAAGCCGTTCACATCCGCGTCGATCGGCGGCGCCATTGCGACGCGGGCGATCATGGTGGATCTGCGGGCGGGCGGAGACATAGTGGGCGGACCTCCGCCGTTCAGCAAGACGGACCGCTCGCGCTTTCTCTCGGCGCTTGACGAAGCGATCGTCCGACTGAAGCGTGTGCACATGACGATGAGGCAGTCATGAACCGCACACCCCTTTGGACGACTTGCCCGTGACTGAGGCCTCCCCGCCGATCTGCGTAGCGGCTCTCTATGCATTCACGCGCTTCGACGATCCTGATGGGTTGCGCAAACCTCTGGCGCAGCAGTGCTGTGCACGGGGGATCAGGGGCACTTTGCTCCTGGCGGGTGAAGGCATCAACGGCACCATTGCCGGTTCGGATGCGGCAATTGCCGCCGTCCTCGCCCACATCCGTGAATTCCCGGGCTGTGCCGATCTCGATGTCAAATTTTCCCGAGCGACCGCCATTCCGTTTCATCGCATGAAGGTTCGCGTCAAGCGCGAGATCGTTACCATGGGTGAGCCCGACATCGATCCGCTGGCTGGTGCGGGTCATTACGTGGCGCCCGAGGATTGGAACGCGCTCATTTCGCAACCCGATACGATCGTGATCGACACGCGTAACGATTATGAGGTTGCGATCGGCAGCTTCGCCGGCGCGATTGATCCGCACACCAAGAGCTTTCGCGAATTTCCGGGCTGGTTCCGCGCTCAGCGCGAACGGCTGCTTAGCGAGGGCCGGTCGCCCCGGATCGCGATGTTTTGCACCGGCGGCATCCGGTGCGAAAAATCCACGGCTTTCCTGAAGGCGGAGGGCCTGGACGAGGTCTATCATCTGAAGGGCGGCATTCTCAAATATCTTGAAACGATTCCGCCCGAACAGAGCCTGTGGCAAGGCGAGTGTTTCGTGTTTGATCATCGCGTGGCGGTGACGCATGGACTGGCGCCCGGCACCCATGTGATCTGTCACGCTTGCCGGCGACCGATCAGTGAGCAGGGCAGGGCGGCACCCGAATATGTTCCCGGCATTAGTTGCGAGGTATGTTCTTCGGAACGCGACAACGAGCAACGCGCTGGTTATGCGGAGCGGCATCGGCAGGAGCATCTCGCCGCCACCCGCGGCGAAGCGCATGTCGGCCGCGCACAATTCCCGCGTGACCGATAGACCCATCCTCTACAGCTTCCGGCGCTGCCCTTATGCGATCCGCGCCAGGCTGGCGCTGCTGGTCAGCGGCACAATCTGCGAAATCCGGGAAGTGCAGCTTTCCGCCAAGCCGGCCGAACTGATCGCGGCGTCGCCAAAGGCGACGGTGCCGGTGCTCGTGCTGCCCGATGGACCGGTGATCGCGGAGAGCCTCGACATCATGCGTTGGGCGCTCGGCCGCCATGATCCCGACAACTGGCTGTCGCTTGAGGACAGATCGTTGATTGGCACCAACGACGGCCCGTTCAAGCATCATCTTGATCGCTACAAATATCCGAACCGCCATGCATCCGATCCGATCGAACATCGTGCAGCGGGCTTTGATATTCTCGCAGGCCTTGAAGCGCGTCTGTCTTCCAGCATCAATCTTTGTGGTGATGGGATGGGCTTTACCGATGCCGCTATCTTTCCCTTCGTCCGGCAGTTCGCCCGAACCGATTGGGCATGGTTCGATGCGCAGCCCTTGCCGCATGTGAAATCATGGCTGCACCGCAATCTGACTTCGCCGCTGTTCGATCAGGCGATGGCTCGTCTAAACCCATGGCGCGCTGGCGATGCGCCGGTGACATTTCCGGCAGCGGGCAGAGCTTAGGGATCGGCGCGGTGCTGGGAGTGCGATAGGGAGCGCCACTGCTCGCCCGCAGCCGGCATCAGCAAGTGCCACGGCAATTATAACTATTGTATAATTCTAGTATATCTATAGTATTAATATTGACCCATTTAGGGTTAATATTTCCCTTTTAAATTGGTAAAAACGTCAATTTGTTCTGCAGGTTACGTTTTGTTCACCAAGTGCTGGCTAGATATTGCTGGTTGCAAGGATAGGCATGTGGATCGTTTTGGCGGTCAGAATTTGGACGGCCTTAAGCACACCTGCTTTCGGCAGGTGGCGGCGGATCGCGGCGTTGCCGTGAACGGGGCTGTCCACGTGCCGAGTTACGACCAATGATCCTCGCGAACCTTGCTGCCGTGGTTCGACCGCTCCGTGATCGGCTTGGCTCGCTCAAAGCGGAAGCGCGCGGCGTTGCGCTGGTCGAAACCGCGCTCGCCGCCCCATTCCTGATCGCGCTACTGATTGGCCTGGTCGATACTTCCCGCTACGGTGCGGCAAAGCTCACGGTTCAGCAGGCCGTCAATCGCGGGCTCGAGATGTCGATGATGAACGGCCCGACGCTGAGCGCCAGTTCTATCCAGACGGAGGCGGCATCGCAGGCCGGTGTCGACCCCAGCAACGTGACGGTCACCCAGACACTTGAGTGCTCTGGAACATCGACCGATTGGAACGCGAGCTGCACCTCGAGCCAGGAAACGGCGCGTTACACCCAGATCCAGATCTCGACCACCTTCTCCCCGACCTTCGTGCTGGGCAGCATGGCCAAGCTGTACGGGGACGCCAACGGAAATATTCCCGTTTCCGTGACAGGAACGGTCCGCATCCAATGACACTGCGATCGCGTCTGCGCCGCCTTGGACGCGATTGCCGTGGTGCCACGATCCTTGAATTCGCGCTGATCGCGCCGGTATTGCTCGCGATGCTATTGGGCATCGCCTTGCTGGGCATCGTATTCTACGCCGAAGCAGGGCTAAGGAGCACCGTGGAGGACGCCGCCCGTTACGCCACCATATGGCCACGGCCAACGCAGACGCAGATCGCCGCACGGATGGCTTCCAAGCAGTTCGGTATGGATCCCGCGAATATCGTCGCGCCTACCATCACGTTCAACACAACAACGACGCCATATTATGTAACCATCACGATGGGTTACAACCTCACCATCAACTATGTGCTCGGCAGTCAGACAATCGCCTTGAGCGAGACCCGCCGCGCATATGTGAGCAGTTGAACGGGAGCCGTCACATGAAATCTTGGCTCTCGATCGCCTCACGCTTGCGTCATTTCTTGCGCGATCAGCGCGGCAACACGTTTATGATCGTGGCATTTGCGCTTCCCGTGGTGGTCGGTGCTGCCGGGCTTGGCGTTCACACGATGCAGCTGGTCCTCGTAAAGCGCCAGTTGCAGCGCGAGGCTGACTCGGCCGCGATGGCAGGCGCCTATTCGCTTTATCAAAGCCAGGGCAATACCGCCGCGACAGCGGCCGCCAACAAGTCGCTGACACAGAATGCGCTCGTCCCCGGCGCGACCCCCACGCTGACCCCCGGCTCCTATACCAGCGGCGGAACCACCTATACTTCCGCCATGTATGTGCGACTGGTCAGCACCCAATCTACACCCTTCATGGGGTTGTTCGGCCAATCCACATCGGATGTCTCCGCAGATGCGCGCGCGGCGGTCGTGCCCGATGGTAAGGTGTGCTTCCTGGCCCTTGAGAGCGGGACCAATACCGGCATCACCTTCGGGGGCAATTCCGTGCTGAACCTGGGCTGCGGATCCGGCACCAACTCGATTTCCGCCAGCGCGGCTGTCAACGTCAACGGCCAACCCACCGTCAATTCGTCGCCTATCGTGGCGATGGGTGGAATTGAGAACTCGACGGCATATGCGCAAGGAACGGTGTTGATGCCAAACCACGCGCAATTGTCCGATCCTTTTGCCGGCAACAACTATAATCCGGGATCGAGCACCGTCTCGAACGGCGCTTGCAAGAACGGTAGCAACTGGAGGGTTATCAACATAGGATCGGGCACGGTCGTCGACGATAGCGCGGGGACGCTTTATCCACCCGGCTGCTACGGAACGATCAACGTCCAGGGCACGATCACGCTCTCGCCCGGTACCTATTATTTGGCCAATGGAGCCAACAATGCAGGCCTTCAGGTGGGTGCCCAGGGCCACCTCACATGCCTGGGCTGCACCTTCGTATTGACAAGCACCACGACGAATAATGCGAACAGCTTTGCCACCATGGATATCAACGGCGGCGCCGAAGTCGACATTTCGCCGCCGAGCACCGGGACTTATGCAGGCATTACCATCTATCGAGACAGTCGCGCGGCAGCCAGCAATCAATGCTGCCAGATCAACGGCAACTCAAACTCTTCCTATAGCGGGGCATTTTATTTTCCTAATGACACGCTTACGTTCAATGGAACTTCGGGTATGACACTCAATTGCTTCCAGATGGTGGCGCTTCGTCTTTCTTTCAGCGGCAACGCTAATATCACCAATACGTGCACGCTGCCTGGCGGCGACGCCAAGTGGTCCTTGAATTCCGTCCGGCTGATCGGCTGAGAGAGGCGAACATGTTGAATTTGTTGAAGGACAAGCGGGGTGCGACCGCGATTGAATATGGCCTGATCGCGACCTTCATCGCAATTGCCGCCATAGCTGGAATCACCACGCTGGGCGGCAAGGTAAGTCAGAGCCTCAACAATACCAGCGCAGCCTTCGGATAGGATGGGTTGTTGGCGTAGTTGAGCGGTGTGGTAGCAATCAAATTCGGCCGCTATTGATATTTCAATGGGCTCTCCCAAAGAGGTAGCGCCACGTGGTAAACGAAGCGGGCGGCAAAAAAGCGAGAACGTCTGATAAGCCTTTTGTTCAGTGCTGGTAGCTAAGCATTCTTGATAATTTGGTGATCAAATGGGCTGCGTAATGTTTCATTATAAAATTCAAAGCGTCTCCAGAACTGCTCAAGAGCGTATCGATCTGTTAAACCAGCTCGCGCGAGAGATGGACGATCGGCCGCTGGCAGCTCGCTTGCTCAAGATCGCATATCAGCTGAAGAAGCGGAATGCCGGTCGCGACGAGTTGGCCACGACGAACCGGATCCGCCTTCAATCCGCGCGGCGAATGGAGAATTGAGGGCGCTTCGAGCTCAGGGCAGATCTGCTTTGTCCAGCATGACCTTGCCATCCGCAAGACCAAGCTGGGCAATTTTCCGGCGCGCCAGCAATCGGATTGCCGCTTGCTCGTCGGCGACAAACCGAAAGAACTGATCACTCGACATACGCCGGCTCACGGTCGCGCTCTTTGCAAAATCACGGGTGACCGTAACAAGCCAAGGCGAACCGTCTATCTCGGTGCGAACGGATATGCGCTGGCGATGGATCATTGGTCTCTCCGTCACCCGAAATACGCCGCAATCACACGGCAGAAAAGCCAACCTAAGTTATACTGCCATATCACACTTTAACCGTGTCAGCGTGCGGCATGGGAGCGGCAGAGCGTTGGTCCGCCGACCCGCACCGGTGCCGATCGATAATGGTTCGCACGCTGATGCGCTTGATCTTCCTATCCGATTCGATTGCTCACTGCTCGCAACCGCGTGCGCGCTCCAGCTCTTCGAGCACCTCTTCCGGAGCAACCTACTTAAGTAATGAAACATGATCATCGGCTGTTTGCTGAGTGCAACTATTCTGCAAGAAAAGTCGAGTTTGATTCGGACGACCGGACAATTCCTGCATGACCTGACGATCTTGGGATCTGACCAGGTTGCGATGAAGCTACGGCTCCTGGCGATCCGCAACGCAGGCGTCAGATGGCGCAGACTCATTGAATGGACCACCGCCATGGGCCAGTTTGCCCCGCCCGGCGGCGGGCAGCAGGCTGGCCCGGTTCATCCCAAGATGCCCGGCAGATCCAGACCCTTTTCGCGCGCGCAGTCGATCGCGATCTCGTAGCCGGCATCGGCATGACGCATCACGCCGGTTGCAGGATCGTTCCATAACACGCGTTCGAGCCGCTTGGCGGCTTCCGGCGTACCGTCGGCGACGATCACCATCCCAGCATGCTGCGAATAACCCATGCCGACGCCGCCACCATGATGGAGCGAAACCCAGGTCGCCCCGCTGGCGGTGTTGAGCAGCGCGTTGAGCAGCGGCCAGTCAGAAACCGCGTCGCTGCCGTCCTGCATTGCTTCGGTTTCGCGATTGGGTGAGGCGACCGAGCCGGAATCGAGATGATCGCGGCCGATCACGACCGGAGCCTTCAGCTCGCCGGAAGTCACCATTTGGTTGAAGGCGAGGCCGAGCCGATGGCGATCGCCGAGGCCGACCCAGCAGATGCGGGCGGGGAGCCCCTGAAACTTTATCCTCTCTCGGGCCAGGTCCAGCCAGCGGTGGAGATGCGCATTGTCGGGCAGCAGCTCTTTCACCTTGGCATCGGTCCTGTAGATGTCCTCAGGATCGCCTGAAAGCGCCGCCCAGCGGAAGGGGCCGATGCCGCGGCAGAACAGCGGACGGATATAGGCGGGCACGAAGCCCGGAAAATCGAACGCGTTCTTCACGCCCTCGTCGAAGGCGACTTGGCGGATATTGTTGCCATAGTCGGTGGTCGGCACGCCCGCTGCCTGCAGATCAAGCATGGCCTGGACATGGATCGCCATAGATTTCTTAGCGGCCGCGGCAACCGCTTGCGGCTCGCGCTCGCGCCGTTCTATCCACTCGGCGATGGTCCAGCCGATCGGCAGATAGCCATTCACCGGATCGTGCGCCGAGGTCTGGTCGGTCAGCAAATCGGGCCGAATGCCGCGTTTCACGATCTCCGGCAGAATTTCGGCGGCATTGCCGAGCAGCCCAACCGAGACTGGCTTGCCGTCCGCTCGGGCGCCTTCGATGATCGCCAGCGCATCCTCGAGTGTATTCGCCGCCTTGTCGAGATAGCCGGTACGCAGGCGCATCTCGATACGGCTCGGCTGGCACTCGATGGCCAGGCAGGACGCACCTGCCATCACGGCTGCGAGCGGCTGCGCGCCACCCATGCCGCCGAGGCCCGCAGTGAGCAGCCATTTTCCGGTGAGATCGCCGCCATAATGCTGGCGGCCCATTTCGACGAAGGTCTCGTAAGTGCCCTGCACGATGCCTTGCGTGCCGATGTAGATCCAGGATCCGGCCGTCATCTGGCCGTACATGGCGAGGCCTTGCTTATCGAGCTCGTTGAAATGCTCCCAGGTCGCCCATTTCGGCACGAGGTTCGAATTGGCGATCAGCACGCGCGGCGCGTCGGCATGGGTACGGAATACGCCCACCGGCTTGCCCGATTGCACGAGCAAGGTCTGATCGCCGTCCAGCCGCTTCAGCGTCTCGACGATGCGGTCGAAACTCTCCCAGTCGCGAGCCGCCCGACCAATGCCGCCATAGACGACCAGCTCCTCCGGCCGCTCGGCCACGTCGGGATGGAGATTGTTCATCAACATGCGCATGGGCGCTTCGGTCAGCCAGCTTTTGGCGGCTAACGTCGGCCCGGTGGCGGCTTTGATCACGCGGCTATTATCGAGCCGATGCGTGATGGGGCGGGTCATGCTTTACCTTTCGCGAAATTGAGGCAGGCGGTGAGCACCTGCTGGAGAATGGGCAGAATGGCGGGCTCATTGGCCATCTGAGTTGGCCAATTGGCCGGCCCGGGATGCGTGGGCTCTTCCATATAGCCGCGCATCGCCAGTTCCATCTGAATGGCGTGGATGCCGTCGGCGGGACGCCCATAGTGGCGAGTCGTCCAGCCGCCGCGAAAGCGGCCGTTGAGCACATGACTGCGCCCCGAGGATGCGACTATGCCTGTTACGCCGGCTTCCAGATCGTGCGCGCAGGTTGCGCCATTGTTGGTGCCGACATTGAACTGCGGCAGTTCACCTTCGAACAAGCGAGGGATAGTGCTGCGGATCGAATGCGCATCGTAGAGCACGATGCGAGGATGGTTGGATCGCAACCGCTCGATCTCCGCGGAAAGTGCGGCATGGTAGGGATCGAAATAGGCGGTGCGGCGCCGTTCGACTTCGCCCTGATCGAGCTCGTTTTCGGCATAGAGCGGCTCGCCATCGAACGTCTCGCGCGGGCAGAGCCCGGTGGTCGCCTGCCCGGGATAGAGCGACGCGCCGGAAGGATCGCGGTTGCAGTCGATCACGCTGCGCGACAGGCGCGTGCGGACGGTCGTGGCGCCGAGTTCGTGCGCGAAAGCATAGAGCCGGTCGATCCACCAATCGGCGTCCTTGCGTGCCAGCCAAGGTGAGACGAACGCATCCGTCAGCGCGGGCGGAAAATCCGTGCCCGTATGCGGAAAGCTTAGGATCAGTGGCGCGGTGCCACGGTGGATTTCAAGGAAATCGCTCATGCCAGCGCCGGCAAGTCGATGGTCGCTGCAGCAACCAAGGCGCCGGAGCGAACGAGCATATTCGCAGCCTCCATATCGGGATGGAGATGACGGTCGTCGTCCAGATGCGGCACGCGCTGCCGTAGCTGTGCGCGCGCCGCTTCCAGCGGTATGCTGGAGGCAAGCGGCGCGTGGAAATCGCAGCCCTGCACAGCGGTAAGATATTCGATGCCGATCACGGCGGTGGCATTCTCTGCCATCTCGAGCAACCGCCGGCTCCCATGCGCCGCCATCGAGACATGATCCTCCTGGTTGGCCGAGGTGGGAATTGAATCGATGCTTGCCGGGGTGGCGCGCTGCTTATTCTCCGAAACGAGCGCGGCAGCTGTCACTTGCGGGATCATGAAGCCCGAATTCAGGCCCGGCTTGGGCGTCAGAAACGCAGGCAGGCCCGACAGCACCGGATCGACTAGCATTGCGATCCGCCGCTCGGCGATCGAGCCGATCTCGCAAATGGCGAGCGCGATGATGTCGGCTGCGAATGCCACCGGCTCCGCATGGAAATTGCCGCCGGACAGCGCTTCGTCGGTGTCGGGAAATATCAGCGGATTATCCGAGACGCCATTGGCTTCGGTGGCCAGCGTCGACGCCGCCTGACGCAGAACGTCGAGCGCGGCGCCCATCACCTGCGGCTGGCACCGCAAACAATAAGGATCCTGAACGCGCATATCGTCGACAAGATGGCTCGCGCGGATCGCCGAACCCTCCATCAAGCGGCGCAGCGCGTCGGCGGTCTCGATCTGGCCGCGATGGCGGCGTAGCGCGTGGATGCGGGGATCGAATGGCGTGTCGGAGCCCTTCGCCGCCTCGGTCGAAAGGGCACCGGTAATCAGCGCCGATTGAAACAGGCGCTCGGTTTCGAACAAGCCGGCCAGAGCGTTGGCGGTCGAGAATTGCGTGCCGTTGAGGAGCGCGAGCCCTTCCTTCGGGCCGAGCTGGAGCGGATTCAACCCGGCCGCACGAAATGCTTCCGCTGCCGGGACGCGGTGTCCGCCGACGATCATCTCGCCGACGCCGATCATCGTCGCGGCCATGTGCGAAAGCGGTGCCAGATCGCCGCTCGCCCCAACCGAACCCTGCGCCGGCACGAGCGGGGTGAGACCATGTTCCAGCATGGCGTCGAGCAGTGCAACGGTCTCGGGCTTCACGCCCGAAGCGCCTTGCGCCAGGCTGGCAAGCTTCAGCGCCATCATCAGCCGCACGATCGGCACCGGCGAAGGTGCGCCTGTGCCCGCCGCATGGCTGAGCACGATGTTGCGCTGGAGTTTGGCGAGATCGGCGTCGCCGATGCGGACACTGGCTAGTTTGCCGAAGCCCGTATTGATGCCGTAGACGGGCTCACCCTTTTGGATGATCCGTTCCACCGCCGCGGCGCTTGCGGCGATCTGTGGCGCCGCCGCCCGATCGAGCCGCGGTATCGCGCCGCGATAGACTTCCCGCCATTGGGCCAAGGTCACCGCGCCCGGCGTCAAAACAATGTGGTTCACAATCCACTCCACACGCGGGCATGGAGCGGGTTGAACCCCATGCGATAGACCAGCTCGGCCGGCCGTCCGATATCCCAGATGGCGAGATCGCACGCTTTACCTGCTTCCAATGTGCCGATCTCCTGAAGCAGTCCCAGCGCGCGGGCGGCATTACGCGTCACGCCCAGTAGACATTCCTCGACCGTCAGGCGGAACAGCGTCGCCGCCATGTTCATGGCCAGCAGCAGCGACGTCAGCGGTGAGGTGCCAGGGTTGCAGTCGGTCGCGATTGCGATCGGAACGCCCGCTGCGCGCAACGCTTCGATCGGTGGCAGCTTCGTCTCCCGCACGAAGTAGAAAGCTCCGGGCAGCAGCGTCGCCACCGTTCCGGCCTTGGCCATCGCTGCGACCCCTGCCTCGTCGAGATGCTCGAGATGATCGGCGGACAAAGCGCCACAGCGCGCGGCAAGCTCCGCGCCGTGAAGGTTGGAAAGCTGCTCGGCATGAAGCTTTACCGGCAAACCGAGCGCCGCGGCAGCCGCGAAGACGCGCTCGGTCTGGGCTGGCGAGAAACCGATGCCTTCGCAGAAGGCGTCTACCGCATCGACCAAGCCGGCTTCCGCGAGCTTGGGCATCATCACCTCGCTCACAAGCGTGATATATGCGTCAGCATCGTCCGCGAATTCTGGAGGAAGCGCATGTGCGCCCAAAAAGGATCGAACGACCCGCACGGTGCGTCCTTCGGCAAGGCGCCCGGCAGCCTTCAGCATTTTCATCTCATCGTCGATCGTCAGGCCATAACCCGATTTCACTTCGATGGTGGTGACGCCTTCGGCAAGCAGCGCGTCCAGCCGGGGCAACGCTTGGGACACCAGTTGGTCTTCAGATGCGGATCGGGTGGCATGCACCGTGGAGACAATGCCGCCGCTGGCCCGGGCAATCTCTTCGTAGCTGGCGCCAGCAAGGCGCAATTCGAATTCGTGCGCGCGATCGCCTGCATAAATGAGATGGGTGTGGCAATCGATCAGGCCTGGCGTGATCCAGCGGCCTTCACAGTCGATCGTCTTGTCGGCGGTCAATGGCGGCGCGTCGACCGTTGGCCCGGCATAGAGGATCCGGCCTTCAAGCGCCGCTACCGTCCCGTCTTCGACCAATCCGAGACCGCCGCCGGCCATCGTCGCCAATCTAGCATTGGTCCATTGCGTATCGCAGTGCATCTTCATTCGTCCTGATGCTTACTTGGCATCTTTCCAATTTAATGTATAGACATATTTGCTAATCTGGGAGGAGCCAACGCGATAATGAGTGGCGATTCTAGCCTCTTTGCCCGGGCCGCGCTGCTGCCCGATGGCTGGGCCGAGAATGTACGTCTGACAGTCGTGGACGGCATTATCGCAGAAGTGGAAATGGGCGCTGCCGTTCAGCCTCAAGACGAGGTGCATTCGGCGATCCTCCCGGGCATGCCGAACCTTCACAGTCATGCTTTCCAGCGGGGAATGGCAGGGCTTGCCGAAAGACGCGGCCCTTCGGCCGACAGTTTCTGGACATGGCGGGAAACGATGTACCGCTTCGTAGAACGCGTTGGGCCTGAGGAGCTGAAGGCGATCGCCGCGCTTGCCTATGTCGAAATGCTGGAGTGCGGTTTTACGCGGGTGGGCGAATTTCATTATCTTCACCACGATGCGAACGGCGGCCGGTTTTCCGATCCCGCCGAGATGAGCCGGGCGATCGTTGCAGCCGCAGCGGAGACCGGGATTGGCCTTAGCCTGCTGCCGGTCTTTTACGCGCATGCAGGCTTCGGCGGTGCTCCGTTGACCGAAGGCCAGCGCCGTTTCGGTCACGATCTGGAGGGGTTTGCGCGGTTGATCGACGCGGCACGCGCAGCCGCCGCCTCGCTGCCGGATGCGGTCGTCGGTATCGCGCCCCATAGTTTGCGCGCGGTGACGCCGGAAGAACTCACCGCACTGTTGCCGCTGGCGGCGGGCGCACCGATCCACATCCACATCGCCGAGCAGCTGCGCGAGGTCGAGGATTGCCTCCGCTGGTCCGGCGCCAGGCCGGTGGAATGGCTGATCGACAATGTCGCGGTCGACGCGCAATGGTGCCTGATTCACGCGACGCATATGACCGGGCCGGAAACGGCGCGGCTGGCCGCAAGCGGCGCCGTAGCTGGATTGTGCCCGATCACCGAAGCAAATCTGGGTGACGGGCTCTTCCCGGCGCAGGCGTTTCTTGCCGGTGGTGGGCGCATCGGGATCGGTTCCGATTCCAACGTGCTTATCGACCTGTCGGAAGAGCTCAGATTGCTTGAATATGGCCAGCGGCTGACGGCAAGAGCGCGTAACATTTTGTCGACCGACGACCAACCATCGACCGGAGAAAATCTTTATCGGGAAGCGCTGAAGGGAGGTGCACTTGCATTGGGCGTCGGAGCGTCCGAGATCGCCGCCGGCCGGCCGGCCGATCTGATCAGCCTGGATCTTGATCATCCCGCCTTGTTCGGACGCGACCCAGGCCGCCTGCTGGATAGCTGGATCTTTGCGGCGGCCAGCCGCGGTGTCGATTGCGTCTGGCGGCGGGGTCACAAGGTGGTAAGCGGCGGCCAGCATGTTTCGCGCGGTGCGGTGGTCGATCGTTACCGGGGCATATTGGGAAAACTGCTCGCGTGATGACGATGTCCATGCACGAACGCATCCGCACCGAGATCGAGCGGAAGATATTGTCGGGCGTTCTTGCGCCCGGCGATCGGTTGCCGACCGAGCACGAGTTGATGACCGAATATAATTGCGCGCGGATGACGGTGAACAAAGCGCTGTCCGCGCTTGCGGCGGCCGGCTTGTTGGATCGAAGGAAACGTGCCGGCTCTTTTGTCGCACGGCCCCGTTTGCATGCGATGGTGCTCGACGTGCCGGATCTGATGCAAGAAGTTCTGCGAAGAGGGCAGGCTTACAAATTCCAGTTGCTCAAGCGCGAAATCAAGACTGTAAAGCCAAAGGACGTGAAGACCGGCGGACAAGATGGCTTCGATCTTGGCCCGGGCAAGGTTCTCGTATTGGCCGGTATTCACTACGCCGATGGACGAGAGCTTGCCGTTGAACAGCGGAGCGTAAATTTAGCCGCCGTGCCCGATATTCAGCATGTTGCCTTTGACAGTGAGCCGCCCGGCAGTTGGCTGCTTCATCACGTGCCTTGGACGGACGCCGAAACGCGAATATCCGCGAGGGCTGCGGATGAGCAGTTGGCGGCTTTGCTGCATCTGGATCGCGGCGCCCCTATCCTCCAGATCGAAAGGCGCACCTGGCGGGGGAAGGACAGCATTACATCAGTCCAGCAAGCATTCAGGGCGGAATCCTATGATCTGTTCGCTAAATTCAGCGCTCAGCAAGTGGCCGACAGGTAAGGCTCTGGCAGCTGTTTCTCCCCGCCACCAAGCGCATTCAATGAAGCGCGGAAGGCTCAGATCGCTTGGCCAGCGGCCCAGCCGCTCGCCCAAGCCCATTGGAAATTATAGCCTCCAAGCCAACCAGTAACGTCCATTGCCTCGCCGATCACGTAGAGGCCGGGAAGCTTGACGCTTTCGAGCGTCTTTGACGATAATTCGGCGGTGCTGATCCCGCCGGCCGTCACCTCTGCCTTCGCGAAACCTTCCGTTCCGCTCGGGTGGAAGCACCAGGCCGCGAGCGCTTGCTCCGCGGCCAGCAGGCGTGCGTCCGTGATGTTCGCCAGCTCGCTTTCCAACCCGAGACGGGACGCAAGCACCTCGGCAAGCCGCTCGGGAAGCGCGGCGCCAAGCAGCTTTTGCAGGGTGGTGCGTGGCCTGGCGCGTTTGGCGTCCTTCAGCCAACCCGGCGCGCGGTCAGGCAGGAAATCGACATCGATCGCTTGGCTGTGGCGCCAATAGGAGGAGATTTGAAGCATTGCTGGCCCTGACAGGCCGCGATGCGTGAACAGTGCCGCCTCACGGAACGCAGCCTTGCCGCAGCGGACAACCACTTCAGCGGAAACCCCGCTCAGGCTTTTGAAGAGAAGCTCGTCGACGCCCAGCGTAAGCGGAACGAGCGCCGGACGCGGTTCGACCAGCTTGAGCCGAAAATGGCGCGCGATCGCATAGGCGAAATCGGTCGCGCCGATCTTCGGAATGGATGGGCCTCCAGTGGCGATCACCAGCGCCGGGGCCGTGGCTGTGCGGTTGCCGAATGTCACCCGAAAGCGGGCATCGGCATGCGTTACATCGGTGATGGCATTGCCGAATGCCAAATCGACCGAGCCGGCGGCGCATTCGTCCATCAGCATCGCGACGATCTGGCGCGCCGAGCCATCGCAAAAAAGCTGCCCCAGCGTTTTCTCATGCCAGGCGATGCGGTGGCGCTCGACCAACGCTATGAAATCGGCGGGCGTATAACGCGCCAGCGCAGAGCGTGCGAAATGCGGGTTAGCGGACAGGAAGCGATCGGGCGTCGTTCCCAGATTCGTGAAATTGCAGCGACCGCCGCCTGAAATCAGGATTTTCTTTCCCGGCTCGTTGGCATGATCGATCACCAGGATATGCCGACCACGCTGTCCGGCGATGGCGGCGCAGTGCAAGCCGGCCCCGCCCGCGCCGAGCACGATCGCATCGTAACTTTCGGGCAGCACCTGCCCGGTCAGTGCAGCTTGGCGATCGACAAGCCGTCGAGCTTCGCGCGCTCCTTGACCGATTCCTCGCTGCGAGTGAGCGCTTTGGCGATCGCCTTCAGCGCCATGCCCTTCTTCGCGAGTGTGTGCAGTTTCTGGATCTCGTCGGGGCGCCAGGGCTGACGATGTCGTTCGAAGCGTTCGGCCATGCTTTCTCCTATCAGTTCAGCCCGCGGCCGTCATGCGCAGCGCGACCGCCTCGGCAACCTTGATCCCGTCGATCGCAGCAGAAAGAATGCCGCCGGCATAGCCCGCGCCTTCGCCCGCAGGATAAAGCCCGTTGACATTGATGCTCTGAAAATCCTTGCCGCGCCTGATCCGGACGGGTGAGGATGTGCGGGTCTCGACGCCGGTCATCACCGCTTCGGGATGGTCGTAACGTTCGATCTGGCGCCCGAATACCGGCAGCGCTTCCCGGAACGCCGCAATCACGAAGGGCGGCAGGCATTGGGCGAGGTCGGTTGGCCGCACGCCTGGCTTATAGGACGGCGTGACGGCTCCGAACGCAGTCGATGCGCGATCGGCGAGGAGATCCCCCACCATCTGCCCCGGTGCCGAATAATCCTCTCCGCCTGCCATAAAGGCGCGCGCTTCCAGATCGCGTTGCAGCGCAATCCCCGCGAGCGGATGGCCGGGATAGTCGCGTTCGGGGTCGATGCCGACCACCAGCCCGGAATTGGCATTGAATTCCGCGCGCGAATATTGGCTCATGCCATTGGTGACGACGCGGCCCGGCTCGGAGGTTGCGGCGACGACCCGACCCCCCGGGCACATGCAAAAGCTGTAGACGGTGCGGCCATTGCGGCAATGATGCGAGAGCGTGTAAGCGGCCGCGCCAAGATCAGGATGCCCGGCGCAGGCTCCGAACCGGGCCCGGTCGATCCAGGATTGCGGATGCTCGATCCGCACGCCGATCGAGAATGGTTTCGCCTCGATATGGACGCCGCGTTCGTGAAGCATGGCAAAAGTGTCGCGCGCGCTGTGGCCGACCGCCATCACGACATGATCGGCCTCAATCACCTCTCCGGTGCTGAGATGGAGGCTGCGCAGCTGATACGATCCGTCCGGCCTTGCCTCCAGCGCGACATCCTCGACGCGCGTGCCAAAGCGATATTCGCCGCCAAGGTCCTCGATCGTGCGCCGGATGCTTTCCACCATGGTGACCAGCCGGAAGGTGCCGATATGCGGGTGCGCCTCGGTCAGGATTTCCTCGGGCGCGCCTGCCTTCACGAATTCGGTGAGCACTTTCCGGCTCAGGTGACGCGGATCCTTGATCTGGCTCCATAGCTTGCCGTCCGAAAACGTGCCCGCGCCGCCTTCGCCGAACTGCACGTTGGATTCGGGCACGAGGGCGCGGCGGCGCCACAGGCCCCAGGTATCCTTGGTCCGTTCGCGCACCACCTTGCCGCGATCGAGGATGATCGGCCGAAAGCCCATCTGCGCGAGGATCAGCCCCGCAAACAGGCCGCACGGCCCGGCGCCGATCACGATCGGCCGCCGCGTTTCTCTGGGTGGGGCATGGGTGACGAACCGATAGTCGGTGTCAGGCGTCGGCCGCACATTGGGATCATTGGCAAAGCGCGCCAGAACGGCGGCCTCGCTCCGCAGCGCGATATCGAGCGTGTAGACCATCAAAATGGCCGATTTTTTCCGCGCGTCGTTGGCGCGCCGGGCCACCGTGAAAGCGATCAGGTCATCGCGATCGATACCAAGCCGGCGGCAGATCGCTGGGACGATCGCGTCGGCGGCATGGCCAAGCGGCAATCTCAGTTCGGAAAGGCGGAGCATCTAAGCCCCATAGGCATCCAAGGCGGCAGGCGCTACCGACTCTCCTGCCGGCGCCGCGAAGGCGTCAGCTTCCGGGAACGGTGACGATCAGCGCACCTTCGGCGATCGCGAGCAAGAGAGCCGCGATCACCAGCGTAGCCCCCAAAGTGCTCATTCCAACCAATGTCAGCGTGCGGCCATGCGACCGGTTTTCCCGGACGTTGCGGGATGCGCAATTGAGCACGAACATCACAATCAAGCCGTAAAGCAACGCAAAAAAGTTCAGCATCGGCGACTCCGCGAATCGCGCGGAGAATATCATCGGCACCCGGCGGGTTGAAGCCTCAGGTTACGCCACCCGATATCCTTAGGTCATGCTGAACTTGTCTCAGCATCTACCCGGCCACCGGCGTTGCACGTGCCGAACGACGGACCCTGAAACAAATTCAGGGTGACGATTTTTAGGGAATGCGCAATCGCTGCTCTCGCCGATGCCGCACGACCTCCTCGTCTTTCAAAAGCGCGGGCGATCTACGCCCAATTTTCATTATAGAACGCCCAAATGATCAGAAGCAGCGCCGAAAACACGGCGGCCGGAATGGCTATAAGCGGGATCCCAAGCTTGGCCGTCGCTATCGCCGCCGCTCCCAGCACGATCGCAATCAATACAGCCCACATTTCTCGCCTCGTTACGGGTGAGTGATGAACCGTCAGCAGAAACGCATATCGGCCTACAGGGTTTCACGAACATGATGACGGTTGAATGATGTCTGCCGTTCGGCTGCATTCGCGGACGTCCTCGCTCACAGCAGTGAGTTGAGCAGGCGCGCGATATTTTCGAGCAGTTTCCGCAAAGCCGGGCGCCGCCGCCAATCCTCGAGACCGAGCTGATCGCTGGCATCCAGATAACCGCGCTGAATGGTTTCGACGGCGGCGACTGACGGCTGATCGTACAGGATCAGGCTCACTTCCTCGTTGAGCTGGAATGAGCGGAGATCGACATTGCTTGATCCCACGATTGCGAACTTGCCATCGATGCTCACATTCTTGGCGTGCAGCAGATAGTCGCGGAAGAGATTCACCCGTACGCCGGCATGCAGCAACTCGTCGTAGAAGGACGATTGCGACAGATTGACCAGCCTTTGATCGACGACGGCTGATACGACCAGATCGACCACCACCCCGCGCGCGGCTGCGGTGCACATCGCGCCGATCACCCGGTCATCCGGTATGAAATAGGGCGTAACGATCGTGACGCGGTGACGCGCCTGATGCAGTTGCCAGACCAGCAGCGTCTCGAAGCCCTCCAGCGGATAATTGGGTCCGCTCGGCAGCAGTTGCGCTTGCACCGGGCCAGTCGGCTCCGGAATTGGTCCTGGCTCTTCAGGAGAGTCACCGGTCTCGACGGTCCAGTCGCTTTCGATCATGGCGCTGATGCTGGCCACGATCGGGCCAGTGACGCGAACGACAAGTTCGCGGTTGACGACGCCCGGCCGAAAATCCTGGGAGACGATATTCTGCGATCCGGCATAGCCGATCCGCCCGTCGATCACGAACAGCTTGCGGTGATTGCGCATGTCGCGGCGGGTCCGGCGGCGGAGCAGGCGGAAAGGCAAGGCTTCGCGTACCTCGACGCCCGCGCCGTTCAACAGGCGCAACGTCTTCCGCCGCCATTGCCGCGAGCCGACCGGATCGAACATGACGCGGCAGGCGACGCCCCGCCCCACGGCGCGTTCCAGTGCGCCCGCCACGTCACGGCCGATGGCATCATCGGCGAAGATATACACCAGCAGGCTGACGCTGTGCCGCGCCGCATCGATGTCAGCGACGAGGTGGCCGACGGCTTTCTGGTAATCGTCGATGAGGGTAATCTGATTGCCGCCCACTGCCGGCATCAGGCCTGCCTTGTGCGCGAGCTCGGCGATCGCCGCTGCGTCACCGAGGTCGGGCGTCTGCGGCTTGAGCTGCTCCGCCACCTTGGCAAAATAGGGAAGGAGGCGTTGGAATCGCTGCTTGCGCCAGGCTGGGAAGTTCGGGCTGCCGATTGCCAAAAACAGCAGCAATCCTGCGACGGGAAGAAAGAAGATCAGCAACAGCCATGATCGCGCCGCCGCCGGCGTGCGCCGCTGCGGAACCACCGCCAGCGCGCCCAGCCGGATGATCCACTCGGATGTGTAATAGGCGGTCTTGAAATCAGGCCAGCTGTGGATCATGCGGCCAGGATAGTTCAGTGCTTATGCAAAGTACGCAAGCTTGGTCAGCCATCTTTTGCCAGCGCGTATCGCCGACAATGTTCGAGATAACCCGATTCATGAAGTCCGGCGAGCGCGACCGCGCTGTCCCAATCCATCATGGCGCATCGATCCGGGCCGAGCGATCCTGTTTCAAGACGGATCGCCACGCGCGACGGATTTGGTGCCTCGAGTATCGCTGCCCTCTCTTCAGGCGCCGGCAAGCGCATCCCTGAAGCTCTCATCTGCCGCTCAGTCGGATCGTAAAACTATCGCACCGCGCACGCGATCCGCTCCCCGCATCGGCGTCTAAACGGTGACGGTCTCGAAAGTGCGTATTTCGGGTTTGGGGAGATCCTTCTTATATTGGGCGAGCAGTTCCTTCTTTCGGGCAGCAAGCTGTTCGCCAAGCGCATCGAGATCGAGATCGCTGCGGCGCGCTTGTGCAAACAAGCCCTTGAGAAAAGCTTCCTCCTCGTGGACATGGTGCTTGATTTGCTCCGCGAGCACGGTGACCTTGGCATCATAAAAGCTGTCGCTCGGCTTGCCGCCGCTGATTTCCGTGATCAGCACCTTGGCGCCGTCATGCTCCACGAAGCTTTCTTCGA
>Ga0207695_10003676_pt1 | contig 21385 bp, 18 predicted proteins | sample KBSC54metaG_FD_184354 | JGI IMG/M metagenome (GOLD analysis project Ga0207695, IMG submission 184354) | Corn rhizosphere microbial communities from Kellogg Biological Station, Michigan, USA - KBS C5-4 metaG (SPAdes) (version 2) | ecosystem: Host-associated > Plants > Roots > Rhizosphere > Soil...
CGCATCGGACAAGTGCTCGACGCCTTCACACCACAAGAATGCGCCAACTACTTCCGCCACGATGGCTATGCCTCAGCTTGAGCGCCGAACGCTCTAGGCCGCGGCCGCTTCGCCGGCTTCCGCGGCGAGCCGCCCGATCAGCGGCTCGGCCTCGCGGGGGCGGCGCAGGCGGTAGACGGGGACGCCGCCCGCCTCGAGCTTCGCCATCGCCTCGCCGTAGCGGCGCCGGCGGTCGTGGAAGCTGTCCCAGGCCCAGCGGATGGGATGCTCCTTGTCGATCCAGCGGGCGAAGCTCTCCCTATTGCCGGTGCCGGGCCAGAGCTCGTTGCCGGTCACGGCGCGGGAGAAGGATCGCCACAGCACGCGACGCATGACGACCGGACGCTCGTAGTCGAGCCAGACCATGTGCGTCGCGCGCGGCCAGAGCACGTGGCGGACCGTGCCGTAGTTGCCGTCCGACACCCACGCCTCGCCGGCCGCGGCCTCCGCCACCCGACGCACGAACTCGTCCCGATCGTGGGTGTTGAGGTCGCGCCAGCCCGCCTGCCAGTTGATCGCGTCGAGCTCGATCTGCCGCACGCCCAGCGCCTGGGAAAGGCGCTTCGCCATGGTCGTCTTGCCGGACCCCGAGGTGCCCACCACCACGACGCGCATCCGCCCCTCCAGCGCACGGCCAAGACGGGAAGATAGTGCGCGAACGGGGTTCCGCTAGGCCTCCTCGGCCTGGCTGATCTCCGCCAGCACCTCCTCGGTGTGCTGGCCGAGCCGCGGCGGATGGCGATAGATGCCGGACGGCGTCTTGGCGAACTTCACAGGCGGGCGCATCTGCCGATACGGCCCCACGTCGGGATGATCGTAGAGCTCGAACAGCCCCACGGCCTTCAGGTGCTCGTCGTCCTGCAGGTCGTCCAGGCGATTGGTCCGCACCACCGGAATCGACAGAGGCTTCAGAAGCTCGAGCCATTCCTGGGTCGTCCGCTCCTGGGTCACCGTCTCGACCATGGCGTAGAGCTCGCGGGCGTGGCGGTTGCGGGTGGTGTAGTCGGAGAACCGCGGGTCCTTGGCGATCGTCTCGCCCCAGCCGGCGATCTCGAAGAACTGGTCCCACTGCTTGTCGGTGTAGGGCAGCAGGCCGATGTAGCCGTCCTTGGTCTTGAACGGCTTGCGGTTGGGATTGACCACCCGCGTGTAGCCCATCTGGCCGGTGGGCGGCTCGAAGGTGTGGTCGAACAGGTGCTCGACCATCAGAAAGCTGGTCACGCACTCCAGCATCGGCACTTCCACGAACTGCCCCTCGCCGGTTCGCTGGCGGTGCAGCAGGGCCGCGGTGATCGCCTGCGACAGGAACAGCCCGGAGACCTTGTCGGCCATCAGCGTCGGCACGATGCGCGGCGTGGGGTTACCGTCGGTGCGCGGCAGGATGTCGGCGCAGCCGGACGCGGACTGGATCAGGTCGTCGTAGGCGGGCTCCCCGGCGGAGGGGCCATCCGAGCCGTAGCCCGCGGCGTGCACGTAGACGATGTCGGGCTTCACCTTGACGATGTCCTCGTAGGCGACGCCCAGCCGCTTCAGGCCCTCGTAGCGCACCGAGGAGACCACCGCGTCGCAGGTCTTGGCCAGGCGCAGCACCGCCGCCCTGGCCTCCGGCTTCTTCAGGTCGAGGACCACCGAGCGCTTGTTGCGGTTGATCGTCATGAAGATCGGGCCCATGTCGCGCGGCGCGCCCTCGGGCATGTGGCCGCTCCAGCGCATGATGTCGCCGCCGCCGCCGCGGGTGCCGACCGGATCTTCGATCTTGATCACCTCGGCGCCCTGGTCGGCGAGGATCTGCACGCCGTAGGCGCCGTTGACGACGCTGGTCATGTCGAGGATGCGGATCCCCTTGAGGGGGCCGGTGGCCGTCTTCGCCAAACTCTTGGGTTCCGCCACGTGAGCACTCCCCTCGCCGGTTCTGGTCGTTAAGATCACACTACAAGATCAGCCGCGCGACGGGAGGGGCCCCATGGATTTCGAGCTCGCCGAAGAGCACCGCATGCTGAAAGAGCTGGTGGCCCGGTTCGTCCGCGACGAACTGGCGCCGCTGGAGGCGGGCGTCCTGGCCCGCGAGGCGGAAGGCAAGGGCCTCGGGATCGATCCGGCGGACCACAAGCGCCTCGACGCCAAGGCGCAGGAGCTCGGCCTGTTCGGCCTCGATGCGCCGGAGGACGTCGGCGGCTCGGACCTGCCGATGACGGCCATGGTGGGCGTGGAGGAGGAGATCGGCCGCACGGTCACGCCCTACACGCTGCCGCCCGACAGCCCGAACCTGCGGATGCTGATGCAGACCGTCGACGACCGGCAGCGGGAGGCCTATCTCGCGCCCTACGTGGCCGGCAAGACCGTCTCGGCGATCGGCATCTCCGAACCGGGCGCGGGTTCCGACCCGGCCGGCATGCAGACCCGCGCCGTAAGGGACGGAAATGATTGGGTAATCAACGGACGAAAGATCTGGATCAGCCGCGCCGAGCACGCCGATTTCACGATCCTGATGGCGCTGACCGACACGGAGAAGCGCGCGCGGGGGGGCATCTCGGCCTTCCTGGTGGACAAGGGCACGCCCGGCTTCAACGTGCTGCGCCGCATCCCGATGATCGGCGGCGCCTACACCTACGAGATCGCGCTGGAGGACTGCCGGGTCGAAGGCTGGAAGCTGCTGGGCCAGGAGGGCGCGGGGTTCGCGCCCATGCAGACCCGGCTGGGCACGCGGCGGATCCAGATGGCCGCCTGGTCGGTCGGCATGGCGCAGCGGGCGCTGGACATGGTCATCGAGTACGCGCCGCAGCGGAAGACCTTTGGCGTCCCGCTCTCCGAGCGCCAGGCGATTCAGTTCTGGGTCTCGGAGGCGGCGACCAAGATCCACGCCACCCGGCTGATGACGTACCACTGCGCCTGGAAGCTCGACCGCGGCCTCGACGTGCGCAACGAGATCTCGATGATCAAGTGGTTCGCCACAGAGATGGCCTACGAGACGGTGGACCGCGCCATGCAGGCCTTCGGCGCCATGGGCATGACCAAGGAGCTGCCGCTGTCGCTCATGCAGGCCAAGCTCCGCACGATGCGCATCTACGACGGCGCGACCGAGATCCACAAATGGGTGGTGGCACGCAACCTTCTGGGGACAAGGAAATGAGAGAGCAGTTCGGGGATCACGTGCGCGTCGCCGCGGACGGCCACGTGGCCATCGTCACGATCGACCGGCCGCCGCACAACCATGTCTCGGTGGAGTTCATCCGCGACCTGGCTGACGCCTTCGACGCCATCGACGAGGACGTCGAGTTGCGCTGCTCGGTGCTGCAGGCGCAGGGCAAGAACTTCTGCGCCGGGGCCGACCTGGTGAACCGTGAGAGCGCCGGCGGCCTGGGCGCGGTCAATCCACTCTATGATGAGGCGGTCCGCTTGTTCTCGGCCAAGAAGCCGATCGTGGCGGCGGTGCAGGGCGCGGCGGTCGGCGCGGGCCTCGGCCTGGCCGTGATGGCCGACTTCCGCATCGCCTCGCCCGACGCGCGGTTTGCGGCCAATTTCGTGAAGCTGGGCTTCCATCCGGGCTTCGGACTCACCCACACCCTGCCGCGGCTGGTCGGCCCCACCAAGGCCGAGCTGATGTGCCTGACCGGGCGGCGGGTGAAGGCCGAGGAAGGGCTGCCCTGGGGCCTTGTCGACGAGGTGGTTCCGCTAGAGGAGCTGCGCGCCGCGGCCCTGAGGCTCGCCAAGGAGATCGCCGAGAATGCGCCCCTGGCCATCGTCTCGACCCGCAAGACCATGCGCGCCGACCTCGCCGCCGCGGTCCGCGCCCAGACCGACAAGGAAGCCGTCGAGCAGGGCTGGCTGCGAGGCACCGAGGACTACAGGGAAGGCGTCCGCTCCGTGGCCGAGCGGCGGGTGGGGAATTTCGTCGGTCGCTAGAGCAGGACTCCCCGTACGCCACGTAACGCTGTTAGATGTCGTCAGGCGCGTCTGCGCGGATAGGGAGCCGGCCAGGCCGGATGAGCTCATGCCCGAGTTTGTAATCGAACGGAACATGCCCGGCGTCGGCAAGCTTGGCCCCGCGGACCTGAAGGCGGCCTCGCAGGGCTCCTGCAGCGTTCTTCGCGAACTCGGGCCGGAGATCCAGTGGGTGAACAGCTACGTCACCGACGACAAGATCTACTGCATCTATCGCGCGCCCAACGAGGAGCTGATCCGCAAGCACGCGGAGATGGGTGGATTCCCGGCGAACTCCATCTCGCCGGTCCGGGCGCACATCGACCCGACCACAGCGGACTGAGCCGCCCGGGTCCTAGGGCGCCGCGGCCTTGCCAAGCCGCGGCTCTGTTCCGGCCAGCAGCCGCTGGATGTTGGCGCGATGACGGGCGATCACGTAGAGGCCGCCTGCGATGACCAGCAGCCGATAGGGCGCGGGTTCCGGCAAGCCGCAGACGAGCGCGATGGCGGTCAAGGCCGCGACCATCGAGCCGAGCGAGACGATCCGAAACGCCGCCACGGCCAGCGCAAAGGCCGCCGCGGCGCCTGCCCCGACCGGCCAGGCCAGCGCCAGCAGGACGCCAAGCCCGGTCGCGGCGGACTTGCCGCCGGCGAACTTCAGCCAGATCGAGCGGCTATGCCCCAGCACGGCGGCAAGCCCGGCCAGGCAAACCGCCCAACGGGTCCAGGTCCCCGGATCGAGCCCGGGCGGCGGCGTGACGACCGGCAAGCTGGCCAGCCAGGGATAGAACCAGCCCGCGAAGAGGATCGCGGCCGCGCCCTTCAGCACATCGGCCAGGAGCACCGCCAAGGCCGGCCACTTGCCCAAGGTCCGCAGGACGTTCGTCGCCCCGACGGATTTGGAGCCGTGCTCGCGGATGTCGATTCCCTTGAGCAGCTTGCCGGCCAGATAGCCGGTGGGCGTGGCCCCGAAGAGGTAGGCGATCCCCAGCCCCGCCGCGCTTGCTATCCAGAACACCATCGGATCGCCGCCCATTCCGCGCTGGGCTCAGCCCTGCCTGAACCTGGCGCTCGCCGCGCGGTCGCATTCGGCGGCGAGCTCCTTGAACAGCAGCGACAGGATCACCAGCGCGCGGCCCTCGACGTCCGCGGCCTCGGCGCCGGGATGCCAGTCGACCATCATGTCGAAGGCGAGCTCTGGGATCATGGCGTTGCGCGCGAGCACGCTCACCGCGGCCGAGCCGGGCTGGCCGGGACGCGCGCGGGCGGTCAGCAGCCAGCGGAGCTGTTCGGGGGTGTGGCGAGGGGGGTCGCGCTGGGGGTCGGCCATCTCGTGAAGCTTAGTCGTCATGATCCGGCTTGTCCCCGCGCCCGTGGCGCTCAGGACCTCCCCAGCGCCGCGGCCTCCTTGGCGAACAGGGTGAGCCTCTCCCAGTCGCCTGCGCGGACCACTTCCGGCGGCGCAACCCAGCTGCCGCCGACGCAGATGACATTGGGGAGCGCGAGATACTCCTTCGCGTTCGCCGCATTGACCCCGCCCGTGGGACAGAACCGGGCCTGCGGAAAGGGGCTCTGCAGGGCCTTGAGAGCGCTCACGCCGCCTGCGACGTCGGCGGGGAACAGCTTGAACAGCGAAAAGCCCGCCGCGAGGCCGGCCATCAGCTCGGTGGGGGTCGCCACGCCGGGCAGCAGCGGGACTGGACCGTCTGCGCGCTCGCCCTCGATCAGGCCGGGCGAGACGGCGAAGGCGCAGCCCAGGTCGGCGGCGGCTTGCCGCATCGCGGCATCCAGCACGGTGCCCGCGCCTATGATCGCGCCTTCGACATCTCCCACCATCGCCTCGATGCAGCGGGCGGCGACCGGCGTGCGGAAGGTCACCTCAAGCACCGGCAGGCCGCCGGCCACCAGCGCCCGGCCGAGCGGCACGGCGTGGTCAACGTCGTCGATCACCAGCACCGGGATGACCGGGACGCGGCCCAGGATCTGCTCAAGCGTCATAGCCGCTCCATCTGCTGCAACTCGCGGGCCGCGCCGACGATCGCCGGATAGGGGTGCAGCACCAGCGAGGTGGGAATCTCGCGGACGAACGGGCTCAGCCGGCCCTTGGCCTCGAAGCGGGCCCGGAACTCGCCGCCGGCCAGCCGCCCGGCCATGCGCGGGGCGATGCCCCCGGAGACAAACACCCCGCCACGGGCGCCGAAGGTGAGCGCCAGGTCGCCCGCCACCGCGCCCAGGATCGCTGCGAACCGGTCGAGCGCGGCGCCGGCGGCGGCGTCGCCCGCGACGCCGGCATCCATCACCGCCTTCTCGTCGATGCAGGCAGCCTCCGCGCGCCCGATCTCGCAAAGCGCCTTGTAGATATCGAAAAGTCCGGCCCCGGAGAGCAGGCGCTCGATCGAGACGCGGCCGTACTTGGCGTGCAGCCGCCGCCAGATCTCCAGCTCCACCTCCTCGGCCGGGGCAAAGCCCGCATGGCCGCCCTCGGTGGCGACCGCCACGTCGCCGAACGGCCCTCGCGCCAGGCCCGCAACGCCGAAGCCGGTGCCGGCGCCCAGCACGACGATCGGGCAGTCGGGGCCGCCGCCGCGCAGTCTGGGGCCGATCGGGCTCAGGTCCTCCGGATCGAGCAGCGGACAGGCGAGCGCCTGGGCGGCGAAGTCGTTGAGCAGCTTCACGGCTTCGAACTCGAAGGTGGCCAGCAGGTCGCCTTCGGACACCTGCCAGTCCAGGTTGGTGAAGGTGATCTCGCCGTCCATCACCGGCCCGGCGACGGCGATCACCGCACGCGGCGGGCGCTTGCGGCCGGCGGTGGTCTCCAGGTACTCGCTGATCACCGCCGCGAGCGAGCCATAGTCGCGCGCCGGAAAGCTGCGCGGATTGCGCACGTGGCCGGTGGCGTCCACCAGGGCGAAGCGGGCGTTGGTGCCGCCGACGTCGCCGACCAGGCCGATATATTGCGGCTTCACCTCAGGCCGCCTCGAACAGGGTGCAGGCGCCGGCGTCAGCGCGCCCCGCCGTCCGCCGCATCCAGCCGAACAGTTCGCGGCCGTAGCCGCGGTCCGAGCGCTCGGATTGGCGGGCCGCCTCGCGGCGCATCAGCTCCTCCCGGGGGACCTTGATCTCCAACACGCCGTTCGGCGCATCCAGCCGGATGACGTCGCCGTCGCGGACATGGGCCAGCGCCCCGCCGTCGGCGGCCTCCGGGGTGACATGGATGGCGGCCGGCACCTTCCCCGAGGCGCCGGACATGCGGCCGTCGGTGACCAGCGCCACCTTGTAGCCCCTGTCGATCTGCACCCCGAGCGCGGGCGTGAGCGAATGCAGCTCCGGCATGCCGTTCGCCTTCGGTCCCTGGAAGCGCACGACGGCCACGAAATCGCGGTTCAGCTCGCCGCGCCTGTGGGCGGCGAGCAAGGCCTCCTGGTCGTCGAAGACGATCGCCGGCGCCTCCACGACCAGGTGCTCGGGCTTCACCGCCGAGGTCTTGATCACCGCCCGCCCGAGCGGCCCGTCGAGCAGGCGCAGCCCGCCCTGCGCCTGGAAGGGGTCGTCGACCGGCCGCAGGATGTCGCGGTTCAGCGAGGCCGCGGTCCCCTCGCGCCAGACCAGCCGGCCCTGGTCCAGGAAGGGCTCGGTCTGGTAGCGGCGCAGGCCGGGACCGGCCACCGTCGCGACGTCCTCGTGGGCGAGCCCGGCGTCGAGCAGCTGACGGACCACGAAGGCCATGCCGCCCGCCGCCTGGAAGGCGTTCACGTCCTCGCTGCCGTTGGGATAGACGCGGGCGATCAGAGGGGTCACGCGGGAGAGGTCGTCGAAGTCCTCCCAGGTGAGCTCGAGCCCGGCCGCGCGGCCCATGGCGATCAGGTGGAGGGTGTGGTTGGTCGACCCGCCGGTGGCCAACAGGCCCGCGATGGCGTTGACCAGGCTCCTGGCGTCCACCACCGCCGAGAAGGGCGTGTAGTCGTTGCTCCCGTTGCGGATCTCCACCGCCCGTTTCGGCGCGGCCGCGACCAGGGCGTCGCGAAGCGGCGTGTTGGGCGTGATGAAGGCCGAGCCGGGCAGGTGCAGGCCGATCATCTCCATCATCATCTGGTTGGAGTTGGCCGTCCCGTAGAAGGTGCAGGTCCCGGGGCCGTGGTAGGACTTCATCTCCGAGTCCAGCAGCTCCTCGCGGGTGACCTTGCCCTCGGCGTAGAGCGCCCGCACGCGCGCCTTCTCGGCGTTGGAGATGCCCGAGGTCATCGGCCCGCCGGGGACGAAGATCACCGGCAGGTGGCCGAAGGCGGCCGCGCCGATGAACAGGCCCGGCACGATCTTGTCGCAGATGCCGAGCATCAGCGCCGCATCGAACGCGTCATGCGTCAGCGCCACCGCCGTCGCCATGGCGATGACGTCGCGCGAGAACAGCGACAGCTCCATGCCCGGGCGGCCCTGGGTCACCCCATCGCACATCGCCGGAACCCCGCCCGCGTACTGCGCCGTGGCGCCGGCTTCGTGAGCGGCCAGCTTGATGATCGCCGGGAAGCGCTCGAGCGGCTGGTGGGCCGAGAGCATGTCGTTGTAGGCCGAGACGATGGCCACGTTCGGCGCCGACGGATCGCGCATCCGCTGCTTATCCGATCCGGGCAGCGCGGCGAAGGCGTGGGCGAAGTTGGCGCAGGAGAGCTTGCCGCGGCCAGGGCCCGCCGCGCGGGCGGCCTCGACCTCCTGCAGATAGGCCGCGCGGCGGTCGGCGCTGCGCTCCACGATCCGCTGAGTGACCTCCGCCGTGACCGGATGCATGGCTCTCACCTTTCGAAGCTCGGGCACCAGAGCACCCGCACAGGAACTGTCTCCTGCGCCAGAAGGCTGCGCACCGGCAGCGCCTCGCCGGACAACGCGCGATCGACGACCTCGCGCTTAGCCCCCCCGGCGACCAGAAGGAAGATGGCCCGCGAGGCCAGGAGCGCGGAAAGCGTCAGGGTCACCCTGGCGACCGGCGGCGAACCCAGCCCTTCGGGGACGTCGGCGATCAGCGCCTCGGCCCGCGGATCCAGCGTCCGGATCAGCGCCGGATCGCCCGGGATGAGCGACGCCACGTGGCCGTCCTGGCCCATGCCGAGCATGACTGCGTCGAACGGCGTCAGACCGCGGAGCGCCGTCGGCTGCGGCCTGGGCCACAGCGGCAGCAGGTGAGCCTTGGCCGCCTCGCCTTTCAGCAGGCGCTCGCGGACCAGCCGCGCATTGGAGTCCGGCGCGTCAGCCGCGACGCAGCGCTCATCGGAGAGGGTGACGATCACCCGCGTCCAGTCGAGCAGACAGGTCGCGCTCAAGCGGTCATAGGTCATGCCCGGCGAGCGCCCGCCGGTCGCGACGAGGGCGGCCCGCGGACCCGTCCTGAGGCCTGCCTCGAGCTGCATGGCGACGCCGTGGGCGGCGGCCTCGGCGAGAGCATGCGCGTTGGCGTATGTCTCGATCATGGGGTTTTTTCTACGCCTGGGCCGTGGGAACGGAACCCGGGCCCTCTGCGATTTCCAGGCATGACAAATTCCCGCTAAGAGGCCGCCGGCCGCAATTGACCGGGGGTGCAAGGGCGCGCAGGTTTCCTGTCGCGTTCTTGTCGGGGCCCATGACCAACTGCACCGCGGCAGCGGTGTTCCGGAGTGTGGTGCGCGTATGAAGATCGCCCAGATTTCCCCGCTCTACGAGGCCGTGCCGCCGAAGCTCTACGGCGGAACGGAGCGGGTGGTCGCGCACCTCTGCGACGCCTTGGTCGAACTCGGCCACGAGGTCGTGCTGTTCGCCAGCGCGGAAGCCCAGACCCAGGCCGAGCTCGCACCGGTTCGCGATCGGGCGATCCGGCTCGACCCCTCGCCGCTGAAGTCCGATCTGGCCGCCCACATGGTCCAGCTCGCCGAGGTGCGACGGCGCGCCCACGAGTTCGACGTGCTGCACTTCCACACCGACATGATGCACTTCCCGTTCTTCGAGCAGATGGCGCATCGCACGGTGACGACGCTGCACGGCCGCCTGGACATGAAGGATCTGCCGCAGGTCTACCGCCGCTGGCGGAGCTTCCCGCTGGTGTCGATCAGCTACGATCAGCGGCGGCCGCTGCCGTTCGCCAACTGGGCCGGCACCGTGCACCACGGCATCAAGTCGAGCCTCTATCGGCCCTCGCTGTCCGGCCGCGGTTATCTGGCGTTCCTGGGCCGCATCTCGCCGGAGAAACGGCCGGACCGGGCGATCGCGATCGCCACGCGGATGGGCAAGCCCCTGCGCATCGCGGCCAAGGTGGATCGCGCCGACCAGGTTTACTTCGACGAGAAGATCGAGCCGCTGCTGCACCATCCGCTGGTCGAGTACGTTGGCGAAATCGGTGACGATCGGAAGTCCGAGTTCCTCGGCGGCGCCGACGCGCTGCTGTTCCCGATCGATTGGCCCGAGCCGTTCGGCCTGGTGATGATCGAGGCGATGGCCTGCGGGACCCCGGTGATCGCCTATGACTGCGGCTCGGTGCGCGAGGTGGTGGAGGACGGCGTCACCGGCTTCATCGTCCGCGGCAAGGAGGAAGCCATGGCCGCGGCCGCGCGCGCGCCGTACCTCGATCGGAGGGCGGTCCGCAGGCGCTTCGAGGAGCGCTTCTCGGCGATCGCCATGGCCAACCGCTATCTCGACCTATACGCCCGCCTCACCGGCGCCTCCGCGCCGGGGCCGGCGGCCGCGATCCCGGCCTGAGGTCGGCATGAACGATCTCGCGCCCGGCCAGAACGCCGCGGTCGAATGGGGTGAGATGGAGGAGCCGCGGGTCCCCGCCCGGCTCCATGCGCTGAAGGACCGCGACACCTTTCTGGTCGCCGACGGCATGGGCGACGTGCTGGGCTTGGCCGACGGGCTGTTCCACGACGACACCCGCGTGCTGTCGCGCTGGCGGCTGTTGCTCGGCACGAGCTCGCCCACTCTGCTCTCCGGCTCAGCGAGCCAGGACAACGTATTCTTCACCTCGCACCTGGTGAACGGGGCGCTGGTCACCCCCGGCGGCCCGCCCGGCCCGCCCGGCGTGCTGCACGTGGAGCGCAAGCGCTTCCTGTGGGAGGAACGGCTCTTCGAGCGCATCAAGATCGTCAACTATTCCAACAGCGTGGTGGTGCTGCCGCTCGCCTTCGAGTTCGACGCCGACTTCCGCGACATCTTCGAGGTGCGCGGCGCGCAGCGGCCGAAGCGTGGGACGCGGCATCCCGTGGAGGTGGGCGAGCGGGACGTCCGCTTCCGTTACGACGGCCTCGACAAGGTCGAGCGCTGCAGCGTGATCATCTTCTCCGATCCACCGAGCAAGCTCAGCCATGATCGGGCCGAGTTCATGTACGCCCTCCAGGCTGACGGACGGGTCGAGCTCTACGTCGAGATCGGCGGCCATTCCGGCCCCACCCCGAGCCGCGAACGCTTCCGGGCCGCGGCCGCCCGCGCCCGCTTCGCCATGCGCGCCCGCCGGCGGCGCGGAGCGCGGCTGCGCACCACCGGGCGGCTGTTCAACGGCTGGATGGAGAAGTCGCGGGCCGACCTGGCGCTGCTCACCACGCCGCTGCAGACCGGGCCCTATCCCTATGCGGGCATCCCCTGGTTCTCCACCGCTTTCGGGCGCGACGGGATCATCACCGCCTGGCAGATCCTGTGGTTCGAGCCGGTCCTGGCCGAAGGCGTCCTCACCTACCTGGCGACGCACCAGGCCGAGGAGGTCTCCGCCTTCCGCGATTCCGAGCCCGGCAAGATCATGCACGAAACCCGTCGCGGCGAGATGGCCGCGCTCGGGGAAGTGCCGTTCGGCCGCTACTACGGCGGGGTCGACACGACGCCGCTGTTCGTGGGGCTCGCCGGCGCCTACGCCGAACGGGTCGGCGAAATGAGCCTGATCGACCGCCTCTGGTCGCACCTCGAACGCGCCGCCGCCTGGATCGAGCGCGGGATCGAGTCAAACCCTTACGGACTGCTCAGCTATTCCAAGACGTCGGAGCGGGGCCTCACCAACCAGGGCTGGAAGGACTCCGGCGATTCCATCTTCCATGCCGACGGCAGCTTCCCGCCGCCGCCGATCGCGCTCGTCGAGGTGCAGGGCTACGCCTTCATGGCGTTCCGGACCATGGCCCGGCTGGCGGAGAAGCGCGGCGACGGCGAGGCCGCCCAGCACTACGCCCAGCGCGCCGAAGAGATGCGCCGCAAGGTCGAGGACCTTTTCTGGATGGAGGAGGCGGGCTCCTACGGCCTGGCGGTCGACGGAAAAGGCAAGCTCTGCCGCGTCCGCGCCTCGAACCAGGGCCATCTGCTGTTCGCCGGCCTGCCGCAGCCCGACCGCGCCGCCCGCGTGATCGAGACCCTGCTCGCCCCCGACTTCAACTCCGGCTGGGGCCTGCGGACCCTGGCGGTCGGCGAGGCCCGGTTCAACCCGATGAGCTATCACAACGGCTCGGTCTGGCCGCACGACACCGCGATCTGCGTCATGGGGATGGCGCGCTACGGCGAGCGCGACGGCGCCATGCGGATCACCTCGGCGATGTTCGAGAGCGCCTCGCAGTTCGACATGCGGCTGCCGGAGCTGTTCTGCGGATTTCCCCGCACGCCGGGCGATCCGCCGGTCGCCTATCCGGTGGCTTGCCTGCCGCAGGCCTGGGCCGCAGGATCGGTGTTCATGATGCTGCAGGCCTGTCTCGGCCTCGGGATCGACGGCGAGCACGGCGTGACCCACATCCGCGACCCGCATCTGCCGTTCGGCATCGACCATTTCACCGTGCAGCGGTTGATCGTGGGCGACGAGGTTCTGGACCTGCTGTTCGAACGCGAGGACACAGCGGTGGTGGTGCGCGAGCGGACGAAGCTTCCGGTCTAGCGCCGGGGCGTGTGCGCCAGCCGCAGGATGTTGGCGGCGCCGGGCGAGCCCAGCGGCAGGCCGGCCAGGATCAAGACCCGCTGCCCGGGCGGGCCCAGGCCGGTCTCCACGGCCTGATCGACCGCGATCTCGGCGAGTTGCTCGGGGTCGGTGACCTCGGGGATCACCCGCGGCTCGACGCCCCAGGCCAGGGCCAGACGACGGGCGGTGTCCAGATTGGGCGTCAGGCCGAGCGTCGGCTGCAAGGGCCGTTCCCGCGCCAGGCGCAGCGCCGTCTGGCCGGTGGTGGTGAAGGCCACGATGCACGCGGTGGAGGAGGATTCCGAAGCCTTGCGGGCGGCCGCCACCAGGGCGTCGGCGTCGGCGTCCTCGACCGGATATTCCGCGCGCATCAGCTCCGGCCAGCGGGGGTCCTGCTCCACGCGGGTGATGATGCGGTCCATCATCGCGACCGCCTCCAGCGGATAGTCGCCCGCCGCCGTCTCGCCCGACAGCATCAGGGCGTCGGCGCCCTCGTAGACCGCGCCGGCCACATCGGAGGCTTCCGCTCGTGTCGGCGTCGGCGAATGAGTCATCGATTCCAGCATCTGGGTCGCCACGATGACCGGCAGGCCCCGCAGCCGGGCGGCGCGGATCAGCTTCTTCTGGAAGACCGGCACCTCCTCGGGGGCGAGCTCGACGCCGAGGTCGCCCCGGGCGACCATGATCGCCTCGGAAAGATCGAGGATCTCATCCAGGCTCTCGAGGGCGGCGGGTTTCTCGATCTTGGCCAGAAGGGCGGCGCGACCCTGCGCCAGCGCCCGGAGCTCGGCCATGTCGGAGGCGCGCTGCACGAACGACAGCGCCACCCAGTCGACGCCCTCGTTCAGCGCGAAGGCCAGGTCCGCGCGATCCTTCTCGGTGAGCGCCGGGATCGGCACAGACAGGTTGGGCAGGTTGAGGCCCTTGTGGTCGGAAAGCTGCTCGCCCGCCTCCACCTCGGTCTCGGCGTAGTCAGGGCCATGGGCGAGAATGCGCAGGCGCACCTTGCCGTCGTCGAGCAGCACCAAGGCGCCGATCCTGAGGCAGGCGAAGACCTCCGGATGCGGCACCGGGACCCGGCTCGCGTCGCCCGGCTCGCGGCGCAGGTCGAGGCGGAAGTTCTGGCCCGGCCGCAGCCGCACCACCCCGTCGGCGAACTCGCCCAGCCTGAGCTTCGGGCCCTGCAGGTCGGCGAGCACCGCCAGCGGCCGCTCGACGGCCGCCTCCGCGGCCCGCACCGCCTGGATGCTGCGCGCGTGCTCCGCCTGGCTGCCGTGGCTAAAGTTGACCCGAAAGACGTCCGCGCCGGCTCTCGCCAGCTCCCGCACGCGGGAGGGGTCGCGGCTCGCCGGACCGAGGGTCGCGACGATGCGGGCTCTGCGGGCTCGGATCATGCGCCGTTTGCGTGTAAGGGATGGGCTGCGGCCGGGCAACGCATGAGCCGTGCGCCCGGTCTTCGGAGCCAAGCTTTATCCAGCGGCGTTATCCCCCGTCGAGCGGAAAGCGGGGGCTCCGGCGAATGTGCGGACAGCGAACGGCGGGACTGCAGCCTTGAGCCAGACCCTTGAGCTTTTCCCCATCGGCAACTGCGCGGCGAGCGCGCTGATCGACGACGCCGGCCGTTTCGTCTGGTCCTGCGCGCCCCGAGTCGACGGCGACCCGTTCTTCTCGGCGCTGCTCGGCGGCAAGGACGCGGCCGAGGAGGCGGCCTGCGGGCTCTGGGCGGTGGACGTGGAGGAGACGGTGGAGGTCCGCCAGTCCTATCTGCGCAACACCCCGATCCTCTCCACCGAGATCGTCGACGCCCACGGCGGGGCGCTGGAGATCATCGACTTCTCCCCCCGCTACCGGCAGTTCGGGCGGGTCTACCGGCCGTTCGCGTTCATCCGCCTGATCCGGCCGATCACCGGCGCGCCGCGCATCCGCATCCGCATGCGGCCGACCGCCAACTACGGGGAGCAGAGCTGCGCGACCACCACGGGCTCGAACCACATCCGATACATCGGCGGCGACACGACCATCCGGCTGACCACCGACGCCTCGGTGACTCACATCCTGGAGGAGCGGACGTTCCGGCTGGAGGAGGCGATCGCGATGTTCCTGGGGCCGGACGAGGGCTTCGAGGCGGACGTCGCCATGACGACCGAGCGCATGCTGCGCGAGACGACTTTCTATTGGCGCAACTGGGTGCGGACGCTCTCGGTGCCGTTGGAGTGGCAGGATGAGGTGATCCGGGCGGCGATCACGCTCAAGCTCTGCGCCTACGAGGAGACCGGCGCGATCGTTGCGGCGCTCACCACCTCGATTCCCGAGCATCCGGTCGCGCCCGGCGAGCCGGGACGCAACTGGGACTACCGCTACTGCTGGCTGCGCGACGCCTACTACGTGGTCCAGGCGCTGAACCGGCTGGGCGCAGCCGATATCCTGGAGAACTACCTGGGTTATCTCAGGAACCTGGTCGACCAGGCCCGCCGCGGCGACGTCCACCCGCTGGCAGCGCCGACCGGCGATGCCGGCGGGCCGGCGGGCTTCGAGCCCGCCGTGCTGATCGACTCCAGCAAGGCGGGCCATGTGCAGCCGGTTTACGGCGTGGGGCTGGAGCCGGTGCTCACCGAATGGATCGCGCCGCACCTGCCGGGCTACCGCGGCATGGGGCCGGTCAGGGTCGGCAACCAGGCGCACGAGCACCGGCAGCACGACGTCTATGGCCAGATCGTGCTCTCGACCGTGCAGGCCTTCTTCGACGAACGGCTGTTCCGCCCGGCCAACGAGGACGACTTCCGCGCCATCGAGCCGATCGGGGATCGCGCCTTCGAGTTCTACGACAAGCCCGACGCCAGCCTCTGGGAATTCCGCGGCCACGAGGCGGTGCACACCTATTCTGCGGTTATGTGCTGGGCGGCCTGCGACCGCCTGGGAAACGCTGCGGCGCGGGTCGGCCTGCCGGATCGCGCCCACCACTGGGCCGAGCGGGCCCGTCAGATGCGCGAGACCATCGAGCGGCGCGCCTGGAACGAGAAGCTCGGCCGTTATGCCGCCACGTTCGACGGCGACGAGCTCGACGCCAGCTTGCTGCAGCTGATCGACGTGCGGTTCACCACCCCGGAGGATCCCCGCATGCGGGCGACCATGGAGGCGGTGGAGAAGGGCCTCCGCCGCGGCGCCTTCATGCTGCGCTACGCCATTCCGGACGACTTCGGGGTGCCGAAGACGGCGTTCAACTTCTGCACCTTCTGGCTGGTGGAGGCGCTGCACCTGTTCGGCCGCACGGCCGAGGCGCGCGAGCTATTCGAGCAGATGCTGGCGCGGCGCACGCGCGCGGGCCTGCTCTCCGAGGACATGGCGCTGGACGGCAACGAGCTGTGGGGCAACTACCCGCAGACCTATTCGCTGGTTGGGTTGATCAACTGCGCGACCCTGATCTCGCGGCCCTGGTCGACGGTTCGCTGAGGCGCGGCCGGGCGCGGCCTAGTCGTACCAGGCGCGGCCGGAGCGCTCGATGAGGGCGAAGGCGCCGGCCGGCCCCCAGGAGCCCGCCGGATAGGGTCGCGGCGCCATGCCGGCCTCGCGCCAGGCGTCGGCCACGCCATCGATCCAGCGCCAGGCCGCCTCCACCTCGTCGCGGCGCACGAACAGGGTGGAGTTGCCGCAGATCGCATCCAGCAGCAGGCGCTCGTAGGCGATGCGACGCCGCGCCCCGGGACCTTCGTAGGTGCGCAGCAGCGACAGCGAGAGCGGCAGCGACTGCAGGCGCATGCCGCCGGCGGTGATGCCGGGAGCCTTGTTCATCAGCAGGAGCTCGATGTCCTCGTCCGGCTGCAGGTCGATGACCAGCCGGTTGGCGACCAGGTCCTCGCGCGCCGGGCCGTCGAAGATCGAGTGCGGCACGCCCTTGAACTGGATGGCGATCTGGGTGCGCCGTTCGGGCAGCCGCTTGCCGGTGCGCAGGAAGAAAGGCACGCCGGCCCAGCGCCAATTGTCGATGTCGACCCTGAGCGCGACGAAGGTCTCGGTGTCGGTGTGCTGCCCGCGCTCCGCCTCATAAGCCTGGGCCGCCGCGCCGCCGGCCACGCCGGCCGCGTACTGCCCGCGCACCGAGGAGTTGGCGGCCTCGGCGCGGGTGTAGGGCCGAAGCGAACGCAGCACCTTGACCTTCTCGTTTCGCACGGAGTCCGGCTCCATGTCGCTGGGCGGCTCCATGGCCACCAGGCAGAGAAGCTGCAGCATGTGGTTCTGCAGCATGTCGCGTAGCGCCCCGTACTCGTCGTAGTAGGGCCAGCGGTCGCCGACGCCTTCCGTCTCGGCGACGGTGATCTGCACGTGGTCGATGGTGAGGTTGTTCCAGAGCGGCTCGAACAGGGTGTTGGCGAAGCGCAGCGCGATTAGGTTCTGGACCGTCTCCTTGCCGAGATAGTGGTCGATCCGGAAGATCCGCTCCTCGTCGAACACCGCGCCGACCGCGACGTTGATCGCCCGCGACGTCTCCAGGTCGCGGCCGATCGGCTTCTCCAGCACGATGCGGCCGGCCTCGGTGACGAAGCCCGCGGCGGCCAGGGCGACGCAAACCCGCCCGTAGAGGCTGGGCGACACCGCCAGATAGAAGATCGGCTGCTGCGCGCCTTCCACGTGCGATTTGAGGCTCGCCAGACCGTCAGCCGTCGTCGCATCGGCGGAGACGTAGTCCAGGCGGGCGCAGAAGCGGGTCCAGACAGCCTCATCGAGGCCCTCGGGCCGGGCTTTCAGGTCATCGCGCACCCGCTCGAGGAACGCCTTGCGCGACAGCACGGCCCGCGCCGTCGCCACGATGCGGAATGCATCCGGCAGGAAGCCGTCGGAGTCGAGGAAATAGAGCGACGGCAGCAGCATCCGGCGCGCCAGGTCGCCTGTTCCGCCGAACAGGATGAGCAGGTCCGCCAGGGGGGCTTCGGCCATCGGCGCCAATCCCGTTGCAACCACGGAGGGCCGCATAGCGCCGACCGGCGCGGGAACGTCAAGGGCCCGCGCGAGTTGACATAGTGACGGTCGGGGTGTGGATCGAACCAGGGGCCTGCGCGTTCCCAATCGGCCCGGGGGCGAGCCGAATGTCGATTGAAGAACTCAGCATCCAGCGTCCGGCGCCGAAACCCCTTGAGCTGACCTGCTCTGCGCTCTTCCTGGATCTCGACGGGACCTTGGCGCCGATCGCGGCGCGCCCGCAGGACGTTCATCCTGATCCCCGCCGCACCGACCTCCTGGAACGGCTCGCCGAGGCGTTGGAGGGGCGGCTTGCGGTGGTCACCGGCCGCACGCTCGCCGACGCTGATCGCATCCTGGAGGGCCGCGTGACCGCCGTGGCTGCGGTGCATGGCCTGGTTCGCCGCGACGCCGGCGGGGCCCTCCACGAGCACGCGCCGCATCCGAAACTGCATGAGGCGACCAAAGCGCTGCGCACCTTTGCGGCGCGGGATTCCGGCCTGCTGGTCGAGGAGAAGGGCCTCTCGGTCGCCCTCCACTTCCGCCTGGCGCGCAATTGCGCCGACGCCGCGCGGACGTGCGCGCAGGAGATGGCCGATCAGACCGGGCTCGCGCTGCAGGAGGGGGACATGGTCGAGGAGCTGCGCACCCCGGGCCCCACCAAGGCCGACAGCGTCGAGGCGTTCATGGCCGAGCCGCCGTTCCGAGGCGCGGTGCCGATCTTCCTCGGCGACGACGCCACCGACGAGGACGGCTTCGCCGCGGCGCAGGCGATGGGCGGATACGGCGTGCTGGTCGGTCAGGCGCGCCCGACCGGCGCCCGCTGCCGGCTGGCGGACGTCGAGGCGGCGCTGGCCTGGCTGGAGGCGGCGCTATGAGCCGCCTGATCATCGTCTCGAACCGCGTGAACCCGCCCTCCGGCGCGGGCGAGGAGAGCGTCGGCGGCCTGGCGATGGCGTTGGCGGCGGCGCTGCGCGAATACTCGGGCCTGTGGTTCGGCTGGAGCGGCCAGTCGAGCCCAGTGTTCACCGGCCAGCTCTCCATGCAGAGGATCGACGGGGTCACCGCCGCCACCGTCGACCTCGAGGACTCCGACGTCGAGGAGTACTACAACGGCTACGCCAACAAGACGCTGTGGCCGCTGTTCCACTACCGCACCGACCTTGCGGCCTACGACCGGGCCTATGGCGCGGGCTATCAGCGCGCCAACCGTCGGTTCGCCGAGACGCTGCGGCCGCTGATCGAGCCCGGCGACCTGGTCTGGATCCACGACTACCACCTGATCCCGCTGGGCCGCGAGCTGCGCAAGCTCGGCGTGAAGAACCGGGTCGGCTTCTTCCTTCACGTGCCTTGGCCCGCCTACCAGGTGTTCGTCACCCTCCCGGGGCACCGCCAGCTCGTCGAGTCGATGTTCGACTACGACCTGATCGGGTTCCAGACCGAGGACTACCGGCAGGCCTTCGAGGACTACGTGCTCTCCGAGGCCGGCGGCGAGAAGGTCGCCGACGACGTGCTCAGGGCCTTCGGGCGCACGGTGCGCATCGGCGCCTTCCCGATCGGCATCGACGCCAAGGATTTCGACCGCATGCTGAAGTCCACGCGGGCCCGGCGCATGCGCGATCTGATGACCGCCTGCACGGTGTTCCGCCACCTCATAATCGGCGTCGACCGGCTGGACTACTCCAAGGGGCTGGAGGAGCGCTTCACCGGCTTCGAGCGGTTCCTGGCCGCCAATCCCGACATGCGCCGTGAAGTGCTGATGCTGCAGATCGCCCCGGTGAGCCGTGAGAGCGTCGAGGCCTATCAGGAGATCCGGGCGCGCCTGGACGCGCTCTCCGGCCGCATCAACGGCGAATTCGCCGACGTCGACTGGAACCCCTTCCGTTACGTCAACAAGAACTATCGCCGCGATGAGTTGGCGGGGATCTACGGCGCGGCCCGGGTGGGCCTGGTCACGCCGCTGCGCGACGGCATGAACCTGGTGGCCAAGGAGTTCGTGGCCTCGCAAAGCGAGGAGGATCCCGGCGTCTTGATCCTGTCGCGGTTCGCCGGCGCCGCGCGACAGATGCGCGAGGCCCTGCTGGTCAATCCGAACAGCCCCGACGAGATCGCCGATGCGCTGCGCCGCGCGCTGGCCATGGACAAGCCCGAGCGGATCCGCCGCTGGCGTGCGCTCTACGACAATGTCCGCCGCGAGGACGTGACCGCCTGGCGCGATTCCTTCGTGGCTGCGCTGGAAGGCGCCGAGGAGCGCCGCACCGCCCTGGCGAGCTGAGGCGACGGAGAGGAGGTTCCGGAACCAGCCGAAAAGGCGTTGGTTTGGCTGTCATGGCCAAGGACCTGCTCGCCCGCTACCGCTCGATGCGGGATTTCTCCAAGACGGCGGAGCCGCAGGGTGCGGAGAAGACCAAGCCCTCGAACCGGTTACGCTTCGTGATCCAGAAGCATGCGGCGAGCCGGCTGCACTACGACTTCCGCCTGGAGCTGGACGGCGTCTTCAAGTCCTGGGCGGTGACCAAGGGACCCTCGCTCGATCCGCACCAGCGCAGGCTGGCGGTGGAGGTGGAGGACCACCCGCTCGACTACGGCGACTTCGAGGGCACCATCCCCAAGGGCGAATACGGCGGCGGCTCGGTGATGCTGTGGGACCGCGGCTACTGGGAGCCGGAGGGCGATCCCCGCGCCATGCTGAAGAAGGGCGACCTGAAGTTCCGCCTGGACGGCGAGCGGCTGAAGGGCGGCTTCGTGCTGGTGCGGATGAAGCGGCGCGAGCGGGAGAAGCGGGACAACTGGCTGCTGATCAAGCACCACGACGGCTGGTCGGTTGAGGATTCCGACGCCGCGATCGTCGACGAGGAGACCACCTCGGTCGCCTCCGGCCGGGCGATGGAAGAGATCGCGGCCGGCAAGGGCAAGGGGCCGAAGCCGTTCATGACCGGAGGGAAGGGCCGCGCCTCGGCCAAGGCGGTCTGGCGCTCGAACCGCGGGGAGGCTGAGACGCGACCGCCGGCTCCGCTGCGCGCGGCGCCGCCGCCGAAGATCCGCGCCGCGGCGCTCCCGGGGTTCATCGCGCCCGAGCTCGCCAAGTCGGTCGACCGGCCGCCGCCGGGTTCAGGCTGGGCGCACGAGATCAAGTTCGACGGCTACCGGCTGCAGCTGCGCGTGGAGAAGGGCAAGGCCACGCTCAAGACCCGGGGGGGCCTCGACTGGACCGAGAAGTTCCGGGAGATCGCCCGCGTGGGCGCGGGCCTGCCGGATGTGATCATCGACGGCGAAGCCTGCGCCCTGGACGCCAACGGCGCGCCCGACTTCCCCGCCCTCCAGGCGGCGCTCGCCGACGGCAAGACCAGCGACCTGGTGTTGTTCGTCTTCGACCTGCTGTTCCTAAACGGCGAGGACCTGCGGGCGCAGCCCTTGAGGGACCGCAAGGCCCGCCTGGCGGACCTTCTCCGGGACCGCCGCCTCGAGCCCCGGATCCGCTATGTCGAGCACTTCGAGACCGGCGGCGACGCGGTGCTGCAATCGGCCTGCCGGATGTCCCTGGAGGGCATCGTGTCCAAGCGGCTGTCCGCGCCCTACCGCTCGGGGCTC
>Ga0207695_10003677_pt1 | contig 21373 bp, 24 predicted proteins | sample KBSC54metaG_FD_184354 | JGI IMG/M metagenome (GOLD analysis project Ga0207695, IMG submission 184354) | Corn rhizosphere microbial communities from Kellogg Biological Station, Michigan, USA - KBS C5-4 metaG (SPAdes) (version 2) | ecosystem: Host-associated > Plants > Roots > Rhizosphere > Soil...
ACTGGGCGCCTACCAGCTCACCATCGGGCCGACTGAATCCGGGCGCAACGAAAACTATTCGTGGGATATTTTGAACGTCGGGGTGATGAAGAACGGCTCCGACCTGGGCACGCTGCGCCCCGAGCGGCGGCTATACTTCGCCTCCCGCCAGCCGACTTCCAACGTGGCGATTCGCCGGCGCCTGAACGAAGATCTGTATTTGAATTTCGCGGGTGCGTCCAACGACGGCGAGGGCACGGTGCTGCAATCCTACGTGTTCCCGCTGGTGAGCTGGATCTGGATCGGATATTGGGGAGTTTTGATCGGCACCATCATTTGCTTGATCCCCAGCAAGAGCCGTCTGGTATATCCGCGGACGGAAGTGGTAACAGTCGCGGGGAAACATGCACAAGTGGAAAAGTAGTTTTCTGATCGCCCTCATGATGGCGGCGGCCGTCGGACAAACCGCGACGGAGATGAATTCGCCGGCGATCGACCGCATCGCGTCGAAGCTGAAGTGCAGTTGCGGCTGCAATCAGACCATGGCCTGCGTGATGCCGCCGGGTTGCCCGGTGTGCAAGACGAATAAAGCCAAGATGGTCAACATGCAGAAATCCGGCATGAGCGACCAGCAGATTCTGGATCAGTACGTCGCGGAGAACGGTAAGGACATTTTGGTGGTCCCGCCCGGTATCGCGGGCGTGCTGGGTCCGTATGTCGCGCTCACTTTAGGATTGGGCCTGGTGATATGGACGATCCGCCGTCTGATGCGTCCGGGGCCGCCGTCGCCGAACGGTCCGCCGATTGATCCCGAGACGCTGGCGCGAATTGAAAAAGACACGGCCAACCTCGACTAGATGACCCTCACGATCGCCGTCGTCATCCTGCTGGCAGTCACCCTGCTTTACACGCTATTCATCCGCGCCAAGGATATTCCGCCACCCGAACCAGTCTCGCCCACGCGCCATCTGGACGAGCGGAAGGCCAGGCTCTACGAGAACCTGCGCGATTTACAGTTTGAGTACCGCCTCGGCAAGCTCTCCGACGCCGACTACGCACAGACCAAGGTCTCGTTACAAAAAGAGCTGGCGGTGGTGATCGCGGAAATTGAAAAATTGCAACCGAAGCCGGCGGCCGTAGTCGGCAAGAAGGGGCCACGATGAAACCGCTGGCGGCTCTCCTCTTTATCTCTTTGCCGCTTCTCGCGGTGGACGGCGTGGTGGTGAATGCCACGACTGGCCAGCCGCAGTCCGGGGTCGCCGTGAATTTGGTTCAGCCCAGCCAGAGCGGCATGGTACAACTCGGCAACACCACAACTGACGCGCAGGGACAGTTCAAGATCGACAAACAAATTCCGCCGGGACCGGGACTGCTTCAAGCCACATATCAAGGTACTACCTACAACCAGATCATCACGCCCGGGATGTCGACTACCGGCGTCCAGTTGAAAGTCTATGACGCCACGAAAAAAGCCGGCATCGCCAGGACTGTGGAACACCTCATCTTGCTGGAACCGGGCGCCGACCGGCTTCGGATCAGCGAGACTTTCGTCGTGGGCAACGACTCTAACCTTACTTATAACGATCCCGCCAAAGGTTCGATTCAGTTCTTTCTCCCGCCCGCAACCGACGGCAACGCACAGGTGATTATCACGGCTCCCGGGGGAATGCCGATTCCGCGCCCCGCGCTGAAGACGCCTGTGGCGGGCATCTATAAGGTGGACTATCCGGTGAAGCCGGGCGAGACACGCATGGACGTGAGCTATACCGTTCCTGCCACCAACAAGTTTTCCGGCAAGATTGTGGGGTCGGATGCCGCGACGCACCTGGTGACTCCCGGCACTGTGACCGTCACCGGCGACGGCATTGAGTTGGCGGGGCGCGAACCGCAGACGCAGGCGAACATCTACAACCTGACAGGACTCGACTACAACCTTTTGATCGAAGGGATTGGCTCGCTTCGCCCGGATGATTCGGCGGGGGCTGCGGGACCGGGAGACGATGGCGGTTCGCCGCAGGTCGAGATTAAGAAGCCCCGTATTTATGCGCAGCTTCCCTGGGTTCTGAGCCTGGCATTCGCGATACTGGCGCTGGGCGGGACCATGCTGTATCGCAGAGGGACCGTGTGAGTGCGGCTGCACTTGAAGTTGACGGAGTCTGGAAATATTACGGCGACTTCCCCGCCCTGCGCGACATCCGACTGAGCATCGAACCGGGCTCTACCGTGGCGCTGCTGGGACGCAATGGCGCCGGCAAGACCACGCTGCTGCGCATCATCGCAGGCCTGTCGAAAGCATCCGAGGGCAGCGTACGCATCCAGGAGGCGGACGTCCGCCAGCAGGCCACGCGGCGGCGCATCGGCGTACTGGGCCATGGAATCTCGCTCTACGACGAACTTTCCGCTACCGAAAATCTGGTTCTGTTCGCTAAGCTGTACGGACTGAAGGAGCCGGAGAGGACCGCTGGGGAGTGGCTCGAACGAACCGGACTCGGCCGCGTCCGCGACGGCTTGGTGCGCGAATTTTCGCGCGGCATGCGGCAGCGTCTGGCGGTGGCGCGCGCCTTCATGCATGAGCCCGAAGTGCTGCTGCTCGACGAGCCCTTCACGTCGCTGGACGATCGCGCGATCACCGTTTTGCAATCGCTGTTGGCGGACGCGCACGCTGCCGGGCGGACGATCATTCTCTCTACTCATCAACTGCGCGAGGCGCTCGAAGTGGCGACCCACGTTGCCCTCATTCAGCGCGGCCGGCTGGCTTTCAGCGGCGAGCGCAGCCAACAGATGATCGACGATCTGGGCTGGCTGTATCGAACGCATGGAGAGAACTGAAGCGTGTCCTCATTCCTGCGGGCGTCGTACACCATCGCGGCGAAAGATCTGCGCTCCGAGATGCGCACCAAGGAGGCGTTCAACGCTTCCTTCTCCTTCTCGCTGGTGATCCTGGTGCTGTTCAGTTTCGCCTTCGATCCGTCGTCCGAAGAGTTGCGCACCATCTCGGGCGGCCTGCTGTGGCTGGTCTTCTCCTTCGCCGGAGCGCTGGTGTTGAATCGCAGTTTCGCCCGGGAATTGCAGAATGACTGCCTGGATGCGCTGGTCTCGTCGCCGGCGCCCACGTCCGCCATTTTTTTCGGCAAAACTTTAGCGAATTTTTTGCTGCTGATGATCGTCGAAATAGCAGCGCTGGCCGTCTTCGCCGTGCTCTATGACACGCACTTCTCGAAACAGTTCTGGCCGGTGGTGCTGGTGATGCTGTTGGGCACCTGGGGCATGACGGTTATCGGCACCATGTTCAGCGCGCTCACCGTGAATCTGCGCATGCGCGAGATGATGCTGCCGACGCTGGTATACCCGCTGCTGATTCCGGCTCTGATGGCCGCCATGACGCTGACCAGCGACTTGATGAGCGGCACGCCGCTGGGGAAAGACAATCTGATCTGGCTGCGGGTTCTGGCGGGATTCGATTTCATCTACACGGTTCTGGCCGTGGTATTCATTGATATTGTTCTGGTGGGGTAACTCAGATGACTCAAACACGCGATCGCATCCTGTTCGTCCTGGCAGCCGTTTGCGCCGTGCTGCTATGCGTGGATTTCTACAAGATCTTTTTGATCTTGCCGGATGAGGCCAACCAAGGCGCGATCTATCGCATCGTCTACGTGCACGTGCCCAGCATATTCACGGGATTCACCGGCTTTTTCGTGGCGCTGGCAGCCAGCGGCGCTTATCTGGTCACCGGCAAGCTTAAGTACGACGCGTTCGCGGCGGCGGTTACGGAAGTGTCGCTGGCCTTCGCCACCATCGTGCTCGCCACTGGTATGATCTGGGGCCGCATTATCTGGGGAATCTGGTGGGCGTGGGACGCTCGCCTCACCACCATGCTGGTGTGCTGGCTGATTTACGCCGGGTATCTGATGCTGCGGCGCGCCATCGACGAGCCCACGCAGCGCGCGCGCCTCTCCGCGGTGGTTTCAATCTTCGGCTGCGTGGACATCCTGATCGTGTGGAAATCCATCGAATGGTGGCGGACGCAGCATCCCGCGCCGGTGTTGAGCGTTCGCGATGGCGGCGGCATGGGTCCGGGGATGGAAGCGCCGATTTATTGGAACTGGCTGGCGTTCATGTGCCTGGCGGCGATTCTGGTGATGGTCCGCACGCGCCAGGAACAACGGTCGCGCGAGATCGATTCGCTGCGGCGCATGGCACATTCATATTAAGGATTAAAGACGCATGATCGATGCCCGCAACTTTACTTACATGTTCTACGGCTTCGCCGCCGCGTTTGTGATCCTGGTGGTGTATGTGGTGTCACTGGCGCTGCGCGAGCGCAAGCTGATTCACGAAATCGACCGCGTCCGCCGCATGGTGGAGCGGGAGAAATAGCGGCCGCGCGGATCATCCGCGGCCACGCGTCTTACTGTTTGTCGAAAACCTGCTTCACGTCGAATTCGCCGTTGGGAATGCTGACGTGCGAATCGATCGTAAGAACCTTGCCGTCGGAGGAGAGCCTCCAGATCTCTTTCTGCTTGAGCGTTGCGCCCTGAAATTCGCGGCTGCTCTCGATGATCAGCATGCCGCCGATCCATTGCGCCGTGCCCTTGGATTGTCCGCCCGCGACCTCATTGACCGATTCCTTGCCATCCGTCGTGTAAGTCAGTTTGCTGGTCACGTCGCCCTGCGGACCGGTCTGTGTTGTCGATAAAACCAGCTTCGGATCAGTGTGGGAGATTTTGCGGGTTACGCTAATGGGGGTCGGAAACTTTCCGTAATCGCTTTTGGCGAGATTCAACTTCCATTCGCCCGAAAGGTTGGGTTCCGCGGCGGCGGCAGTTGCGCCAAAAAGCAGGAATACCACGGCTGCGGCAACTACGGGGATCAAGCTCTTTTTCATGATCGTCGTACCTCTAGAGTCCCTTTCGGCAATTCGCTGCCCGAAGGTTAGAAGTTAGGATCGACCCGGGATCAGATCATAAGTTCAGAACGAGACCATGCGACACAACTAATCTAGCAATAGACGGCCCGGCGAACAATATAAGCGTCTCATAGCAAATCATAACGATCCAGATCGTAATATGTTCTCGCCTGGAAAAGGGAGCAGAACCGCGGCGGTCCTGTCCCGGCACCATCGTTACGGACAGCAAAAAACTCAGCGGAAATGTCAACAAAAGCAGCGCGAGCCCAGTCGCCTCCTCGCCTGTGAGGTATACGTACGAACCATGATTATTCGAAGGATACACTCTGCCGAGTTCCGGGTGAGGTTGACTTGGTCGCGATGATTGATACTCGAAAAACATCCACATAAACGACGCAAAACTTGACAGTGCGACGGCGAGAAATACTAAGGCCATGAATCTTCGGATTCGCATCTTGTCTCACTCTCAAGTGGGTGCGGGGCCGATTGCTCGCGCTTCGAAGTCCGACGATCCGCCGCCGATGCGTCGCACCTCTAGAGTCCCTTTCGGCATTTCCCGGCGAGAAAATTACAGAATATCAAGCGCTTCTGTTGGGCATGATGCGCTAGGCAGGACCCCCGGCGTCCTCGTACCAGCCTCCCTTGCAAAGCCGCCGCGCCGTAAGGTATGCTGCAAGGACATTCGGGGCGAGGCGCCGAAGCATGGAAAATGGCGTTTTTAACCGGATGTAGAAAGAAGTCCCGTATCCGCCGTGTTGTTTTTCATCGAAATGCTCCGACCGATCCAAGGGTAGGTATCCGAATCCCGTCCGTCCCGGCCGATATGCATTGTCTTGCAACTTCCGTTTCCCGCCCGTGGCGCTGGCAGCCAGCGTTTTCGGACCCAACCGGTTTCCAAACCAGCCGTTTCCAAACTAACAAGGAGCACTTCTGATGACCAATATTTTTGTCGGGAACCTCAGCTACCAGACCACCCAGGAAGACCTGCACGCCGCCTTCGCGCAGTACGGCAATGTGGAGCGGGTCAATATCGTCACCGATCGCGATACCGGGCAGCCGCGCGGTTTCGCCTTCGTTGAAATGACCGAGAAGCGCGATGCGGAAACCGCGATTGCGCAGTTGAACGGCGCCGAAATGAACGGACGCGCGATCAACGTGAACGAAGCCCGTCCGAAACCGGCCGGTGGCGGAGGCGGCGGCTTTGGCGGCGGCCGTGGACGCGGGGGCGGCGGTGGCGGTGGTGGACGCGGCGGCAGCGGTGGTGGCGGCGGCCGTGGTCAGCGCTGGTAATTTTTGCTTTTTCACCCTGCGGCGGTCGCTTCGAAGCGGCCGCCGAGGGCCCTCCTCAACCAACTGCCATCCCTGTGGGTCTTGACATAAGGCCAACCTTCATTAGAATAAGGTTAATCGTCTGCTTCTTTATGCCGGGCTGTGAACATAAGCGCACGGAGTTCCTGATGCGGCGGGATGGCGTGGATTACATGCGCTGCCTGGATTGCGACGCGGTGCTCGAGTCTGAGGACTTAGAGCAACTCCCCATCTACGACGACGAAGAAGAACAACCGCGCCGCAAACACGCTTCCTGATTTCAGAGGACGCCGTGTGCGTTCGCCCACGATTACGCTGCCCATCCCCTAACGGCCGGGATCCGGCACAACGTTGGCAAGCCTGTGGGTGTGCCGTCCCCATCGCTGCGCAAATGCCAGCTCGCGCGCGATTAACGCCAGCACTACCAGTGGAACGCCGGACATGAGCGGGGCCAACGCAATCGTCCATCGCCGCTCACTCATCATCCCGTATGAAATCTCCAGAACCGCCCGTAAGAGTTTCCCATAGCTCCCCGCTTCGCCAAACGCCGCGGTCCAGCCGCGCTTCAGGCCGTCGACAAATTCGCGGCGGTCACGCGCCCCTTGAACTTGCGTAAAGGTACGGCCCAATCCGGCGAGCGTATGGGAATCGCTGCCGGCGAGCGCGATCTTGCGGTAGCGCGCGGCGAAATTCTCGGCATGACCGTTGGCGGCCGGCAGCATCTGGCCGTTCAGCACTTCGACGGCGGGAAAATACTCAGCGAAATCCTCGAAATCGGCTTGAGCGCGAGAGCCGGTGAGTCCCGAGAAAGCGTGATTGATCGAGAAGAGAAGCTCGCGCTCATTGAGGTATGCGAACAAGGCGGGGAGGTCGTCGCGACGACGCTGGATTTCGATATGATCGCGCTCGCGGATATCGTAAACGCCGACGTGGAGTTCGGTCCCGCGCGAGGTATGACAGGTGACCTCCTCGCTCAGGAAAAAATCGGGGTGATGGCGTAACGATTCCGAAGAGTCTATGGAATCGTGATCGGTCACGGTGACCAGATCCATTCCGCGGCGCTTCAAGGTCGCATGGACTTCGCCAGGATCGCTGTAACTTTCCCGGCAGATCCGCTGGAAGACCGGAACGGTGCACATGCCGGAGTGCAGTGTGTGGACATGCAGATCGCACTTCATGCCTTCTTATAGCAGGCAAGTGTTACAGTTTCGCTCCGCGCGCATGAACAAGGCAAAACATTTTGCCTCGAAATTGTTTTATACACGTTTCTTGGAGTCTGCTGGCGCAGCATGCGATGCTGAAGGAGAAAAGGAGCAATCGACTGCCCCGTAAATCGTCCCCGGTTGGGGCCGCGTCCCCGCTAAAAATCGTTTCGATCGGCGGCGGCACCGGCCTTTCCACACTACTGCGGGGGCTAAAGCGCTACGTCAAGGCTGCCGACGGCTCGCTGGAAATTACGGCGATCGTGACCGTGACCGACGATGGCGGCAGCTCCGGCCGGCTGCGCCGCGAATTCGATGTCCTCCCGCCCGGCGACATCCGCAACTGCATGGTGGCTCTGGCCGAGTACGAGGGGTTGATCTCGAACTTATTTCAATACCGCTTCTCCACCGGACGGGGATTGAAGGGCCATAGCTTTGGCAACCTCTTCCTGACGGCCATGACGCATTTGACCGGTGACTTCGCCCATGCGGTGACGCTGTCTTCTCAGGTGTTATCCGTGCTGGGACGCATCTACCCCGCGACCTCCGCTAACGTGGAGCTAGAGGCCACCCTCGCCGACGGCCGCAAGATTCGCGGCGAAACACGCATCAGCCGCAGCACGTCGCGCATCGAACGCATTGCGCTGCGGCCGCGCAAACCCAAGCCGCTTTCTGAAACTCTGGACGCGATCGCCAATGCCGATCTCATCACACTGGGGCCGGGATCGCTTTTCACCAGCGTGATTCCCAATCTGCTGGTCGATGGCATACCCCAGGCAATCGCGAACTCGCCCGCGCTCAAGGCTTACATTGTCAATTTGATGTGGCAGCCCGGAGAGACCACCAACTTCCGCGCCTCGGATCATGTCGAAGCCATCCTGCGCCATTGCGGCAAAGCTCGCAATGTGATCGATGTGTGCGTGGTCAACACCGGCTCGCTGCCGGGAAGACTTTTGAATCCTTATCAGGCTAAATCCGCGCAACCGGTTGTGAACGACACGGAGAAGCTGGAGGCGCTCGGGTTGGAGGTGCTTTCCGCCGACCTTTTACGTATGTCGCGGGCCAAGGTTGGGCAAAAGATCCGCCACGATCCGGGTTCCATTGCCGCGGTGACTCTGGAGCTCGCTCAGCAAGGACGCCGCAGAAAACGGAAACTCAAGTTATGAAGACAAGCGTGGTGATTCTAGCAGCGGGTTTGGGAACCCGCATGCGCTCCAAGCAGGCCAAGGTGCTGCACCGCGCCGGCGGCCTGTCGCTGGTGGAGCACGTGGTGCTGGCGGCGGGGGCCGTCACCTCACGGGAGCGAATTGTCGTCGTCACCGGCCATCAGGCGGACACCGTCGAAGCCTTACTTGCACCCATGGGCGTCCGTTTCGCGCGCCAGGTTCAGCAAAAAGGCACCGGCGACGCGGTGATGTGCGCCCAGGAGCAGTTACAGAAAACCGATGCCAAGCAGGATGGCCTGCTGCTGGTGCTCTACGGCGACACGCCGCTTTTGTCGGCGGCGGCGGTTAAACAACTGTACGAGGTGCAATCCGGGTCGGACGCCGCGGCTACCTTAATCACAACCACGCTCGCCGATCCCGCCGGCTACGGGCGCGTGATCCTGGACGACGTGGGGAATGTGGCCGCCATCGTGGAACACAAAGACGCGAGCGCGGCGCAGTTGCAGGTGTGCGTAATCAATTCCGGCATCTACTGTTTTCGCTCGAAGGCGCTGTGGAAACACATCGCCGAGATTAAGCCCAACACCGCATCTGGCGAACTATACCTTACCGATATGGCGGCGATCTTGAATCGTCACGGGCAGCGGGTGCAAGCCCTGCACCTGGATGATTCGAGCGAACTGCTGGGCATCAATACGCGCGTCGAACTGGCGGAAGCGGACCGCATCCTGAGGGCGCGCAAGGCTCGCGAACTCATGCTCGGCGGCGTCACCATCGAACGCCCGGAAACCGTGGCCATCGACGCCCATGTGCGCATTGGCACCGACACCATCGTCGAACCCTTCGCGCGCCTGTTGGGCAACACCGCCATCGGCGAGGATTGCCGAATCGGCCAGGGGGCCATCCTCGAATCGGCCGAGCTTGCAGATCGGGTAGTGGTGGCGCCTTATACGCTGATCGCCGACTCGCGCGTCGATCCGGGCGCCCAAGTTGGTCCCTTCGCACGCCTACGAATGCAGACCCAGGTGGGTCCCGAGGCGCGTATAGGAAACTTCGTCGAGTTGAAGAAGACCCGTCTGGGAGCTGGCGCGAAAAGCCAGCACCTGGCCTATCTGGGCGATTCCGAAATCGGGGAACGCGTGAACGTCGGCGCGGGCACCATCACTTGCAATTACGATGGTGAGAAAAAGCACGTGACAAAGATCGGCGCGGGCGCGTTCATCGGCAGCAATTCGACGCTGGTCGCGCCGGTTGAGATCGCCCAGGATAGCTATGTGGCCGCCGGCAGCGTGATTACGGAAGCGGTGCCCAGCAACGCGCTGGCGCTGGGCCGCGCGCGTCAAGTGAACAAGCCTGGCTGGGTCAAGAATCGCAAAAAGAAGATCGCTAAAAAAAGCTGAGCTTACTGTTTTTTCTGCCTAGGTGGTCTAGCGGAACCGCGCACGACGATCAGAGTGGCGGTGTCGCCCTCGTCGTCGGTGATATAGCGAACCGTCACTCGAACCCTCACGGCTAGCTTGCCTTCGACTTTGGTCTGCGGCGTGAGGCGGAAGGTGCGGCTTTCGGCTTTGCCGCGCACGGTTCGGCCGACGATGATGGTATCGCCGGTGGACTGCGAAACCGTCCCCGCGAAAAATGTATCGGCTGATTTTGAGGTACTGGTTTCGTCGGCGAGGAGCGGTACCGGGGCGGTGCCTGCCACCAAACCGATCAAGAGCACGGTAGTCAAAACAGCCGCCATTAATTTCAGGATACTTGAACTTAGGTCCCGCACAAGGGCTCGAAAAATGAAACTTATTTCACTTTTTACCCGGTGGGACGGGCTTTCCGGCTATTACAGCACCAGCACGGGGTGATATAAATGCGGCAGCCGCGCTTCGCCAATCGCCACCAACTCGCCCTGCGGCGTTACAGCTTTCACGTAGCGCGATCCTTCGCGGGCCTGAAACGGCGAGACCCGAAAATCGCGCCCGTTGCGTATGTGCCCGGCGGTAATCGCGTCCACTAGTTCCGCCGGAAACGCCGGCAACAATTCCGCCGCCGGGATGAGTGCTTCTTGCAGGCGGCCTTCGCCAGCCAGCGCCGCGAGCTCTTCGAGTGTCCTGGCGCGCTCGATATTAAAATCTCCGGAAGCTGTCCGGCGCAGCGATTTCAAAAACGCCCCGCAGCCCAGCGCCTGTCCCGCGTCGTGCGCGATGCTTCGCACATACGTGCCCGCCGAGCAATGGAGCAGGACGCTGGCCTCGCAGCCGTCCACGCTTAAAAGCTGAAGCTCGTAAACGTTGACCGCCACCGGCTCCAGTTCCATTGGTTGGCCTTTGCGCGCCAGTTCATATGCCGGCCGCCCCGCAACTTTTTTTGCCGAAACCGGCGGCGGCACCTGCTGGATCTCCCCACGAAATCGATCGAGCAAGGATTCGAGCTGCCAGTCGAGTGTCACCGGTGTCTCCGGAGAAGTGGCCACGCCATCCATGTCGTAGCTGTCGGTGGAGTAGCCGAAGTGGATCACTCCCTGGTAGGTCTTGTCATTGCGGGTAAAGAACTGGGCCAGTCGCGTGGCGCGGCCGATCACCAGCGGCAGGACACCGGTCGCGCCGGGATCGAGCGTCCCCAGATGCCCGACCTTGCGCGTACCCGCGAGACGCCGCATTTTGTTGACCACGTCATGCGAGGTCCACTCACGCGGCTTGTCTACAATGATGACTCCGTCCACCTAGCCAATTTAGCAGGTGGCGCTGCGAGCGAGCCGCGGCGATGTGCGGCAGCAGCCTCATTTCTGGTATTTGCGCGCGAAGCTCGCAAGATCCATTGCGTTCACGCTTACCATTGCCTGGCGGAATGTTGCCGGGTCGGGTAGAGGCCCGATGAGGACCCGGAAGAGTTTGTCGTTCGGTCCGGGCGCGACGAACGAATCGAATCCATGGCTTCGCAGTCCCTCGGTGAGCAGCATCGCCATGCCGCGCTCCACGGCCGCTATCTGGATATAGACCTTGTCCATTTCCGGCTCCGCAAACAAGGGCGCCGCCGGCTTCTGATTCTTGGCCAGGGAGGCTGCGTCCGCTTGCGGAGGGACCAGAATCGACGCCTGAGGGAGGTCCGCGGAGGCCGAAGCTGGCTGCGGCTCGGGCGCCGACGGGGCCGTAGGCCTGGAAATCGCCGCCGTTTTCTTCACGGCAATCTTCTCGCCGCCCAGGTAGGCCAGTGAAGAGCAAATCGCTACGGCGATGACTCCAAGGAAGAGCCAGATGGCAATCTGCGCGCGTCCCAATACGATTTCATATTCGGTGGTTGCGCTAAGCGCCTGCGGCGGGTCTTGCTCGCCAGGCTCTCGCGATTCGACCTGTGGGACGGCGCCCGTTTCGAGATTCAGCATGCTCGTCATCATGCTGGTTATCGGCCGTAACCACCTACGCCGATAGACCGGACAAGCCGCTGCCGCTCACAAATTGCGTTTCAAGAAGCTACAGATGTGGTAGCCGTCCAGGAACTTGAATGGCGTTTCCCCCAAAGTGTAGTGGCCGCAAGGCAGCACCACCGCTTTGTAGTCCATCTTGAGCTCCCGTGCCCGGGCGATCACCTGTTCGGAGAAGCGCAGCGGAAAGGTCGTGTCGTAACGCGCATAAATGAACAGCGTCTTTTTCTTGAGCTTGGCATAGCGCTCGATGTAATGCGGCGGGCTGATCACCATCCAGGCGTCGCGGAGCTGCTCGAGCGTAACTTCCGGCTCCAGGCTTTGGCGAATGTGCTGGGAAGAGAGGCCCTCCCAGACCACGTCCGCAAAGTAAGTGGAGCAGTGGTTGAAAACGTTCACTGCGATGCGGGGGTCGTGAGTGCTGGCCAGGAACGCATAACAGGAGCCCAGGCTGGTGCCGACAATGCCAACGCGTTCGAAGCCTTGCGAAACCAGCCAGTCGACTGCGCTGCGCGTGTCAATCACCGCCTGACGGGTGGCGTCGATGGTGCGGGCGATGTTCGAAGACACCGCATAATCGGCCCGTTTGAGTTCCGCCGGCATGCGGTAATCGTGATAGGGAGGGCTGAGCCGCAGCGCCGATATACCCAGCTTAGCCAGCCCCACGCACAGCGCGTTGTGCTGCGTGGCGGAGGCATTCCAGTGCGGCAACACCAACGCCGCCACACGCCGCGAACCGGGCTTGTGCTGCGCCGGAAACCACTGGGCATGCACCCGGTTGTTCTCCGGATGCGGCGTCTCCACCGCGCTCGTAAAGCGTAGTAGGTTCCCTTCCAGCGCGAAGTCGGTGGGCGTCAGATACGAGAAGAAACTTTCGCTCGACTCCAGCGCGGCGCGGTTCAACAGCCGGAGATAAGAATGGGAATCGTGCCCGTTCTGAGGATGCTCGCGTGAAACCGGCCAGTCGCGTGTCCATTCAAGTCCCCATTCAAATGGGCGGACCTTGCGGTCGGTGGCCCGGGAACACAGACGGTCCTCCCAATCGTACATCCACTTCGCATAGAGTTTCCGCATGAGTCCTCTACTAGTTTAAGGGAGGTGGTGGCGCGGAACAGACGCAGGGGCGGGCAGAGCGGCGGAACAGGACGTTAACGGAGGCAGCAGAGGGCGCGATTCAGCAGGCAAAAAATGGGGTGCGCTACCTCCGATGCCAGCGCACCCCCGTGCCCAGTTGCAAGCCCCCTATAGGATGTATCTTGCACGGGCAAGGAAAAACAAGGAGACAACTCAATAACGAGAAGACAACTCAAAAACTCAATTCGCTTTGGCGGGCGCGGCTCCAGCCTTGGCGGCGACTGCGTTCCCCTGGGTACGGAACTCATACTGCTGAATCTCAATGGCGGCCTGTCCCTCTTCGAAGCGCACGACCCGGCCGCGAGCTACCAGCTTGAGCGGAATCAGGTCGTTGAGCTGCACCGGCCAACTGATGGACAGTTCCAGGCGCCGCCCCGGAAGCAGCATATGCTCGGACGTAAACAAAACGCCGGAACTTGAAATATTCAAAGTCTTCCCATCGCCGGTCTCTTCGCCGCCGCGTTTGTTCAACACCCGGAACCGGACGCCGCGCTCGATCGGGAACCGATCGGAGTGCCGGCGGTCGGACGGTAGTTTATCGTTCAAGCTCAAAGCACTCACCTCGCTCTACGAGTGTCGTGTTTTGGGCGTGTTCTCGCAATAGAGTCCGCGGCCTATTTGCAGCTAGTACTAAGGTCTCAACGCTTCGGTACTCGCTTCCTAGGTGGCTACTGCCGCGCGGTCCAGACAGCCGTGCGTTAGGGGCCGGCTTTTCGCCGCGCCCGGATCTCCGCCAGCCGCTGGGAGATGCGCTGCTCGATGCCCCGCTCGGTGGGCTGATAGAACTCGGTGCCGCGAAGATTGTCGGGCAGGCACTCCATGGTGTTCATGGCGTCTTCAAACGTATGGGCGTGCTGATATTCGGCTCCGTAACCCCATTCCTTCATCGGCTTGGTAGGGGCGTTGCGCAGTTGCATGGGGACGGGCAAGGCGGGTATCTTCGCCACCGTCGCGCGGGCCGCATTGAGCGCGCGATAGGCGGCGTCGGATTTGGGCGCGACGGCCAGATAGAGAGTGATCTGCGCCAAGGCCTGGTCGCCCTCGGGTATGCCCAGGAAATGCACCGCCTGCTGCGCGGCGACGGCTTGTTCCAGCGCGCGCGGATCGGCGAGCCCAATGTCTTCGATCGCCATGCGCATCAAGCGCCGCGCGAGATAAAGGCGGTCTTCGCCCGCTTCGAGCATGCGCGCCAGCCAGTATAGTGCCGCATCGGCGTCCGACGACCGCACGCTCTTATGCAGCGCCGAAATCAGATTGAAATGCTCTTCCCCGCTCTTGTCGTAGAGCAGCATCTTGCGGCCCAGCACGGACTCGATCGCCGCAGCATCCAGCACGCCATCGTGCGCCACGGCGGAAGCCAGCTCCAGCAAGTTATAGGCGGCCCGCGCGTCGCCATTCGAATACACCGCGATTTGCTCCAGCGACTCGCGCGGCGCAGCGAGTCCCAGCACCTTGAGCGCCCGCTCAAGCAGAGTTACGATCTCCTCCGTGTCGAGCGCGCGCAACGCATACACCTTGGCGCGCGAGAGCAGCGCCGACACCACTTCAAACGACGGGTTTTCGGTGGTGGCGCCGATCAGAATGATGTCGCCGCGCTCGACATACGGCAGGAAGGCGTCCTGCTGGGCGCGGTTGAAGCGGTGAATTTCATCCACGAACAGCACCGTGCGCCGGCCCAGGCGGCGACTGCGCTCCGCGTCCGCCATCACGCTCTTGATCTCTTTGATGCCGCTGAGTACGGCGCTGAACGGCACAAAATCGGCTTTGGTCAGGCGCGCGATCAGGCGAGCCAGCGTCGTCTTACCCACTCCCGGCGGTCCCCACAAGATCAGCGACTGCAATTCATCGCGCTCAATCTGCACGCGCAACGGTTTACCGGAGCCTAAAATATGCTCCTGCCCGACGAAATCCTCGAATTTTTCGGGGCGCATACGCTCCGCAAGCGGACGCTTGGCGTCGTTCTCGGAATTCGTGGACTCGGGAGGCGTGGTATCGAATAGGCTCACTGGGTTCCCCCTGCAAGGCCGCTCGCTCTCTGTCGCCGGGCCTCATATAGTAGAATCCCCGCGGCCACCGCAGCGTTCAACGATTCCACGCCGGACGTCGGGATTCGCAGTGCGATGGCTCGGCCCGCCAGCACCGGGCTGACTCCGTGTCCCTCGCTCCCGATAATAATTCCGCAGGGCGCAGCCAGATCGGACTCGCTCGCCAGCTTCTGCGCGCGCGGCATCGCGGCATACCACGCGATTTCCGTGTGCCGCAAAATTTCATCTGCTTCGACGGACGCGATCAGGGGCACGCGGAACACCGAGCCGGCGGATCCGCGAATGCACTTGGGATTATAGGGATTCACCGTGCCTTTCAAGAACACGGCGCCGCTCGCGCCGAACGCCTCAGCTGCGCGCACGATGGCGCCGGCGTTGCCCGGGTCCTGGACTCCATCCAGCACCACCACCAACGCCCCGCCGCGTGTCATCTGGTCCAATGCCGATACCGGCGGACGCACCAATGCGATCACTCCCTGCGGCGTCTCGGTCGATGCGAGTTCGCGAAACGTACGATCGCTGACGACACGCGCATCCGGATAGTGCACGCGCGCCGACTCGGCCACAATCACCGCGCCAATTTCGCACTTCGCCGCCAGAGCTTCTTCCAGCAGATGCGCGCCTTCGGCCACCGCATAGCCGTCCTCGGTCAGGCTTCCCCGCGACACGGCGCGGCGGATTTGTTTCAGCAGCGGGTTCTTGTCGCTGAGGGAGTCCACTACAATGATTCTAAACGCGCCGAATTCACACACATGAAACGGCCCCTTAAATTGATCGCGGTCCTGGCTCTAGGCTTGGCCGCCGCAGTGGCACTGACCAGGGTGATATCGGTGGCTAACGCCATTCGCCGGCAGTCGATCGTCGACGAAGTGCGGCCCGCCGACGTCATCTTAGTTCTCGGCGCGGCCGAGTATCGCGGAAAGCCTTCGCCAATCCTCGAAGCCCGCCTAAATCATGCGCTTTTTCTATACCGCCAGCAGTGGTCTCCGCGCATCCTGACCACCGGAGGCGCGGGTGGCGACCCCACTTTCACTGAGGCCGAAGTGGGCCGCGCCTATTTGAGCCGCCACGGCATCCCGTCGGAAGCCATCCTGACCGAAACCGCCGGATCGACCACGCTCGAGAGCACCGTGGCCGCGGCGGAAATCATGCGCCGCATGAATTTGAAATCGTGCATTGTGGTGAGCGACGGCTACCACATCTACCGGGTCAAGAAAATGCTGGAATCGCAAGGGATGGATGTATTCGGGTCGCCCCGCCCCTCGGAGCCTCTCGATACCTGGCAAGAGCGCTGGCTCTACTTCCGCCAGGCTATCGCCTACTGCCTGTGGCGCGTCGGCATCGCTGTTTAAAGGCCGCCAGCCGGGCGTCTGAAATCAATACTTCCGCAGTACCGCCAGCAGTTTCCCTTGAATACTCACTGCCGCCTTCGGCACGTAGATCGGCTGCATCGATGCATTGGCGGGCTGCAGGCGCACTTGATCGCCGGATTCATTATAGAAGCGTTTGAGCGTGGTCTCGACGCCGTCGACGAGCGCCACCACGATCTCGCCATTGCGCGCCGAGCCGGATTTTTCGATCAGCACGTAGTCGCCATCGCAGATGTGATCCTCGATCATCGAATCGCCGCGCACTTTCAGCGCGTAAGTATCGGGGTCGCCCGCAAAGTCCGCGAAGTTAAGCGTATCCTCGCCCGCGATTGCCTCCACCGGCTGCCCGGCGGCGATGCGGCCTAACAGGGGCACCTCGACGCGGGCCGGCATCTGGCGGTGCTGGCGCTGTTCCTCGTAATATTTCGGCGCGACTTCCAACGACCGGCTCTGGTTGAATCCGCGCTTCACATATTCCTTGGTCTCGAGCGCCAGGATATGCTTGTGCACCGTCGCCAGCGAGGCCAGATCCAGCCCTTCGGCAATCTCCTCATAGCTAGGGCTGTAGCCCCGCTTTTCGAGGAACCCGGCCAGGAAATCGAGGAACTCTTTCTGCCGTTTCGTAAGAGCCATGCCAATATCATAGGCGAACAAAAGGGGAATTTGCAAGGGAAAAGTGCGGCGCGCGGCAGACCCATGCGGAGACGGGATAGTGGACGATTTTGTTATCATGCTCGCGTGCAGATCAGTGCTTCGGTCAAGATCATCAAGATCGGCTACGTCGTCTGTTTGCTCGCGGCGATTGGAATTGCGGGGTATTTGCTGGCGATCCACAATCAGGATGAGTGGATGTGGGCATTGCTTGCGATCCCGGTGCTCGGTGCGCTTTATCTGATGGTCCGGCACCTCCGGCGGCGGCTGGTCAAGCTGACGGTCCTCGACGATCGCTTACGCTACGAAGCAGGTTTCCTTTCGAAAACTACGCGCACGATGGAACTCACCAAAGTACAGGATGTTCGCGTGGATCAGACGGTAGGCCAGAGGATGCTGAATATCGGCAATCTGTCGCTCGAGACGGCGGGAGAATCCAGCCATATCGTCATGCCCTCGGTCGACCGGCCGCACGAAGCCGCCGACCGGATTCTGGGAATGTCGCGCGGACGCCACCCGGGGGTGTGAACGCAACCATGGGACGGGATGGCTCGACGCTCTTATTGCTGTTCCTGAGTTGCCTGGCCGCGCTTCAGGCAGCTCCCGGGAACGAGTATGTCGATGCCAAAACGTGCGCCGGTTGTCATCGCCAAATCGCCGCCGACTACCGCCTTACCGCAATGGGCCGGTCATTCTACCGCCCGGCGCCCGCGAACACCGTCGAAGACTACCAGGGAAATCACGAATTTCTACATTCTCTCTCCGACACCCATTACTCGATGATCGCGCGCGATGGAGCATATTATCAGCGGCGCTGGCAGCTCGGCTTTGGGGGGAAAGAGACGAATGTAGAAGAGTTGAAGATCGATTATGTAATTGGCTCGGGGGAGCACGCGCGATCGTACCTGCACCGGATGGCGAGCGGAGCATTCATCGAACTGCCGCTGGGCTGGTATTCGGAAAAGGGAGGCTACTGGGGCATGAGCCCGGGGTTCGATTCGCGGCACCCGCAGACCCGGCGCTTCGTTTCGTATGAGTGCGTGTTTTGTCATACCGCGATTCCAAAAATTCCAGCCGCCAACGAGGCTCCCGGCAGCAATCCGCTATTTACGGGCGATCTGCCCGAAGGAATCGATTGCCAGCGATGCCATGGGCCGGTCGGCAATCACCTCCGTATCGTGCGGACGGCGGGCGCAAAGTTAGCAGACATCCGCGCGAGTATTGTGAACCCGGCGCGGCTCAGTCCTAAATTGCAGATGGATGTTTGCATGCAATGCCATCTCGAGCCGACCAGCAGCGCGCTTCCCAGTTTGATCCGGCGCTTTAACCGTGGACCATTTTCTTTTGTTCCGGGGGAGCCGCTGAACAACTTTCTGCTGGCTTTCGACCATGCGCCAGGGACGGGTCATGACGACAAGTTCGAAATTGTCGGCAGCTCCGCATACCGTCTTCGTCAGTCGCAATGCTTTCTAAAAAGCAACGGCGGGAATGGAACCAGAGCGCTGACGTGCGTTACCTGCCACGATCCTCATCGTATGCCGCGCGGAGAAGCGGCGAGTCAGCATTATAACGACGTTTGCCGCCAATGCCACGCGGCATCGCTCACCGCGAAGATCTCCGCCGGCGAACATCCGGCTTCGGGCGATTGCATTACCTGTCACATGCCCAAACGTCGAACCGACGACGTGGTGCATGCGGTGATGACGGACCATCTGATCCAGCGCCGCCCGCCGGCCAGAGATCTACTTGCGGAACTATCCGAGCGTCATCCAACCGAAGCTGAGGAATATCGCGGCGAAGTAGTGCCCTACTATCCCAACCCCTTGCCACGAACCGATGAGAACCTGTTATATCGCGCGGTGGCCCAGGTGGCGCTGCGAAATAATCTCCCGCAGGGCGTTGCCGATCTGGCTCGTGAAATTGCCCGAGTGCGGCCTGGCAATTCTGAGTTCTACATGGTTCTGGGCGATGCCTGGCAGAGCAGCGGGAAGCCGCAGGAAGCCATCGCGGCCTATGAGCAGGCGCTTCGTCTCAGGCCGGATTTCCCCAGGGGCTTGCTGAGTTTGTCTTCGGCATTCAAGGAAGCGGGCCAGCTCCCGCGTGCCGAGGAGACCTTGAAGCGCGCGCTCGCGGTTGGTCCTTCGAATGCCGCGGCGTGGTTACAATATGGCGCCATCGACTTCGCGCTAGGGCGAATCGAGGGAGCCATTGCAAAGATGGAAAAGGCGATCGCGCTCGATCCCGAGTTGCCGGGCGAGCACGCGGCGTTGGCGCAAATTCTGCTGGCGACCGGTCAGACCGATCGCGCCGGCGCGGCATTGCAGGAAGCGCTCCGGATCGATCCTTATGACGGCACCGCCTACAATCTTAGAGGTAGAGCGCTGGCCGCGAAAGGCGAGTTGGCCGAGTCGCTCTATAATTTCGAGAAAGCCACGCGTCTCCGCCCCGGCTACGCGCCGCATCTCTACGACTATGGACTGGCGCTCCTCAGCGTGAATCGTTTCGACGACGCGCAGGCATCCGCAGAGGCGGCTCTGCATGCAGACCCTAATATGGCTGAGGCTCACGAGTTATTAGGCGGCCTGCTGGCACGGAAGCGGCAATTGGCGGAGGCGGCACGCGAATACAACGAGGCTCTGCGCCTGCGGCCCGACTTCGACCGGGCGCATCTCGACTTGGCCACCGTGCTGGCCGCTCAAGGCGATATGCCGGGCGCAGTCCAACATTTGCGAGCGGCGGCCGCGGGACGCGATCCGCGGGTGGCGCAACAGGCGTCGGCGGCGCTCCAGCGGCTCGGCCAACGCTAATCGCGCAGGTGGCTGCGAAGCCATTTTCTCGCAGTCTCAATCAGGCGCGGAATTAATGTCATCTGCTGCAGTAAAAACGGCAAATAAATTTTAATGTAAAAAAGTTATACAAAATCTGCACAAAAGGTTTGACACTGCCATTTGGGTAGGATATCCTCGCTTCCAATAGTCTTTGCGCGCACTAACTGTAGGTTCAGTCTCATAGGACTCAAAGGAAAGGGGCCACCATGTCCGCTGCTCTTTCGTTTTCCCGATCGAAGTCTGTTGTTCCAGGAATCCTCACGCTGGCGATTGTGCTAGCGCTCTTTCATTGCCCAGCTAACGCCCAGGTACTTTTCGGCTCAATGGTCGGCAATGTCACCGATGCTAGCGACGCGGCAGTTCCCGGCGCCAGCGTTAAAATCACCGACTTGTCGACCAATGAAGTACGTACTTTTACAGCGAATCAAAATGGCGCTTACAACGCAGTGAACCTGCCGGCGGGTACGTATTCGATCGAAATCACTAAAGAGGGATTTCGCACGTTTGCCGCCTCCAACGTCCTGGTGAATCAAAATAACGTGGTTCGCGTGGACGCCCGGCTCGAAGTGGGAGCCCAAACGGAAAGGATCGAGGTTTCGGCCGAGGCCGCCGCGCTCCAGACGGATCGCGCGGACGTGCACGCGGAATTGTCGACTCAGGTGCTGCAAAATATCCCGCAGCCGAACCGGACGTGGGAAAGCGTTCTAACCCTGGTTCCGGGCACGACGCCGCCCAACGGCCAACTCAGTGGCGGTACCAATAATCCTTCAAAATCGATGCAGTTCTCTTTCAACGGGCAGGGCCTGAGCGCCGCGCAAGTCCGAATTGAGGGAGTGAGCGCCATGAATCCGTGGGTGGTGCAGTACACCACATTCGTGCCATCCGTCGAAGCCATCGAAAACGTCAACATCGTGACCAACGCTGCGGACTCCGAACAGGCTCTGGCCGGCGGCGCTTCGGTCAACGTACGGCTCAAGAGCGGCTCCAATTCGTTCCACGGGTCGGCGTTCGAATATAACGTCGTCAATAAGTTCGAAGCCAACAACTTCTTCAGCAACCTGGTTGGTGCGAAGCCCGCTCACCTGGTGGACAACAATCCCGGAGTTTCGGCGGGCGGACACATCATCAGAAACAAGCTGTTCTACTTCGGGAGTTACGAAGGAGACTATCTGAATTCGGCGGCTTCGGGACTCTTGTCACTGCCCAACGCGACAATGCTCTCCGGTAATGAGAGCGGATCGAGCCATGCGATCTACGATCCCAATACTGGGACCCCTGACGGCAAGGGCAGAATTCCTTTCCAGGGAAACATAATTCCGACGAATCGTTTCGATCCGGTGGTCGTGAAACTGCTTCCGCATTTTCCAGC
>Ga0207695_10003683_pt1 | contig 21346 bp, 20 predicted proteins | sample KBSC54metaG_FD_184354 | JGI IMG/M metagenome (GOLD analysis project Ga0207695, IMG submission 184354) | Corn rhizosphere microbial communities from Kellogg Biological Station, Michigan, USA - KBS C5-4 metaG (SPAdes) (version 2) | ecosystem: Host-associated > Plants > Roots > Rhizosphere > Soil...
GTCCGCCCTATGGCGATACACCCGGCGGAAAGGCCCGGCGCCCCATCCGTGCACAATGGGCAATTAGCCATTTACCGGCCCGCGGTACAACATAACAACGCCGCACGTCCGGCCCAGGTGCGCGATCTGCACGAGATGAGACCTGTGCACAATCAGCCGGCTCCTCAGGGGCAGGCACAAACACACCCGACACCGCAACAAAGGCATCCCATAACGCAGCAGGGACATCCGACACCGCAACAGCCACGGACAATGCCGAAACAACATCCGACACCCCAACAACAACCGCAGCCTGTACCGCAACGACATCCCGTACAGCCACAGCCCGCGCCTCAACAGCATCCTGTACAACCACGCGCGATGCCGCAGCAACATCCTGTGCAGCCAAGACCGGTACCGCAACAGCATCCTCAGCAACGTCCGATCCAACGCCCTCAGCAGCCACGCCCGATGCCGCATCCCGTCGCGCCACCACATCAAAATCCACCTCAAAACCCGCCCCACGATCCGCATGAGCATCATCGTTAGCATATATAAAGGCCATCCGAAAGGGTGGCCTTACTCTTCTTCCTCCTCCTCTTCTTCTTTCTGTTCATCTTCCTCTGCATCATCGCCGCTCTCATCCTCTTCCATGGTACGCGCAAATTCCGCAAACCAACCGTCCCTTTCTATCAGCTCTGCCGGACTGCCTTCCTCCAATACAGCGCCTTCCGACAACACAATTACATGGTCGGCGTCCCGGACCATAGTGTACTTATGAGCGATCACCAGCACCGTGCTGTTTTTTCTCAAGACATCGATGGTGTCTATGATCTTTCCTTCCGTAGCATAGTCGAGATTGGCGGTCGCTTCGTCCAGGATCAATATACGAGGTCTGGCTACCAGTACCCTCGCTATCTGGATACGTTGCTTTTCTCCTACGGACAGACCCATACCTCCTTCCCCGACCATCGTTTGCAATCCTTCCGGCAGCCGCCGCAATGCCCCCTCCAGGCCTGCTGCCAGGGCAGCCTGATAGACCTCTTCATCCGTGGCATCCGGACGTTTGTACCGGATATTGTAAGCGAGGGTGCCCCGGAATACCGAGCCGTCGGCGGATACCATCCCGATCTGCCCCCGAACACTGGCGGCGTCCATATCCCGTATGTCCTGGTCATCGATGCATATCCTGCCGGCTGATGGCTCATAGAGCTTCAACAGCAGATCGACTGTTGTCGTCTTGCCGGCGCCCGATCCGCCCACCAGGGCAGTGACTTTTCCGGGAGACAGGACAAAAGATATCCCTTTCAATATTTCTCTGTCGGAAGTGTAGCTGAAATGTACGGATTCGAATTTAACCACGGCATCCCGGATCACAAGATCCTGGCCCGTCCGCCGTTCGACCCCATTATCCAGCAGACGGAACGCCCTGGCGATGCTGGCTACGTTCTGCTGCAATTCCACCCACAGACTTGCCAGCGAGTCGATAGGGCCATAGAGTCTGTCAAGATAAGCCACGAACATGACGACATCTCCCGGCGTCAGCCTGTTCTCCAGGGTGAGGTAACCTCCATAGCCAAATACCAGCGCGGTGGAAATATGTGAAAGCATCGTCTCCCAAAAGACATATTTGTTGGCCAGACGGGTACGCTGGATATAATCCTGGTACGCCTGCCCCGAAAGGGTCTGCAGCTGGCTGATCTCACGCTGCTCGGCCCCTGACAGCTTTACGGTCTTGATACCCATGAGTCCGTCCTGGATGCGCGAGGAGACATCTTCCCAGCGTGAGTAGTAGCTTGACAGCCCTGTTTCCAGTTTGCGAGCGCTGCGCCATGCGATCAGGATATAGAAGGGTATCGTGATCAATGCCACCGAGGTAAGGGCTACGTTCTCCCAGAACATGATCGCCAGGATGCCTGTGAGACTGATCAGCTCGGGAAGTATCTGTTGTGAAAATCCATTGACGATGCCCGTTACCTCCTCCGACTGATCGATCTGCTTGGCAATAGCGGCGCTGCTCCGTCTGGTGAAAAAATATAAGGGAAGATTGAGTACATGCGCAAAAGTGCTTTGAATAAATCGCTGCTCGATCAGACAGGACAGACGGGTATTGGTATTTTCTCCCAGCCGCCATAGGAGGGTGCCGATGAGATTGATGATAAAAAGCCAGAGGACCGCCCATAATAAGGTCTGCAAGGCCTGCCGGGGCGAGCGACCCGCCACGTGGCCCTTTTGATGATGCTCGGGGCCATGGACGGCCGGTGGCCTGGCCCCAGGTGTTTCCTGCTCGATCATCTGGCGGATGCTGTCTTCTTCGCCAGGTTCAAGACCAAGGTCCTTCTGTGCATTTTCCCTGGCCTGCCGGACAAAGAGACCGGCCACATCATTGATGGCCTCCCTATAGATCAGCGGCTCTACCAGGCTGGCGCCCGTGCTTAGCAATCCCAAAAAGACTACCCACAAAAATTTTCTGCGGTAGGGGATGATCAGTCTGAAAATATTTTTCCAGACATCCTTTTTAAATTTTTTTTCACTGCTCATCGCGACACAAGATCGGATAAAAAATGTGCGGGAATTAGGCGTCTCAAATTTTATTTGGCCCCGGCTCTAAAAAAAATTACATTCGGGGCTAACGAAACGGTCCATCGTATGAATCAATCACGCAGAACCTTTCTAAAGAACAGCGCCCTCGCAGCCGCTGCCGCCAGCTTCCTGCCCGAGGTAAATTTAGCTGCTCCCACCCGTAAAAAGATACTTGGTATACAGTTATACAGCGTAAGGGATGAGATGAAAGCAGACCCTGCCGGCACGCTTCAAAAGCTGGCTGCCATGGGATATAAATATGTCGAGCATGCCAACTATGTGGATAGAAAGTTCTACGGATATGGTGGGAAAGAGTTTAAAAGCCTGCTGGATGGCATGGGATTGAAAATGCTCAGCGGTCATACCCGCATGGACCCGGGACATTGGGACGAGTCGAAAAAGGATTTCTCCGACTCGTGGAAATATACGGTGGAGGACGCCGCCGTCGCCGGTCAGCAATATGTCATCAGCCCCTGGCTGGACGCCAGTCTTCGTAAGACTTATGAAGACCTGCTCCATTATATGGAGGTCTTTAATAAATGCGGCGAGCTGTGCAAGAAGTCCGGTATGAAATTCGGCTACCACAATCACGACTTTGAATTCTCCACGGTGCTCAACAACAAAAAAGTATTCGACATCATCATGCAGAATACGGACCCCGCGCTGGTAGCCCAGCAGCTGGATATGGGAAATCTGTACAACGGAGGCGCCATTGCCATTGCCGTTGTCATGCAGTACCCGGGAAGGTTCGAGCTGATGCATGTAAAGGATGAGATAAAGGCTACCAGTGGCAATGAGAAATATGAGAGCACTATTCTGGGGCAGGGTATAGTGGGGACCAAAGAAGTCTGCGACCTTGGCAGAAAGTCCGGCGGCACCTATCATTATATCATAGAACAGGAATCTTACCAGGGTAAGGCTCCCCTGGACTGCGCCAAAGAAGACCTGGCTATCATGAAGAAATGGGGCTACTGAGCCAGATAGGAAAATGTCGCCTTCTTATCACCTGTCATCACATCGAAATCCCCGGGTTCCGTCACCGTCTTTAGCTGAGCGTTGACAAAAGCAAGGTCTTCCCTGTGCAGGACAAACTTCACCGTCTGTGATTCCCCTGCTTTGAGGAATATCTTTGTGAATGCCCGCAGACGTCGCATGCTGGGGGTAATGCTTGCATAATGCTGGTGCGTATATAGTTCGACTGTATGCATTCCATCCCGGCCGCCTGTGTTCTTCACCGTCACGCTCACCGTCAGCGCCGCCCCTCCTTTTAACTGAGCGCTGCTGAGCTGCAGATCGCCGTATTCCCAGTTGGTATAGCTCAATCCAAAGCCAAACGGAAAAAGAGGCTTGTATCCATCCATTGTCAGATTCTCGTTGAATATTTCCCGCACCTCCTCCGTGGGCTTCCGGTCATAGAGCACCATTTCACCCATGCTGCGGGGATAGCTGAAAGGCAGTATGCCGTCTGGATTATAGTCTCCTAAAAGTACGTCGCTGATGGCTTCCGCCGTCCGGCGTCCACTCCAGTATGCCATCAGGATACCTTTCATCAAGGGAGCGATAGAAGTGATCAGCCGGGGTCTTCCTTCTGTCAGGACAAGGATGACGGGTTTGCCGGTGGCGGCAGCCGCCCTTGCCAGCGCCATCTGATCTTCCGGCATCGCCAGGTCCCCGATATTGCCGGGGCTTTCTGCATAGGCATTTTCTCCCAGGCAGAGGACGATGACATCTGCATTGACTGCCGCTGCTTTTAGCGCGGCTGTATCATAATTATCCCTGCTGTCGAAGCCGGGAACGGAAGTGGTCCTTACATTGGCGGCTCCCAGTTTATCCTGTAAGGCCTGCAGGATGGTCTTGCTGTCCTTTGGATACCAGCGCTCGTCCTTTCCCTGCCACGTATAACTCCAGCAGCCATTCAGCGCGCTGATGCTTTGTGCGCCGGGACCCGCCACAAGGACATGTGTATTGCGCGCCAGGGGCAGGATGCCGTCCTGGTTTTGCAAAAGGGTCATGGCCTCCCTGGCGGCCTGTAATGCCAGCGTCTGGTATTCAGGGCGACCGAAGTTCTGTACGGCAGCGTCTTCCGGGTAGGGCTGATCGAAGAGTCCTAATTTATATTTCAACTCCAGTATGCGTGTGACAGCCTCGTCTATCCGGCTCACCGGCACTTCCCCTTTTTGCACTGCCTCTTTCAGCAGGTCGAAGAAGGACATGTCGTTGGGCACCATGCTCATATCGACGCCGGCATTTACTGCCATCACCACCGCTGCACGGGGTGTTGCCGCTACGTTGTGACGGGTATGCAGCCGGATGATATCCTCCCAGTCCGAGACTGCTACGCCCCGGAAGCCGAGTTCTTTGCGCAGCACATCTGTAAGCAGATATTTACTGGCATGTACGGGAGTGCCGTTGATCTCGCCTGAGTTTATCATGATGGTGGAGGCGCCTGCTTGTACTGCTGCCCGGAATTGCGGGAGATAATACTCTCTCATCTCTATATCGGGCATATAGATGGGCGTACGATCCTTGCCCGTGCGGCTGGCGGAATAACCAAGGTAATGTTTCATACAGCTGGCAACCGCCGTGGGATTGCGCAGGCCATCTTCTTCATAGGCTTTTATAACGGCGGCGCCCATGATCTTACCAATGTATACATCTTCTCCGTATGTTTCCGGGAACCTCGACCACAAAGGCTGACGACCGCAATCCAGCACGGGGGCGAAATTCCAACGGACGCCGGAAGCACGCAGCTCACGGGCCGCCACCTTTGTCACCGCCACGGCCAGCTCCTTATCGCGTGTAGCTGCCATACCGATGTTCTGGGGGAAGAGAGTTGCATCCAATGTATAAGTCTGGCCATGGATACCATCCAGGCCATATATAACGGGGATCTTTAATCGTGTCTTTTTTGCCTCGTCTTGTATCTGGCGGATAACGGTACGCCACTGGTCTACTGTCAGCGCGTGATTGGTGACATTCAGAATAGACCCGATGTAATGTCCTGTAACGACCCGGGAGAGCGCCGCGGGATCCAGCACTCCATCCTGCGGCCTGGATACAACACCCAGGGTCACCTGGGTCATCTGCCCGATCTTCTCATCCAGGGTCATCTGCCGGACAAGGTTTACTGCCTTTTGGTGGTCGGAACTGACGGACTGCGCGATAGAAGGTAGGGCAAACAATATCCCGGCCATGGGGAGAAGGAGTCTTTTCATAATCGTAAAAGGCTAAAATTAAGGAGAAGGCCCCTGCTATCTACATGAGTTTTTGATATTTTATGGTATTTATTTATCTACAGACCTTTTAGTTCCCTTTCATAATCATACTGAAGGTCTTCATGCAGCGTTGCGATCACCGACCGGACCTTTTTCAGCTGTGTCTGATAGAGATTGGTAAGGACGGGATGTTTGTCGACAGGGATGCCGGACTGACGGACACGGCGTAAGAAATAGGTCAGCAGCTCGACCTCCGCCTGCGGAGAGCTTGCATACCGGATCTGCCGGGTAGTTACACGCAGTACTTTTCGCAGGCTTTTTTTCGTCAGGTACAGATTGGGCTTTGGCAGCTCCTCAAAGCCGAGGTCTATCTCCTTTTTTACATTGGCGATATATTCGGACAGATCGGATGCTTCGAACAACAGATAGGTGAGCAGCTCTTTATTATCTTTTTTGAATTTTGCCAGACGCAGACATATCTCCACCAGCCTGGGGGCGGGGAGAGATGACAATTCCTGTTTGATCTCGTGGACGGTGGCTGCTTTCATAGTTCCAAAGATAATGCGCGTGAATTGGTCTCCTGGCTAAAATTAGCCCAATTCCCGCGATCCGCTGATGTCTGTCCTTCGGACGAGCCCCTTTCCGGGGCTCCTGAAAGCATCGCGCCGGAAAAATATACAGTGCTAACAATCGTTAGTATTTTAGTATATTTACACCTCCAAACACACATCATGAACAAAGAAGTTGTCATCGTATCTGCCGTTCGAACTCCCATCGGCGCTTTTGGCGGCGCTCTCAAAGATCTTTCCGCTACCCGTCTGGGCGCGATTGCCATCAAGGGAGCGCTTGACAAGGCTGGTATCAGCGCCGGGCAGGTCCAGGAAGTATTGATGGGTTGTGTCTTGCAGGCCAATCTGGGACAGGCGCCTGCCCGGCAGGCCGCAAAAGGGGCCGGGCTGCCGAATGAGGTCATTTGTACAACGGTCAATAAGGTGTGCGCCAGCGGTATGAAATCAATTGCCCTGGGCGCACAGTCCATTTTGCTGGGGGATGCAGAGATCATTGTGGCAGGAGGTATGGAAAGCATGAGTAATATACCCTTCTATGTGGATAGCATGCGATGGGGAAATAAATATGGTGACACCAGGCTTATAGATGGTCTTGCAAAAGATGGATTGACGGATGCCTATGACGGAAAAGCCATGGGCAACGCAGCGGAGCTTTGCGCATCTACTTGTGGCGTTTCCCGGGAGGAGCAAGACAGTTTTGCCATAGCAAGCTATCAACGCTCGCAGGCCGCCTGGACTGCCGGAAAGTTCAACGATGAGGTCATCCCCGTGGAGATCCCGCAACGCAAGGGTGACCCCTTGCTCTTTGCAAAAGATGAAGAACCCTTCAATGTGAAGTTCGACAAGATAAGGGAGCTGAAACCCTCTTTTCAAAAGGATGGCACGGTGACGGCGGCAAATGCTTCTACGCTGAACGACGGAGCTGCGGCGCTGGTATTGATGAGCGCTGATAAGGCCGCATCCCTGGGATTAAAGCCGCTGGCCCGCATTCTTTCCTTTGCCGATGCGGAGCAGGCTCCTGAATGGTTTACTACTACACCTGCTATCGCAGGACCCAAGGCCGTTGCCAAGGCCGGCCTGAAGATGGAAGACATTGAATATTGGGAGCTGAATGAGGCATTTTCCGTAGTGGGCATCGAGAACACGCGACGGATGAAGCTCGACCCTGCCCGTGTGAATGTCAATGGCGGCGCCGTGTCACTCGGACATCCGCTGGGCGCCAGCGGAGCGCGGATCATCACAACACTGGTACATATCCTGCGCCAGAACAAAGCGAGATACGGTGCGGCTGGTATCTGTAATGGGGGAGGAGGCGCTTCTGCAATGGTGATCGAAAGCCTTTAAGGATTTATTTTATTATTGATCCGGTCTATTTCATCCTGCATCCGCTGTAAAGCATGCAGGACATAAGAGAGGCTTGTATCCTCCTCTCTGACCATGGTCTCTTCCTTTTTCTCGAAATTATAGCCACCTTCTTTTTCCGCCTTCCAATTGGTTTGCGACAGGTCTATCTTCAACATTACATCTACGGGAGTATCAAAATAATTGCTAAGAACGAGCAGCTCATCCAGGCTTGGCTCGCTGACGCCATTCTCCCAGTTGCCGATAGTAGTCTGCCCCTTTCCCATTATCTGAGCAAGCCCCACCTGGGTTTCATCGAATTGCTTTCGCAAATGCCGGATATTTTTTCCTAAAAAATGCATAGCTCAAATTTGTTTACCAAATTAATTAGTAATATCATTATATTTGCTGTATGATGGCTGAATCTGGCAGTTTTGCCCTAAATATAAGCCAAAAAATTGATTATTGCCATGAAAACTGAGCTCGATCATCTGTCGCCCCTTCATCGAAGGCAGTTACTTTTCCTCACCCCTCTGATAGTCAAGGCTGTCCGTCCCGAAAAGATCATCCTTTACGGCGTATATGGAATGGACGCTTCCTTACCCACGGGTTATGATCTCCTGGTGATTACTGCCCGGGGGGAACGCCGCTATGATCACGAGATACAGGACATCATCGAGAACAAGTGCCGCACACGTGCCACTGTCACCGTGCTGGTACACGATATCGATCATGTAAACCAGCGTCTTTCGGAGGGACAGTATTTCTTTTCCCTGCTGGGCTATGAAGGAGTTCTGTTATACGATGCAGGGAATGTTCCGCTGGTTCCCGCAACCACACCCGATCTCATAGGGATCCGTCTGACGGCTCAAAAGGATTTTGACAGATGGAGCCATCAGGCCCGGGTTTTTTTCGACAGCGCGGTTTTTAACCAGCAGAAAAAGGAATACAGACTGGCTGTGTTTCTCCTGCATCAGGCAGCGGAACAAATATACCAGGCTATTTTGCTGGCATTTATGGGGTATAAGCCCTGTACCCATAATCTGGACAAGCTCAGGCGTTATACGCATCGCTTTTCCATCGAGCTGGCGCTGCTCTTTCCCCGCGATGCGGCCGGTGAGGACCGCCTTTTCAAGCTCCTGCTGTCAAGCTATGTGGATGCCCGTTACAAGGAGGACTATCAGATCACCGAATATGAATTACATGAGCTGATCCGGCGCATAGAGATGCTTTTGTCCATAGCCAGGCGTATATGTAACAACCGTTTTGTCAGCCTGGAGAAAATGGCAGCGGGACGGGGTTAAAAAGGAGAGTAGTGGGCTGGAAGAAATGTTTAACGTTTAGCCAGGTCGGCGATGGTCTTTTTTTCCAGTATCTTCAGATTGGCGTCACGCACCTGGGACATGACGATGTGAAGGCCACAATGATTCTGGTCACAGTTCTTACATCGTTCGTAAAAATAGAGACTGACACAGGGTAGGAGGGAGATGGGGCCATCCAATAGCCGCATGACCTGCGCAAGTGGAACATCCTTGGGGTTCCTGGCAAAAAAATAACCTCCGCCTTTGCCTTTTTTGCTTTCCAGTATACCGGCATTTTTTAGCTCCAGCAGGATATTCTCCAGAAATTTTAAGGGTATCTTCTTTTTCTTGGCGATCTCCGCGATCAGCACCGGTTCGTCTTTTCCTTTTTCCGCCAGGTACATCAGCGCCTGGAATGCATATTGTGTCTTCTTGGATAGCATTTTTTATTCGTGTTTTGTAGTAGTGTAGTAGTCGTTGTATCAATCTAACCCTTAGAATCCAAGCACGTCCTTCATCTGGAACACCCCCTTTTTGTCCCGGATGTATTCTGCGGCCAGCACGGCGCCGGTGGCAAACCCCTTGCGATTGTGCGCCGTATGAATGATCTCTATATCATCGATCTTTGAATGATACCTGACCAGATGTGTTCCGGGCGCCGGGTCCGTCCGCTCGCTCAGGATTGTCAATTCTTCTAAGTTATCACTATTATGATTCACCCATCTTTTTTTCCGGTGTATTTTTTCCAATACCTGACCGGCCAGCGAAATAGCAGTACCACTGGGAGCATCCTTCTTTTCGGTGTGATGGATCTCTGTTATTTGCACATCATAATCGTCATGAGGGGCCATTAGCTCGGCCAGCCGTTTGTTGACCTCGAAAAAGATATTGACACCTACGCTGAAATTGCTGGCATATAGAAATGTCCTGCCTTCCCTAAGGCAATATTCTTTTACCTCTTCGTACCTGTCCAGCCAGCCTGTTGAGCCGGACACTACAGGAACGCCCGCCTGCATGCATAAGCGGATATTTCCAAAGGCGCTCTCAGGGCCGGTGAATTCTATGGCTACATCTGCCTGACGTATATTCTCTGCCGTATTGTCCTCCAGATTGTCTATCGATGTCTTTAAGACGATGCTATGACCTCTTTGCAATGCTATCTCTTCGATGGCTCTGCCCATTTTACCATATCCTATTAACGCGATCTTCATTGTATTGAAAAAATTTTGCCAAACCTACATTTTTTTGTCGGAACCGCCATCATGGCAGTGGGATCCGTTTGTATCTTGGCTTGTGGAGGTCGAAGACAAGACTGACGCCCGCGGGGCTCGAGCCATAGGACAACAATGCGTTCCTGTTGCCGGACCCCTGCTCGATACGCATGCTCAGGTCAGGACTGATATCGAAGTTCATCAAATGCGCATCCACGGTGGCATCCACGATCTGGAGCCCCCAGAAAAGGAGAAAAAAGATGACGGAATAGTCCTGATCCTTCCTGAACTCATTGCGATAGCTTCGGAGGGAGCTTTCACCGGATGGGGTCAGAAAAGACTTTAGCTTGGGATCAACCTTATCTATGCTGTCCTGTAAGGTAGTGCCGCTGACGACCACTGCCAGGGCATACTGGCATTTTCTATACCAATCCCTGTTATAGAAATAGGTATAAGCTGGTATACCCACCGCCGCATAGACCAGCGGCAACTTCCAATACTTACGGTTGTATATCTGACCCAGTCCGGGGCAGAAAGTGGAGTAGAGCGTAGCCTTGTGAGGATCGTGTATCGGCCGGCCGGTAGAATCCTTGCCCGTGCGACGGGCGGTCTTTGCTTTTTTGCTGTTACCCCCCCTTAATGACTCGACGTTTGGCGGCAGAGTATCTAATACCCGCTCGCCCAACATTACTTTCCCTTTGATATATGGCGGTAACGTGTCTTTTTTCACCTGGCCATGACAGAGGTTTTGCAGCCATAACAGGAAACAGACCGTAAAAAGATACCTGACCGTCTTCATGCGTGGAGTGTGCTTAAATTCCAGTCACTTTCAATTGATGGAGACCCCCAATTGATCCAGCAATTTATTCAATTCCTGGAGAGAGTAATACTCAATGGAGATACTGCCTTCTCCTTTTTTACTGTGATTGAGTTTTACCCGGGTGCTGAAATGTGACGCTAAGTTATCTTCAATTCTTTTGAAAGCCTCTGGTAATGCGGGTTTTACCGAATTTTTAACAGCGGGGTTCCCCTCTTTGTACAGCCGGCGAACCAGCTCTTCGGTCTGTCTTACGGAAAGGCCTTTGTTCTTTATTTCGTTAAAAAGATATAGCTGTTTGTCTACCGTATCTACATTGATGAGTGCGCGGGCGTGTCCCATGGACAGCTGATTGCTGCGTACTGCCACCTGTATGTCGGGGGGAAGCTTCAGCAGACGGATATAATTGGCAACGGTGCTTCGTTCTTTTCCCATCCTTTCGGCTACCTGTTCCTGTGTGTAGTTCAGCTCTTCCATCATCCGCTTGTAGCTAAGGGCTATTTCCATTGCATTGAGATCCTCACGCTGAAGGTTCTCCAGCAATGCCAGTTCCAGCAGCTGCTGGTCATCGGCCTGGCGTACATAGGCGGGAATATCCTTTAGCACAGCGATCTTTGCGGCACGGAAGCGGCGTTCGCCCGAGATGAGGCGGTATTTGCCGGAAGGCAGCCTGGATACGGTGATAGGTTGGATGATATCGTGCAGCTTGATGGAATGGGCCAGCTCCTGCAGCGCCTGCTCATCGAAGTCGTGACGGGGCTGACGGGGATTGGTCTCTATCTGATCCAGCGGGATACGCAACATGTTCGTCACTGCCTCGACGACAGAAGACTTCAATTCGCCCGAAGTAGTCTTCAGGTCTGCGTCAATACTTTGTAACAGCGATCGGATGCCCTTGCCCAGAGCATCCCCTTTCTTATTTGGGGTGGTCATAATTGTATTTTATTCTAAGATCCTTTCCTCTTGCTTGAGCTTTGTCATATTATTCTTCTGCAGGATCTCCTTTGCCAAATTGAGATAATTGACGGAGCCCTTGCTGAAAGCGTCATACAGGATCACAGGCTTACCAACGCTGGGGGCCTCGCTGATCTTCGTATTACGGTGGATGATGGTATTAAAAACGATTTCGTCAAAATGTTTGCGTACTTCGCTGACGACCTGGTTGCACAGACGCAGACGGCCGTCATACATGGTCATCAGGATGCCTTCGATGGCCAGTTCCGGGTTGAGCCTGCTCTGAACGATCTTGATGGTATTGAGCAGCTTGCCGAGCCCTTCCAGTGCAAAGAATTCTGTCTGCACCGGCACGATGACGGAGTCGGATGCCGTCAGGGCATTCACGGTGATCAGACCCAGCGAGGGGCTACAGTCGATGATGATAAAATCATAGTTCTCCCGTACCGGCTCCAGGATGCCTTTCAGCACCAGTTCGCGGTTAGGGTAATTGATCATTTCAATCTCTGCACCTACCAGGTCGATATGAGAGGGAACAACATCCAGGTGGGGTATCTCTGACTTCAGGATCACGTCCCGGACAGGGACATTGTTCACCATACAGTCATAGAGGCTTTGTGTAACATTATGCAGGTCAAATCCCACCCCCGTGGTGCTGTTGGCCTGTGGGTCAGCATCTACCAATAAGGTCTTGAATTCCAACACGGCAAAGCTGGCTGCCAGGTTAATAGCCGAAGTAGTCTTGCCAACGCCGCCCTTTTGATTTGCAACTCCGATTGTTCTTGCCATAGTGATAATGTAACTTTACCCCTTTCGAAGGGGAAAGCACGAAAATACATTTTATCCCAGAACTTTCCTTTTTCTTTACTGTTGATGACGCAGAATATGTACACCATAATATCCGGGACCAACCGGCCCAATAGCAAAACCTTAAAAGTAGCCAAGGTATATCAGGGAATTTTACTTCAAAAAGGGGTGGAAGCCAATTTATTATCTCTCGAAGGTCTGAATGTATTGGAGAGGAATCCTGCCTATGAAGCCATCGAGGCAGACATACTCATCCCAACGGAGCGGTTTATCTTTATATCCCCGGAATACAACGGCAGCATCCCCGGTGTTCTGAAGGCTTTATTCGACATTTCCGACATCGAAAAATGCTGGTGGGGCAAACATGCTCTGCTCACCGGCGTATCCACGGGCAGGGCCGGTAATCTCCGGGGCATGGAGCATCTTACAGGCATCCTGCATTACTTAAAAATGAAGGTCCATCATAATAAATTACCCATCTCTGTGGTCAATACCCTGCTGGATAAGGAGGGGAGGATAGAAGATGTTCGGACCCTGGAGGCGATTGACCTGCAGCTGGATGAATTTCGAAAAATATAATCAACTACATGCATAACAGGAGATTTCTAGCCGTTGTCATCATATTGTTCTTATTACTGGATCTTTACATATTTCAGGCGTTAAAGACCATAAGCCAGGGCGCATCCGCAAGAGGGAGGTCCATCCTGTTCGGGAGCTACTGGGCCGTATCCATCCTCATAATTGGCGTTTTTGCCCTGCTGCCTTTTCTCGGGGCCCCCGAATACCGCCGGATCAGGACCTATCTTTTCGCCACCGTGCTGGGGCTCTTCTTTGCCAAATTGCTGGCTTGTGTCTTTTTCCTCCTGGACGATATCCGGCGGCTGGTGCAATGGGCTTCCGGCAAGCTCTTCTTTCCCAATACAGAGGGGGACACCATTTCCGAGGATGGCATAACCCGCAGTATCTTCCTCAGCTGGCTGGGACTTGGTGCAGGCGGAGCTCTTTTTTCTACCCTCATCTATGGCTATAGCAATAAGTACAATTACAAAGTCCGGAAGATTCCCCTTGCCTTTGACAATCTGCCTCCTGCCTTTAAAGGATTAAAAATAGTACAACTGTCTGATATTCATTCGGGTAGCCTGTCGAACCCCCAGGCCGTGGCCCACGGCATCGACCGGGTACTGGCAGAAAAGCCTGACCTGATCCTTTTTACGGGCGATCTGGTCAATGATGTTGCCACGGAAGTGGACCCTTTTATTGAGATCTTCAGCCGGCTGAAAGCTCCAATGGGCGTATTTTCCACACTGGGGAACCATGATTACGGGGATTATATCTGGTGGGAGACCCCGGAAAAGAAAAAAGCCAATCTGCAGCGGCTGCAGCAGCTCCAGGCCGATATGGGATGGCGTTTGTTGATGAACGAGCATGTGGTCCTGGAAAAGGGCGGCCAACAGATAGCTCTCATCGGTATCGAGAACTGGAGCGCCAAAGCCCGTTTCCCCAAGCACGGCCGGCTGGATGAAGCATATGCAGGTACGGAGAAATATCCCTTCAAGATCCTTATGAGCCATGATCCCAGCCATTGGGACGCCCAGGTGCGGCCCCATTATCCCGACATCGATCTGGCCCTGGCCGGACATACGCACGGGATGCAGTTTGGCGTGGAGATCCCCGGTCTCAAATGGAGCCCTGTACAATATGTATATAAGCAATGGGCAGGTCTTTATGAACAAGGACGTCAGAAATTATATGTCAACCGGGGGTTTGGATTTATCGGTTACCCCGGGAGAGTGGGCATCCTGCCTGAGATCACTGTTATCGAGCTTGTCTGAGCCCGCATCCTCTACCGCGGGAGTATATATCGGTGATATATATACGAAGAATATATTGATAATCTTTGCCAAAAGACCCTAAATTTGCGGGCCGGCAACGTTTTTGGGCTTCCCTGCGTACCGGTAGCTATTAACGACCTGTTAAACATATTTTAACAAAGCTATAAGGTATTGACTACTATTTTTAACACGAAATAAAAACAGCTCCAACAATGAATCCGAGAATGAAATTCGTCCTCATTTCCTTCGCACTGTTAACTACTGCTACTGCTTCCTCTTATGCTCAAAAGCTTCATCTTGGCGTAGTTGCCGGAACCAATATGTATAAGGTTACGGGCCGCAGCTTCGACGAGAAATTCAAGCCAGCCTTTAGTGCGGGAGTATATGGCGAATATACCATCAACCGGTTGATGGCCATTCAGCCCGAGCTGACATGGAACCAGATCAGGACTACGACGGACCAGGACTTCAGCCAGATCTATCCCGGATTAGGTGTCAGCGGCGCCGACGTATATCTTAATTATATTTCTCTACCTGTCATGTTTGCTTTTAAACCTGCGCCTGAATTATCCGTCCTAATAGGACCACAGTATAGCTATCTTGTCAATCAAACGTCAGGTTTGCTGACAAATGGAAAGGATGCTTTTAAAAAGAGCGATCTGTCGTTGGTATTCGGAGGTCAGCTCAATTTAGGCAAGGTGAAGGTCGGCGCGCGGTATTCGATAGGGCTTTCGGAGATCAACGCTTTGCAAAGCGACCCATGGAAATATCATGGATTCCATTTCTACGTGGGCTATCGGTTGAAGTAGGTTGAAATAGCGTCCTGTGGACAATTTTCCTCTTAAAATACGTGGCATATAAGTTGAAACACTACTCTCAAACCAGTCAATCATCTAAAACCACTCAACATGAAGAGCAAGTCAATTGTCCTTTCTTTGTTATTGCTAACCTTTGCTGTGATCCAATCCCGTGCCCAGGGAATTCATTTGGGAGTAAAAGGAGGCGCTAATATTTTCAAGATCGATGGTCAGGGTTACGACCAGGGATTCCAATTCGGATATAATGTAGGTGCATTTGCCGAGATCAATTTTCCCGGCGCATTCGGTATACAGCCGGAATTAATGTGGAACCAGACCAATTATCGTACGGGAACCCAGTTCAGTTCTATTTATCCCAACGGTATTGACGATGTAAAAGGGAAACTGAACTATCTCACCGTTCCTGTTCTACTTAGTTTTCGTCCTGCGAAGATCATCAGCTTTCAGGCAGGTCCGCAGTTCGGGATCCTGCTGAATCAGGACAAAAACTTAGTAAACAATACGAAGGATGCCTTTAAAAAAGGCGATCTTTCACTGGTAGGCGGCGTGCAGCTGAACCTCGCCAGCGTGGTAGTCGGCGGTCGTTATGTAGTAGGTCTCAACAACATCAATGACGTCACGGACGATCATAGCTGGAAGAATCAGGGATTTCAGGTATATCTTGGTTTCCGCTTTTTCTAACGAAAGAAGACATTTTGTCAATAGTTGGGCCGTTTCGGCCCAATTTTTTTTTATGGCCAGCCAGACAGGGGGTCTGGCACCAAACTTGGGACCAATATATTCATTTGTAAAACAGTAGGAATTTTCCCTTACAGGTGCTATTTTGTCATTATGAAAGAACGGAACTTATTTATGCGCGCTGAAGATGATATGGATTTTATGCCGATCATACCCTTGAATGAAAGTGATAACGAAAATCTACATGATATTGAGATACCCAAAGAGCTACCCGTACTTCCTTTACGTAACACTGTACTTTTTCCCGGAGTGGTCCTGCCCATTACCGTAGGAAGAGATAAAAGCATCAAGGCGGTGAACGATGCTTATAAGGCTGACAGGCTTATTGGGGTATTGGCACAAAAAGACAGCAATATCGAAGACCCATCCGTCTCCGATCTGGAAGATGTAGGAACTGTAGCACGCATCATCAAGATGATCAAAATGCCCGATGGAGGTACGACCGTTATACTTCAGGGTAAAAGACGTTTTAAAGTAGGGGCCGTTACGGCGGAAGACCCTTATTTCAAGGCGCAGGTGGTCTTGTTGCAGGAAGAGGAAGCGCCAAAGGAACAGGACTTCGAGGCCTACGTGAGCAATATCAAGGACCTGGCCGCGCAGATCATTCAACTGTCTCCCAATATACCTTCCGAGGCTTCCATCATTTTGAAGAATATCGAAAACCCATCCTTTCTCATTCATTTTATTTCCAGCAATCTCAATACCGAGCTGCATGAAAAGCAACAGCTGCTGGAGATACATCATATCAAGTCCCGGGCAGATCTGCTGATGCAGCTGCTGCAACGAGAGCTTCAATTCGCGGAGCTGAAGAACAAGCTTACCAACAAGACCAAGACCGAGCTGGACAAGCAACAGCGGGAATACTTCCTGCAACAGCAGCTTAAGAGCATCAAGGATGAGCTGGGGGGCGACACCAATGAACGTGAGGTGAAAGAAATGCAGAAAAAGGCGGAAAGCAAAAAATGGCCTGCTGCTGCGAGGGACCTGTTCAAAAAAGGCATCGAGCGTCTGGAGCGCATGCATCCCAGCACACCTGATTACTCTGTTGTGTACAACCATCTTGATCTCATGCTGGAGCTGCCGTGGCAGGATTATACAGACGACTCCTATGATCTGAGGAAGGCAAAGAAGATACTCGACAAGGATCATTATGGTATGGATAAGGTGAAAGAAAGGATACTTGAATACCTCGCCGTGCTGAAGCTGAAGGGTGATATGAAGAGCCCCATACTTTGTTTTGTGGGCCCTCCCGGCATAGGCAAGACCTCTTTGGGCAGAAGCATTGCATCTGCCATCGGCAGGAAATATGTCCGGATCAGTCTGGGTGGACTACATGATGAAAGCGAGATCCGCGGACATCGTAAGACCTATATCGGCGCCATGCCCGGTAGGATCCTTCAGTCGTTGCGCAAGATCAAGTCTTCCAACCCCGTCATGATCCTCGATGAAATAGATAAGGTAGGTACGGATTTCAGGGGCGATCCTTCTTCCGCCCTCCTGGAAGTGCTGGACCCCGAGCAGAATCACACTTTCTATGACAATTACCTGGAACTGGAATACGATCTGAGCAAGGTGCTTTTCGTGGCGACGGCCAATGACCTGGCCGCCATACAGCCGGCCCTTCGTGATAGGTTGGAAATCATAGACTTAAGTGGATATGCCATCGAGGAAAAGGTGGAGATCGCCCGCCAGCACCTCGTCCCCAAGCAAAAGGAGGCGCATGGAGTCGATAAGCTGAACTTTTCCATTACCAACAATATCCTGGGCAAGATCATCCAGGATTACACCCGGGAGAGTGGCGTGCGGGAACTGGACAGACAGCTGGCCTCCATCATGCGCTACCAGGCAAAGGAATATGCGATGAAAGGCAAAGTAAAGGCAAAGCTTACACCAGTCGATATAGAAAAGGTATTGGGCAAGCCGCGCTATAGCAATGATCTGTATAAGGTGGCCAATATGCCGGGTGTAGCCGTTGGGCTTGCATGGACCTACGTAGGCGGGGACATATTGTTTGTGGAGACGAGTCTGAGCGAAGGCAAAGGAGATCTCAAGCTGACGGGCAACCTGGGGAATGTCATGAAAGAAAGCGCCGTTACGGCCCTTACCTATCTTCAATCCAATGCCCGCAAGTACGATATAGACCCGGAACTCTTTTCAAAAAGGACCATCCATGTACACGTGCCTGAAGGCGCCGTGCCCAAGGACGGACCCAGCGCGGGTGTCACCATGATGAGCTCCATTGCAAGCGCCATCACCGGCAAAAAGGTCAAGCCCTATCTGGCTATGACGGGAGAAATAACGCTGAGAGGTCAGGTACTGCCCGTAGGCGGCATCAAGGAAAAGGTTTTAGCCGCCAAGAGGGCGGGGCTACGGGAGATCATTCTTTGCTGGCAAAATGAAAAGGATATACAGGAGATAGATTCCAGCTTTATCAAGGGATTGAAATTCTCATTTGTTAAAAATATGCAACAAGTGCTGGAACTGGCGCTTGCGTGACCACGGCCACGAACTATTCCCTCTCAACACGTGTTAATAAGGTAGACCTGATGCAATACGCTAACAGGTCAAATTATTTTCATGTTGGTTGTTTTAAGGGTTAAAAAAAAATCCCTCATGTCCATGAGGGATTTTTGTTAGCTTGGCTTCTATATGAAGCTGATCGCCGTCATCCTTTTTTCCCTGGCTATTGGTCCCATTGCCGCACAAACCCTTGGAGGCAATACGGTCTTCAGCTTTCTGGATATTCCCACTACGCCCCAGCTGACAGCCCTGGGGGGCATCAATAATTCAGTGATCACCGGCGATGCCGGCCTTTCCTTTACCAACCCTGCATTGTTAAGATCTTCTATGCACGGACAGATCAATGCATCTTTCAGCACGCTATATGGCGGGATCCGTAATTACAATTGCTGGGCCGCTGTGCATAGTACACGGTGGCAGACAAACTTTGCGGCAGGGGTCAATTATCTCGACTATGGCAATATCACACAGACGGATGCTGCCGGGAATATCCTGGGCGATCTTCATCCCAATGACTATGTAGTACAGATGGCCGCCAGCCGTCAATATGAAAAGAAATGGTTTTATGGAGCCACGTTAAAATTCATTCATTCTACGTATGGATATTACCGTAGCTCGGGCGTTGCTTTGGATATTGGGATCAATTATTATGACAGCGCGCGGCTTTTTCAGGCGGGACTCACGCTCCGGAATATGGGTGTTCAATATCATCCTTATCCGGGCACTGCGCGCGGCGATCTGCCCTTCGACCTGTCGCTGGGTCTCACCAAACGGCTGACCAAAGCTCCCATTCAATTTTCCTTCACCGCCCACCATCTCCAGCAATTCAATATCCGGTATGACGATACTGTCTTTAACAATTACAACGGCTTCGACCAGAATAATAAGGGCTCTTCGTTCACAGTGGATAAGCTCTTCCGGCATTTTATACTGGCAGCGCAGGTTTTTCCCGAGGATAGGGTGGAGATCACCGTTGCCTATAATTATCTCCGGAGAAAAGAGCTGAACATCGGGGAGGCCGGGAATGGTTTCACCGGATTTTCTTTTGGGCTGGGCGTTTTGCTGAAGAAATTAGAGCTTAGATATGCACGAGGCTTCTACACGAATACTGCGGGTTACAATCAGTTTGGACTTAATCTAAGGTTAAATGATTAGATATGCCTAAGTAATCACAGTGGCGAATCAAGGGAACTGGGTAATCGTGTATGGGTTTACACCCGATTTGCGTCTTTTTTACTGCATTAGCAGTAATTTTGAGCTGGTAGAAATAACTTTCATGGTCAGGATAATTATCGTTGATGATCATTTTCATGTCCGCGAGGCCTGGAGCTGGGTTTTGAACCAGGTACCCCGGATCAACGTTATCGCTCAATGCTCTAATGGACACGAGGCAATCGAGACAGCCAAAAAATTACAGCCGGATGTGATCCTTATGGATATTAATATGGAGCCCATAAATGGAATCGAAGCTACCCGGGCCATCCGGGAATTTGCCCCAGACATCAAGATCATCGGAGTTTCTGTGCAGGCTGAAAGGTCTTATGTAAATGAAATGCTTCGTAATGGCGCTAACGGCTATGTCACCAAGAATTCATCCAGCACCGAAATGATCACAGCCATCGATGAGGTCCTTGCAGGAAAAACCTATCTGTGTGAAGAGATCGGGCATTTGAGAGCCGTCTGATCTATCGGGCCTCTGCTAATTCCTTCTCGTCCTTGAAAGCTTCCCTCGGCTTCAATCCCAGCAGTTCGAACATAAGATTGTCTTCTTCAAAAGAAGGGTTGGGTGTTGTCAGCAGCTTGTCGCCGGCAAAGATGGAATTAGCGCCAGCCATAAAGCAAAGCGCCTGCTCTGCCTGGCTCATTTCCGCCCTTCCTGCGCTGAGCCGGACCATCGTACGCGGCATCAGGATACGGGCGGTAGCGATCATACGTATCATATCCCAGCTGTCCACCTTTGGGTTGTTCTCCAGGGGAGTTCCCTTTACTCTTACCAGCGCATTGATGGGAACGCTTTCCGGGTGTACGGCCATGTTCGACAGCGTATGCAGCATCTTGATACGGTCGGCATGGGTCTCACCCAGGCCAATGATACCACCGCAACAAACCGTTACCCCGGCCTTGCGAACATTGTCGAGTGTGTTTAATCTGTCATTATAGGTCCGGGTGGAGATGATCTCGTTATAGTATTCGGAAGATGTGTCCAGATTATGATTGTAGGCATACAGCCCGGCATCAGCCAGCTTTTTGGCCTGCTCCTCATTCAACATACCCAGGGTGCAGCAAACTTCCATCCCCATTTCATTGACGCCTTTTACCATGTCCAGCACTCTGTCGAAGTCCTTATTGTCACGCACTTCTCTCCAGGCGGCTCCCATGCAAAACCGCGTAGAGCCGGCCGACTTGGCCTTGGCCGCATATTCCAGCACTTCTTCCTTTTTCATCAGGGCCTGTACATTGACCCCCGTGTTGTACCTTGCGGCCTGGGGGCAATAGGCGCAGTCCTCCGGACAGCCTCCTGTCTTGATCGACAGCAGCGTACAGACCTGCACTTCTCCTGTTTCATTATGCTCACGATGCACCTTGGCGGCCCGGTAGATCAGGTCCAGCAGGGGCGTATTATATATATCCTGAATTTCTTCTATTGTCCAGTCGTTTCTA
>Ga0207695_10003686_pt1 | contig 21341 bp, 22 predicted proteins | sample KBSC54metaG_FD_184354 | JGI IMG/M metagenome (GOLD analysis project Ga0207695, IMG submission 184354) | Corn rhizosphere microbial communities from Kellogg Biological Station, Michigan, USA - KBS C5-4 metaG (SPAdes) (version 2) | ecosystem: Host-associated > Plants > Roots > Rhizosphere > Soil...
TTCGCCCACAAGCTCCACAGCCTCCCACCACCATCAAGAAAGCCTGAACCCCAAAGACTCAGGCCCTATCGGGGCGACATGTATTCTGACGCGGGGGGGGTTCAAATCAACGGCAGCATGTAGAGAATATTGATTGGTAGAGGTGTTGAGCCAAACGTCAGCAACTGCATGATGGCTTATAATTTCAAAAGGAGCGAAAGTGGCAATCGATTTTCTCATGGCGGGTACAAATGAAGTCAACAGGAATAGTCCGACGGCCAACCGATTCGTGACTTGCACTGTTGCTCCCTGTTCAGATCGTCGTATTCACACACCCTGGTCGGAGATGCCGTCGTTTGCCTGATCAATCCTGTAGCGCCAAGTGCCGTCCGGCTGGCGGTGCGCCACTTCAGCCGCTCGACCACGCGCTGTGACATGCCCCCCTGTATCCCGCAGTTCCCACTCGGCTTCAATTAGTGCAAGGTCCCCATGTCGAACGCAATAACAATTTCGCGTGTATAGGGAATCAGGTGCCTGCATCAGCTTTTGCAACGCTGCGGCGATCGCAAGATGGCCGACAATATCGCTGCCGCTGGCTTCGAGGCGCAGCACGGCATCGGACTCGTACAGCGACAGCAGATCGTCGATCCGGCGGGCGTTGAATGCCTCCTCGAACGCAGCGTTGATGTCTTCCGGACGAGTGGGTGGGGTGAGCATGCTTATTCCATTCACGCAGCCGGCCCGGCCTGGGCGGACAGCCTGCGTCCGAGATCGCGCACGGCATCGACGGCACGCAACACGTCGTCCCAAGTCGTGCGATGGTTGACAAAGCAGACCCGCAGCACAGGGTGGCCGTCAAATTCGGCGCCGGCAACGAATGCCTGCAAGCCACCGCGCAATGCAGCCTCGACCTCGCGGTTCACGGCGTCGCGCGCTACGGCCCCCAATCCTTTCCCGACATAACGGAAGCAAAGGACGCTAAGCGCAGGGCGGTGCAGCGGCTCGAACTCAGGGTCTGCAACAAACAGGTCGTAGAGCCGTGACGCGAATCCGTGATGCCGAGAGACCAGCGCGGCATAGCCGTCGACGCCGTATAGGTTGATAGCCAACCATACCTTGGTGGCGCGGTCCGGTCGCGCCATCTCGAAGCCGTAGTGCCAGTGATCGTGACCACCGGAATCGTTGCCGCGCATATACGAGGCAGTCTCGGGATGAAATGCTCGGGCCAGCGCCGCCTTGTCCTTGACGAGGATGCAGCCGACGCCGAAAGGCACATTGAGCCACTTGTGCGGGTCGAGCGCCAGCGAGTTGGCCCGCTCGATGCCTCGGAAGAGAAAGCGGCGCCTCGGGTCTAGCGCCCCCAAGGCGCCGTAAGCGCCGTCGACGTGGAGCCACACGCCCTCCGCGGCGGCAATATCGGCCAACTCGTCAAAGTGATCGACCGCGCCAGTCAGCGTGGTCCCCGCCGTGCCAACGATGCACAGCGGCAGATGACCCATCTGCCGGTCGCGGCGGATAGCCTCGCGCAACAGAGGTGCCTGCATCGCGAAGTCGGCATCCACGGGGATTCGGCGCAACTGGGCGCTGCCGATGCCCATCAGTGCGAGAGCGCGCTCGATGCAGAAGTGCGCTTGTACGGAGGCGTACACCGTTAGCAGGGGACCGCTGCTTGTGCCGTTGCGTCCGACGCCGACCCCTACGACCGAACTGCGTGCCGCCGCCAGGCCATACAGGTTGGCCATCGTGCCGCCGCTGGTCAGGTATCCGAAGGCGTCGTCCGCGTAGCCGGTCATGCGCCCGAGCCAGCGGCACACGGTCAGCTCGAGCTCAATGCTGCCGGGCGTGAGCCGGGCAGTGTACGGAAAGAGGCAAAGCGAGCTGGTCAGCCCGTCCAGAAGCGACGGGATCGGCAGCGGTGTCGACATGACCCATGACATGATGCCGGGGTGCAACACGTTGCCCGATGCCGGGAGCAGGTATCGCTCCAGGCGGTCCAGCAACTCCAGCGGCTCGGCAGGGCCATGCGGCGCATCGTCAAATGCAAGGGCGGCAGAGGCTTCCTGCGCTGCTAAAGCCGGGGGGAAGATTGGCCGCTCGCGGCTACTGGCGAGGTGCTTGACGATAATGTCGACCATCCGGTATCCGAACGATCGCACTTGATCCAAGTCGATGACGCTAAATGCTTCGGCGTTGTCCGAGTCAACTTGCGTGGCGACGGTAGCGGGAAGGTGCTTCATGGCGTTCCTCTGGCGGCCGGAAGTCAACACCCTGGCTCAGCCGTGCAACAGGTATGGAAAGATTGGTCGATAGACGAGCGTTTGTGCCAGATAGGACTGGCCCAATTGTTCTCCCTCTGCGCCTTCCATGCTTCGCGTGTAGCCGATCATCCGGTCCACCATCGAAAGATGGCGGTGCCGCCACAGCTGGACTGCCTGTTCCACATCCACCATGGCGTCCGCGAGCCATATCGGTGCTGTGCGTTCATCGATCCGCGCGGTGGGGAGGCGCGCACGCGCGACTGCGCGTGCTGCTCCTGCATCGTCAGCACCGGCCGGCACAATCTCGCGCCACCGTAGCAGCGCGAGGTAGGCTTTGCTGAGGGAGGGGCCCTCCAGCGCCTGAGCCATCTCGTCCGTCAGCCATCTACGCCGACGGAGGGCTTCGATGAAGCGCGGATCGCGCTGCCCGAGCGCGATCTCGAGACGCCGAAATCCGATGCTCTCCGCGCCGGTACCTCGAAGTTCGTGGCGAAAGAGGAGATAGTCCGCTGTCGTCATCGTCTGCGGAATATGGATCATCGTTGCGAAAAGGTTGAACAGCGCGGCGATCTCGCGTACATCCTGCTCCACGGCTGCAATGTCCGGCTCCAAAGCGTCCAGCGCCTGAGTGCAGGCTACGATTCGCGCCAGCGTGGCAGGCACCCAAAGCTCGAACGTCTGGTGCGCCACGATGAACATCAGTTCGTCAAGGCTGTCCCGCGGCGGTTTGCCAGCCCCAGGATGAGCCTGCAAGCTCGCACGCAAGGGCATCAGAAGGAGATCCGCGTCCACCGCCTGTGCGACGGCTATGTCGGGTTGGGTGCCAGCCGGACCAGCGGCGGTCGGGCACGACGCCACGATGCTCCGCAACCATTGCCCGCTTTCCTCCAGCGTGCGAAGCAGCGCAGCCGCGGCGGCTGTCAACCTACGGCTTCTGGCGGAACCACCCGTGGCGCCTGTCTGCCGCAGGTTCAATTCCAAGCCTTCAGCGGCATTGCAAGTCGCTCGTAGCAGCGGCATTCTCTCGTCAAGAGACGCATCTGCGATCCCGGCTCGTTCGCTGAAACGCAGGGCGACGAGGGCGGACTGCTGGCGGATTACGCCGACTACAGCCTGACAGCGCCGCAGCCTCTTCTCGATGCGGTAAAACGCATGGTCTGCCCCGTCGCGCTGCACTTCCTCCGTCGCAGCAGCCAGTTCCTGGCCGAGCAAGTGCAGCCACAGCACGCCGCTGGCAAGGCACGCATAACGGATGCGGTCATCAACAGTGCGATGCTGCATCGCCATCGCGTCGGCTTGAACTCTCATCAGGGCAGGCACCTGCAAGTAGCTGCAGTAATGCGCGTGCCGCCAGGAGGCAGCAGGCACGTGGTCGCAGCACATGACGGGCTGCTCAGTGGCAGCGCGGGCGCTCGCAGCGCTGGCTGGCGGGCCTGCGTTCAGTTGGCTGCCGCCGTCCTGGGGCGTGTGGGTTGTCGGATTCTCCGGGAGCACCGGCGGTGGCGAGAGCGATACGCAACTTGAGTCCATTGAATCTCCTTCTTCCCAACGGCGGTTGGCGGGATCCATCTTCCGACTCAGCGTGCCTGGAGACAGGCATCAAAAACCGAAGCGATAGCACGTTTTGCGAAGGAAAACTCCTAGAAAAACTTGGGCTTACCTTCGCGCCGGGTCCGTCAGCACCAAGGCCGTGCGAATTTGGAGCGCGACACTCAGGATGGCGGCCCGGTGCGAGCATGTCGTCGCCGCAGGCGGCAGTGCGCAGCAAGGGCGCTCCATCGGATTCGGCAGGCAACCACATGAGGCGATCGCTTCGTGCCTCATCGAGATCATGACGAGTGGCGTTCTGCACCTGCGGCAGCAGCGCCCAGGGAACTCTGCTGCGCCCACCGATGACCCGTGAGCCCGGCCATCGCACAGTCGCCGCTGCGCATCTTTCGAGCCTCGACACCCGTATCGAGACTCTGCGGGCGCAGCCCCAGGGCAAGCGCCAGGTCATTCTGCGCATGCCGGCACCGGCAGGAGGAAGCCAGGCTTGCAGTTCAGCGCCGCGATGTGAATCTCGGCGAGGCCACCCGCCGAGGGTAAAGGGTCAACGCGACTTCTTCTTCGTGTACGCGCCCCACCTCGTGCGTCCTGTAACTCTGCGATGGGCTCCGGAAAACCCGTTTTGGCCGCTCGACCGTCCAGTCCCGCACGCTGCAGCTCGCCTAGCACATCCGCACGAGACCGATTTCGCGGAACTTCGCGCTTCCAAACGCGCTTTCGCTTGGCTGCTCGCCGAGGTTGCATGGGATCGCTGATCGTGAGGGATCGAAGCAGGCGTTTTTCATGGACTCTCGCTACACGGCAAAAATGTTCCTGATTATCAAGAACACTCAGCCGCCTGACGGGCGCGTAGCGATGGTGCTGGTGGCGAGCGGAGCCGGGTCTCACGAACAGCAAAGCCCTTCGCAATGCGGATCACCCCATCAATCGTCCTTCAGGAAATCGACCACCTCCGGCCACCGCACCGGGATCTCGAAGCGAAGTTGCCGCCACTCAACGAAGTTGCTACGAGGTCGAATGCGACAAGCCTGCGGCATTCGACCTGTCTTCAGCGTACCGGCATGGCGCCGGCGTAAAGGCTCCGCTTCGCCGGTCTACGTCCGCCCCTGACCCCGACGCCGTGCCTCGAACACGTAATTCCACCACTCAAAATTCAAGAGACGCATTTTATGAAGAAGCACACATCGATCGTCCTGGCCATGGTGGCGATCAACGCCGCGGCTGCCGGCTCCGCGACGGCGCAATCCAGCGTCACGATCAGCGGCTGGCTGAATCTCGGCGTGATCAAGAAGACCGGCGAGGAAACCAAGCTGGGCACCGTCTCCCGCAACAGCCTGACCTTCTCGGGCAAGGAGGATCTGGGCAGCGGCCTCGCGGCGACCTTCAAGCTCGGTACGCGCTTCGAATTGGATACCGGCACGACCGAAGTCGACGGGGGCGGCCGGCCGTTCTATCAGCAGGAGTCAACAGTCGGCTTGAGGGGCTCGCTCGGCTCGGTGCGCCTCGGCCGCGCGCTCTCGCCGATCGGCGCGCTGGATGGCACTTACGACGCCTGGGCGGTGTTCGACGGGGTCGCGTCGCCGGCATGGTGGTTCTTCATTCCGGACTATCTGCCCGATCCGCGCGCCGGGCTGCCGAACTCGTATGACTACGGCCGCGTCGCCAACGGCATCTTCTACGACTCGCCGGACTTGAGCGGCTTCAGCGTGCACCTGTCGACCGCGGCCGGCGAAGGCCAGCAGGACAAGGCACGCCACTACGGCGCCTCGTTCAACTACGACAAGAACGGCCTGTCGCTGATGGCCGCGGCCGAACAGAACAGCCAGCGCGACCGCGCGTATTTCCTCGGTGCCGCCTACAAGATCGGCCCGGTCAACACGATGCTCGGCTACAGCCAGGTCAAGCTGAATCCCGACGGCACCGTCTTCGGCGCCGACTGGACCAACTGGGCCGCCGCCAGCGACCCGAAGACCAAGCGCAACAGCGTGACCTTGAGCGCGACGATCGACGTCGGCTCGAACACGATCCTGGTCGGCGCCGGTCGAGACTTCCAGGGCTCGACGAATGCCTTCAACTTCATCGGCAGCACGTTCACGAAGGCCGGTACCAACTACTCCGGCGCCAGCAACTTCTACGGCCTGGGTTATCTGTACAACCTGTCGAAGCGCACCAGCCTGTTCGCCGATGCCTCCTACGTCAACTGGAAGTTCGAAGACGACAACGGCCGCACGCACGCCACCGGATTTTCGGTCGGCATGAACCACGGTTTCTAGTCCAGGAGACTCGTATGTAGAACACAGCCTCTATTGAATTGAGTGGATGGAGTTACGCGTTCGAGGCAGGGCGTCGGGGTCAAGGACGGGCGTAGCCCGGCGAAGCGGACCCTTACGCCGGCGCCATGCCGGTATGCTGAAGACAGGTCGAATGCGGCAGGCTTGTCGCATTCGATCTGTCAAACAAAGACGTCAGATGAACGACAGACTGTTTGAGACCGCGCTGGGATCAGCGCGCCCTGCTCCGTGAAGGCGGTTGACTTCGATGCGGCCGCCAAGGCACTGCCGGTGCGCATCGACTTCGAGCCCGGCAGTCGATTCGCTGTGCCCAGCAGCGAGGACCTGCAACCGGTGCATGACACCGTGCCCAAGACGTATCGGCATCTGAACTTCTCCCGGCACGAGTGCTACCTTCAGGTGGCACACCGCGGATCAAGCTGCCCGACGGTTCGGTGGGCCTGGTCCAGCCCGACTTCGCCGGGCGACTCTCGGGCTTCACGCTGCCGTTCGAGGCGCTTATCCTGGTGCTGTCGCAACAGATGCCGTTCGCGGCCGTCGCGCGCATCGTTGACGAGTCCGCCCATCGCCGTCATGGTCGTGTGCAGTCACGATGTCGAGTTGGCGCTGCGCGACGCCGACTTCAGCGATGTCACCGCTGGTCATCGACGAGACCTCTCGCGCACGCGGCCACGACTATGTCACCTTGGCTGCCGACGCCCAGGAGCGCCGGGTGGTGTTCGTCACGGAGGGGGGCGGTACCAAGACCATCGAGGCGCTCGCGCTCGACCTGACCACCCACGTCTGCCCGCCCGATCAGATCGAGTCGGTCAGCATCGACATGTCGCCCGCGTTCATCAAGGCGTGCGCCGAACACTCGCCCAACGCGCACATCACTTTCGACAAGTTCCAGGTTGTCTGGCGCGCCGATGCTGCAGTGGACACGAGGCGCCGCATCATGCACCGCTCCGACAAGTCCCTCAAGGGCTTGCGCCGGTCGCTTCCGTGAAGAGTATATGAGTCAGACACTTAGTTAGAGACCTTGACGGACACAATCACGGTGAATTACCATTCTAACAAGTTTTCCGAAAACAAGACGCTGCAAACGCGATCCAGGCTTCGCCGTCCCACGACAAATACTTGAGGTCAGGATCATGCGATTGAGTGACTCACGACAGCCCAAGACCGATCCAGCTCATGCTTCACTGCTACAGATGGCGTTCGGCGCACTGACGACGCAAATCCTTTGCGTGGCCGCTCAATTAGGGGTGGCCGAGTGTTTGTCCCAGACAGCACCAGCCACTGCAAGCGAACTTGCTCCCAAGCTTGGGGTTGACGTAGCGACGGCTGAGCGCCTCTTGCGTGCTTTAGTCTGCCTGGATTTATGCAATGAGACTGAGGGCAACCGGTTCATGCTGACCTCGCTAGGGGAATATCTACGGCCAGACCATCCGGATTCCGTGGAGGCGCGGGTCCTTTTGAACGGCCAAGTTTACTATCGCCTTTGGGGAGATTTGCTGGAGACAGTACGAACTGGAGAGTCCGGCTTCCACCGCACTTTCGGCATGCCATTCTACGACTACCTCGTGGACGACCCGGTGATCGCGGCCCTGTACGATCGAACTATGGCCGGTGTAGTTCGGCACCGACACAGACCTGCCGTCGACGCTTACAATTTTGACCGGTTCAAGACAGTCGTCGACGTCGGCGGCGGGAATGGTGCGCTGCTGGCGGAGGTTCTGAAAGCGTATTCTCGACCTAACGCCATCATCTATGATCTGCCTCGCGCCGCAAAGGCAGCAATTGAGACAGTCGAAAAAGCTGGACTAACCGGTCGTTGCAGCTTCGTCGGTGGCGATGCTTTTCAGTCTGTGCCGAATGGAGCCGACGCATACATCCTCTCTAACTTCGTCATTAACTGGGGTGATGACCGAAGTATTGTGCCGCTGCGACATTGTCGCGACGCTATTGCTGCCGACGGAACGCTTCTCCTTGTCGAGTGGGTGATGCCGTCCGCCGGAGAGTCTCACGAAGGCTATGCTGACTGGGATACAATCATAGCAATGGATATCAACGCTCTCTCCATTTTCGGAGGTAACGGTGGGCGTGTACGAACACGTGCCGAGTTTGATGCACTCCTTAGTGCGGCAGGGTTCGAGTTGACCGCCATCATACCGACCAGAGGCTCAGTCAGCCTCATTGAGGCCAAGCCCGTACATTGATCGGTCAGCCCCCCCCCAGCGCCGCCATTATGTGCAAAAAGGACCGGTCGTCGAAGCGACTCGAACGCAATCCGTGTTCGAGCGGCCGACTGCCCAAGAAGCGCAGCGGCTGATATGAGAAATACCGCCGTCGAAACGTTAGCTGCGCGATAGATGTAGGCGACGAATATGAAGATGCATGTTCTTGATCTTGGCCGACTCACCTTCGACGTGAACGGCATCGTCGCCGGCAGCAACTATTCGACCGTTCGTAATCCAGACGTCTCCAACAAGCTGATAGAGGTCCCGGTTTCGAGCTATTGCATCGAACATCCCGACGGAAACGTACTTTTCGACGTAGGTTGCCATCCGAATGCGATGGGATCGCAAGGACGGTGGCCAGAATCCCTGCAGGAGATTTGTCCGCACACCGGTGGCGAGCATTGTGATCTTCCGAACCGCCTGCAACAGATCGGTCTCGGGCCAGACGATATTCGCTACGTCGTCCTTTCCCATCTGCACAACGATCATGCCGGCTGTGTCGAGTTTTTTCGCAAATCGCGACTGATCGTTCACGAATTGGAATTCGAAGGCGCTTTGCGGACGTATGCCTTGAGGCGTGACAACACGTCCTACGTTCGCAAGGATATTGCCAGGTGGTGCGAGACTGATCTCCAGTGGTCATTAGTCGCATCTAATTCTGGTGACGTAGCGCTCCACAATGAGGTGGAAATCTTGAATTTCGGGTCCGGCCACGCGCACGGAATGTTGGGACTACACGTTCGGCTTCGGGAAACCGGGTCCATTATCCTCGCTTCCGACGCGATCTACAGTCGCGCGAATTTTGAGCCAACGCCCCTAATGCCAGGCGAATGCTTCGATTCGATCGGAGTTCGCCGCACTGTCGAGCGCATTCGACATCTTGCACATCGCCACCAGGCACAAGTTTGGTTCGGCCATGATCCCGAGCAGTTTTCGACGCTATCCAAGTCGACGGATAGACCATATCTCTAGGCACAAAAGAGTAATGAGGCCATGCAACGACGCTACAGGTGCGACCATCTGAGATACGGAACTTCCAGATATTCCAGCATCCGAGGGACAATGCGTGGCGAGCAGAAGCACAGAGAATCTAATAACAATCGTTTGGACATTGCAGGGCGCGTCCCCGCCTCGTACGCTTCAGCCACTCGAACTAATGCTTGTCGCCAAGCGTGCGCAGCCGTTTTGGGACAACAACATGCATAAGAGCAGAAACTTGTCCGTCGACCCTGCGCGGAGTTCCAGTCTAGAGGTCGCCAGAAACAACTAAAAGCGACCCGAAATCGGGCCAAAATGGTGAACCGTAATGGGTGTTCAGAGAAGATCTGACGAACTCGTGGTTGACGCTTCGGTCGACGAGGCCAGTTACGTCACTTTTTGCGGCGTCGGGAAATCCTATGATGCCAAGACGCTCTCGGTGCGTAACGTGAGCCTTGCCGTCAAACGCGGCGAGTTCTTCACGTTGCTGGGACCTTCCGGATCCGGAAAGACATCGTGTCTCATGATGCTGGCCGGGTTCGAGCGGCCGACCTTTGGCGAGATACGCCTCGCCGGGCGTTCGCTCGCAAGTGTTGCCCCCTATGACCGAAACATCGGCGTGGTGTTCCAGAACTACGCCCTGTTTTCGCATATGACGGTGGCTGAGAACGTAGCGTTCCCGCTTTCGGTGCGAAAGCTAAGCCGAGCCGAGATCGAGACGCGAACCAAATGGATTTTGGCGATGGTCCGTCTCGATGAACTCGTGGCGCGATATCCCTATCAACTATCTGGCGGGCAACAGCAGCGCGTCGCGTTAGCCAGGGCGCTCGTGTTTAACCCTGACCTCGTCCTGATGGACGAACCGCTCGGCGCGCTCGACCGGCAGCTTCGCGAACACCTCCAGACCGAAATGCGACGAATCCAGCAGGAGATCGGCACCACGGTTATTTATGTGACCCATGATCAGAGTGAGGCTCTCTCCATGTCAGACAAGATTGCCGTATTCAACAACGGCGAGGTGCAGCAAGTCGATACCCCAAAGTCCATCTATGCGTGGCCTGCCAATTCTTTCGTTGCCGGGTTCGTCGGCGACAATATGCAGCTTGAGGGCGTGGTCGTAGCGCGATCGGGCGGCGACGCGCAAATCGACGTGCCGGCGCTAGGTAGGTTTCGGGGCCTTGCGATTGATGTCGGCTCCGCCGGAAGCCGGGCAGCCATGGTTCTGCGACCGGAGCATCTGCGCCTCACCGGCACTGGCGATGAGGGAGGTGGCTCCATCACTGTGACGGTGACGCAAGTAGTCTTCTTTGGCCATCAGGTCAGGGTCAATCTGACCCACGCTTCCGGTGCAACGTTTTTCACCCACATTGCAGCGATCGAAGGCGACAGCATTCCAAATGTAAACAGCGAGATTCGGCTACATTGGAGCGCGCAGAACGCGCGCGTCTACTCGGTCGGGTGAATTTCAAGATAACGAGGAAAGGGAAACAAAGTGCAATCCAAGATTCTTTCCACCCTGGTCGCAATAGCAGCGTTGTTCAGCTCGCCGGCGTTCGCGCGAGATTTGACAGTGGTCTCGTGGGGCGGCATCTCGCAGGAAAATCAGCGCAGGATATACTACAAGCCATTCACCGCCTCGACTGGCATCCCGATCGCCGAGGACACCTGGTCCGGCGGGCTCGGGCTGCTTTCTGCGAAGGTATCAAGCGGAAATCCTGATTGGGACATCGTCCAGGTGGAGCGTGCGGAACTGCTGATCGGTTGTCCCGATGGCGTCTTTGAGAAGATCGATTGGAACGCCATCGGCGGCAAAGATAGCTTTATCCCGGCTGCGCAGAACGACTGCGGCGTGGGTGCGATCGTGTGGGGTATCGGGCTCGGGTATGATACCAAGCGCTTGCCCGACGGGCCAAAATCCTGGGCTGATTTTTTCGACACCAAGAAGTTCCCGGGAAAGCGTGGGCTCCGCCAAGGTCCTCAGTACAATCTTGAGTTTGCCCTGATGGCGGACGGCGTTCCGCGCGATCAGGTATATAAGGTCCTGTCGACGCCCAAAGGTGTCGACCGTGCCTTCGAGAAACTCAACACCATCAAGGGCGACATCATCTGGTGGACCGCCGCCACCGCCGCCACCAATATGCTCAATTCCAACGAAGTTGCCATGACCTCGATTTACAGCAGCCGGTTGGCGTCGGCGAATCGTTATGATGGTAAGTACTTCGAACTGATAAAGGATGGTTCGATGTACAATCTCGACTACTGGGCTGTCCTGCGCGGTTCGAAGCACAAGGATGCCGCTTTCAAGCTTATTAGCTTCATGACCGGTGCTGACCAGCAGGCCGCCTATGCGGATGCCAATGCCGATGCAGCTACCCGCCTGGAAGGCATCAAGAAGACGAATCCCGAGGCCCTGAAGTTCCTTCTCACCGCACCGGACCGGATGAAAGTAGCGTTGATGTCGGATGACGAGTTCTGGGCAGACCACACCGAAGAGCTGACCAAGCGCTTCAATGCATGGGCGGGCCAATAGTGTGATCGACCACCACCTCGTCCGAGTCGGTTTTCTCGACCGCCGGAAGCGCGGCGGGCGATGAGGTCAGTATGAAGGATATCCGCCGGGCCGCTCGACGATCCCGGCGGATTGACGATCTGACGGCGCTTCTACTCACGCTGCCCCTCCTGGTTTTCATGACCGTTTTCTTCGTGCTGCCGATCGGCGGAATTTTGAAGGAGTCCGCGACCGATCCAGTGATCACGAAAAATCTGCCACGAACCGCCGAGTTGCTGTCGCAACTACAGTGGAACACCCTGCCGGATGCTCCCTTGGTTGCGGCACTCGGTAGCGAGTTGCTGCAAGCAGACCAGAAGGGCACTGTGGGTGCCATCTCCCGTCGCCTCAATACCGACGTCTCGGGCTACCGGAGTTTGCTCACCAAGACTGTCTCCGCAATCAAGCGCGATTTCCCATTGACGTTGGCGGATATGGCTGGGATCGATAAGCGTTGGTCAGATCCCGCATACTGGTCGGCGCTGAAAAGAGCCTCGGGAACGCCTTCGTCCTATTATCTCCTTGCAGCGGTGGATCTTAAACGGGACGACTTTGGCAGCGTCGCGAAGCAGCCTGAACACGTTGCAACATTCCTGCCCATCCTGCTTCGGACTCTCGTTATCAGCATCGTGGTGACGGCAATCTGCGTGATCGTGACGGTCCCGCTGTCGTACTTCATCAGCAATCTTTCCGAGAAGAGAGCCGCGATCGCACTATTCTTCGTGATGCTTCCGTTCTGGACCTCCGCATTGGTGCGGATCACGGGATGGACAGTGCTTCTTCAGAAGGACGGCATCGTGAATCAAGTCATCCAGCTCGCATCGCCCGGTGTTCAGCCGCTGGAGATGCTCTACACCGACTTCAGCATGTATCTCGGGCTCATTCACCTGATGCTGCCCTTCATGTTGGTGCCGATTTATACGGCAATGCGGCAAGTAGACCCACTGACGAAGAAGGCGGCGCTTTCGCTTGGAGCGCGGCCCCTTCCAGCCTTCCTGCGGGTTTTTCTTCCGCAATGCGCTCGCGGCATTGGCTCGGGTTGCGCAATCGTCTTCATCCTCACGCTCGGCACGTACACAACGCCGGTCTTGCTGGGTGGCGCCGGGCAGCAGATGCTCAGCTACTTCATCAGTTTTTACACGAACCAGCAGCTGAACTGGAACATGGCAGCCGCTTTAAGCGTCGTTCTCCTGATCATGACAATCATTGTGTGCCGCCTCGGCGCAAGGTTCTTCGTCAAGGAAAGGGCGGACTGACATGACAGGTTCGGGGTACGAATCCGCTTCGGAGCGCACTAGAAGGATACTGCTCACAGCCGGCAGTATTTTGGTCCTGTTTTTCCTGATGTTCCCAATCCTAGTCACGATACCGCTTTCCTTTTCGGGCAGCATGTTCATGCGCTATCCAATCGAGAGCATAAGTCTTCAGTGGTACGAAAGGCTCTTTGAGGATCTCCAATGGCGCTGGGCGATCCTAAATACGCTCATCGTTGGGGTCAGCTCCGCGCTCTTGGCCGTGTTGCTCGGCACGACTGCTGCCTACGGCGTCTACCGGATGCACAGCCGCATGCGCGGCGCCATCATCGCGCTCGCGATCATGCCGATGGTCGTGCCGCCGATAGTTATCGCTTTGGGGTCTTATCTATTCTTTCTCCACACCGGCATCGAGAACGGATATCTGCGTGTCATCATCGGCCATACCGTGATTGGCATTCCATTTACCGTGGCCGTCGTCTACTCCGCGCTGAATTCGCTCGATCCCACACATTACCGCGCGGCCATCTCCCTTGGTGCCAAGCCGTTTCTCGCGTTCCGGACCGCGATCTTGCCGCGAATCTCGCGCGCGATGGCCGGCGGAGGAGTCCTTGCCTTCGCCACATCGATCGACGAACTAATCATTTCAATGTTCGTGACGACAGCAAGGGAGCGCACGCTGCCAGTGCAGATGTTCAGCGGCCTGCGCGAGCAACTTTCGCCGGTAATCACGGCAGCGGCGGCGTGTCTCCTACTGGTTTCCGCACTGGTTCTTCTGCTCGCGTCAAACAGAAAAGGCAAAACTTCCATCTGAAACGGGTAGTCGTATCAGCCTCTCTTGAATTTCGAGTAAGACCGGCACGATCCAGGTGATCTGCTGGAAGTCCCTGCGAGAGAAGCCGCGACAAGTGTTGCTCGGTGCTCGCCTGCCGGCCGTCTATGGCACCTGGCGGCGCGATGGCGAGGTGAAGAGCCTGATCGCCGGACGACTGGCGGATCTGACGCCGTTGCTTGGACGGCTGACAACCGAAAGCCGCGACTTCAGATAATCGGCACTGCACCCCGCGATCGATGCGACTACAAGCTCCGTTGGTTCAGGGGTTAAGGCGCATGTACCGCGCTCAAGGCGCGACTATCGAAATCCCCAAGGGGGAGCGCAGAAGAGCCTACCGGAAGCCCGTCGCGCCCGCCCAGCCTAGGCGCCACACCGTCTACGACCGCCCGCCTCGGTCATGGCTCGTGCATTTCCTGGACTCCGTCCAAGCGTTCGGCACCACCAGACAGCGACACGTCGGCAGCAGCAACTTTTGGCCGGATCGTGTCGTTTTCGTCGGCCCGGACGTCGTCATTTGTCGCCACGTCCGCCCTGTTCGCCGCTCCTGGCGAATCGTTCAGCCGCCGGCGCAGCCCTGTCGCTAAACGAAGGGCGGTACGTTGAACCGCCTTCAGCTGCCGATCGATGCGCGCGAACTCCTTGTCGCATTCCGCGTTCGTCGCGTAACCACGCAAGCGCTGGTATTCGAGTAAGCCGAACAAGCGGTCAGCCCTCATCAATAGTCTGAGGTACGCGCCGCAGTGGGGTGAGACGATCTCCGCGGGAACGAGCAGCGGCCCGGTACCGTAGCGCACGGACTGGCTCACTCCGTTATCGGCCATCACCTTCTGAACCTTTTTCGTCAGCCCATCGACGTCCTCGCAGGAGCCGCGAATTGACTCGGCAACCATCTCCTCCGCCTGCACCAAGAGCTCGGGATGGTCTCTCAACTTCTCATGAGACCGAGCGTGGACCTCCATGAAATGGAAGTTGTATGCCGTGTAGCTGTAATAGCGAACAAAGTGGCTCTTGATCTTCGGATGGCTGAAGGCGCACTCCTCGATATCGCGCGCGCCCTCGATACGAGCGAGCGTGTTGGCATCGTTCCCGCCGATGCGCGCGTAGTACTTGGAATTGATTCCAGGCACCGATGCGCATCGGGCAAAGAACATTTCGTCAGGGCGCCCGGACCGTTCAAATGCTGCTTGCAGTTCGGCCGCATAGAAGTGCGAAAACGGAACGTTGATTTCCACGTGCAAGCCCCCCAGGATGGTGGCGGAACATCATGCCGCCGCCGACTCCACGGGACCAGCCGGAACCACCAGCCAACGCGACGCGGTTCCAGGCTTGGCTGGCGTTGACGAACATCTATCTACCCGTTACCTTCTCGCATACGGACCAGCTGGCGCCCGGCGCAAGTCAAGCGAGCGACGACGCACTCTCGCGCTTCGCGCTCATGGACGCCGATCGCCCTGAGATCCAGGCGCATCCTGCGCAACCATGCGTGCATTCATCTCGACGACGGCAGCTGGCATGCCGTCACACGCGGGACAACCGCGAATCGAAGCCAGCGAACGAAGAGCACCCGGCTAACGCCGGTCAATCCCAACCCACAGGGGCATCCGCCCCATGGGTGGATTGCCTCCGCATCCTAGGAGGTGAAGCATGAGCGAGATAGCTGTTTGCGTAGCGCGGGCGCCCACCCTGTTTCCTGACGCGCACGTACTGTGGTCTGCAGCCGGACAAAGTAGAGCACTCTCCGACGACAACAATGCGCCGGTGCCGGCTGATATTGCCTTTCAGCCACTCGGAACGGAGTCAGCGAGTCAATCTCATTTTCTTGTACTGGCGCAGGACTTTCTGGAGCGGAGCGAGGCGTTGATCGACGTCGTTCCGCCGCCCCCTTGGGAGGACGAAGACGACATCTTCGACGGCGAGGTATCCGACCCGGATCGTACGGAGTACCAGAAGCGATCGTCGGCCAATCCAAGCCTCGATCAGAAGGAAGAAGCTGCCAGGCAGCTGATGGAGAACGAGGCAGCGCGCTATCCGGGCTGCACCGCCGGATTCCTGATCGCATTGGCACTCACGTATCGAAGGATCCTGCTCGATCGACTCGCCGATCCGCGCGACAAGGTCGAGATCCTGCGCCGTGTGTATAGCCAACGCGAACCGGAGTGGATGACGGCGGAGATCGTCTACCTGCACTTCATCCTGCTGGACCAGTGCAGGTACCTCGCCCGCGCAAGTGCAAGCGTCGAGCGCAAGAAGGAGATCCTGACGTGGATCTATACGGATCCCGCGCTGGAGGACCAACCCTTCTCATTCAAGAACTGCGTGAAGTTGGCCACCGGCAATACGCCGGACTTGGGTGCGATCTATCGACGTTTGCAAGAAGAGCTGCGCCCTGCCCTCGCCGAGTGGCTGCGCGAGTCGCTAGCGCGCAAGCGCTCTGGCGCCGACCGGCAGTCTGAGCTCTTCGAAATGTGAGTGTGATGAACCGTCCGACCCCTCGGGTTCGGATGGTTCATGCCATGCCTCGATTCGTCGGTTGCGATCGACATCTCCCGCGTGCCACGTGGCGAAGCCTCGGCACGCGAGAGCTGTTGCTCGACAGGATGTTGCTTCCCCCGTGGAAGAACAGGTAGCTGGCACCCGACCACTTGAACGTGGCACGTCAGCGATTCGAGCAATGGCCAAACGGCCTCATAGGAGAAGGTAGATGAAAGAAGTCGACCGAAATGCATCATGAAAGGCTCAGGAACGCGACATCCAGGTCCGCCTGACGTACAGGTGCCCGTGCTGCCGACAGACGAGATCGCAGACCTGGTGAAGGAGAGCGAGGTGCGAACCGGAGCGCCCGGACGGTACTTCGTCATCCACGGTGCGCAACGCCTCGCCTATCGCGTCAGCGTCCATCCCGGCGGGCTGGAGATCTCGCGCATCGATGACGACGGAAGACCGACTCATTGCTTCTACGCCAGCGCGAAGTCCTTCGAGACCCATCCGCTGGCGATCGCACAACGAGACGGTTACCTCTTTACCCAGCCGCACTCGTGGAGAGGCTGCGACATCCAAGGAGATTGATCATGAATGAAACCAGTGAGACAAGCCTGTCGGTGCAACGCCGCGACGGGTCGGTGGTTGCCTTCGATCGCACGAGGATCGAACGCGCATTGACACGCGCGTTCCTTTGCGATGCCCATGGCGCACCGCGACATGTCGGCGGGAGCGATTTGATGCCGACCGAGCGCGAGAAGGTGCTGCGCTTCACCGAGCAAGTGGTACACGCCGTGAGCCGCCGGCCCGATGCCGCCCAGCACCCGATCACGATCGAGGACATCCAGGATCAGGTCGAACTCGCCCTAATGCGCGATGGGGAGCACACGATCGCACGCGACTACGTGCTCTATCGGGAGAGCCGTCTGCTGCATCGGCCGTCACGCCAATGCGCCGTGGGTAACGACGGCTGCGAAGCTTGCCAGTAAGGAGTGCTTTGCTGCTGTGGTTGCAACTCAAACAAGGAGGTTTGGTATGGACCGGCATGAGTTCGAAGCACGCGTGGACGGGGTCAAGCAGCGCGCACACGGTCAGTGGACGCAGGTGCTGCAGGCGCTCGGCGTCGACGACAAGGTGCTGAACAGGAAGAATCAGCCCTGCCCGATGTGCGGCGGGACGGATCGCTTCCAGTACACCGATCGTTTCGGTGAAGGCAACTACCACTGCCGGGGCTGCGGCCCGGGCGGTGGGCTGAAGCTGGCGCAAGCCTGCCTGCAGGTGAGCTTTTCCGAGTTGCTGGATCGCGTGGAGCGCCTCGTGGGAAACACGGCCCCGATCGGGACCGATGCGAACGTGGGGCCGTCGCCCGAACGCATGAAAGCGCTTTGCAAGCGCATCTGGAAAGAGGCCAAGCCGATCGCGACCGGTGACGCGGTCGATCGGTACCTGAGGAATCGCGGGCTTCACCTACCGCAATATCCGAAAACCCTCAGGTGCCACCCGAGCCTCGGCTACTACGAAAAGAACGGAGCGAAGTCGATCAAGGTGGCGGAGTGCCCGGCCATGCTGGCCTGCATTCAAGGGCCCGACGGGCACGGCATCACGCTGCACCGGACCTATCTCGACGGCGGCCACAAGGTCGCCGACAGAGCGGCAAAGAAGCTGTTGTCCGCAGGCATCAATGGTGCTTCGGTACGGCTGCAAGAGGCCTCCGACGAACTGTCGGTGGCCGAGGGCATAGAGACCGGGCTGGCGGTGCACATCGGCACGCACACGCCCGTCTGGTCCGCGATCAGCTGCGGCAATCTCGAGAAGCTCTGGGTTCCAGAGACCGTCGAGCGCTTGCGGGTGTATGCGGACAACGATGCAGATGCCGAGTTCGACGGACAGGCTTCCGCCTACGTGCTTGCCCGCAGGTTGAAAAAGGAGCGCCGCGCCGGCGGCTTGCGACACGTTGAAGTCTATGTGCCGCAGCGCGCCGGAACCGACTACGCCGACGTGTGGCTGCGGCGCCTCTCGCGCGGTCAGCTGGCGGCGTGAGCGCGGGCGGTGTGGCAGCCATGCCGCACCGCCTTTTCAGTGAGCCTCGAGAGACCCACTGAAAAGGTTCCCCACTGGTCGCCGTTGTACCAGGCCACTCCGGCAAAGACGGCATTGGAGCAGCGCGGCGGAGGCCGCGTTTCGGAGCATCGGCTCGGTCCCCGAGCCATTCCATCACCCTCGCGGGGCTCATGCGCCCCGCGGGGCGCTGCTTCGCTTACTTTGGAGATTCATCATGAAGACAGGACGCAACCTGATTGACCTGGCCCAGGAACTGACCCGTCAGTGCAAGGCCAAGAAGGACATGATCGTGCCGTCACAGCTGATGCGTTTCGCCACGGACAGCGGCGGCAGAAGCAAGCTGACGGTGGAGACGCCGGATGGTCCGTCGCATTTCGGCGTCACGGATCTGGCGAGGCGACAACTGGCGGAGAAACTGGGCATCCCCTACGCCTATTTCGAGCGCATGCGAGAGAAGCAGCCCGACCTGCTGGACCGCAACGTCAACACCTGGCTGTACAGCGAGGCGGACCGTCGCATGGTTCGGACCTTGGATGGCAATGTTCGTGCCGTGCTGTCCGATCGGTATCGCCGACTCGACAACTACGATCTCGCGGAACAGGTGCTGCCGATCCTCGAGCGCCTTCCCGGTGGCCGCCTGGCCTCGGTCGAGCTCACCGAGACGCGGATGTACCTGAAGTGGATAACGTCCGAGGTTCGAGAGGAAATTCAGCCTGGCGATATTGTCGAGGCCGGCGTGGTTCTGACGAACTCCGAGGTCGGCCTCGGCAGTCTGTCGGTTCAGCCGCTGGTCTATCGGCTGGTGTGCCGCAACGGGCTCATCGCGAGCGACCACACGATGCGCAAGACGCATCTGGGCCGGCTCAAGGAGGCGAAGAACGACTCGGTCATCGTCTTCAAGGATGACACCATGGAGGCGGAGGACCGGGCGTTCTTCCTGAAGGTCCGGGTTATGTCTCACGAGCGATGTCTGTGCTGAGCCGCAGCGCATTGGTGTTTTCTGAGTTGAACTCTTTTTCAACCTTGAGGGGGTGCAGGGGGACGGAGCCCCTGTGGATAACTCCCCAAGCTGCCACAACAGACTGCCTTCAGCGGTAGCGGCAGCCCGATGCAACCGCACCTCGCTACGAGCGAGATGCTGATCCTGGCTCGCGAGTGAGCCAACAACCCTGTGGGGACGTGCGCCCCAACGGGGTAATTCGTCCCTCATCCTCATTGGAGCAATCAAATGAAGTACGGACGGTCCCTCCCGGATCTGGCGAACGAACTTGAGCGGCAACTGCTGACCAAGAGTGACATGATCGTGCCTACCCAGTGTATGCACTGCGAGACGGATGATGGTGGTCAGACGCGCGTGCTCGTCGAGATGCCAGACGGAGTCAAGGCGTACCCGACAACCGAGGTGTTCCGACGCCAAGTTGCCGACAAGCTGAAGATTCCGTTTGCCTATTTTGATCGCATGCGCACCGAGCAACCCTCGCTGCTGGATCGCAACATCAATACCTGGCTGCATGCCGAGCCCGAGAACCGCATGGTTCGCACGCTCGACGGTCAAGCCAGAGCCTTCCTGTCCGACCGGTATCGCCGGCTCGACAACTACGATCTGATGCAGCACATCTTCCCGATCCTGCAGCGGCTGCCTGGTGCCCGCTTTGAGTCGGTCGAACTGACCTCGGCCAAGATGTATCTCAAGGTCGTGTCAGAAGCCGTCACCGCGGAAGTTCAGCCCGGTGATGTGGTTCAGGCGGGCGTTGTTATCAGCAACAGTGAGATTGGCCAGGGAACGCTGTCAATTCAGCCCTTGATCCTGCGGCTAGTTTGCATGAACGGGCTGATCGTCGCGGACCGCGCACTTCGCAAGACACACGTAGGCCGTAGCGTGGACGTTTCTGCCGAAGAGGTTACCGTCTTCAAGGACGATACCTTGGCCGCTGACGACCATGCCTTCTTCCTGCGGACGCGTGACGTCGTGGAAGCATGCGTGTCCGAGGCGACGCTGAACGCGCTGAGCACCAAGCTTCGCCGGACGCTGGGAATCAAGCTGACAGGAGATCCGGTCAAGGCGGTGGAGGCCGTGGCCGCGCGGTACCTGCTCAACGAGCAAGAACGCGCCGGCGTCCTGCGCTCGCTGATTGCGGAAGCAGACCTGTCCGGCTACGGATTGGTCAACGCGGTCACCGGCCATGCGCAGCAAGTCGACGACTACGATCGCTCGACCGAACTGGAGGCCATCGCTGGTCGTATGCTCGAACAGAGCAACGCCGAGTGGCACGCGATCGCAGAGATCGACTGATCGAGCTCTGATCGCCACAACGGCCTGACCCCGATCAGGCATCCCTATCAGGGCCTCCCACCGCGGGAGGCCCATTTTTTGCAAGACCCGCCTCGACATCCATCCACGACCTGGCATGCGAGCGTGGCTGCACTTATTCTATAATTCTACTATCATCGAATCATGGATGAAGAAGAGGTCGTCAAATCCTTGGCCGCCCTGGCCCAACCCGTTCGCCTGAGGGTCTTTCGTGCCCTCGTGGTCATCGGGCAGAGCGGGCTGACTCCCAGCGCCATGGCCGAAGGCCTGGGGATTCCGGCTAACACGCTCTCGTTCCACCTGAAGGAGCTGACCAACGCCGGCCTGGTGAGCCAGGAACGTGCGAGCCGCAACATCATCTACCGCGCGGCCTTCGAGCGCATGAACGGATTGCTCGGCTACCTCACCGAGAACTGCTGCCAAGGCGCGGCCTGCGCTGTCGACACGGCCAACGCCTCCTGCAAGTGCTGATTCCCAAGCGGAGCCAACCATGAAGCGATTCCATGTCCACGCCCACGTCGAGGACCTCCAGCAGCTCCTCACGAAGCTGCGCGTCATCCGGACCCAGGCGCAGCGTTT